>Ga0307509_10000274_pt1 | contig 85010 bp, 87 predicted proteins | sample 10_EM_MG_FD_202245 | JGI IMG/M metagenome (GOLD analysis project Ga0307509, IMG submission 202245) | Populus trichocarpa ectomycorrhiza microbial communities from riparian zone in the Pacific Northwest, United States - 10_EM | ecosystem: Host-associated > Plants > Roots > Unclassified | place...
CCCGACCCTCTTGGGCGGGACGATTACACAAGCTGAAGGAACGAAAGGCCAACAATGCTGGTCTTATCCTAGTTCTTGAACTGACGCCTGAGGTGAAGCGTATGATGGCAGCTGCCTCGCCAAGGATTACAGTTGCCAGCAGACCGAGAGTTTGTCGATTGTGGAGGGAGGATCACCCTACCGTGGTCTGTGCCCGCTGCCAGACAGTTGGACACCGTGCCGGCGAATGCAAGAATGCTCCCGTATGCGCATTCTGCTATAAGCCGCACCTGACTACGGCACATATATGTTTGGTGTCATCATGTAAGAAGGTTGGCTCGGCTTGTGAGCACGTTCGACGTATTTGCTTGCTGTGCAATTCCGACCACCACTTTAGCGGATATCGTGACTGTGCTGCACTTCGTGGCGCCTCATCTTCCCCCCCCATGCTGGATACAGCCACGCCAGTTGTTAGCGATCACACCTCTGTCACTGGGGTTAGCGATATTTTACGAGGACGCCTCAGACGTCAGGCTGCCGGACATCCGGGCACCCCTCTTGCCCCGCACATGGTTGACAAGGGTGTTTCTAGTGTAGGTATTTCTCGTCGGGTACTCCGGTCGGAAATTGTTCCGGATCGCACGATCCACAACCGGGAGGTGGTGGTTCCCCATCTGGATAAAGGCAAAGGTGTCGCAAGGTCACCATCAGCCCCGGCTGATGTGTCGATCTCAGGTGGTAACGATCTTGTCGGCCCTTGGTAATGTTGGTACAACTTTGCGCAGTGAATGTGGGGGCGAGTAGGGGTAATTGTGCGCTGGTGATGGATGTGTTTTCTTTTGTGGATGTGTTTTTTATTGTGGATCCGCCGGTTCGAGGTGATGGAGGTCATGTTGATGGTGATGTTGGGGATTTTGTTTCTGTGTCGGGATTGGATGGATGTGATGTGGCTGTATATATTCGGGCGAGTTTGGTTGGTTTGTTTGATGTGGTTTCTTCTTGTAAGTTTGGGGTGATTTTGAGGATTGTTTGTGAAGGGATTGTTTGGGAGATTGGGGGAGTTTACTTTCGGCCCAGTATGGCCTGTAGAGATCTGGAAATGGCGATGGCAAGGTTTGACAGTTGTCACGTTGTTTTCGGGGACATGAATGCAAGGCATCCAGGTTGGGGCTCCTTGGCCGATCCGGAAACGAATTTCCACGGTACAGTCATTACACGAGTATGGTCGGACCTGGATTTCTTCGTTCCCACCGTTCCGACGTACAAGGCCCATACAGTTATCGATGTTTGCGCTTTCCGACGAGCACCAGTTCGATACCGGTTATCCCATAGGGCGGGTCTTGACCATGCGGCACAGATTATTAAACTCAGAGTCGACTCTGACAGATTGCCGCCGGGCAAGCCAGCATATAAGAAGGCCAAATGGGACCAGATTGAAACGAGGTTAAAGGATATCGATCCCGACAGTGATGACATTTGGGGTGCGGTGCGTGGGATTGTCAATGATATACCTCGCAAAGGAACTGGTTGCCGTAGCTGCCCGTGGTGGGATCCTAACTTGGAGAGGATGCGGGACAATACTCGGCGTCTCAGACGCATTGCTACCAGGGACCCTTCACGCAGAGAGGACTACCTACTGGTTCGCAAGATTTATAGGGCAGCAATTGTGGAGACGAGGTTTGACCATCTGAAGAATACTCTTGCTACAGCCAAGGACCCTGATATTTTTCGATACGTACACGCTCTCGAGAATCCGAGGACCCTCCCATCGATGGATAGTGGGGAAGGCACCTTGAAGTGCACCCATGCCGAGATCAGTGACCTTATCGCCGCCCAGCTTGATCCAATCCCTCCAACTCAGTGGAAGGACGGTGATAGTGACCTATACGACACTATCTCCCCGCACCTTGAACAGGCTATAAAGATGTCTCCCAGCAACACAGCCACGTCACACGATGACATGAGCTACCCGTTTATTCGGTTCTGGTTTCGTAAAGCCCGGGCATCGTTGGAAGCATGTCTCCGGCAGGCTGTTCGATTCGGTATTGAAGATTGGCATAGGAGCGAGGTCGTCCTTATCCGGAAGGCCAATAAGCCACGCTATGATGTGGTTAAAGGGTGGCGCATGATACACTTGCTTCCGGTTCTTGGCAAGGTTGTGGATCGCATGGTCCTTTTGGGCATTACAGATCACGTCGACCTCGAAGATACTCAGTTTGGGAGTCGGAGACGGCGCGGGACCCACGATGCGTTAGCTGTGATTATGGAGTTCCTCAAGGGACACCGTGGCTGGCATACAGCACTATTGTCGATGGACGTGGAGGGGGGGTTTGATAAAATCCGTCTCGATATGCTTGCAGATTTGTTGGTGGCCCGGGGTTGCCCGAATACTTATGTTTCGTGGATTCGGCATTGGGCATCACAACGGCAGGTCAGGTTCAGATTTAACGGACGCATCTCGAAAAGCTACTGTCTGAGCAAAGGCATCCCACAGGGATCACCACTTTCCCCCTTTCTCTTCGGGGTTTATGTGGCAGACATCTTTAGACCACGTTTACGTTATACTTCCTCGCTTCGCTCAGTTTCCGTGAGCTATGTGGATGATGGTGGGGTAGTGGTGGCTGGTGACTCTATGGAGATGGTTAAGGGGAGGCTGGAGGAGATGTTTGAAGATTGTTCTGTGGTGGCACAGGGCAGAGGTATGGGTTTTAGTGGGCTCAAGACTGAGTGGATGGGTTTTGGTGGTGGGGACTGGGGTACATGTAGGTTGGGCGGTGATGATGTGGTAGCAGTTGAGAATTTGCGGGTGCTCGGCATGAGGTTTGCTGTTGATGGCTCTATGGTCAATCATGTAGATTATTGGTTGAAACGGGGGCTGGAGGTTAGGGCGAGGATTGGTGCATTGGCCAGGCGGTTTGGTGGCGATGGTGGGATAGGTGCATGGGAGGTGATGAGGCTGGTTCAAGGGGCATACTTGCCGGTGGTGGAGTATGGACTGGAGTTTGTGGCGGAGGATAAGGCGGCCATGAAGCGGATCGAGATTCACGTTTGGGATTGTTTACGATCACTGTTTAGGATGCCCTTACGACTTGCCAACAACATTCTGCACTCAGAATGTGGCATCCCCCGACGCATATCCGTGCGGATTATTACCGTGCCAGGTTCGCTCAGAGGTTTCTTGATTATGGATACTGTTCTCAGTTTCCATGGCACGGATCTATTCGGAAGGAATGGTGCCTGCCTGGTATGACAGCGGCCCGTATGCATTCGGACAAGAAGTGTTCTACCACCCCGCGCTGCTTTATTGCTCCTGATAAGGATTCCGGTGCCACCGAGGGACAGCGCATTATTAATTCCTTGGCATCGACTTCAACCATTGTTGGGTTCGTTGATGGCAGTAACAAAGGCACCGGGTGTGGGTGTGCCTGGGTTGCATATAGAGGCAGTCTTGAACTGCGCAAAGGTTCATGTAGTCTCCCCTTGGGTTGGGATATTAATTCATGCGAGTTGATGGCCATTTTGTCCCTTCTTCGAGACCTTTTGGTGCTGGGACCCCACGATGTGGTTATTTTCTCGGACAGTCAAATCGCGGTTAAGGCTATCGATGACATGACGAATACCAGTCGATCAAGTGGCATTTGGCACGCGTTTGCCCCCCTGCTGTCACGATTCACTCGAGTCACTATCCGGTGGATACCTGGACATGTTGGCATTTTGGGTAATGAACTCACGGACCGATTGGCCAAACGGGCATGCCAGTTGGCGCTGGAACCTGGTCGATGGGCAAATATTGATTTTGGCTTCAGCAGCTACGCTCAGATCCGGGAAAGACGGTTGACCCAGTGGAGATCGTGGCATACTGCGGAAGGTCATTCATACTATCGTGGTGTCCCTCGTGACTTTCGGCACCTGCGTTCTATGACTAGATTGGACTTGTTTGCACTTATCCGCGTCCGTAGTGGCACTGGTATGGTTGGACACGACGACTGTCCCAATAACACGGATCGCCACCATTGGGTGTTGTGCGATCGGTACGCAGACCGACGACCTGCCTTTGAGACGCTCTATGACTTTTCCAAGAGCTCTATGTGGGTGGACTGGATCAGACACCATGATATGCTGGGCCTTGGTATCCCGGCAAATGCACGACGAGAAGGCAATGTTACTATTGCATTCGGCAACCCCTTTGACGGCACAGCATGTATTGTGCGTGACGGTCGTCAGATTGTTGTTGATATCGCTCTTCCCACTTACCGGTGTGATGATTGCGGTTTGGTTCATGCAAACCCCGGATGCTCTCTTCCTGCATTCCACATGGCTCACAGTTACTACTTCATGGCACCAGGTAGTACTACATGCCCGGTTTGTTCGGCACACGTTCCGGACAATAAACAAGGTTGGAATCGACACTTTGGGAAAGACACACCGTGCAAGGAGAAGGGACACCAGTGGTTCTGGCATGGAGTTAGGCTCCTTTGGACACGGATCAGCCCGGCGGAGAAACTTAAGCTGGCTATAAAGTGGCTTTACCCAATACATAGTAAGGATAGTGTTACATGTTTGGGTTGTCAGGCTGTGTTCGGAGGTAGTCATAAGTGGCTAAGTCACTTACGGCTTGAAAAGAATGATGGATGTTGGCCTACTGTGTGGGTTAAGTTTTTATCAGATTGTGACGTGGTTGGGGATGATGCAGATAAGGCTAAATTGTTGATATTTGGGATTTTGGGATGGGATGAAGAAGTTTGATTATTTGTACTTGATTGTTTTTTTTTTGTTTTTTTTTTGTTTTTTTTACGGGATCCTTTAGCTGCTGTGCAGTGAGAATACCGTTGGTTGTTGTTGTTTTTGTTTTTAGCTAGCTGGATACCGGATAGGTGAAGCTAGGATAAAATATATGGAATTAATTACGGTTTAGAAGAAGGTCACGCCGCGGGCGACAGGAGTGGAATACAGCTTGCGCGACACACCATCCACACAAGGGCAGAAGTGAGAGAGCCCGACACCGGTAATTACAACACTATACCCTGCTTGCATCTCGGAGGACGGCAGGGACTGCCGCAGAAACCTTTTACCCCCGTCTCCGCAGCCTGGGATACCGGGATCACGGGGGAGGGTTACAAGACCGTACACGCTACTCGTTAAGAATTGCGAATTTGGTTAAGCAGCACGGACAATTGAACCCTTCTTTCACCTTTCATCGCCAAAGTCGCCATTACGAGTATCTGTTATACAGCCACACCCCATTATCCCGGATGGCCAAGATCTCATCCGGTATAGATACGTTCGTGAAGTTCGAATGCACTCAAGAGCAATACCTATTAAGAGTGGAATAGAGGGGTAGCGAAGCGCTCCCTAGTGCTGGTAGGAATTGGAAAGGCCTGGGGTTTTGCTGACACGATTGTACTCGAGCAGGGCCGGGCATACGGAAGAGCGGAGGAAGAAAGTTTGTGATGCTTACAGCGCAAAATAGATTGCCCTACTGATATTGGGGGTCTATTGTTATTAAACAGTCCACTTGGACTCCCTATGATTTCTCTCTTTCACTCTGCGCTTTCAAACTATTTGGTAAAAGGGAGGAAAACATTCACCCCACTATCTGTATGCTGTTATGCCAAGCCAGTTTATTACCAAATTAGTATTCTCCCTCTTTTGTCTCTCAGGGACCGTCCCTTTCGAGGTTAGCACAGGAATACCACTCGGCAGAACGAAATTATGCAAGAACGAAGCAAAGTTTCCCCCGGCCATAATGAACCTCGCTATAATGAATCTTTGGCTACAAGTATCTGGCAAGTAGAAGTCGAACACAAGGGGGATCCTGGGAGCTGAATTTTGTATGGGGTCTCAGATGCGCACAGACAATTCGCCATACAAAATGTTGACCCCTGTGTTCTGGTTCTTCATGCCGGGGACTTGTATAAGGAACGGGGTCTCGCTAGCGAATTCATTGCAGAGTCTACGAAGGTACAGCGCCTAAGTTTTGAATATTTTACTAGCAGGGGATGTTCGACTAACAGGGATGAGGAGGTGAATTGGGTAACCACTATACCCAATTCGCTGTCCTTATACCCGATTTGCTGCCTTGGCCCCTGCTAGCGTAACACCCCTGCTAGTAAAATATTCAAAACTTAGGTGCTGTAGTTTGCCATAGTGAACGCCCACTGTAAAAATTAGTGAACGGGCCTTTGAGGCCTTGATTCTTGGCGTTCATATAGCCAGGGGCAATTGCACTATGATAGTACAAGTACGAGTACAGTCGGGTGCATTCAAGCCTTCCGGCCTGTGGTATAAAAAAAACGGAGATCGGCGAACGGGCCTCTAGGGCTCCGACTCGATCCTTCTTGTGCTCGGGGCAGTTGAGCAACCGTGTTTCTGGCCTTTCATTTCCACATTTTCCGATTTCCTTTTACAAGGGACTGTACTTGTATACGAATCCGAACGCTCTCGCTCGCTCTCGGGTTCGGTGGGGAATTGGGAGCGGCAGCAGGGCCTCTAAGGCTTAGTGGGGTATCCCGTTGTGTGAGATCCGAGGCAGCGGGACGAGACTGACGTTACATTTGGAAGTGGAACACATCCGATCCACTAACAACCAAGGGAGAGAGAAAAAAGAATGGACTGAGCTACGGTAGGAACTGGACTGATTCAACGGTATGGTAAGACGTTAGGGTTGGCTCTCCTGGTAAGGCCTGGTGTTTTTTCTTTTCCATTTGTCTCGGAGAGGGTGTTTTGGTGTGCTTTTCGACCCTTTCCCGCAGGGGGAAATTTTGGGGCTGCCTGACAGATGGTCCAATCATTTCAAGCTTTTAGGATAGGGCGTTTTAATGGCTGCCAGCTCTCGTCCGGTGCCGGCAGTGACCAGCGCTTGCGCCTTTTCGCCGCGTGAAGGAAAATTGCTATTCCTCTCTAGCTAAGAATTTTTTGAGGGGATTATATTGTTTATGGTTTGAAGTGCCGCAAAGATCGGGGATTAATTGCAGAGTGATTGAGCTGAGATTTGTCCATGTTGGTACGTAAAGTAGTGAGGATTTGTCATGAGGGTCGTGATTTGAACTATCTTTGTCGCGAGGTTAGGTTTGGGCTGGGATAATTTACTGAAATTAATGACGAGAGGAGCGACACCAGCCTTTCCAAATGTAAGCTGCACTGTGGCTCAACTTTGTAGTTCTTGGATAGTGCGGTGGTAACATCTTATTTGCAATTTTTGTTTTGCCGGATATTGGCCTGTTTCTGTTGTACTCAGATGTTAAGAGCAAAATTTGCAGCCCACGCCCAGCTTTGTACCGTGCCCAGCAAAACTTCGGTGGCCCGACCTGTTTCGACTCGTATCCTGACTCGCCACAAAGCAAGCACAGTTCGGATTTAGGGCCGATCCAACAACACCTCCCTAATGTGGGATTGGGAAGGTCTAAGTACTCGAGTACCGGTAGATAGGGGTTGGTGGTATTCGAACGAGCAGTTGAGCTCAAGGTCGCGCATAGCATCCCGGTGGCACAAACTTAAGTGAACCTCCATAATGCAGAACCTGGGGTGATGTCCGTGTGTTTTACTCGAGTAAGTCCTTACGACCGCGCATACCGGTACAGTATTTTCCTCTCCGCCAGCTCGTATCCTGTTACAGTGCTCACTCTTGCCCAGCTTTGATCCAATTCAAAACTGAATACAACAGTAAAGGTATTGTTACAGTAAACTCCCTCCCTACAAGCAGAACTGAGGGGAATTCTGGAAAAATTGAACAAACTATCATGCCCAGATGCTACTTTTTTGTATGTGTTTTACTCGTACCAAGAGCGAAAACGCGAACCAGAGGCTCCGTTTCCCGTGTCGGACAGAATCCCGTGGGCGGTCTGAGACAGCAAACCCGCGACCAGGGGTGCGGGGTCAGATAGATCAGCGGCTAGCTATTTTGGGCTATGTGTTTGCGGATTTGGGCTCGGGAACTATTAATTGCCGAATCAAGGTGTGATCATGTCGCGAGATGATTTGTATGTTGTCGCAGATTTTGTACTAAGAAATACCTATCAACCCCACATGATTTTGGATCTTGAGGAAAATTTTCCCAATTACTCTCTAAGAATTTACTCGAAACAACAAGAGGTTATTTCCTGAAACAAAAATATAGATTTGGGGTTCTATGGGCTAGCTCACCATCTGCGTACTCGTACGAGTACATAATACCCAGGCTCCCACCACAACTCACTTGCCGATGCGACACACCATGCGACACGGTTCTACTACTCGAGTATGCTCCCAAAACGGGATTACACTAGCGAGCCTGCCTGGGAATATGGAAGCATGCCAGCCAAGCATTTTCAGTCCTAGCCGTCAAATACCGGATTATGGTGTGGTCCCCCCTGGCCACAGAGTGGCTTGCGTGCAAATACCCATATTGAATTTAGTGGCCCTAAACTTCAAAATGGCCCAATCGACTGCCTTCTTCCAATTAGATTGAAGTGGGAGGGGTCACACAGTTCCCCCTCCATGGCTGCTTTCACGATAACGGTATTGTTCTAGCTTCTTTAGTCGGTCCTTTGCGATGATGGGACTGATATAGGTACTCAACCAGAGTTGCCAAGTTAGAATCTGTGCAGGCTTACTTTGCCTGCCACTGCGGTTTTCATCAAGCGGTATCCACACGACCATTCGTGACGGGTACTGTATGGGAGGAGTGTGGAGGTTATTGTGGTTCCAGAAACTGCGGTGAAAGCTTGGATTTTTCTTTCTTTCTTCCTAGGACTCGCTAGTTCGAAAACCCGAACAAAGTTTTCGAAGGTTTGGCTGCTCTGCGGCCCCGAGGTTCTGCTACTCTGCTGGGATTTTGCACGGGAGTGGCCAAATGGATAGACTAACTCCCGGGGTGGTATGGCAAACGTTCAGGAGTGTTCGGGGGTGGTAAGGCCCCCGGAACCCCCCACCTGCCTCAGTTTTCCAGCTGAAAGAAAAGTAAGAGAAAGTCGTTCCTCAAACGGCAATTCTTTCTGGACAGGATATCAAAAGTGCACCGGACATGGTAGGCGAGCTCAGTATGCCCTTATCAAGTACTTGCGACATCTCCGATCTGCCGGCCGCAGAAATAGGGAAAAACGGTCCTGGAGTTGGTCTCCTTCAATGTGCTCTTCACATTTCTTCTCCTTACCCTCCCATGCCCTTGCTACCTTCTTCCCTGGTTCCCGGTTCTTCAGAGTTGTACCAGTGAGTATAGTAATGTCTCTTCGCGAGAAAAAGGTTTGGGGTGGGACCGGGAGGGAGCAAATCAACGCTGTCCCCTTCTCTGCTTTTCTTTTCTTTTTTCTTTTTCCGTTTTCCTTTTTCTCACTTTTCTCCCTCACCCTCTCTTTCTTTTTCTTTCTGGGGATAAGACAAGACAAGGCAACGCAGGGTGTGGTTATGCGTATGAGGTTTGCCATGTCTGGTCTAGTCCAACTCGAGAGCTTACTTACCCTGTCTACTTACCGGTGTTCTGGTACCGGAAAAGTAGTCCTTTCCAACATATCATACTAGTATCTATATAATAGGGATAGGCGGCGAGGTATATATTAATCTGCCCGCTCCCGTCTGATCCACCCCCTCCCCGCCCAAAAGAGAAGAAGCTGTTTTCGGTTTTTGCTTTCGATTTTCGGTCTTGGTTGCTGTGAATTGATCGAGGCTTGAAGTGCATAAGAGCTAGAGTGAGCTTGTCAAGAGATGGGTAAAACATTGGGTCCACTCTTCCTGGGAGTGATGTATTCGCTATTGGCGCTATCAACCATAGCTATGACGCTGAGGTAGGATACTGTACGGGGTCGCTCGGTGGATTGAGTGAGAGTGGATTCATGGGCCGGGGGCTAAAGAAACTGGCGGCGCTGAGCGGTGTCTAGGTTGTACTGTCGAGCCTATATTGTTAAGATGGTCAAATCGGATGATTGGATCATGCTTGCTGCTCTTGTGAGTATTTTGATTCTTGGTAGTGGTGTTTGGAAGGGTGACAACTGACTGAGTGGCTGCCGGCAAAAAGGTGAATGCCTGGGGATTAGGTTGGTTCAACATCTACAGACGTAGTGTGTCGGGTTCAGTCCTGTGTCTGACGAAGGACAGGCATAGCAAATCATTTTCACACAAAATACGGCATGGGGTGGGTTCCCTAAACCCCTTCGCATTATCACCACATCCCCCCAATCATAGCTAACAATCATATAGAACTCATGTAGCAGACTTAAAAGTGCTTTCCCTTCTCCCCGCGAGTCCATTCCAACCTCACCGACATACAATCATGAGAACTAATGACAAACCAAGAACTTCAACGAAATCCTTATCCCAAACCTCAAGCTCTGGTACACCTACCAACTGCAATACCTCGTCACTCTGTTCTTGATCAAAGCCAGCATCCTCTCCTTCTACCGGCGCATATCCCGTGAGAGATTCTACCAGATTTCGGTGTGGGTTGTTGGCGGTATGGTTGCAACGTACACAGTTGTAATGCTATTTGTAAATGTTTGTTCCTCCCCCTTCCTCTGTCCAACTGGTTTCTTCGTCTGCTGACAAGGGAAAAGGTCTTCGAATGCCCTGGGGATGTCACCAGAGCGTGGGCACCAACTTTCCCGAAGCGCTGCCATGACTTCGCCGTAGCGTACTATTCTATGGCATCTTTCAATATCGTCTCGGATATTGTTATCTGGTTTCTGCCGCTCCCGACGCTGTTGAGATTACAGACGAATAGGAGGAATAGAAGTTCGCTCTTCACGATTTACAAGACTAAGGTTGATATACTAACACGTGGTTTTTTGAAGTTGCGTTGCTCCTGATCTTCTCCTGCGGTTCCATCGCTGTAATAGCCTCAATCGTGCGCATAAGCTCACTATATGAAAACCAAAGGGCCCTAGCTACAGGCGGAGACGTTGCCTGTGCTTACCCCCTCCCCCCTTTCTTATACCGGTCCTAACTCTTTCCCTAGACCTAGGAATCTACGTCCTCCTGTGGTCCCAAGTAGAAATCAACGTCGGAATCATCACTGCCTGTGCCCCTGCCCTGAAGCCCCTCGTCAGCTCCATCCTTCAAACCACCCGTGGCTCAAAACCTAGTTATGCGCAGGACGGCCTTGGTTATACAGGGTCCGTGCAGGGGGGCGGGCGTGGGATACCGCTGCGTTCGCTGGGGGGCGGGGGAGCCAGAGGGCCGGTTGGGAATACTACTACGATTGGCGGAGGGACCAACGAGAGCCAGGAGGATATGGTGTTCAAGGGTGATGGGATTGTTAGGACGGTGGAGGTCAAGGTTGATATGGAAGTGGATGGGAGGTCGGAGGATAGCATTCGACAGTTGGAATTTGGGCGATAGTTGGTTAGACCTGGGGGGTAGCTTTTATGCGCTTTATTTATACGTTACGCTGTTATCGGAAGACTCGATGTTATGGCTTTTATGCACTGTAAATATTAGATTATTGGCTTCCTTTTTTCTCTTCTTTGTCTCGGTGGGTTAACAATATCATACCATATTATAATATCATACCATAATATTATTATAATATCATACCATATTATAATATCATACCTAACTTATTACTACTAATAATTCCCAAAGTTCTCACCCTCCCAGGCCCACAGCTCTATCTACACTTGTACCCATCATTCCGCCCATACCGCACAAAGCACACACCTATACCCATACCCCCCCGCCCCATAATCCTAAAGTTTGTCCTTCCTTCCCCCCACATCATTCTTCCTCAGCCCCGACAAATTCACCCCAGTCTATAGTACCCACCCGAAACGCGGAACAAGGAATACACCACCGATCCATGCGCAACTCAGACCACGATAAACAAACCCGACCGGCAGGAACGCAAAATCCACAACACCACCAACAATCCAACGAGCAACCACCACCTGCAATCGCGGTACGCCATCGACCCAAGTACTTACCGTACCGTACCACCTCAAGTCCCGCCCCAAACCACCACCACAACCACCACCACCACCAGTGCTCCAGACTGGGGATCATTATTAGATATGCGCGACTTTAGCCTGGGCGGTATCTGCACTCGCACAAAGCAGTATTATGCTCTACTAAGTCAATCCACTATCCGTACGGTTATCGTGTTAAAGCGAGTTGAGCTGAGGTTTGCTGTTACTGTTGCGACCTTACTCGTATTCTGGCGAGCTGGAGGTGGGGGAGGAGATGTTGAGTTTGTCGTTTTGGGTGTGTTGGTCTGGGGTGCTGATTGGTTTCTGGGGGCCGGGTGGGGAAGTTTAACCGTATTGTGGTACGATGGTGTGTGTGCTGTGCAGTGCTTTTCAATTTGGAAGATGTGTGGCTTTTGATTAGCGTATGGGTGGGTGGGTGGTTGCGTTTTGTAGCGCTGTCTTTTTCTTTCCTGCATTTATTATTATTATTATTATTACTATTATTTTTAAAATATGGACTGGGATTTGGTGAGTTTGGTAGATGTGGTGAGTGCGGATGGGTAATAATCTTAAGTTGTGTTTGTGTTTCATAGGGTGTCACTCGGTGGGCTGGGTGTTGTTAGTGTCAAGAATAGAACGTTTTGTTGCGCAGCGGAAGATTGCTGTTTGAGTTCTCTAAGCGGAACAAAAACGGTATACTTGTATTCTGATCCTGTATTCGGAATACGGTTGCTATAAAAGTGCCGGAAGGTGTGTCAGAATTATGTGAAATCTCAAATACACTGATGTGTTTAATACAAAGAGGACAATGTAGCCGATGGTAAGTGAAAATAGTGATGATTATGAAAATTGTGGCAGCAATTGTGACGGTAGGATAAGGCAAGGGGTTCATTCACTCTCAATGCTAAGAACTTCCTTTCTCCCTCGCATCTTATACCAACTGCCCTTCTGGAGCCAATACAGATTTTCAACAAGAAGCTACAGGATTCAGAGTTTTCCTGCTGAGTGATAATTCTGAAGTCGCAAGTGAAGCCCCGGAGCCTCAGGAGGCGATTTAGGAGCAGTAGCGGGAGGGGTGGGAAGAGGTGAGACCGATGGAGAGGGAGTACTCGTGTCTCCACGCCGAGATTGGGCACCTGTTTTGGAATAGCCTCTCCAGAACTGTGTGGAGGGTAGCCTTGATGCCGCTTTTCTCAAGCACAGCAATAAATCTTAAAGTAACTTTATGAGTTCATTCTCATACATAGGTTTCACCGGCTACTGGCACTGTCTGTTCACCGCAATCCTTCAAAGAGCACGAATACTATACTCTTTATGGGTTGGTGATGGCTCTTCCAAAATGGGTGCCCAATCTTGGCGCGGAGACATAAGTAGGTGAAAGAGTGGCCTGTGTGTGAACTAAAAGGTAATAAAAGAGAACAAGCTGGGCCTGGTAGGAGAATAAATGATGCAAGTAATAGTAACTACTACCAGCAATGTTTAGTCATAGTACTAAGACATAAATCTTTAATATTACCTGATTCCGAATACGCGATGAAAACACGAGTACATATACCCTATCGTGATGACGCAACACATGATGTGGAATACACACTTCAACGGCGTATGCTTCCATATACGCAATAGTGAGTAGGAAGCCTCAAGCAAATATCTCGTACCTCCATCCGGAGTACCATCTCTCTCAACTTTTTTAGCGGAGGATAAAAAAAGCCGTGTCTTGGAAATATTTGATATGTATACTACGGTTACAGTTTATATGAATCTGGTGTTCTAGTCCTTCTTTCCATACACAACCACCGTCGGGGAAAGAAGGAAAAGGAAAAGGGTGATAAAAATACAGGCGGACGCTCCCTGGCGTCTAGATATTTTTGGGAGAGGAAAATAGGCGGAAGGAAGGTAAGGTGGGCGGAATATTTGGGGTAGGAATGCTGATGCAAAGTGCTTAACAGTCACCAGTGGGAAGAACAAGCGGATACTCCCCGTCACCAAGCTCGACAACAGCGCCCGGATTGGGATACTTCAGTTCGGCGGTAGTCTCCGGGGAAAAACAGTCACCCATGATATTCGTTACGAGAACGTCCGGGAGGCTTGAGATGCCGGCGCCGCCACCGGTGATGGTCACGACGGCGCAGTTTTGGAAGAATTCGCGTTCACGGTTGTTCCATGTCCTGTTGGATATGGTCTCCGTTAGCTATATGAATAGAGGAGGAGAGGATTGGGGGGGGGGGGGGTTACCAAGCAAAGATGACTTCCTCCCCGCTGGGAGCTTCCTTCGGGATGTTAAAGTTGAAAGTCTGATCTGAGCCGCTTTCACGGTTAGGGCAGGAGCCTGGCCAGCTCTTGATCACCTTGAAGGTCTTGCCCTTGTCGTACGAAAGAGAGGCTTGACAGCTACCGCCGTAGTGGGTGCCGCTTCCTTCCAGACTGTGAGTGTGTTAGCGTTTGGTGTCGGATACTTTGGAGATGCGTTGGACTTACGTGAAGGTCTGCGCACTACCAGCGGCCCATGTTGCGACAGGTTTGCCCTCTGGTGTGCCAAGGGCATTGATATGGCCTTTGCATGGGTAATCGGAACCACCCTTTTTCAAAGGAAACTCGTAAATCTCGTCGACAGTCTGGGTGTGGGGATTATCTCGGTGTCGCATAGGAGGTGGCGACATCATGTTCATATGTCCCAATGCCGGCATAAGGAAGGTAGATCCCAGGATCATAGAAGCAAGGAATTTTGTATACATGTTGATGATTATTAGGTGGATTAGGGTTGAATAGTTATTGTAGAAGATGAGGAAAAAGAAGAAAGACTCGCTTTCTTTGAGAGGAAGTGAAGTAAAGGAAATAATGAAGGCTAGAAGAAATGCAATGCTGATAACGAAAGAGCTTGCTTGGAAGTGGGATCTGGAGATGTAACATTATATATATACCCTTCGAGGTGAGAGGCAACCTTGAAGAAAGTTCGAGGTCTCACGAGCCATGCTACAGATCGCCCTAGACCAATCTTGAAATACGCGCTATTAAAAGGATATCGGGCAGCGAATCACAGGAAGGGGTGAGTGTTTGAAAACAGCAAACTCCCGATACAGGCAAATCCGTAACCGCAAACAGACAAAGGTAAACGAAAATGATTCAGTAATGGAGAAGCCGCCAGGTTACTCCCGGTACCAATGCACGAATCAACGACAAGCGACCGGAATTCAGCGGGCCCAATACAATGCCCCCTCCGTTCCGCCAAGCAATGAGCCCGCGCGTATGCTCTTCACCCGCAGCCCAATTATTGGTTAGGGCCTCAGCTCGGGGGGGGGTTTGCGACACTCTGCTAGGGCTGAACGATTAAGTTTTGGCCGCCCCTCGTACCTTTATTTGGCTCTTGCACGGTTTCACGAGGGCGCCGCTCGACCATGAAGCTGGCTGTAGCTTGAAAAATGGGCGGAACCATTGGTGGCGGTTATCTCCCGCCCGGATTAACCTTTTCCGGTATCGACCCATGCGAGATGTCCAATTTAAGGAAAATATTGCACATCCGAAACGGCTTGGCAGGTATCTCTCAATGGATTGGTGCTCGAGTGGACGCCGGGTGAATGCATGTTTTTCAAGATGGCTGGCTATTGTAACACTTTTATTGTCTTGAGCAGGGATACAGTGACGGGGTCGGCATGATCGTGGGAAATATACTTATGTTCTAATGCGCCTAGACAATGAGCCTAAAGATGACGACGAGGGCGTCTGGCAAGAGCGCCAAAGAATGATCGGTCCCTGTCAGTTTGCCCAGCAGGATTTCCACGGCAACGAGATCACCGGCCCAGCAGTCCAATAGCCCTCACTGCCGCCCGGGTGGACTTGCATTTAGATGCAGGGACTGTGCTCTGAACGCTGTCAGAACAATTCTCCGAGGTTGTATTGACTGGAAGTCTGTTTTTGGCCTTCCGTTAGTAGACTACAAGTACCATAGGAGCTATGCGGCAGGGGTGCTCGGAACTCGATGGGGATAGGGCGAAAGGAGTGGAGGTGAGTGGATGGGGAGGATGTGAAGTCTAAAGCAGGCTGAAAGCCTAAACTTTTATCTTTCTAGAGACGTACAATACTTGGTTCACATTCAAGTACAAACATCCCTTCTTATTGCAAAGCCGCAGAGCTAACTTATCGGGGTCTGCGTAGCTTCAGGATCTAACGCTATCGACAATAACATACCTCACCTACGGTAACCCTTCAAATGGTATGCTGAGCAACGGAAAGTTATTATTTTATGCCGGGGGCCCGACTAATGCAAGGTTTACAGTAATTACGGGGAACTAGATGCCATAGACTATCTCGTCTAAAACTCCGCAATACCAACTTCTCGAGTGTCTGTCCTCTCCCATCAGGCGCGTCTAGAGCATAGATGGTGGGCTCCCACGGCAATAGCCTCTACTGCAGGCACGAGTAAGGCACAAACTCGTAAGTATGGAGATGTACTATCATGCGCACACTCAGCAATTACAGCCGAGGCCTCCCCCTCCGCAGTCCCTCATCCCGACTACCCGCCTACCACGTAGAATTACTGTACCCCGGACACGAACGACGAAAGTTTGGGAAAATGGAAGCGCTTGCGTGGGGGAAAAAATGGGAAAAAATGAAGAGATACGAGCGCAAAGAGGCTATTCCCCCAAAACCCAGTCTACTGCCCTACTTTCTCACTTTATAGATTTGGGTTGGAGGAATTTTTATGGCTCTTGAAGGATAATGAGGATCTTATCTAATACCTCTGTCGACGTATGGGGAGGCGCTCTAGAGAGGGCTTCTTGATAGGAAGAGGGGCTTCGTCTGTCACGTGGTCCCGCCGTAGCGCTCCGGTAACGTCAATGGGGAAACAGAACACAAGGATCGATAGGTACCTTCCTGAGGGACCTCTGGGATTTCCCTTAGAGGCCTTTCAACTATGATCATCAAATGAGCTATGAAAAAGAAACATTAGCGGAGAAGGGAGGGGCTCTTGGGAGGCAACTAGTCTAATTTACCGCCTCAGAAAATGGAGCTCACAAACTCAATGTTGCCTGGCATGGCCCAGTCCCCGGCTGGTGTCTCTTAAGAAATGATCCAGTGCTCGGATATCAGAACATTTACCATTATTATGTTATCGACAAACGGGGATCTGGATCTTCTGGGTTTCGGATCTACCATACTTAAGAATGACCATCCCTGCGCACGGTCACTAGGAAAAAGTGTTAGTGAAATGAAATTCCACTTTGCCAGAGATTGACTGTACTGTAGCACTAAGGGTCTCCTAGAGAATTGTAAATTTGGATTCAAGTTACTGATAAAATATAGGTCAGGGGCTTATCTCCCGCGTCAACGTGCTTCGCAATAGAGCACTCTTCCCCATATACTAACGCGTCCCACACGATATTGTGATAATGCCGTCTTGTAGTTCTCTTCTCCTATCCCATCCCCGACCTAAACCTCGAGTGATCTTCTACAGCACCCAGGCCCCCACCATAGCCGCCCCACAGGTGCTGGTATAACTTATGTCAATCCGGATCCGGTACATCCAAGACCTCCTGCCCACCGAAAGAGGGGGAAAAAAACGTAGCAAGTAGGGCCCCCCCAACCACCCCCTTCTCTACCCCCATCTCACCAGATCTAGATACGGTACCTGCATCACCTACCGATTGACCGACTGGCACCACAGCGAGACATGTGGCCACGTTTAGACTGGATGAAAATGTGAAAAAGAAAATGGGATCCAAGAACAACTTATTTATTATTTCAAACTCTAGGTATAGTACAAGTATTCTATCTAGCTATCCACTTATGGCGGATATAAGTGTCTGTTACTAGAATTATCTGAGAAAATGTGAGGAAGGAAAAAAGATAATTAATGAAAGGAAGAAATTAGATCCTGCCCACGCGTTTCTGAAAAACACACTGTTTCTCTATTCCCGGAGAAGAAAAAAAAGCGAGAAGGGGGGGGGGGGGGCAGTCCAACTCGAAAATAGTTTCTTTTGAAATGCTTGGAGAGCAATCCTGTCCCTCCTCGTTGGCTCCCCCAGGGTAGTCTTTTTTTGTGTCCTGTATTTCCTCCCCGGTGGTACAGTACAGTACTCTTGGTGTCTCTCAAATCATCAAAACTCGTCCCTCCTCCTCCCGCTCTCCTGCAGATACTTTGTCGAGCAAGATTTAAGCTCTGTATTTCTTCCACATCTGCGCCATTCTGGTGATCTGGCCGGGAGTGAACTCAGTCATGCAGGCGTCGTAGCTCTGTGTGTAGATGGTATGTTAGCAACCATGCAGGGCAAGGGCGGAGAGGGGTATTCTTGCCCAGTCCATGAAGTTGTGGATGGGGTCGTCGCCGGGATAAGAAGACCCTGTGCAAGTGTTCTTGCCAGTGGGACATCCATAGGTGGCTACCTTCATAGCAGGGGTGTCGGAAATGTAGTCACCGCCAGTGCAACCGCCCTGGAAAGTGTGGTAGAGACCTGTCGAGAGTGAGTGAATTAGCATCTAAATTCAGGAGGACAATGATGTACTCATTTCCAATCATACCAAGCCAATGACCAGCCTCGTGGGTTGTGGTATGTCCGAGGTTGTAGTTTTTAGCGCTTCCACCGGGCGTACTGCCATAGTAGATGACGCAACCGTCATTTTGGATGACAGAAGCCGTGGGCTTTGTTGGGAGCTCGCAAGCTCCGAGGACATCACCGGCAAGGTTCAGGTAGTAGATGTTGAGCGTTTTGTAGTCTCCCCTATGAAGAGCTGCCCTCATGCCACCAGCGTCATTGTCATTGAACCAAGCAGAGTTCGTTGTGCGGGTGATCCCGGCAAGAGAGAACTTGAAACCGGTGGAACTATAGTCATTGTTCATGACGTTGAGCTATTGAAACCATATCCCGTTAGTAAAAGGTGGATACTTGGGGGTAGAATACCGCAAACGCGTACTTGAGCAGTAAGCTGAGAGTCTGGGATGTTTCCCTGAGAAACCAGGTTCCCCTCGCGGAGAACATGGAACCAAACAGGAACAGTGATTGGGGCTTCCTCTCCCGACTGGCGATTGTTCTCCTCATCTGCTGCCTCCTGAGCGAACATTTGGCTGACCTCCAGGTGCTCCTGAGAGGGCTCGGGAGTACCACAGTTGCGGGCAGTAGCCAACACAGCGAGGGAAAGGGTCAACGAGAAGCTGAACTTCATGGCGACGGAATCAGAAGCTCAAGAGCAGGCGTCAAAACCGGATACGGCTTGAGGGGGGAGCCACAGACAGATGATATTTATACCCAATTATCCATCGCATTCATTACCGCTAACACGATAGTTCTCGAAACAGTCTCCCGATATCCCCCAACTCTGACATGGGCTGTCAGTTCATGTGTGCTAAGTTCCGAAGAAAATGCTACTTCATGTGTCCCGGTATTCGCCCTGGGGCATACAGGGATTTATTATACCACTCTCTGCTTAACCAACGACCTCATTTCCAACCTGCAAAAAGAGCTCGGGGGGTCAGCCGGTTGGTGTAATAGGTCGGGCTTCTCCATCCTACGCTAGCGGCCCATCGTCATGAGATACTAGAACGGCTTAGGAAGACCGCAAAGAAATGCGATAGAGCTACTAGAGCACTTCGAGATATCCCGCGTTTCTCCCGTAGTACACCCTCACGATGGCCCGTGGCGTCGATTGATAAGTGCAATCTCCGTCTGTGCTTAATTTGCCGACTGGGGTACTTATGGTGCTTCTGTCTGGGATATTCTATGGAGAAATGAATGTAGTCTCATTACGCAGAGCTGAGGAAACAATCCGGTTGGCGTAGGGGTATTGATAATATATCACAGTGACCTTAACTTGATATGTTCGGGCTCTCCTTATGAAGTATAATACTGTAGAGCAATTGTTCCTTGGACAGTGGTCTACTCAATCCCACTAATGCCTATACCATCGGCCATCAGGTATTTTCCATACTGGGAAGATTAGCCGATATGCGCCACTTTTGACAATAAAGTTTAATATCAGCAAACCATCAAGTTTCAATCAAGAAGCTTAAAATTAAGTGGTAGGCCCCCTACGAGTACTAGAGTACTTTGAGTCCCCCGAAGTTTATTCCACCAGCTAACTTCCGGATTGAGTGCATCCTAATCGGGCGCTTCTGTGACACCATATCCCTGTCCACTTTAATGCTGTAAATTTTGAGACCTGCATCGAGCTTATTTATTCTAACAACTGCTGCGGACAACTAATGTTTTCTAAAAAATCAGCTCAGTTACATCCTGAATACCAACCCTAAGTTAACCTCAAAACCACTATATCCCTTAAGTCTGGGATCTACTGGTGAATCCCTAATTTCCTGTACATCCACATCTCCGCCAGCCCCCTCAATATGCTAGCTATCTTGACTTTATTAAGCACCAATACACTCCAAAGCAATGTCCCTAGGGCGGATAAAACCTCTCGGGCATCACGAGGGACCACTCCATATGTCCATATTGTTCTCCACAATCTAATCTGCTTCTTCGCGGGCTCACCCATGATCTCTGTATGTAGCAATCCAATCTGCCGCACGCACGATGCACTATCCTGCAAATTCCCTGGTCCTCCCCACCACTTCTCAGCGGTATCACTCTTCTTCCTTTGGGATGTTGAGTGTAGTAGGGTACGGGCAACCACCCCAGTTGTGTTGTGGAGAAGACAGGACCGCGTTGAGGGTAAACCACTGGTTGCGCACACATGTTTGTTAGTCCTACCGGTATTTAGTTAGCAGCGGCGCGCATCTGAGAATAGAAACAAGTTCTCTCACATCCACCACGTCCATCCATCCAACATGGGAGTCGATTCCAATAACCGACCCCAGTCCCAGAAGACAGAAGCATGGTATGATAGGAGCGCAGTGAATGTGACCCAAGAATAATGAATTTCCGGCTGCTAAAAGGGGAGCTACTATTGTCGTGTGGGGAAGCTGGTGGGCGGAGATGTTCCTAACAGGCTTAACTATTACATACGTAGCTAGGAAAGGCCTACCATACTGTACTGCGCTCCCCGTTTAGAGGTAGGGAGGGCATACCAACGGCATCAGAGAGTGGACGATATTCTCTTTATTTGAGCCTTAACATGAGTTGTCCTTGAGAAAATTTTACAGAGGGCAGGAGGGTTCATTGCGGACTAAGTTGGAGTGTAAGATATTGAACTATTTCCCCTCATGCGAACAGCAGCTTGCAAGCGTCAACTACGTCCCACTAGCGTAGCAACGTCGCCAAATTGTGTGATTTCGACTATATCGTTTTCAGAAGATTTGGCTACCAGGTAAGTTAGTTGCAGCTACTAATGGCTTAGCGGTAAGTAGCGTGTGCATAGACGGGGGCTAGCCGTACCCCCCGAACCCTATGCCTATTCTATAAGAACAGTCTATACTAGCCTCGGGCATAGCTCAATCACTAGACGAGGGTCTTGGAGATGCGAGACAGGTTTAGTTGAGTTGATGGCACGATTGGTGTTTTTGCGGAGGGGCAGCGGGGTTGTCGCCTGGCCACTAACTTCATGATCAACTCTCAACACCAATGGTCAACTGCCAATGCTGACCCAGCAGTGGATTATGAAACCTTACCAAAACAAAAGAGACCTCTACTATTCTACTGATTCTATCACGCAATTCTCTGTGTATCCCCTCTTGCCCTAGGATTAGCTGCCGCACTGTTTAGTAAAAATATCTTCAAGGGTGGAAATCATCTCAGCAGGAGCCAATAGTTCAAGACTTTATGATATTGGAGTTGTTTGTATGGATAAAAGCATGGCATGTTGATGGTATAATAATCCCAGCAGTAGAGAGTTATATTAGAAGCACCGAGGGGTGCAGGCAACAAAAAGCACACATAGTATAGAGGAGCACTGAAATGTGGACGTGTGAACGCTTTAGGACACGGACGGATGTATAGGGTTATACATGTAGAGGCTTTCACTACTTGGGTGGCCGTTAGCTAGCAACCTCCATAGACAAGAACATATATACACCTCGACATCCTCTCTCTTATCACCATGCCTACACCATCATGCCACCTCCATCATATGTAACTTGTACGGTATTTTAAGCGGGTGCTCCGACCACGGTCGGGACAGAGGTATGGGGCTCATTCTCTGAATAATCTACGTTCGGTACACTGCCAGTAAATAGGCTACCGGAAAGTAGTGAGAGGAAGTGAACTCGAGGACGTGATGTGCGCCAGCAAATCCAAAGACTAGAAGAGTTCATGGGATGTCACTCGCTACAACTCACTGTTCCAACTAGAGGTTTGCATAGCGCACTGTGACATAGTATGCTGTGAATAATAATGCAGCGTTAGTCGACTTAACACATATAAAAATCGACTCCGAATCTCAATGGAGATGTGAGGAGGGGGGGGGGGAAGTGTTTATAGGGGTATGGAGTGAAGAGCAGAGGGGTGGGAGGCCGAAATTTAGGCTTTTCGGATGTAAATTAAGCCCCTCGCTTGCAGGCGCGAATAATTTTTCCGAATCTAATTTAGATCTTCGTTAGTAAGTTACTACTCTCCCAAATCATAGGTGATTCGAGCTATCTAGGTCTAAGCGCGTGCATGGGGTTTAGTTCCACTGGGAGTTTTTTTCTTCGAGGATACAGGTATGGGTGAGTCGTGGTTAAGGGGCTTCTTACTGCATTGGTTTTTCCTGGAGGGTGAGAGTAGGAAGTGTGGATGGTCTTCCAGATCCGGGCTGGAGCTCGCGGTGGGATGGTAGAGGTATCTAAACGTAGTCTTCATTAAATTGTGCCCTTGGTGAAAGCAAATCACTATCCCTTTGTTAACATCTCACTTTCCACCGCTTTTTACGGGCAGCCAGAAATACTTGAAATTTATATCCTTCTCTATATCTATATCTAAATAACCCCCATGTCCACACATAAGATGTGGGGGGGAGAGGAATCGTGAATAAATCAAAGAAATAATCGATATTCAAAGAGACTATACGACCGAAAAACAAGGAAGGGATGAATATGATGGAATTTTCAAGCCATACGGGCTTCTCTCAATACAATAAAAACACCCCCGCCGGCGCCAAACCCCGGACTGCAGGACGTAAATTGATAAATCCTGACTTGACCACATAGGAAAATCTGTGTAGAAGTTTGGACGGGTGTTTCCTGTGACCGAAAGAGAAATATGTAAGTTGAGGCTCTGCCGCAAGCGTATTCCGAGGGGGACAGAAAGACGGGTGCCAGAACAGGGCGGGGACTCAAACTGCGGAAAGAGGTGAGGGGGAGGTGAGGGAGGAGGCAATGGCGGTGATGGGCGTGTTATGGGGCTGTTCCGGTCTGTGCGGGGATAGCGCACAGGTTATCCGCATTTGAAAGCGATGAGGGGACGGTGGCTCCTTACCCTTATGACAGGCTGGGGGCGGCAGACCCTGGAGGCAGGAGTAGCGCTATCACTCCCTGGTGCCCTTTCTTAGCAGCCCGATCGAGTGGTGTTTTGCCACCCTTATCTAATTTGTTGGGGTTCACATCGTCCCGTCCGAGTAGTATTTTGACCACTCCCTCGTGCCCGGAGTCAGCAGCCCCCCAGAGTGGTGTCCGGCCGTCGTTATCCGGTTTGTTGGGGTTGACGTCGCCTCGCCCAAGTAGTATTTTCGCCACTCCCTCTTGCCCACTATAAGCAGCCCACCAGAGTGGTGTCCGGCCGACGTTATCTGGTTTGTCGGGGTTGACGTCGCCTCGCTCAAGTAGCATTTTCACCACTCTCTCTTGCCCATTGTAAGCAGCCCCCCAGAGTGTTGTCCAGCCGCCGATACCTGGTCCGTCGGGGTTGACGTCGTCTCGCCCAAGTAGCATTTTCACTACTCCCTCGTGCCCATAGTAAGCAGCCCACCAGAGTGGTGTCCGGCCGTCATTATCTGGTTTGTCGGGGTTGACGTCGTCTCGTCCGAGTAGTATTTTCACCACTCCCTCTTGCCCATAGTAAGCAGCCCACCAGAGTGGTGTCCGGCCGCCGTTATCTGGTTTGTCAGGGTTGACGTCGTCTCGCCCAAGTAGTATTTTCACCACTCTCTCCTGCCCACTGCAAGCAGCCCTCCAGAATGGTGTCCGGCCGTCATTATCTGGTTTGTCGGGGTTGACGTCGTCTCGTCCGAGTAGTATTTTCACCACTCCCTCATGCCCACCACAAGCAGCCCACCAGAGTGGTGTCCGGCCGCCGTTATCTGGTTTGTCGAGGTTGACGTCGTCTCGTCCGAGTAGTATTTTCACCACTCCATCTTGCCCACTATAAGCAGCCCTCAAGAGTGGTGTCCGGCCGCCGTTATCCGGTTTGTCGGGGTTGACGTCGTCTCGCCCAAGTAGTATTTTCACCACTCCCTCATGCCCACTGTAAGCAGCCCTCCAGAGTGGTGTCCGGCCGCCCTTATCTGGTTTGTCGGGGACGGTGCCATCCCGTCCGAGTAGTGTTCTAACTGCTCCCTCATGCCCATTCTGGGAAGCCCAATGGAGCGGCGTACTACCTACGAAGTCCATTTGGTTGATATCACAACCTTCCCTCTCTACCAAACTAGTTACAATCTCAATAATCCCGAAGAAGGATGCACAATGTAGACCACGGAACCCGGAAAATTCGTCCGCATAAACACCCCATATCTCGTGTGCTTTCAAGAGGATTTTAGTGGATATGTGGCTGTTGTAGTCGTCAAATAGCTTTAGCGCAAGCAGTTTTGCGCAATCGGAAAGGTCCTTTCTTGCGTGAACTCCCCAATATAGAGAAGAGTATTCGAGAAATGGTGTGTCTTGGAGGTCGGAGGGGGGACCGGTCGAAAAGGCCTTGACCCGGTGAGAATTCAGATATGTTAAGCAGGTTTCTGCCATTGCCGAGTGAGCTGCGCCAAAAATGTCAGGATGAGCCCGGAGGTATTCTTGGAGCGTAAAGTGGGTCAACCGGACCGTGGAAGCCCCCTTTTCTATCACAACAAGTCCTTGACAACTTGCTAGCAATGTGCCTATTGGAGGAATATTGTCGGTATTGAGATCCGGCGACCCTATTTCAACTGCTAGGGCGTGGCGCAGTTCATCGGCCTTCAAGGGCCGCTCCGAGTGAGATATCCACATCAAAGCAGCCATGCCAAGCCTCGCTTTCTCCCCCCCTTGGCCCCTTATCCTACCCAGCGTTGCCTCATATGCATCCCCCACTAAGCCATCGGTCATCGCGCTAAGCTTTTGTCGCCTGCGATGGATTGTGGTTTCCTGCAGGACGGCATCGATATTCAGTGAGACTAGCAAGAATCTAAATATGTATCTGTCAGCGCATGGGTGAGGTAGCTTCCCTCGTTATTTCTACATACATTTCAGAAACGTCTTCAGGAATTTTCTTCAGAATGTCTGCCTCCAGGCTACTATCCATCGCATCCGGGTTTGTGTCCTCTTCCAACCTGGAGCGAAGATATCTAATAATATCATCTGTCTTGGTACTTATAGATAGACTCGTCACTCTCCCAGCAAGGCGTCTTTCGGCCTCGGGTCGGATGTGCGGTCTTCCAGTCATGAATATTCTAGTGGCTGGAGACTCCTGGAGAATTTGGTTTAGCGAACCGAGAAGCTTGACTCGATGTTCTGGCACACATTCGTCTAGAGCATCGATGCATATGAACGTGCGCTTTTTAGAAGAGGCAGCCTGCAGCATCCTCACAATATCGGTTTGTCGCGGTCTCCGTCCACCAATGAAATTTTTCTGCTCCTCATAGGCTTGCGTTATTTCCCCGGGCACCTCTCCTAGCCCGGCTACAAGCTGTTTGAGCAGGGCGCCCAGCATACTCGTGGATGACTGCTCCCGCTGGATGGCGAAGTCAAAGTAGAAGCACGCAACGGCGACATTTTGTCCTCCGGCCTGATCACACAGGCTATCTATCACCAATGAGCTAACATCACGGCTTGTCAGTATTCGCCCTTTTCTTCTATTCCCGAGGGCTCTTCGTTGTTACCTAATATAAGTTTTGCCGACCCCCGGCCCTCCATAGCAGAACAAAACTGCGTCATTGGATTCACCCCCTCTACTACCGACGTGCCAGCGTCTATATTCCTCGGTTTGTAAGAGCCATTCCCCTACATTTTCGACCCGGCGGTCTTGGATGTCTTGATGCCGTGGCTTGGGATCTAGTGGGGATAGCCAGGCTAGGATATTAGACCGGTCACCAGCAACCGTAAAATTATTCGACACGCTAACAGTGTAGGTCGTGTTAAAAGAGTGGGCATTGTGACTGAAAGATTGCGACATTTTCTCTTTTTCGCGGGTTAGGATATTGTAGATGGTGGAGGAGGGAGTAAGTCGGCTGCTGGGATTCTTGGGCATGAGGAGAAGCGGGGTCATCTGTGGAACCTCGCCGATACCCCAGGGCGTCCCACCAATCTCCCCCAAATTTATGCTAACAGCACCCTTCTCACGCCACTGCATCAGGAGCAGGAAATGCCACACCTGCCCAGGCGTTACCCTGCTGTAGAGCACCATTGTACCGTACAAGTACCAGTACTCGTAACCCGCACCACAAATCCCGCGCTGCGATGCACATACACCCTAAAGCCCCTGTAGAATCCGTATACAAAGCAAGTATGTCAAGCCTTATCAACAAACCAGTCGAAAAACCTAAGCTACGTGCCACCAAACTTAATGCACCACAGCATAACTCTTCCCACGGCAGATACGGGTGAGGGGCACTCTCGTGCCGGGTTCTGGAAAGATGAGGACCATGCCTTTTAATACTCGTCGCAGCCGCCAAGCAACCTACAGCACTCGTGCAGCACAGAGAGGTGAGGGGTTGCTGCAGGTTGCGACATTTCTCATAATGTACTTGTAGCCTTCTAATGATCGAGCCATAAATTCGGCAAAACCGTTCAGCCAACTTTAGTATTATAGAAAGTGGGGCACTAAAGTGTGATAATGCCTAGAGTGTGAACGGATGACAACAACCTAGTCGTTTTAGCTGTTGGAAAAGCTGCTCGGCATGTTGATTTCTTTTGTTTCATCAAAGAACGGAGATTAAGAAAGATGTTTTCATTGACGGATGGATAGGACAAGGGGAAAGCATCAAGGCTACGGGAATGAAGGAAGTTTTCTTTTGTCATACATTGCTTTTGTTCAGGGATAACAGAGTGTTTATTTCATTTGTTTCTTTGAAGGATAGACAAGGCGATAAGGAGGCATTTGCGGAACGAAATGGAAATGTGTGGTGATGGTTGGAAGACAGAGAATGGTGTTTTGCTTTTCATATATACTTCTGTCATTACCGTCAGTTTAGCAAGAAAACTTATCGACGAAAATACTTCAAGTTGCTCGCTATCATTATCCTCTCTCCCACTGTTGCTCTTTTGGTGCCGTATTTGCGCTTATTTCGTTTATTAGCCAACTCAACTGTCATAAAATGGAATTACGAATCTGAGATAGTGTACGAACACTTTGGCTAGTAGCTGTACAGTACTGTACATACCATGGCTCTCAGACGCCGAACATCTGAGCAAGCAGATATATCCCCTTTGTTGAGTTGATTCCTTGATTCCCCAAATACAGATGCACTTCTCTGGAATTGGTCTCCTTATTCTGGAAAAATTGGTGTTATGAGAGGAATTGCTAGGGAGCTCGAATTTCCATCCAAGTTTCCCCAATATAACGAAATATATACTAAATTTACAATATTTACCTACAGAGAAAGCATCCCGCACAACGAGCACTAGCTTATCATACAGAATCCTTTAAAATTTGGCTTAAAGCGACGCAACAAAAATTACAAAGTAAAGGCGGCTAATAAATGGCGACTTCTCGCTATGCTGCGGGCTCGCTATGTAGGGAGACATTGTATTCTAGAATGGGGGTATCTCTTTGAACAGCGATACAAAAGAACTAAAAAGTACTAGACATGGTAGCGTATAGCACGGTATAATGCAAGGCAACACAGCTAAAAATACACAAAATAAAAAATAACAATAGCTAGAAAGCATCAGATGAGAACAGTGCAGAAGTTAGATTTAAGTCCCTGGCAAGAGGTCTTAACGTTGGCAGGTTATGAATGGCACAGTGGTAGACGATAGAAAGAGAATTCACACGGAACTTAGACGCTTCGCTCACGCTCCTGAATTCGCCTTAACTAAAACAAAAAACTCATGGTAGAGACAAGTGTATAAGTAAAACATAAGTAGCTCCAAAGTCAGCCACATCCTTCCAACAGTTACACATTTGGCGGTACCCAGAGCGCTCTCCCCCGTATGCGGATTTGGCAGGATGTCGTTTAAACAAACTACCAGGGGTCATGCACTGCAGCTAGCCTATTCTTCAAACATTGATAGTTATGGCCTGAAAGTCAAACATTCGATTAATAGTAGAGAAGAATGCCAAACAGATCAGTAGCGAGGCAGCGCTACCTTCCTGTAACTAGGAGCTTAAGGAAGCCCCAGATCGTCTTGGTAGCTATTGGTGCCCCCTCCCCCCATACTAGCTTGCAACCTCCTACAAACATGATGCCAAACAAATCCTACACACGAGAACGCATATGGCCCAATAATCCTCTGCCATCTTGCTCCCAAAACCGTGAATCTTGATTTCTCCCCCAGCCACATCCCAACGTCTCAACCTGCAACAGCTGCGAACAGTGGGGTAATTTCACCCTGCCCCACTCCGCAATACTCCCCGCTGACTAGTCTCCCATTTAGGAACTTCAAGATTCCGAAGAAATGGGAAACTCCGCACCGATAAGTGCTCCGGGAAATCTCCAGGTCCCATATATTCGATCTGCCCCACAAGTGCCCCAACCTAGGGGGTTTTCCGTCAAGTCAATCTGATTGCCTCACCATTACAAAACCTCTACAATGGCAGCGTTCTCCCATCTCAACGCTAGAGCCAAAAAATCCCCAACACAAAGCTTGGATCTTCGCCATAAATCAAGAACCTGTGCTTAGGTTCGACTACGATGTCAAATTCAAGTTGTCAGTAGGCCTGATTCCCTGCCAGAACATTATGTCTACCTCGGCACAATCAGCACCTCTAGTATCCAGGGTTGTAATATCCGGCTGTGGCACAAGAAGAGATCATTAGTAGTGCTAATATACCTCTTGATGTACTCGCTGACAAGTATGGTAATAACTTAGGCCCCCCCTATTAGATTGCTTATTAGGCATGCAGTTATAGGGCATGCCAGTACAAAAAACGCGCTAAGACCATGCACAAAGTGATGGGCTGTTTTCTTCACATATGCTAGTAGGCATAGGGTATGGGCTAGTTTTGTTTCGCTGATATGATACCCGTCTCCACAGGCCTCCGGTGTTTGGTTTATCATATCATATATCAGTTTCTTTTACCTACCTACCTCTAACCTACGCCTCTACAATATCTCATGCTTAGCTCTAACAGATAGAGAGTATTCGAGCCCTCCAATGCCCGTTCCTTCCTAAAACTTCCACTCCCATACGACCGATGGGAGGTTCAAAGCTGGTATATCTATGGAGGGTTGGTTGGCAGGACACCAACCCTGTGCTAATCCCCCAATACTCCAGAACCATATATCCAGTTTGAGACAGGGACACTCGGCCACTGGGTTGGACCCGTTACTTCTGACTCTCCTGTTGCTATGTTAAAAGGTTTATCTAATTTGATGGGCTAAAAGCTCCCCAGATAGTCCTCTCTCTCAATGAACTAGCTATTTATGGCTCGCTCCCTATGATCGACTTGAATTCACGGGGGCTACCGCGGAGGCTAGGTTAGAGAGGGATTTTGCTGCCTGTTTATTGCTCTCCCTAGCTAGTTTAGACCGAGCCTGAGGTATACCAAGGCAGGCATTCTTACTAGTCACTCTCCATCACTCGTTCTTTGCGTTGGGTGGACCTGTTGGAAGTATCGCCGGACACAGGTATGTAGAAAATCCTGGGGGTTTAAGGAGAGTAGAGGGAAAGGAGGCAAGTAGAACAGTAAAAGGGGAAAACATAAGTAACAGGACGTATGAGCAGAGGTAAGAGGGTAGCTGTGAGGTAAGGTAGTATGGGGGAGATATGACGACGTTTCATATTGGACGAACAATCACCGCTTTCAACGGAACCGTTGATAGGAGGATTGCACTGGGCGTAGGTGAAAGTACTTATAACTTCTAGCAGGGCTAGGTACAGGCCGCACAGATCCCGTGGGCTTTTTTAAAAATGCCTAGAGGTTTTTGCTCTGTGGAGTGAAGCCTGTTGTTTATAATCCTGTCTAATCCTTGGCAGTGGCTTTAAGGCAATACTCATACTCTCGCTTAGCAATAGGGAGCTGCATGCTGTGATGCTGTATTGTGAATCTTGACACTATTGCAGTACTATTAAGGTCTTCATATTACCCTATATAATGAGAAATCATAGCTGGTTAGCCAGGTACGGTGCCTTTAAGACTACAGCGCTCCCAGTCGTCCAGCCGTACTGCCACCCCCGGTAGGACGCTCGAGCAATACCTTTTTTAAAATTTTTATTTCTCTTTTTAATCTTAACTTGTTCGGGTACTAGTATTTGTCTCATTGCGCAATTTTGCGTGTCTGTAGTCGATGGCCGAACACCCTGTCCAGTACGGCACCAAGGCAGTCAGACCCATCCAAGGAAGAGACAATCTCGTCCTTCGTCGTCCTCACTCCGCCTTGGGTGGATGGGGAGACTGAGATCACTTTTAAGAATGCAGCACTTGATTCCGGGGGGGAAATCACTCTGACCGTTTGGCACAGTTTATGCCGCATTGGTGTTGGGTATGTAATAAGGGAGCTGCATCCAGGGTAACCACCAGATACTTTGCCCCTAAGGTATCCTTAGTTTAACGTTAGTATTTATGGAGGACTAAAATACACCGATTTGAGGTCTTATGTTATCCAACTAGCGCAATGTACAGCAACTTTAAAACCTCAGCGATGTCTACTCTCTAGTGAAGAAGGACCGAAAGCTGTGCGGTGGACCGAAGGGCTAGTCCTAGGATGCAGAAAGGGAGAGAATATATTGATAGATGATGGTTTTCTTTAGGCGCTCCGCTAATGTATTCAGAGGAATTGGGGCGGCAAGAATGTTAGTGCAACAAAAGAAAATCTATATAAGCCATGCACAGAGGAGAGGTCACTGAGGTAGATGCCCGGATACCATCAGATACTTGTCCTGTGATAAGTTATAATAGTGTTTGTACGGTAGGTAGCCTATGATTTTTCCACACCGTTCACAGATGTAGTGTGAGATGTACTGTATAGCTCAACTATTCTGGGATGTTAGAAATCAGTTAGTTCTGCTCGGCATGCTATAGTTTATTTTGTTATATGCAAGTGCGGAAGCACGAGAAATATGTTTCTGTCGATGGATGGGAAGGAGCATAGACTGTTAAAGGAACGCATGACGGCAAAAGGAGATGAAGGAAGAACAAGAGTTGGCCATTGGATCAAAGGCGCAGGAGAGCAGAACCCTTTATGATGCATTTCATTTGTTTAGAGATTACACAGAATGTTTCTTTCTTTTGTTTTGGAACACGGAGGAAGGAAAGAGGAGATGTGTGGTGATCGATAGAAGGACCAGAGCTTGGTTTTGGTTTTTGATATACTTATGTCCTTACCACTAGATTAGCAAGAACGAAGAGAAGACATTGCGCGCTATCCATTCCAGCTGCTATTTCGGTGACGTATATTCGACCACCCCGAACACGGGAGACATCATACTAAGTCACAGAGTGGAAATTGTATTATTATTTTTCGAGCCCCACCTTTCAGGTGAAGTAGTCAAGGCTTTAGGGAACAAGTCCCCGACGGATCACTGACCCGGCCAGTACAGGCGGGTATCCAGTCCAGGCGCCAGGGTGCCTAGCGGGGCCTCGTAGTCTCCCAGCATTTATCATGTGGTTAGTTGATATTTTCAATAGCTAGCAAGTATTTCAAGATGCCGATCGGCATCGGGAGATACCCACAATGGCGAAAGTGCTATCCAAATGTCTTTGGATATCTACAAATATCTTCAAAAGCCCACAGGCATTATATCTACAGATATTTGTGGAGATGCAATTTCTGAAGATATCTACTGCCGGTCCAGGTCTAGGACACCCAAATAGAAGTCAAAAGCATTCCAATAGGTTTGGGGCATTGTGGGTAGTGTGGATGCATCGATATTTCCTATCACTCAATATATTCCTAAAATGTAGATACATTACTCCCACATTCACAATTCCCATGTGTTTATCGAGCCATTTTCTCCAATCACTTTTGTATCATTACAAACTTCAAATACCTAACAATCCACCTGATAGCCTCTTCCCTGCACATGCTTCGACAAACACTCTCCATCCTTATAGCTCCACGTCGGTAACTGTTTCTTCTTTTTAATCCTGACTATCGAGTTGGACCCATCTATGACTTTACCACATAACCTGCTGAAACCCGTTTCCTTGGTAACTAACATAACACTAGTATGAGACATAAAGATAGGAAATCGCATTATCGAATGGCAAGCATACCCCTCCTTCATTCACTCTCCTAATCTCAACCAAGGATCACTGAGCGCCCCCCCAGCACTTGGCCGTCCCACAGGATCCTGCGACAGTAGCCCGCTAACAAATTCAACCCCACCCTCAGGCTTCTCCCTCACAGCCTCGCTTAGTGGCTCAAGCATAGACTTAGCTTTCCCATAACAGAAATGCGAAGTGAAGAATTCCTTCCGGAAGAGTATGCTTCCAGTTAGGACCTCAAACATCACGCATCCTAGCGACCAGATATCCACCGCGCAAGTGTACTCTGACGTTTCTAGAGAGGAATCCAACACTCCAAGGATTTCTGGCGTAGAGTATGAGCGTGTAAAGATCTGGGTGCGGAGTATGGTGTGTTCGTTGATACACTTTGATACTCCGAAGTCGCCAATCTTTACGCGAAGCGGGGAGAGGGAGACTACGAATATATTCTGCTCTCCCCCAGCTCAGTCAGATATTGTCATCTCTGTGCTTCTATGATAGGCTGGGTGAATGAATAAGTACCTCGGGCTTTATATCCCGATGAGCAATCCTGTTCTTGTGCATGAAATTTAAACCCTCTAGAAACTGGCTGGACAGCTGTTTTGCTGCAGGCATCGGCATCCGTTCACCGAGGTGTTGTCGCAGGTCCCCTTTCTCAAAGTACTCCATAGCGATGTACAACTTTTCGCTATTCTCAAACCAGCCCAAAAACTGCACAAAAAACGACACCCGATGCTATCATGCTATCAGATCAAGAAATATTCCACTTAGTAGAAAAACAAGCGAGCAAGAAAACAAACAGACCTTTGTCAAGAAACTCATGATAGACAACTCCCTAGTAAGGTCTAACCTAGGCGAGAACGTTCTCTTGTCAATAACTTTCGCTGCCCTTACAGAATCCTTTGGGCCGTGCTCTAAGTGTATGACACTGAAGCCCCCTCTCCCAATTGCTCCCCCATATCTCCATTCTTCTTTGTGGATAGAGGGTGAGTAGATTGTGTGGCTAACGCTGGCTTCCCCGAAGTGTGTTTCCAGTTGGTAGTGCTCGACTAGGTCTGCTTGTAGAGATTCCTGGGCCATGTTCTGTAGGGTGCTGGAGGGGGTGGGTGTAGTCAGACTAAGGGAACGTGTAGTAAGTACTCCTCCGATCGGAAAGTCTGCATCCACCCTAAACCTAGTAAACCTCCATGACAACATCTATCTGCACCACTTATACGGTGCAATCTGAACAGCTTCTGTTATTATGGGATCTCTAAATAACACCAGTGGTACTTCTACCTTAGGAAGTAAAATATACCTTTGTTTTATCATTTATTTGCTTTGGAGGTTCGTTAAGTTGGTCAGTTTGTTGCAACAGCGGTTTGTGAGGTTTACGGCGAGTGCAGTCTTTACGATTGAGCTAGTAAAGAAACGAATATAAATACAATACCGTCAGAGTTTCACAAGGAAAAAAGAGGAGGGGAGGTTGCTCTTAGTCATTAAGAACAAACAGTACGGAGGATTATTTACCGGCAGAGGGGCTCTGGGTGACCTGACACAGGCAGGTGGTATATCGCCCTTAAGTCCTTGAACAAGGCAGATCTAGGTGAGGGGTCGGGGAGAATGTCATTTTAATCTCGAGTGAGATCCCATGACGCCACTTAGCCCAGCTCCAAGGCTTTAATTGGATTTGAGATGGCTCACGCGCCATGGCATAGATATGACCCAATCAGCCACTTGTCGGCAAGTTGTCACCCCTGCCTCGTAAAGCTCTGGGAAGCCACATCCAGTCACCAACACTGTGAGGAACCATACTGGTTGGTACCGGTGGAAAAGCCTTGTTTTTTACCCCTCCTTCCACGGCCCCAGTTTAGGACATACCAGGACAAGCAGAAGAAAATATTCTCAGATCTCCTCTACCTCTGATCGGTTCCCTCCGTTATCCCGACGTGCCTCCAGCCCCCGTGTTTAATGTACTCGTACCGAGTGCCGTACGAGTACTCAGTGGTGCTTGTAATATCGAGATTGAGCTGCCGTGCCATTTTTTATTTTTTTTCAGGCCCTACTCACATCACCAGGAATAGGATTTGATCAATTCTATGCTGTAGTGAAACCTATTCTATACCGGCCAATCTCACGCCCTCTGTGAGCGAAAGGTCTCGTCTTTCGCTGATATCATAGTTTATTTTTTCTTTCACTCTCCGGCCTTAGGTGTGGGGTAGTTGGTTTAGCTTGTTTCACCAGTTATGATATTTTGCATAGCGCATCGTGCATAGGATTTGAGGGTGCCGGATCATGACATTTCTAGGAGCTCAACCCCTCAAGGATTGATATGCTAAATTTGCTCCTTAGAGGTTCGCTTAGGTTCCAGAATTTCCAGCCACCTCCGAGATATATATATCCCCTACTCTAGCCTTAACTATCATCTCCATAGATACCCTAGTCCATCGCCTTTCTCTTATTTTGGTGGGCTTCATTCGCAGTGATCTCACTCGCACCACGCCCCCTGGCCATTTCTTCGCCACAGCCTCATCAAGTATAGACCAAAATCACTTGGCACGTTTCCCTCCCTAGTGTAGTCAAAAGTTCCTAAATCCTGACAAGTGTCTCCTGTTATCCCCAGTGATCCATCCGCCGCAAGTAACAGTCAGTCCCGCAATGCTCTATGATAACGCCAATCTTGTTTACTAGCTCGATAGTTCTCCATTGCCAACACAGAGGAATATCCACCCAATTAGGATGTCAAGGCGTCGGGGGGGCATCTTCGCCGACCCGCTAACCTCGGTCATGGAGTGATTATCTGTGATGACAGGCCCAACCTTGTCCTGACCTCCAGCATCGAGAGAGGAATGATACCGATTAAAAGCACTCAAATCACTCAGGGAAGAATGGAGAAGAATATCACCTCCCATATGCTAATCACAGCAGCAAGCCCAGCATCAAAACAGAAGATGTTATCTTAAAAAGCAAAACGGAGTAATAGAGCCAGATGTCTGGTACGAGATATCTAAAGACCCATTCTCACTTACAATCAATCGAAGGGCCCGCCGACATGACAGCCTAGAGCTGGTAAAACCTCTAGCAGTCCTCTTCAATTTGTTGTTCTTCACCGTTTCTCACCAGCTGCCATTCTTCTCACTCAGACCGTTTAGTCTATATTTTCCAATGCAGCATGCCGATACCAAGTCAAAATCAAACAGATATAAGGATCCAAGAGAGAAATCTTGCGCCCGTACTTTACTCCAACTCAACCCTTGCTCCTTCCTAGCAAGGCGATGCACATCCGTTCCACAAATATTGTCAGCCATGGACCACTACTGGAATCCAGTGTATCCCGAAAAGCTTAATCCGACGTCTTGCCTCCATATTAGTAATTCGGAAACCGGACAGCCCTGTAACCTTCCGGCACCGTACTCGAGTAGGTACCGTACCACGGTCGAGCAGACCAGCCTTCGTTCTTGCTTTTTAGGTGGGGAGAAAGGCACCAGCCGCGATGAGCTAAGCATCAGGGTCACATAACACTACCCTTTCTGGTGAAATCACATTCTGCAGGCTCGGATCAGCCCAGACATCGGTACTTGAACACGATTGCTCAATCGTACAAGCAAATTGCAACTTGGTAGATATCGCAATAGTAACACCGATATTGTGTCAAATTCGGAAAACGGTACCGGTAGTTGGCCGGTCGTCTGCTGCGAACCGCACTCGACCCGTGACAGCCTGGATTCCGCGCCTGAGCTCCGTTCCCCAGAGAAATCTTCGAGGGCACCCCACCGATCCGTCAGTGATAACCGCGCTCATAAGGGTCAAGATGAGTCTGCCATACCGCACTTGTGTACTTGTATTAACAATTCCCCAGACCAGAGGGTTTATATCAAGCCGAACCAACATTCCATAGACCCTGAGAAGCTCAGGGGCAAAAGAACAGGCAGTCGCTATCTGTTGTTGTCCATAAACAAGCGTGATGGCTGTCTAGGAAGAGAGTAGTTCCGAAGAAATAAGGAGCCGGGGAGCTGCCTGCTTTAAAGCGTAATTTTGATGTCTAAGGAACTCTAGCGTGAGCAGTCATGCAATCGCTACGCAATCCGCCGTGCCCATAATTTGTTCCCCGAAAAGGTCTCTACCTCAGTACATATCATTCATGGCATCCACAATTTTCACTCCCTATTTACCATTCCCAATTACTAATCCATCCCAAGGATACGGTACTGTATGCTGGCTCAAGTGCCTCTAGATCCCCAAAAACTTCCCAGAATTGCTGAAGGTCTCGGGAGAGCTCTAGCTAACTTGAAGTTCGCGCATCAAGAATACTATACGGTATTCAAACCACTTGGACGATACGATCGTGTTATAATAGAACACCCCCTTTCTGAGTCCCCTCTTTTTTAAACCACATTCATCTCCCCTTCCTCGTTTAAATAATGAAAAAAATCGACAACATTTCTCGAAAGATCTCAATACGCCATGAGGCAAGCGACAGGAACAACACAAACATTCTCTCACACTCTACAGAACACGGGAAATTTCCCGCCAAAAAGGGTAACCAATTTTCGCGTTCAAAGCCATTCCAATTGTGCAAGGCTAATAGAAACTTATAGACCGAGTAATAAAGAGAAAGTGCCCAGCACAATTCTGGTAACCGGTACGAGTCCAAACCAAAGCACAATACAATCACAACGATCGCTGCATTTATTTGTGCTACCAGATCTCGATTAGGCACCCGGGACACGGTGCACAGATCCCTGTTGCTGGCAGTCGCCCAGTGGCCCGGCCATCCCATCCACTCTCAGGTCCAAGATTCTACTTTACCAACCTCTCCTACAGTTGTCGTGTCAGCTCACGTTCCAAAACTCTCCTCCAAACAATCTCACTATCGCTCGACAACCAACTCATTCGCCCAATGCCTTCTGGTCGCCGCCATCTCGCACATCCAACCGGCAGCGGCAAGGACTTTTTGCTTCCACTCGCGCTCACACTAACTACTGCAGCGATCGCAACCGTCGGCCTCTACTTCTGGCCCGGCAGCGACTCCCCATGGGGCTCACCTCATGAGTCCGAGGATGAGTTCGAAGTTGGGGGAAGATCCCGGAAGTCCAAACGGCCACAATACTTCGACAGGATCACGGAGGAGGATACCGATGACTTGATTGAAGATGCCAGACGCGACGAACTATTACGGAAGGAAAAATCCGCCCGCAGACACAATACCAGCAGCCCCAGACACAACACTAGCAGCAGCAGTACAATGATGGGCGGCGCACTTGTCGTGGACAAAATAGAGCACGTAGCTGGAGTAGCAGCAGACTTATTGCCAGGAACCTCGGAAAGAAAGAAAGCTGAAGCGCTAAAAGAGATCAAGAAGGAGGCTGAGGAGGTATCGAAGAAACAGCAATACGTTCCGACACCGGCAAGGAAGAAGAGTGTAGCGATTGTCGTGTCGGAGAGAAAAGTGCTTCTCGGGGAGTACTCGGACTTGGATTTCGAGGAAACAGGGTTGCCATCAGTGAGTTACCTCATCCTTGCTATCTCTTACTACCTACTAATATCGTTCAGTCACTTCTATCACACCTACCACACCCATTGGACCTCACTCATACAGTCGTCAACATTCTGGTGTACTCACCGCAACTTAAAACCCATCCGCTCTCCAAATCTAGTGCATTTCGCTCTCAAAAAGCGGCAGCGGCGGCAGAGGCTTCAGCGGGCGGCCCTGATAAGTCGCTTCGTAAACCCTCAGCATCCCACTTCTCACCCAGCGCGTCCACTTTCACTCTCGCCGCTTCTATGCTTCCATCCGAGTGCCCACTCGAACATATCCTTCCATTTACACAGACATCATCTATCGTTCCTCTCCTACGCACCTTAGCTCCCGAGACCGTCTACATCGAAGAACCTCTCACACTAGATTCATCCGGTGGGATAGTCTCCACATTGCTCGAAGGTGGGTGGGTGGGAAATGTAGTTGTTGGGCTTATTGGAGATGACGATCAGCTTGCGCAGCTCATGGACAGCGATGACGAGAAGGTTCAAGAGGAGGAGAAAACCAGGAAGGGCGAAGGGAAGTGGTGGGGTGCAGAAGCGCAGGGTAGCATAAGAGGAAGGTTCGGAAATAGGGTGCAGATTGTTGAGGGATGGGTCCTAATTGAGGATTGGAGAAGGAGGGTAGAGGAGGCATCGTAGGTGTATTGGGGAGACCGCAGAGGCCGAAGTAAACGGCAAGGGGTAGATTTTTGTTTTTGGAATGGTGACGAATACCTACGCGGAGTTGTATAAATCATGAGGAAAGATAATATTTTACGAACAAAAAACCACCCAGTAGGATGACCGGCGAAAGAAGCAGATCATAGAATCATGTAAAATAATTCGCTGTCGTATCAAGGCCGCGAAGCCTTTGGGTCTAGTCATGTGAAGGAATAAGAAGAGCCTACAGAACCTGGCCCAACGCTTAAGCATACCCCTACCGGGAGCATATCCGAGATGCACGAGCCAAGAAGGATGACGCCCTGAGCTCTCACTCGCTCGATACCTCGACCGAGTGCGAGCCTCCATCCTCAGCGGGTGGGGCGCTCCCCCGGCGCAATTGCGAGTCCCTCATCCATTCCCCTGCCCCTCCCCCCACACACACCGCGGCCCAGAACGTTCGAGCAATCGGACGAACACCCCAACAATGGCTCGGATAGAATTGAGCGAAATAAAAGCGCAGAGAAATCAAAAAACGGCGATTTCGTGATGAAAAAAAAAAGGATAATTGTACTATGTATAAGTGAAGAATCTGCCAAGTATGCAGAAGGCACATTTGTGAAAGGCAGTTATGTACAAAACTACAGGGAAAAACAGAGAGAGAAAGAGAAAAAGAAAAAAGTATTAAAGAAGCGAAGAGTTATGTTTCTGATTATTATGCACAAATCCCCGTGATAGATATCAATGGTAGATACGCTTCCACCGTTGCCCATACCGCAGTAAAATAACTTCCGGCATGGGCCCCACTGTCCCACAAAGTGACAGCTCCACCGGACTTGGCTACCTGCGTATACAGTACGCGACTACCCGCAGGGAGATCTAGATTTTGTTTCCCGTCCCATCCTAAACACGGGTCGATCCGACACTCATTCGGATGTGGCATAAAGTTTTTCGCAATCATCGAGATCCGGCGACGCACTAAGTCCTCTTCGGCGCACGAAGAATGCGATAATTATTCTTGTCAGAGACAAGACACTGTTAAACGGCCGCATGTTGTTAGAAAAAAAGAATGTTCAAAAGTGCCACATCGATCTCGCACTCCCCCTCCCCTCCCCCTCCCACTCCAAACTCCCGACCCGCCCGTAACCCCCGATGCGAACCTGTGGAATTGAATAGCCCACCTCAAATCAACGGCAAGTGCCAGTACTATCTGTGAAGCTGCGCAAGAATTCCTCCCGGATGCCTCAGAGAGGGCGGCACAGCTGCCGAAAGTGCCGGTTTTCGCGATAAGTAGAGCCATCCTGCAGAGTACTGCAATCCAGAAACCAAGTGATATCGCATCACCAATGAAGACCTCGTACACGCTTAGGTTACTCGAGGAAAGACCAAGGACTGAATACAATAATGTGAAACCTGCCTGTACGTTTTTTCCAATCCCCTCAGCCTTGATCAGTAACGAAATCCTTCACAATCTAGACCGATAATACCCCCCCGGATGCAGAAAGGGAAATAAAATAAAACAACATACTGCAACGCCAGGTAACCAACACATGAAGTCCGAAGGTAATCCGGATCTATCATTCAGGCCATACCAACCAAGGCAGACCAAGACGACCGCAGCAGACAGCAGCTGCAGCGCGATAAGAATCCAGTTGTATCTAGGCCACAAACTCGTTTTTCTCGATGCATCTCCCCCCATTGTCGTTTTCGCCTTAATCTTTTGACAAAAAGGTCACGATACCGACGAACAACCACCTCTCAGTAAGGTAAGTTGGGGATAGAGAAGAAGAAAAGAAAAAGAAAAAAACCAAAGCTGGCCTAGTTTCGACGAATGAATACCGAAGACTAAAAGCCGGGAAGTAAACCCCTGACCCGAAGCTTAAGCTTTTTTTCCCCTAAATGCGGCCGAGGGAGGGAAAGAGGGGGTGGATTTCAAGAGCGCAGTCATGCTCGACCGGAAGGGGATTCTATATTATACAAAATTTGAAAGCGACTTCCTCACACAAAAGAAATAAAAAAAGTTGCAGTTGTCATGACCGTCCCACCAACTTTGTGCGATGCACTAACAACTAAGCGTAGCGTTGGTTACGGCTTTGGGGGCGAGAAAGGTGGAGTGTTAGTACCGGTAGGCACTTTTTGGTGGTACGGTGGATGGAAAACTAGCCAGTAATCACTCACCATGGCGTCCTGGAGTATGACAAGAAGCCATGATCTGGGATGCTCTTCACTAATGGTTCCCTGCCACCTCTCCTATTTTGCGCATCTCTGTTGTCGTGGGGGCCTGGGGGTTAAGCTTCTTATGGACAACTGGCAGCGGAATGCATGCGGCGCTGTTAAATCCAACATGGGGTCCGTCTTGATGAATGAATGAATGAACGAAGCCTTCCATCGGGCGAACACGGATTTTCCCCTCTTCCTTGACACGTCCCGATGATGGGTGGGAGGGGCTTACCGGTATTGGGCCGATTAAGCGTGGAAGACTTGGTGAGAGATACTTGGCCGGGTTGGATACGATGGGAGACCTCCTTACCCTACTCAGTTTACCCTACCGGCACTGTGCCGGAGACTGCTTACGCTCTCGGAAAGATATTTTAAGCATAAAGGGGAAGAAAAAAAGCAAAAGTGAGCAAAGTGCTGAATGAGCAGGGAGAGGTATTGGTCCATTGCACTGTCGTTGGGGTCGCGGGCTCAGCTCTTTTGCTTCAAAGGTCAGTTTGAGCCTCGAGTTGAACAACCCAATGTTGTACTATATCGCTTGGGCTGTCCGAAAACTGCCAAATTCGTCGCTGGGCATGCATCCTGACGCCAGATTTGGCAACCGTTTAGCTAGGTTCGGTCGCTCAAATGACTCAGCACCTATCGGTGAATTCAAATATTCCCAGCAAATCACAAAGCTCATTAAGGTTCCAGGACAGGCTTAGCGTGCCTAACCCGCGCCACACCCCCGCAAGGATAATCAGCCTCTCCTCCCCTGTCAAACGCCTTGTGCTGTGTGCTTTTGCATTCCGCTAAAGTACCAGTACTCGAGTACCTGTACCGTAATGTTTGAGCTAAAGTTCAATCTATACCAATCTACTAACCTATAATTTACCACGGTTTCCCTCTTCTTTTTATCCTTCTCCTACCACCATGTTTGCAGGTTTTTCCGGCGGGTCTCGCGCCATGCAATAACCTTTCTTACTACATTGCTCTTCTCTGAAAAGAAGAATGAAAAGAGAAAAAAAAGGAAAACAGAGTCGCGGTGAACTTCTGTTCTGTATCTCATAGCCGTCTGCATTTTGGCTCGCATATTGCAATCCCCGCCTCCAAATGTAGTGGTCTAACTAAGGTCTTGCAGCCGTTCAAGGATTGACTACTACTGGGTCGAGGTATTACGCTTAAATAGGTAGTAAATAAGAAGGCGGGCGTTTTGGGATGGCTCGTACTACATATGTACCATACCATACCGGCATACACGCACTGGGGCAGGTTCGTAACGGGGAGGCGCTCATCATCGTCGTCGCCCCCTCCGCCACCACCTCTACCACAGATGGCATTTTTGCACCCATCCATAGCCTCGTGACAAGCTCTAGATAGAGCTAAAATAGTTGGATAAGTGAGGAGAAGGAGGGAAAAAACAAAATAATAACAAACGATGCAGAGGTCATAATGCTAGGGGTATGTATGATTCACAGAGCTAATAGTTAAACTTTTTTCCCGTCCCGCAGGCAGCCGGAATAAAGAACAGAGTGACATCGTGTGATTATAGTGGTACAAAGGATAACGGGACTTAAGTCTCTCCCCCACCCAATCTACTATACTTTACCATAATCCTAGCATGGCCATCATAGATCATTTGAGACAGGCAGTAAGGGAAGGAAAAAGAAAGGATGAGACTTTCAGTCCTCCCAATGGGAATCTCCGGCACCCCTCCGAACTTCCCACACCTCCGGGTACCGTAGTAGAACTGCGTTCAGATCCCTACCGTATCGACACGAACTGCACGACACCGGCATCCCGAACTGTTTTCAAAGTAGCGATTCTCGATGCGGGGCCACATATCGAGGGGGAGAAAAGAAGGAAAGGAGCCCGAGCGGGCCCTCTTCGCTATTTCACAAGGAGAGGGAGTTAGAGTTAAGGCTTCTGCCATTGTAGGGGCGAAGGTTAGGATCAAGACCACTACACGGTGTGATGCATAATGTCTTGCTCCACCCGCTGGCAACGGCAAAAGCCATTCGCTTAACCGAGAGGGGCTTGTAGGAAGGGGGAGAAGGATAGACATACGAAGGGTCTCTACTTCTCAACTTCTAATCTCTTGTAGCACCATGCGTAGTGGTGATGACTAAAATACGTAACTGGATTCCAGTGCCTCGTGTCAGCCTTGTTGATATGATATTTTGTGTGGCCAATCGAGTGCTGTCGGAGGGTGAAAAGATACAAGCATCATTCCCCCTTGACAGGCCTACCCCGCATACGGCATGAATTTCTCCCCTTCTCCTTCTCTCCTTTCTTTCCTTTTTCTTTCCTCGTTTTTTTTGATTTCCGACTGAATTAGTGTGTCCTGAGTGCTCTAGTCTAGTGACTGAAGGCGAAGCCAAGCCCTGTGCATGCATCTGTGCTGGTATGTTATCATACACTCGAGTATGAATGGTTCTTGAGCTGAGGTGTGTACGGTATGTTTTATTCGCCAAACAAGGTCTCAACCCCAACCCTAACATACTTTTAGCGTCAGTGCGAATAAACGTACTGAATGTTAGGTGTGGAGGGATGGAGGTGCTAGGCTGCATATTGGTCACTCGCCAGTCGCACCTTATGACGCTTGCACTGGGGGATGTGGATGGGTGGATGGATGCCATGGGGAGTACAGGTACCTGTATTTAATAAATCCTATAATGTTTATGCTTACGTTACAGGAATGCATTAATTAATACAGCCCGACAGGAGTGCAAGGTGACATGACAACCTTATCTATCTTCCTCTTGATATTTTTTCTTTCTTTCTTTTCCCTGGGGAGAGGAGGGTTAGTTTCTGCGTGTTTCCGTTGCATGGCGCAATATGGAAAGTTTACCGGTACTAGTACTGTAGGCGGATTTAGACAGGGTAGGGAAGAGCTGATTCGCATATGCAGTTCCGAACGTGACTTTAAAGCTGTGTGTGTGTATGGTGCTCTGCCGTACCGTATTGGCACTAGAGGGTGTGCAACAACCCTCCCAACCCATCTCTGCTAGGGTACTGTACTCGAGTACAAAAGATCAAGGATCCAATATCGCTTCGCTAATAGCCTGTAATATATTTCTGGTTTTTTCCACCTATCTATCGAATTGGAAATGCTTACGATTATTCCTGTGAATTCCCTTTTCTCTCATGCTGAATTCGAAGACTTAAAAAAGTTGCTCTAATATTGATAATTTTTAGGCAAGAAATAGCTATTTTTCTGGATTTTAGACGCCATGCGGCGGGCAGGGCTGTACCGTAAGGCATTGTTCCACTTTTCTCCACCCCTGTCTGGCACCGCACTGGAGTTAAGCGTAGTCGGGGAGCAGTTTAGGGTCGTTTGGGAGGCTGAAGTATGTATGGATGTGGAGATGGGTTGTGCCCGAAGGGTTCGCCTCACCCGATCATAGCTCGAGAAAATGGGGATACTTTGATGGATTGGATTGCGGCCGACTACCCGTACCTCGTGGTAACTCTATCGTACCCTTAGCTTTTATTCCATTGAGAGTGTCGTTGTTACATCTTCCTATGGTCCCGTTTTCTTCCTTCCTTCCATCCTTCCTTCCTTTCCTTTGGTCAAGTTAAATTTCCATGATTCTCGGCTGACTGTGCCGCTAAATTGCATGGAAAGAATGTGGGAAGGGTAAATTGGTCATTTATTGAATTTAAATTAGGCGACCTTGTCGCTGTCTCATGAGTGCTGGGGGGGGGGGCGCTTGGCTAAACGCACCCCTCACAATACACCACGACCACTATTGCTACCTGACCATAGCCGCAGTTGACGCCAAATAGTTCCCACGAGAGATGGGAGGTTGAGAGAGAGAGAGAGAGAGAGAGAGGGTCAGAAAGAGGGAGAAGAAGAAAAGAAAAAAAAAAGGTCGGGAGTGAGGGGGGAATTTTCTTGTGCAGATATGATACACGGGCGTAGCCATAGCGAATGACGTTATTTGTTGTTGTCACTCTTAATTAAAAAGTGACTTTCTAACTAACGCTACGCGCCGCCCGTTCAGAAGCACATCCAAATAGGCGCAGTCAAACCGGTATACCGTTGTACGCGAGTGATGTCGTATGCTCGGACGGCTCGCAGATGGGATAAATCCCAATAGAGCCCCAAAAGATGGTTGTGGGAGGTCAAGCTGAGAACTGGGCTGGAAGGGTACACCCATGGCTGACTGTATATTTGGAAAAACGGCAGATGCATACATTAGAGGTCCACACACAAGGCGTTAAAGAAGAGGGGTTGCGGAGATTGGGGCCCTTCAAATGAACTGAAAAGTACCCGGGAGGGAAAAAAAAGGTTGTAGTGGAGAGCCAAGGGTCGAACCATGTATGCATCACACGGAGGGGTTTCCAAAAAGGTCGAGGCTATTGGTTGGGTGAATAGAGCACTCCACGCCGCGATCCGGCCTGGCTGGAGTGCGCTTCCCTGGTCGAAACACACGGTCGGCGACGTGATCAGTAGGAACTGAGAAATAATTATGCCACAGGATCCAGACTGTCAGCGTGAGGCGGGTCCTGATGGAGCCAATGGGAAAATAAGTTGGAGCGAGCTATTTCAGGCCACCCTCGAGCAAGGATCATTCACTTGAACGACGTTGGATGGCGTTTCGCTTTCTTTCATTCTTTCCTTTCTTTTTCTTGGGCAGACTGGTCAAATGATTTCTCATTGAAGTGTCCCTTTCTAGCGCAGGGCCTCGTTCGCGACATAAAGATCCACTCAATTGTGATATGCTCTCGTTCGAACTTACTTTCAAAGAAATGGGAGGGCTCGGGGTGTCGACTCTAGAGAGAGAAATGCGGGCAAACAATGCACAAGTCTCAAGCTCAAATGCCTCAGTCCCTTAAACAGAAGGTCTACTCATTAAAAAATTTATAACATCTCCTACTGGAGTCAAGGGCTAGATGCGCTCAAGCTATTTTACGAGTATATAGAAGCAGGGGGTGGTCCCCTGCATGGCGCGTACTCCAGATTAAGTTTTGTTATTACCTTGAAACTATAGAGGAAGTCTTTACTTAGCCTTTGCGAACTTTGGTCCCTTGTTTCTCCTATATGTTGGCAACTCTGGGGCATCACTTTTTCGCGAGAACCCCGCGGTATATTCCGGGGCACCATCCACAAAATAGCACATTCATCTGATCCTCCCAGCAAGGCAAAATACGATCTGGTCTTGGCGATAGGCTGGGGAAGACCTGAGAGGAGGTAAGGGGTCGGAATGGTGAAGCTATTGGTATTTCCTGCGGCGCTTCTGTCAAAGATCAGCCCGCTGCGAATTTCCTAGGAATGTGGGTCTGAAAAGGTAACCCAAACGTGCTTGTGTGGAATTGCCTACGAGTTTCTGCCTTAAGTTTTTAGCATTGGTATTTCACTGTAAATTAGAGCTTACTTTACCTCTTTGCTGAGGTCAGCCACCCAGTGACGTCAAGTGATCTCAAGCCCTCGGGCTCTGAGTCAATACAGTTGAGATACCGGTATATTGTACGAAAGCGGCGGACTCTTCTTCAATCCAGTGATTTCGGCCAATTAACCAACCACGGTCCGCGCTGCGAGCCGGAGGAAGACGCAGATAAGGCGATCTCCGTCGGGTTGCTGAGAGGGGAATGGAGCAGAACCTAGAAATACTTTTTCGTGGCCAAACTAGGCTTTGGAACTTAAAAATCTATTATTTCTTAGTATCCTGCATAGTTTCTAATTATTCAACCTCGCCTCCGAGGCTAAGAGAGAGCTTGTTGCTCATTTTCGAATGAAAATCCAGCCCCTCAATGACCTCAACGGGGCCCCAATGCCAACTTAGCGCCATCCTCTCAATTGAATATTTTAGACTCTCGATCCGAAGCTGTAATGGCTGTGAAGCTAGCAGGGTTAATTGAAGAGGGATCTTGTTGCAAAGGCAAGCTCCTTCTGGCGCAGGTGTGATTGGGCTATGCGGCTACGAAAGAACTTATCTCCCCGGCTCTACCTAAAGAAAGAAGGTTAACTCGTTGTTGTGATTATTATTGTCATCACTATTATGGCTATTGTTATCCCTCATCCTGCTGAAAGTCTCATGAATGCACGTCAGTGACCGGGTGACCTGGCCAAAGCGTCTATCAAGTAGCTATCCGATGCCCAGCTTCTTTCTTTTTTTTCTTCTTCTCGGTTGCTTCGCATACGGTATTGCTGTAGAGTACCCACTGTTCCATTTGCTGATAAATTCTGAACCGAATCTCCATCCGGCGATCATCTCGAGGTGTGGTAGAGAAGGTGGGTGTGCATCTATCAAAGCTGAGACAAAAGGTACTTTCTGCAAGAACTTAACGAAGCTGCATCCGTCTCGGGATATTGATGGATTGGTTTTATTGGACCATGAACCCTGTGCGGGATCTACTCTTATAGTTTGGGAGGATATTGTTAATTTCGAGAGCCGAATATTTTAGTTCTTTTCTTTTCTTTTTTGCATCTTATTGTCCTGGAGCTGGATTCCATCAAAATTTATGATATGCCCTCGCACTAGTAGCTTGGCTCCACCAGAGAGGCATAGTAGAAGTAATGCACATGGCATGTGTGTTTTTTGGTCATGTAGCAGAGTGTACTCGTAGAGAATACTTACCTGCCTCTCCCTCCCCCCCCCCCCACCTCCCAAAGAGGTCTTCGCCTCCGTTTGGATTATAACGCACATACATGTGAAATGAATTCAAGAGGAAAAAAAGATGCTATGGAGAGGGAGGTAGGCGGAGTGGTAGTAGCCCTTGCAGGTTCATACAGACTTTGATCAGCAGTTTCCATTACGATCTTCCAGCCACTATCTTGCTTAATCGATTAGCGGAAGGCAGGTCCTTTTCTTTTTTCTCTCCTTCCTTCTCTTTTCAACCTGAACTGGAAAATTGGGAGCCGGCGCCGAGAGACAGCTAGGGAAATCGGTACTCTTGGAGGGAAGGAAACGGGCGAGCCAACTGATTAGGTACGCCGGTATCGCGGGCCACTGTATTTAGTCTATCAGCCTCCCTTTTTGTGTTAGGATCTTCTTAGTTGGGGTTGTTTTATAAGTAGCGTCTACTCCCGCTATAAAAACTCCAGCGCTCATTTCCTAACAAATCCAAAGCACCAACAGCAAGAAACAACAACAACGCCGACTCAGCATAGATCGGAATTTCCGTTAAATGACAACCTTATATCTAAGTCTCGAGGAGAACATACTCCCAAGCCCTCCAAACATGCGTTCCTCCTACTCTAATTCCTCCGAGTCTTGCAGCGATTCCTCTTCGACCTCCTGTTCGACCACACTAACCTGCCCATCCTCCTACGGAACCTTAACCCCTAAATCTGATGTTACAACACCACTGAACTTTTCAGCAAAACCCTTCGAGGGCGGCCTCCTTGGTCTACGCGAGCGTAAGACCCACAATGGCCAATCCATCGCACCAAACCTCCTCTCGATAAAAGTCGAGAGCGCACACCAGACATCCAACCCACCCCTAGAACCAACCTTCCACCAACCTCACCACATCGAGGACATACTACAGCAGCAGCAGAACTTTACCACCCAAAGCTACGAGCAATCCTACCCACGAACCACCAGCTACCCAGAATATGCCCCTCAACGGTACTCCTCGAATAGCCTGTCCCCTAGCTCCAGCAACGGCGACTGCCTCTACACTACCCAGACCCACATGTTCGACTGCTCCCAGTCCTTCGCGTCCTGGGGACATGATCCGAAGTCCGGGGGGGCTTACGCCGCAGTCACGGCTCTGGAGCTCCTGATAGGCCCGGGCCCCGAGGAGGACATAGATATATCGGGCAGGGACTCAGCTGGATCTAGTCCTATCCGCGCTGCTGCTAGAAGGAAACGTCGCGCTCCCCACCCACTCGTCATCAGCTCGAGGGATAAACCTCATGTTTGCTCTGTGGAGAGCTGTGAGAGTCGGTTCAAGAGACCTGAGCACCTGAGGAGGCATGAGAAGACGCATACTGGCGAGAGACCCTTCTCCTGCGCCATGTGTGGGAAGAAGTTTGGCAGGAACGACAACCTTCAGACCCACAGAAAGACGCATATGAAGATGACTGGGCGTAATGAGTACATCCCTGGGCTGGCCTAAGGCTTCTGTAACTCTATCTCTTTCACCTCTACCTCGTTCTCCAGTTCTTTCGTTCTCTATCTAGCTAGCTAGCTAGCTATCCACCTTTTTACTCTCTTGACTGGTCTCTCCTGTTACGTTTTCTTCTCCTTTTTTCCATCTTTTCTCAATCACCTTATTTCATCGGGGACTTTACTATGGGCTACTGGTTTTAAATCTTGGGTTTATTTTCTCCTAGTTGTATTTTTTTCTTTCCTTCTGTACTGGTTTTTGGGTTATCTCTTTTGTAACATCCTCATTCATCTATCCTACCATTTATAGTAACTACCATCCTTCTCCCCCTCACACACGCCAGCACCCACCTATCTATCTATCTATCTATCTATCTATCCCTCACGCCATCACTAATTGTACATGAAGCATATGGGAATGGGTGGGGGGAAGGAATCATCGTTGGACGGTGAGAGCGAGAGAGAGATTGGTAGAAAGTAGCTTATTTCATCTCTTCCTTCTCAGCCGTTTTCAACATCTTAAAGGAGTTATATTTATTCATCTTATTCATTTTTTTTTTTTCAAAACCTTATTATTACTTTCAGTTCGGGTCGTTTGCTCTGGGAGTGGAAGGGTATTTTTATTTTTTATTTTTTGCTCAGCTTGCCTTCTGTCTTTCTTTCTTTTCTTTTCTTTTCTCCCTTTTTTTGCATTTGCCTAGTTACTCCCTCTCCATCTTACTACATCAAAAGATGGGCGAGTGAGCATGTACTGTAGAAGTTCACCCGGGGGGGGGGGTTTGATTAGGATTTAAGAAGCACACGCAAATCAAGGCAAAACGCATGAAAGAAGGAAGGAAAAGGAAAAGGAAAAGGAAAAAAAAAAGCCGTTTTTTCCCGTCCTACTAGTGAAGTGTTATGATAGTAGTAAAGTACCATACAGAATTGCCTTTCCCTCCTATCATACTGTATCATGAGTGGATGGCGAACCCTCTCATCTCACTCCCCTCCCCTCCACTTCCCTTCCCTTCCCTTCCCCCTACTCGCATTTTTTTACCTTCTTTCCTCCCTTCCCAGTTTTTACCACACCCACCGTTGCAAATACCGCACACACAGACACACACCTCCTTCGTTTCTCATACCGGAATGCATACCATACATGCCATTAGTTTCCAACATCATCATTTATTTCCCCTCCACCTCATCCTCCTACTCCTCACCCTCCTGCTCTGACTGCGAGTATGGGAGGCAAGTTTTACTATCAAGTACTTACTCATAACGTGCTAGACTAAATTTTTTTAAGAGAATACAGGTTTTCATTATTTTCTTCCTTGCATAACTCCTTCCCTCCCTCCCTCCCTTTACCCCATCCATCCATCCGTCCGTCCAAAACACATTTCCCCAGGAACTTGAGGGCATGTCACATTCACAACATAAGCCTACTCCCTCCACCATCTCCACAAAAACCAAACCAGGCCAAACAAAAAAAACCCCGACCAACCACCTTCACCCGCAGCCTACCTCCCATCCCACCCCATCCCAAATACCCATCCGACTAAACATCTGTGCAACGAAGCTAAACTATTGACCAAACGATCCCCCACTCAGCCGAGAAGAAATAATCCCCGGAGAGAAGGAGCAGTGAGCCAAAAACAAAACAAAGCAAAACAACCCCCCCTCCACTCCATAGGAGATTACTTCCATCGATTAAGATCTCCATGTCTGATCTCCGGACCACGTATCATACCGGCACAATACATGTCTCATCCCCCGGAACGAGGAAGCGAACAAGCAGAGACAAGCGTTGAAAAAGTACTTACACTAGCACCCCGCTATCCCGGACGGACAAAATCCTAAAAATCCATCCGGCATAGCGAGTGATCCGGGACAACAGGCTAGGCTTTGGTGTAAAGAAATTCAGAACTTACTGAGATTCGCACGACACAGCGAGGTATCCGGATTATCAAGATCCGGGACAGCGGGGTGTGAGTGTACTTACACCACCCATCACAGCAAAAAAACGGCGATGGACGAATCAGTGGACTACGCGCATGGGGGAGACATTGCCTAGGATCTTAGTGGCCCAGGCCCTCCATTGAAACTCGAGATGTCTATCTTCCTTGCCGGTGATATTGATATTATACAATGTTTCTCTTCCTTTCTTCACCCACGAAGCAAGTCCCCGGAGTAGCGAGTATTCTCTCACCATCTATTGGCTCGTCTTTTCCTGGGCTGTGCGGTTTTAAACCTTAGCTCAAGGCATTTTTTGTAAAACCAGTGCTGGATGCCCGGTATGTAGGAAAACATTGTACCACTTTTCCCCCTATCCCCGTGCTTGCGGTGCGGCGCGCTGTCGCATGGGGGGGTAGTAAGAAATAAGGAAATGAATAAATTTGCCATCATATCGTATCACTCGAGGTGTCGATTTTATGATTCTCCCGCACGGTAATTCGCCATAGAAAGTCGCTTACGGTAAGTAGTGGTGTGCGATACCATCATTTATTTTCTCCGCCATGTGAATACCAAGCTGAGCCGAGCCAAACCAGTGCGGCAGATCGGGGCATTGTATCCCCCCCCTCTGTCTGTGCCGGATCTCGGGCACCTCTGGCGTGGTGATAGGCAAGGCTATCGCCCTGGTTGGTTCGGATATACCTTATTAAAGGAGTAGTCCCATTTGCGTGTCGGCCTGGCTAGTCGGCGAATTTGAGCTTCGCCAAGTTGGAGATAAACCACCGTTGTTACCCCCTAGAGTTAGGAGGCGAAAAAGAAAAGAAAAAAAACTGCCTAAAAATAGGCTAGGGGATTCCTTTTGAGAGAGAAAGCTAGTGACTGGACCGGGGCGGTTTAAACATGACAATATCACATTTCAAGCGAGGCATCATGAGTACTCACTCGTGGCGATGGGTGTTTTTTTCTCTCTGAAGAGGGCTAAGACTAAAGCCCTTGTTTTCTGTTAGCACCAAGGGGGGGGGTTGACTAACTGCTGTAGTGATAGTGATAGCGACAGCAGTGGTGGGAGCAGCAATAGCCACAAATAGCATCATGACTGCAGCGGGAACGAGGAGATGCGTGGAGGTGGAGGGGAAGGGGGGGTGGGGGGTATAGTGGATTGGAGGTAATGCCTGTGCCGAAAGCTGGATGAAGCGGCCGCGTGCCCGCCTACGAGAGCAGTTTTTTTCGGTGCCTCCGGACGGCTGGTTTAGTAACCACTACGGTACTCGAGTACTATCCCTTCGTTTGCATTGGCGGAACCATAGTTGAGACCACCTTCTACTGCGTGCCTGAGGGGATAATAAAGCCCCCTATCCAGATAAATTATATGCAGATCCTCGGGGTCAGAAACGCTTATTAGCTAAGTCACCATCGGGGGGGCCTCAGTACTGAGTATACCCCTTTCAGCCAAAATTCCGTGGGACTAGGCATACGAACGAACGAAAGGATGCCGGGGCTGCGTCGTCTGCTTGGTTTCCGGGGGGGAGTGGTTGTTCATTCCTTTGCCCAACCCGTCGATACGACACCCTACCGTTGATGGCCCTTCGCTGAGTAACTTAATTTGCTAAACGGCGCCCCCAGCCATCCAACCACCTTAGAAAATGTTGCGGTGTTAAGGTTACAGGGCAGTGATAATTTGACCACATACCTTATGATACCGTACTAGCTACGACCTGCCACATTTGTATCATAAATTACCATGCATACAAAGCCGATGCCTTGATTCTGCTGCTGTTATTCGAGCAGATGCTTGTTTGACAGTTCGTCGAGGATGCTCCTGCGCTAGTGCGGAGCTAGTCTCCGGGCGGAATCTGTCAGGAGAAGTGTTGGCCTATTGACTTGCAACACAATGTTTCCCTACGTAGCGAGCGCCCGGCACAATGAGCACTGGTTTACAGAATGCCCTGAACTGCAGTTTAAACCTGCGCAGCCCACGAAAGACGAGCTAATAAATGATGGACGCTCGCTACTCTGGGGTTCTCTTCGTAGGGAAACTTTGTAATGTACTCACCCATCTTTGCCAAGAATACCTCCGTGAGCCGAATATTTGGCGAGAACTCCAGCAAAATATCGGCTGGCGGAGGTATTCTTGGCAAAGACGAGCGAGTAATCTTTATCAAGCTGTACTAAAGTATGATACCATCGGTATTAGTGCTTGATGGTTTAAGTATACACATCACAATTCGATTTTTCCGCCTGTTTTCCGTCTATTGTTCCCTAAACTGGTTTAGGTGGAGCTTTTGATTCTTTCCGTGGTCCGGGCTCTAGGGGGTGTGTGAGAGATAACAACTTGTATGTTTCGTATTGCAGTGCAACATGCTGTGCTCGAGCGCAGTATTCACTCGTTCACATGATTGATATCTCCTGGTGACGGCCAAGGTCCGTGAGTTGAGTGATGGAAAGGGTTTGTGGCCTGGAGGGTGGCACCCCTTCCGGTATCGGCCGGAGTCATATGATGATGTCGGTGTTGCTGAAAGATGCTGAAAGATGCTGAAAGATGCTGAAAGATGGATGTGCATAACGATACAATACCGTAAGAAATTAAACTAATACATTGATCGAACACTGGTCTATGCTAATGAAATGGGGACTTCGCGATTTTGCATCCAGAGCCAAACCCTAGCGATCTGGTTGGTCCAGGACCGCATTCGCCTTGCACCCGGAGCCTTTTCGCAAGTCTCTGATGTCGCCCAGAGATTGCTAACGCCATCGGGAACTTATGATGGGTAGCGTTTGCGTGCTGTGTTGAATGGCACGCCCCAACCAGGGCTGCTACATCCTTCTACCTCGAGAGCCAGCAAGTGCCTCATCTCTTCTCCATGCTCTCAAGTCCTTCGTTCCCATAAACCCCTCTCCACCTTCGGCTCTCTGGTCCCACCCACCTAACCTAACGACAACTGCTGTTGCGTTATCACCCTCTGTAGTGACCTCCTCAGCGAATTCAACTAGTTCCCTAGCTCCCTCATCCGGAGTTCTGCATTCCTTCACAATGTCGACAACCTCCTGATCTGTCAAGACTCCACTAATCCCATCACTCATGAGGACTATGAATGCGTATTCAGAAGGCCCAAGTTCGCGTTGATAAACTTCAGGTTCGGCTGACACTCCAAGACGTTTCTGGGAAACATCCCCAAAAGACCGAGTGTTTGAAAGAACTCCAAAGCGCTCTTCGCCGAAAGAATCTGAGACGAAGGCGGTTGCATAACGACGAAGCCTCCTCGATTCAGTGGGCGATGAGGGATGGTGGTTTGTTGTTAAAGGAAGGGCAAGCCCTGTGGAGGACGAGGAAAGGAGGATGCGAGTGTCGCCAATGTGTGCAGTTACGAGTGTTGCGGAGGTTTTAGGATCCCAGAAAGGAGTCGCGGTACTAGATCGGATCAGAAATAATTCAAGGTTTCGGGGGGGGAGAAAAAATCCTAAGGAGTAACTCATACGGAGTAGAGATGAGTGCTATGGAAGCAGTTGATCCGCCTTTAAAGGGAGTGGGCTTTTTGGGAGCCCCTCCCTGAAGAGCACCCTCTCCAGTGAGAAACCATGGCTTGGTACGTGTGATGAAGTCCATGTCGGCTTTCAGAAACGCGTATGTTAAAAGAGCTTCCATCTCCCCGGCCTCCCCCCTTCCTCCAAAATCTGGCTTAAACCTTCTAAAGTATCCACCTACTATGTCTTTCCAAGCAGAAACTAATTGGGCTTGCGCAGACACCTTTTGCTCTCCACCCTCAGAAAAAGCCTTAGCACTCTGCTCGATGTATGTGTGTAGGTAGTCTTTAGCAAAAGCCGAGCAATCCTCACCACCATGGCCGTCAAACACTCCGAAATAAAAAACGGAGGGATCCGTCGGCGCAGAGTCAAGTGAAAGTGTGAAGGGCGGAATATCTATCACCCCAGCTTGATACCAGTCCTCGTTATAGGGCCGATTTCCACGGGATCGACAGGCTCCAAAGTGTTGCTTTGCAGACCGAAGTGGGATACGAACTACCGTGTCATGAGGCTCACTACGTGGATGTTAGTAGTGATTTCAAAATATGAGTGATATTTTGTGATTCTCTGACTGAGGGAATACAGGCCGGGGTTATGGGACTAGGAAACATATTTGGGGGGTTGAGGCTGCCCGAAACGCTGTCTGAAGCCATAGAAATCTCTAATTGAACTATTGTGGATAGAGGAGAAAATTCTGACCGACACTAACCTGGATTTAGAGGAACGCTCAGGTTTGACTACTGCCCTGGGTAGATGCGTAGTAAAATAATCGTGAAACATACGCCTTCCACCTCCCCTTCCCGAGTATCTATGGAGTAACAGCTCCCCTTTGGCCCCAGGTGTCGAAGGAGGCCCCAGTTTTCTCGGGCCACGCTGTACTAGGGGGTTGTAAACCGAATAGCCACAAATAGAGCGATATTGAAATCTGGGAGGACAACTGGGTGGGGCCCATGAGGTAGAACCGGTGCAGAATCTTGATATAAAGGCTATCGGATGGAGATTTGAAATTAGTCTGTGAGGATTGGGGCTGGTTCTCGTAACCGATAGAAAAAGACTCACCATACGTATCTTTTAAGGCCCAGATACCACGTGGGGTAAATGCCGTTCTCCCCATGTCACCCTACCACAAATAAAAATTGGGAGCGATGATAAAAGGGTCGGTTTGCACTGCTACTGAAAAAAGCCTTCTGTCGGCGAGATAAAGAGGCGCCGAGCCTCCCTCCCAGCGGGGGCTTGAGTGTTCTAAAGAAATACCCGTGTATCCCCTGAGTTATTGTTTGACAAAAATTCTTGGATCTTGATTGGAGGCGGGATGCGCGATACTCGTGTGCTGCACAGGAGACCATAGAAGGTGTAGGGACTCAAGTAACCGGGCCCCTGATGAGTTTTCTGAAGAGTGCTGAGGTTCCTAAAGTTCGGTAGTAGGGTATCAGTATCAGGAGATGGAAGTGATGTTTACCCTGTTTGTTTGCTTCGTTTATCGTTCGTGCCTGGGCATGCACGATACCGCGAGAAATCGGAAGGACCCGAGATTTTCGGGTAGGCTTACTTTCTTTTTTAGCCTGAAGCTCTAAGCCAACATTGTCATAAGTTACGGCGCATATCATTCCTGGGCGCCAGGGTTTCTGGTGGTTTGTTGGTTCTCATGCATAACGTAGGCCACGGTGGGCCGAGACACACAGTGACGCGAAACAGCCTAAGTAAAAAGTACACTTAGTAAGCAAAAGCTAGCTTAGTTGCCACTCGTTTCGTGTCACCGTGTGTTTCGGCCCACCGTGGGGTACCTTACTCGTACAATACTCCTGATAATATTCCGTGCATAAGACCAATAACTTATCGGTAGCACCTGTGCTGTGATCATTGACCAGCCTCGTGCGGCGCTGGAAAACAAGGAATGAGGCTGACGGAAGACTCTCTGAATGTTGCCCATGGAAATAGATGTCGCACTGCACCATCCCATTTCTACAGCATGAGACTAGTTGATGGGGCGCCGAGTAGGATGGAGTAGCCATAGGGCAGCGGGCAGTGCGAGCAGGGAGGCTCGCCACGCCGGCTCAGCAGGTCAAACAGGAGATGTGCAGTGCATGGACCGCAGACTGAAAAGATGAACTGGGGCACTACTGTACTTGTAGTACCGGCTCTGGAAGTGGTTTGCAAGATGGTCTGGCGGCCTACAGGCGGTCAGTACAGTGTTGAGCTCTACACTCGTGAATTTCATGGGTATCGGGGCTCCTTCATACCAACACCCACCAATAGATCCTTGGCTTCAAGTTGTTCGGATACTCGCGATGTCGAAGTGTTTTTAAAAAAGACTGCTATTACATCCCACCAAAATCTGGCCTTTTTGCTTGGATTTGGGGGGTATGCGGTGTCAGTCTTTTTTAAAGACGCTTCGACATCGTGAGTATTGCTCCTTTGGGGTTCGCGGGTAACTTGCCTACGTTCGAATTACCGGCAAATATGCACCACCGACGGACCAGAAAACGGGGCTTTCTAGCGCATAAACTAACTCCAGTGGATGCAACAGGGGCAACCGGATTGAAGCTGGACGCTATGCACGGGAATAGCCAGCAACGAGGAAGAAAGGCACAATCACTGGAATTGAAAAATTTTCAGCCTAACAGGATCCCGCACTTTGGAACTCTAGCTAACAACTTTCTTCGCAGCATTAGGCTCTTGTCTAGGGATTCTGTCAAAGCAGCAGCGGAGCTATTGGTACGTCGCGAGCCACGAGTTCTCACCACACTCCACGATAAACTCCTTCGAACAGCAGTGCACATCCCAGATCTGAACCGGTGTGGTGGGCCCCTTGATTGGGTCAGCCTTCTCCATTCAAACCGAGTATACGACATCTCCTCCGAGGGAGGCGGTGGTGGTCGCTATCCTATCAGCAGTCCAATGCAGGTGCTGTACTCGAGTACTCGAGTAATATACATCATCTATGGTACCCTACTATGGCCTGTTGTACGGTAGCAACCTACCGCGCTATTAAAGCCGACTGACTAGATAGCTCCGGTAGACTCCTCGGATAATATTCGCGGGCCCTTGCTGAGCCCAAGTTACGAGGAGACGTAAGTAGATGTAGTCGCAAACGTCAATACCATAACATCGAAGCTAAGAAGATTGAAGAGGTAGATGGATAGCTAGTTATCAAAGACCAAGGTGAGAGATGTATCTATCATGCTCCCAGATGCCAATACCAAACGAACACTCCCAAACCCTTGAGAACGCGAACCCCTCGATATTCCTCGAAAGCAGTAGTCTATGATAAAAGTATCTCTAAGCAACTGTAAGACCTGCCATGTTGTACCCTTTGCCGAACAGTTATGGTGGGGAACAAAAAACACCCGTTTCCCTCCACCTGGTAGTAAAGTGCGAAACACAAACCCCTACCGCCAAAGGCAACCCAACAACATGGGCAGTGGCATCACTGGGGATGCCCCTAAGGTGAATCTGAACAAGTGAGAAGCAATTAGGTAACGCGCTAATTTGGCACACGAAAACCTTGTATGTATTCACTGGCGCAGCCGAGTCGATCTGCTGGTACCCGTATCATCTGGTAGACCGGATTTCCGCCCAAGACCAGGCGTTGCTTAAGGTTGGATGGTGCATGAAGTCTGCAATCGGCTCTCTCAGTACTCCCAGGTAACATGGTACAGTAACCACATAGTGGTTTTAGGCGCCCCCAAAGCGACGCACCTGAGCGTGTCACAAGCACTCATTGGAAGGGTTGGGGTGGTGATCAAACAAGTGCCACAAGCGACCCAGTGGTAGCCAGGTTAACTAGGGGCACTTGGATTGAGAGGGCTGATTTCAGACTCCACACGCCATCCAACCTTAAGCAACGCCCGGTCTTGGCGGATATCCGGACGACAGAAGATAATACGGGTATCGTGAGGGAGATCCCGAGCCGGAACAGGAGTGCATTCGTTCTGGCTTAGTGATAGAATGTTAATTTGCCGATCATAACCTTCTTTTACAGGGTAATACGAGTGTCTCCGCAAATATCTACTAATCCGTTCGCCAAGGAAATGAGCAGTGCTCAACAAGGCATGGTCTTATCATTCTCATGCTGGCACCAAAATTTTGACTTGGCTCTAAACTCAAACATGTCCATCAAAACTTGAGATATCATACCGGTAAACTTATTCCTATTCTCTCTCTATTAATGTGTGGAGGACCACCCACCATGTTCCTATAGAGCCATAAGTCCCACTGGAGTAGTCTCTTAGGAGGGGCGATTCATAAAGTACTGAGGATGTATTGGCGCCAAGGTGTCCAGATACTTTATGAACGGGCTGGCATTGTGCCGCTCACCAAAACCAAAAGTCTCTCCCCACTCTTTACTCGAGTACCTGCGCACAAACAACGACTCCACCGTACACACGCCCAGAGTAGCGGTTGCTCCTAACAGCTACCCGGTATATATTGAAAGAATATTGAAACCCTGTAAGAGTCGCACTTGCCTCCCATAACCTCTTGACTGCTAGGCACTGGTTCCTCGGGACACATGATCCACGAGCGGCATCTATTAACACAGTTCTCCTATCGTAAAGGCCGCCAGAGGAGAGCGGTTAACGTGTAGTTACTGGCGGCTATACCTTGGGGATAGACTTTTGATTTTAGCGAGTAGTATGATACAATAAAAAGAGAAATGTAGCGATCTAGAGGATCTAGAGGATCCATTGCACTCCTTTCTTCCCTTTGCTCTATCCCCTCCTGCCTGCCAACAATGAAGCATAATAATATACTTGGGTGGCCGGACGGAATAGGCAGAAGAAAGGGAAGAAAAGGAAACAGAGTCAACGAATATCTCGGACTTTGTGGAAAACACAAAAGAGAGCTTCCCGCGAGATCTCCACACTATGCAGAGATAGGTGTTATGGCTGCGGGGGTAAGACCAACTATAAATGGGGCAGACTATTTCCAACTCCCCCTCGAGATCAAGGAGCCCGCGCTAGTACTCTGGTATGATAGTATGACAGAATGCACTAGCATTCGTCCTCCAATGGCAAAGTGCCAGTATGAATGGTACTATTTCTACTACTACTGCCACTACCGCTGCTGCTGCTGCCACTTGACCGCTGTATGATATCTCACTCAACCCTTTCCTAGGCTCGAGCAAAGTATTGGCGTACGGTACGGGTTGCTGGGAGGCTAATTGAAGGGACGAAAGTGAGTGTATTCATATTTGTATAGTAACACTGTGCAATGTTGCAATGAAGGGGGGGGGGGTTCGATCAAAAAATGATCGAAGGCTAGGAACGCGCTTTTTCGAACCGGGGGGTTATAAGATAGAACCCCCTCTAACAAATCGGTAAACCATGATATTGAAGGCAGTTGGAAGCAAAGAAATGAATGAAATGATAGGAAAAGAGGGCAAAATGTAGCAGAAAAAGCAAATAAACTGGCACTCACGCTCTGCTTTCCTGGCTTCTGAGCAATAAACACTCTCACATCTGGGTTCAAGGTAGAAATTCGCATCAGAGTTCCTGCTATTTCTGCTTACTAAGACATTAAAGGGCCCCCCCCCTTCTAACCCCCCGGGTTCGATCATCAAAGGCCTTCTTTGCAACACTGACACTGTGTGGCAATAATTTTCGGTCGGGAACTGACAGAGCCCTCCTTGTGATAAATTGCTCTGCAAAACTCAACTTTCGGTTCCGCTCGGTGCATGTTTGGTCCCCGGGCACAGCACGATACCGTATCACGTAATATGGGCCCTCACACACCACCAAACCCTGCACCGGGAGGTGACAATGCATACACTAGCATATGACATTGAGTCCAAGCATAGCGGACACTGATGCATCATACTGGTACTCGTATATCACGGGAAATATCCATCTTTTAGCTTACAAAAGTTACCACCCTCACTCGCTATGTAACCAGAGCGAGCGTCAGCGTCAGGGCCCTGCCTGCGAACCCCCAAACCTCCTTTGTCATCGCCTGTCTTTTACCCCGGGGAGGCGATCTCTTCATTCTCTTAGCCCTTTATTCCCCCCCCTTCTTTCCTTTTACAGTATTTCAAGCCTTCCTTGGCTGCTCATGTGGCGCTGACTTCTTTCGTTCGTTCCCCTCCTTCCCACCCCTGTGGAAGCACAAAAGAAGACGAAAGAACCCGCATCTCAAATTACAACTACGCACGTGAGGCTCGGGTCTGGCAAAGTGAACAAGGTCCTCCACTTCTTTCCCCTTCGATCCGGTTAATTTATCGCTTGGCTCTACGGTGCCTTCTATCCACACAAGCCTCCTGCTTGGAACCCCTAAACTTACCTACTGGTAGCTGGTTGGGTTGTCACCAACCAAACAGATACCACACAAAATGGATTACACAGATAACCTCCTCCGTTTCTCCTCCGGGCCTCCCCCACTGTCACCGCCACGTCCATCTCCCGCTTCTGCGTTTCCAGGCTTCTTCACCTTTACACCACCCTTCCCCTCAGACACGCCTCTCGGGGAAGCACCAACTTCATCAACCCTCCCGTCTCCTCCCCGATTGCAGGAGCAGCAACAGCAAGCTCTACCTATCTCACAGTCTCGTCAAATACATAGGAACCGAATCTCATACTCTTGCCATGCTTGCCGTAGGCGCAAAGTCAAATGCGATCGCCAGCACCCTATTTGTGGTAATTGTACCAGGACATCTGATGTCTGCATCTACGACGACCATAGTAACAAGAAGAAGGGATCCAAGAGCGGTGTCCAACAACCTCAGAGCATCACGAACCCGCCACGGACGAAACGTCAAAGAACCAGAGAAGACTCCGAAGACCGGGAAACAAGTGAAGGCTACCCAGCAGTGGCCATTACAGCCAACACCAATGACCCTGAATCCACGTCCCCCAGGCAGGAGAAGCAGGAGAAGCAGGAAGGCTTGGAGGCTCGGATGAATAAACTTGCCGAGGTCATCAATAAGTGGTACAAGGATGCGTATGGTCAAGGGATCATACCACCGCCCAGAAAGCAGGCTCTCAGTGGTGTCGGGACTGACAGTTCCGATACAAAGAGCACATTTGAGGGAAGCCTAGGGCAAATCCCGACAACTGAAGATGCATCGTCCCAGGAGCAGGATATTTTGGACAACATGAGAAAGCTCACTCACTCAATCAGCGGTGTCGGCGGTACCAGCGGTTCACCAGGCCGCTCAATTGCATGTTCCTCCGTATCTTCGCCTTATTCGCCGCGTTCTCAAAAAACTGCCACAACACCTGGGAGCAGTGTTAGCGGGTACTCCCAGCAAGTTTCCGCCCTTGAAGATACAGATGGAGCTACGCAACTTCCTGATGAGAGGGGGGAGCTTGCTATGAGGTTGCTGAACCAAGAAATTGAAGCAGCAAGAGCGAAAGGTACGGGTGACGGTATAGATGATCTAGGATTGGGCCATTTGAGTATCCAGGGTCGTGGGAGGAGTCGATATGTTGGAAGAAGTTTTTGGGCCTCCATAAGCCACGAGGTAATATTGTATAAACAGTTCCAGCAGCATTTCCTCCCATTGTATAAACACTCCGCGGATTGTTTACTAACGATAGATTCAAGATCACCGAGCTTAATGAGGTTTTACGTACCAACGAACCACCTGATGCGAGGCCTTCTGTTTGTCCTCCAGCAGAAGAGATGATTGATCTGCTCCAGAAACCTCGCGATTCCACTGCTTCCGGGACTTCTTCCAAGTCGACTACACCGGACGCAAGTAAGCCTTTGCCACCATCAATAGCCGGTGCACCAACCTTTTGTGGGCTATCCCAGTTTGATAAATCATCTCTTCTACAATTTGAGCCTCGTGAGAGCGGAGGGAATCCATGTGAGATCATACCTCTAATCCTAAGGGACCTCCCGGACAAGTCTGTGTGCGATATTATGTACAAGGCCTTTCTTAACGGAGTGCACCCCATAATGCCTCTTATTCACGTTCCGACATTTGCAAAGGAATATAGCGCTTTCTGGGTATGGTTTCCAAATAATATCCGCTCCATGCCAGATCCGACACTATCCGAAAACCATGGATTTTTTCCATTGTTTTTTTCAATCCTCTACGCGGGATCGATGTCCCTGACTGCAGAGGCCATTGAAAAAATTATCCCTGGCCAAACCAAGATGGAGGTGACCAAAAGCCTTTATTCCGGATCAATGCATGCTTTATCGGCCTCTTCCTTTCCTAGAACTCCGACTCTCAGTTCGCTCATCGCCTTTCTCATCGCTCAGACTTGTCTCATCCGGGAAGAGGAGCCATTGACCTCTTGCTCGTTTCTTGGAATGGCTATGCGCGTTGCACAGTCTATGGGTCTCCACCGTGATGGGAGTCTCTTTGGTTTGAACGAAATTGAATGTGAGGTCCGTCGGCGTATCTGGTGGCACATCGTCTATTTAGATGTTCAGGGAGCTATCGCGACTGGGCTTCCACCACTGGGGGGGAGTGGAGAAGACTTGTTTGATACGAAGATGGTTAGCGAGCTCAAGGATGAATACATCGGACTTCCGCCTCAAGATCGTAGGAAGGCTGCTGAAGCCGCAGCTGCGACTGCCACTACCACTACTACAGCAGGACCACAGACGTCGGGGAAACACACCCGCAGGGCATCCCTGGACGAATATTTAAACAGCCCTGCAATGATTCTTGCTGCTGGCAGGTATGACATGACGACTGTCCTAAGGAAGCTTATCATTCAGCTTTTCTCCACAAAACCGCTGCACAAAGCGGATCTTTTGGATATGGGCGGAGGGATTTTCAGACTCAAGCTTAGACTAGAGGATCGAATTGCAAGGATTCCAGCTAGGGGAATACCGGAAATGGGGTTCACTCCTCGCTACGATCCCGACTTTCATGAGCTTATAGGGCACGATGAAAGCTCTCCTGATGCCGAAAAGGCAATTGTTTTTAATGGTTGGGCTAGGATCATGTTGAGTATGTTTGCGGATAGAACCTTTGGTGTCTTCTACCAATCGTTTTTGAAAAGTTCAAAGAGCAAACTATGGGATCATGCCAGACATTGGTAGGGTCTAATTCTTAATTGGGAAGAACGCAACTAAAGAGCAGATAGTGCATTGCGTTTTTGCGTCTCCTTCCTCCAAAAATTTGTACATGTTTCGAAAAACCCACTCTTCCAACCATATCAATGGTTCTGTCCTGGTACATTTCAACCCCTTCATGCTACTATGATACTACTTATCGATCTCCACGAAAGGCCCCAAAGTGCTGAAGCCCCGCGGAACCGCGAGTTTGTGGATGAGGTCTTTGCCCTCTTTGGCGAGGATGGAAACTCTTTACTAAATGCGGCTGGGGGTAATCAACCGCTCTTGGAGGGTGGGAGCTTGGCATGGAAAATGTTAGCGAGGCTGAGAAAGAAAGCCTACAAGAGAGCTGGTATAAAAATTGATAAGCCCGCGGGGGGAGGAGAGGAAGAGGGCATGGCGACACCAACTGCTCCGCCAAAGCCAAGGGGTATATCGGGGCGTGATGGGCACCCAAATCCAGACACCCTTACGGTTCCTGCTACCGGGGATGTAGGGAGGGGGTCCCCTGAGCCTGGAACATTACCACCCCTCGATATACCAACGGGTGGGTTCGAGGAAATGTTATTTATAACTGATAATGTCATCACTGGAACTATGCTATACAAAGACACTGCGGAGGCTGCAGTGAAGATTTGGGAGAAGGTGGCCGCCGCAGGTATCGCAGTGGACGGTGACACTCCCATGGACCCTGGTATGCCAACACCGCCTCTGGAGGAGCTGCCTACGGATATTCCTATTGGTAATGCCACCGAAGTTGGGGCAGATGATGTTATGGATTTTGACTGGGAAGAATGGGATGCTGTGTTTGGAAGGTTTACCGCGATTGAAGGGATGGTTTTAAGTGACACTCCAGTGCAGCGGGGAGCTGAATAGTTACTTTTCATTTATTTTTCATGTAAATTGGACTTTTGCTGTTTCCATTCAGGTTTTGGAGGTGTCTTTGTTTTGATTTCACGGCGCCTACGTTAGCTCGTGTGGGAAGGATATGTAATGTAATTTAGTTCTCGATTTTGTGAGTTGGCCGCAGTAATTTTATGTTGTGACCTGATCTCACCGGTTGCTGAAGGTGCCGCTGACCCTGCTTGCTCGGCTGGATAAGTTATAAGCTTTTGTGGCATGGGGTCTACCAGGGGTGCGTGGTTCAGCCCAAGGGTCAGCAAACGGAATGTTCCGCTGATATTTTTTTGGGTCAGCAGATTGCTCGCGGAGCCGCATCAAGTCAAGAATGAACCTAGCGTGCACAGACCACCTAATAAACAAACTTTACTGTGTCCCTCTTCGCCCCACCATTCCCCCCCACTAATATCTTCACTTCTCTACCATCTTCCTTTTTTACAAAGGGGATTTACTCATAACAGGTGACATCCGCCATGTCGTCCTCAATTGTCGGCGCCCGTGAATTGCCTTCGTCCCAGTACGACCTTTCAACCTACTGGGGCAGAGTCAGGCACTCTGTAGATATCGTAGATCCCCGGTGCGTGCGGTGCATGATTTTTGTAATAAGCGATGGTACTAACATACCGCTTTTCCAGCACCCTGTTAACCTCCCGGAAAGCCCTCGATGCTCACACAGCCCTCCTGGCGAAATACAAGCGCGGGGAGATCTCCCCGCAAATGACCCCCGAACTCTGGCACGCAAAGAAGGTGGTGGACGCAACCTTGCACCCAGACACCGGAATTCCCGTCTTCCTCCCCTTTCGCATGTCCTGCTTCGTCTTCTCGAACCTAGTCGTCACAGCGGGAATGCTCACGCCAAACCTGACCACCCGCGGAGTCCTTGGCTGGCAGATCGCCAACCAGACCCTCAACGTTCTCATCAACACCTCCAACGCGAACAAGTCCTCGCCGTTGAGCAATGGCCAGCTTGCGACCAGCTTCCTCCTCGCCGTGAGCGCTTCCTGCGGCGTCGCTGTGGGACTGGGAAAGGTGGTGCAGAAGGTGGACTTTAAGCCCAACGTCAGGATGATCCTCGGCAGACTCGTCCCTTTCGCGGCTGTGGCGACGGCAGGTGTGATGAACGTGTGCTTGATGCGTGGCGGTGAGATTGAGAAGGGAATCGACGTCTACCCCACCAGCGATGACGGCGAGAAGAAGGAGAGTTTGGGGAAAAGTCGGAGGGCCGCAATATTCGCTGTTGGCGAGACGGCGGTCAGCAGAGTTCTCAATGCGACGCCTATCATGGTCATCCCCCCATTACTGCTGGTCAGGTTAACGGCTACGGAGTGGCTGAAGAGTAGGCCAAAGCTGGTTATGCCTATCAATTGTGGTGCGTTATCCCCTCCTCTCCCCCACTCTGTATGTAGTGGTACGGTAGTACCGTAGTGGTGGAATTTAGCTCACAGGCACGGAATCAGGGCTCATCTTCGCCACCTCCATCTTTGCCCTACCCTTAGCGCTAGGAGCCTTCCCGCAGCGACAGGCCGTAAAGGCGGATTCGCTGGAACCTTGCTTTTGGGGGAGAGGCGGGAAGGAAGGTTTGGTGGAGTTTAACAGGGGGATGTAGGATCCGTTTTTTCTCTTGTTTTTATTCCTCTCTCCTTCTATCTCCTTCTCTTATTCCACCGGGCGATACCAAAGTTAGACAAAATTTAAGCGCAGGGTATGCTATTTAGAAATACAGTGTCATACCCTACCGTACTTGAGTAAATTTGTTTCCACCGTTCATTTCACTCCTCTTTGAAGCAGCGCTGCATCTGTCTCCATACTGGCATACATCCTAGCAGTACACGTGGGTGTTTCACAACAACCCCCTGAAAAGTGCATCTGATTGCCATCGTGTTCAGCGCAATACCGGCAGCGCCGCATACCACTCTCAGCCAAACTTGCACGCGCTTCTCATATATGATACTAGTCTAAGGGACACCCATGACAGCAAGAAATGGGCAAAAAAAGGATGGAAACCATCACCAACCCACCCACCCATCCATCCCTCCAACTCCTCCTCCCCCTCCAGTCACCGGTAAACCACCTAAAAACACAACCAACAAAACAAATAAACAAATAAACAAACATAGGGGGTGCAAACACCCATCCATCACAAACAAGCCCCACCACAACCGCCGGGGAGGGGGCAGAGGGGAGGGAAAGCAAAATGGGGCGCAGATGGGATGGGGGGAAAAGGAAAAGAAAAAAAACCCCTCTCATACCGGTTCCATGCACAAAAGTTTTGATGCGCCAAATGCGCTCTCTCTACTGTATGATACGGTACTTATTCACTCGTTTATGTGACGGGGGGGGGACGCAAAAGTTTTCAAATCGGACCAACTTATATATTATACTCATCATCGCATGTGTGTCCAGATTACGGAGGCTCTTGCTCTTGCTCTTCTTCTTCTTCCTCCTCTTCATCCCGGGGGGTCGGTCCCCGGTATGATACTGTAACTGCAGAGCACCACTGTATGCGATGGCATTCCGTCAGTCGGTCCGTTTCGTAAGGTTTTATTGCATCATTTGTGTGCTTTTCGTGGTTGCGCCATAGGTGTGCCCTGCCATGGTACAGGTATGAATAACTTGATAAATAACATTGGGGGGAGTGTGAAAAAAAATTTGCTCCTGCGATGCACAGTAGGTTCTGGAAAGAATGAAAATAGTGATCACGTGGCTGGTTGGCAGGGCTAACTGACTGACTGATTCTGGTTGCCGCTGGAGATGAAGGAGGAGGAGAAAGGGAAAAAGTAAATAGCTTATGGTATGGTATGGTATTTGCTTACAGCCTGCCTACTACTGGTATGATATTAGTAGTAGTAATTGAATGGCGTTTATGAGCACGCACCACCGTTGCATTCTAAAGTTCTGGGCGGAAAAAAACAAGCTGAGCCAGCTAGTCGTGTTCACAAAGAGTCGTTGAGTGATGAGCGTGCATTATTCACGTAGGATATTCTCGGACGAGGCGCGGCTGTGCATCGTAGCGTGGTGGCATCGCGCGGTACCGTGGATCAGCCGCAGACTGAGGTTCGCCCCCTGGTAGCCTAGCGGACACTTGCTGATAACTGGGCATAGGCGTATTCATAGGTTATCACTCGTAACGCCGGGCACCTGGTATCATACTGTAGAGAGGTGACTTTCTGTTGTATTGTAGCTATTTTCAACTGCAGCCCTGAAAGGAATATGGTGAACGGATAGTAGTAACGCTGAGTGCATTTAGGAGCGAAATGAAATAAGCAGTCATCTGCTGATTATGCTATTTCTTTGGAGAACTTTGAGGGGGGGTATATGACAGATGTGATATGATAGGGGATGGCATGTGGAGAGGAGAAGAGCAAAGGAGGAGGTCGAAAACCGATGAGGAAAAAAAGGACAAAATAGAATAATAGCAGAAACAATCCCACAACCCGAACCCACGACAAAAGAAAAGCCGAACCCAGGAACAAGTAGAATAAACCCCGAACCCCAAAGAAAAGGAAAGGAAAGGAAAGGAATAAGAAAAAAGTATTCACCGCCCATCACGTCGGGTAGAAATCAAGCCATGCTCCGAACTCCCCCTCCAGAAACCCCAACAGCCCCCCCAGCATCAGCCCCCCACTCCCTCCACCCCTTCCAATTCCTAGCTAGAAACTCCAACCTAGCCCGCCGGCTCAGGTTCTCAACTTCAACAGCAGAATCCATGCCATTCCATCCTTCCAGGTCAACTAGCGCCTTTCCCCCTCCCCCTCCCCCTCCCAAGAGCCTCCTATCGACCCAATGCTCTTCGCCACAGGGCCAGCAGGAGTCTCCGGCGCCTCCCATGGCGCTTTTTAAGGATTCGAAGCAAGTAGCGCAGTACCGGTCTCGTCGCTGGATGGGGAGTTCGCTGGTTGACTTCATGTCCGCGCGGGGAGTTGGCGGTAGACAGTGGGGGGAGTTTGGGCATTTAGCGACGCGGTAGAAGGTTCTGTGAGGGTGCGGTGGAGAGGAATGGGAGAAGGGGGAGGGGGAGGGGGAGGGGGAGAGGGGTGAGTGGGTGGAGAAACACTTTGAGTAGAGCCAGAGTTCGTATTGGCACATTTTTTGGTGTTCCTGGGTAAGTGTGTGTGTATGTATGAATATAAGTATGAATGTATGAATGTATGTACGTATGTACTTATGTATGTTGTTGAAAAGCGGATTGTTGGTCTGGGTTGTTGCAGTCCTGTCGCCGTCCTGTTTCCGTGACAGTGCGATGGAGGGGCAGTAATAACGGACAGTATTATACAAAGGCGGACTAGAGAGCGCCTTTTCCTATCCACCTTCGTAGTGTGCAGGACCTTGTGAGATATAGTAGCACACAGGGTCACTACGCGAAAGAAAAAAGAAAAAAGGACAAGAAAAAAAGAAGGAAATAAAGCCCAATGTGCGAGAGAGAATGCTTTTGCGATCTCCCTAGCTCCAAAAAGTGAGGGAAAGTCGAATCTGTAGCCTTGTCGAATGCGGTCACTGCTTTCCCCTCCCTGCTATCCCGCCGAAGACGTAGCTATGGCTCAATGGTACTGTGCTCCAAAATTTCGTATGTAATTGCGCTGCGCAGTGTACGTCGCAGGGACGGGAGAAACCCTGCCAAAAGAAAGGTATCTTTTTTATCCGGTTGACCAGTCAGTTGCGCCTCCGGTTGTATCAAAGTTTCGGGTATATGAAAATTTTCTGCGCAATTTTTTTGGCAAAATCCTGAAAGTCCCGGGGTCTTTATAAGACAGTTGAATGGAAAAGGAGGCCAATGCTCTCTTTCTTCTCCCAAACAGTCCCCCCCCTTTTTTTTTAGCTTCTTGGGCGAAGGATGGACGGACACTGGACAAATATCAAGCTGCCGGTGGTGAAGGTTGGGACATTCAATGCTTGTTTCCTGTTTTTTCCCTTGGTATCCCCTCTGTTCCCGGTCGTTCGGGAGCCCACGTTTTTCTCCCTTTCTTCCCTTCTTTCACTTGAAGCGCTAGCGCACTTCTCCCTATCACCAGGGAAGAGTGCAAGAAAGAAGAGAATGCACCAAATGATGAAGTGTCCCCCCCGCTGCTGGACGTCGTCTTATCCCGAAGCAAACCACCTTTTTCCTCTCCGTTTTCCACTTAGCTTTTACAACGCAACACAATGTAGCGATGACTATCACCACCACCACTAGGGCAGGTATATAGTGACTAGGAGCCAACAGATAAGCTAGCTTAGCTAACTTAGCCCCTTCTTGTGAGGTTTCACCTGGTCTCTATCGAAGTTCCTCGATGATTTCCGCTCTCGCTGTACTGTGCTGATATCGTACTTTCCATGAATGAACGAACCCAAGGGGACAAGCGTATGAGGGTGGAATCGCGGTGAGTGAGTAAGCGAACACTTGAATAAGCGAATGAATGGATGGATGAACGGGCGGGCAAACGCACGATGTGAAAGAGTAAATGAATGGGTAACCTAGGTGAGGATGCCCACTGTACATAAATACTCGTTCGTTAGTTCGACCTCGCTTTCTCTCCGATCTCCTCCTTTTTTAGGCAGGCAGACAGGCAACGAGTGACTGAGTGAATGAATCAATGAATGGAATGGCTGAATGAATGAAACCAAGAAGAAAAGAGGGAAAACTTTTCTTTCACAGGGGGTGGCGGGTGATGGTATTGGATTTCCTCGGGAGTGGGAAGGAGGGAGAGGGAGGCAAATTGCTCATGCTTTTTTCCTTTTCTTTTTCTTTAATCAGTTGAGGCTCAGCTCGGGAATGACTTGCTTACCTCGTGGATGGTTAGTACGATCATACCTATTATGGTATTATACCCGGTCAGCACCGTCTGCGAGTAAATTAACTAGCTATCATATCAATCTACCGTACTCGCTCGTCTTTGCCAAGAATACCTCCGCCAGCCGATATTTTGCTGGAGTTCTCACCAAATTTTCGGCTCACGGAGGTATTCTTGGCAAAGACGAGGGAGTAGTTATCGGTGCGATGAAGTGGCTGCGATAATCATCTACGGTAGCTAACTACTCGGTATTAACTGTGCTAGTAGTTTTTGGACCCAACTGATGTTTGTCGCCCATCATACCGGTAGTGGACAAGAGTCTCGGTGATTGGGCACATTCATAATACAGCCAAATTAGCCGTTTTGAGAGGTTTTTGATTAGGCTCCCGCTCAGCCCTGATAGAAACCCCCCCCCCCAAACCATTCAGGTACCGGTAGCTGTATATGCATGTAAAAATTATCTTCCGACAGTTGAGAGCCATTTTGCAACCCACAAAATATTGGGAAATTGTCTTAGTAAATTGATGGTAGCTTTCAAGTAATGGTAGAGCCTTCTTACAGGCTTGTTGGGTCTTCTGTTGGTACAGTAATGGGTATGCTTCAAATCCACCATCAGATATTACATAGACAAAACGGGTTTGTGTCCAATAGTTGTAAGTTAGCTATTATTTCAAATCTTGATACCGGCATGTTTATGGCAATGCCTGAATATTTTACTAAGCGAGAAATACCTGCGGGATATGGAGATGTAAGATGACTGTAGGGCTGCTATTGGTTGCATTGAACACAGTATTACTTTGCGAAGGCGTCATGTTTGCAATATACATACCCAGCGATCAAATATGTCACCGGGCTTTGGTATAAAGTTACAATGAAACTCAATAACTCACTCCTGTCCTATCCTGTCAGCCTCCCGGTAGCAGCAGCCAACAAACCCACCCCCAAATCCATGCCATTAACCCCCTTGCCCATCGCTCATCCTCAGGCATTAAGCATCACTATCTCAATTCCCTTGTTTCTCCTTGCCCTCTCCTCGATTCCACTCCCTCCCCCCTTCCCCAGCGCCTGCATTGAGTCGAGCAATGGAAGAACTCCCCCCCGATGTGAAAAGCAAATGAGGTACCGCCTTCCTCTTCCTCCTCCTCTTCGTCCTCTAGGGGCGGCTGGAACGGGATGAATGTGGGGATTACGCCGTCCGATCCGGATGGGTAATAATGCGCTGTGCGCATAGCACCGCACACCCGGGCGAAGGGCGAGAGAAACACCGTACCCGAACTTGGAGTGAGGAGCGTTGGGACAATCAATGCGCAGCGGGCATATTATGGTGGTGGGATGATGAGGATGGGGTTACGAGGAGCTATGGTGGTGGTGGTGATGGTGTCATTGTTATTATTAGGCAGCTGGGCGGAGGGTGCTTAGTATGGGCTAGTTGAGCCGCGGTGCGCGGTGTGTGAGCCGTTTTGTTTCCTTCTGTTGTTTTACTACGTCGGGTTGTGTTGGGGTGGCACTCTGCAGCGCCGAGCACTGTGATGGGGGCGCAAGTCGGCTTACTATTCCCAGACCTGGATATGGTGCTACTACTGAGAGTACTTGTAGTAGTAGTACTTGTGCAGCAGTTACTTAATATGGGCCTTAGTAGACTACTAAAGTACTCTTCAGGTATCATGGCGATTTCTTTAGCTTTGGGCGCACGAAGGGCCCATACCACCCCCCCTCGTTCTTTATTCCTTTCTCCCCTCTGAATTCTGGCAGGATACCCCACAAAGGATGCAGGAGAAGCGAGTAGTGGGCAGCAACCCTGTGTGTCATGCGCCCTTGCATCGGTATTGTAGTGTGTGGCATTCCATCATCTAGAGTAAACGCAAGAACCACCTCCAAAAGTCCACCTGCATCTCAGGACAAAACAGTCTAGACAAGACGATCAAGACGAGACAATCAAGACGAGACAAAACAGCCAGTTGCGCGGACTCTGACGCACATCTTCAGGTCACGCGCTGATCACCCGGTTCCGTGCTTAACTATACCCCGCCATTGCTCAGGAACTAAACCTAGCAGAACCCCATATATACTGGTGCCTATTCATTCATAAGACCAGTCTCGCCCTAGAAGAACACGAGTTCTACACGGCATGTACCGCATATATATAGCACCCAGATGTCTAACACTGTACGATACTTGCACTCTATCACAGTGCAGTACAATACAGGTGAGTAATAAGTTAGATGAACAACAGGTGACACAGTCTATGTACTTGTCACCGCAAAGTACCGTATCATATATTCGCCAGTAGCCAGTACATAGTCGGCTCTCCGGAACAGAAATGATAATTTCCGTGGCTACGGGACACAAACTACCACCACGTACTGCACGGTACCGAGCCCACGCCATCCTTTCATCCAAGTTACGTGTTCACTATGACGAAAACGTGCACTTTCTGTTTTTCTTCACGAAAAAACAACTGCACCACGGCGAAGTTAAACGACGTGACATACTACCTTTTTTTCCCCTTTTCTCTGTCCTCCCCCGAAAGGAAAAATGCTGGCGGGCGGAGGTACGAGTATGTGACCACCCAGTGCGTTGCGTGTCTTGCAGAGTCGGGGAATTCGGAAGCCTAGGTGACCGGCTCGGTGCCAGTTCGGTTCCCTTCCCACTTCTTGCTTTTCTAATCTATTTTTAGGCTTGGTTCGGCATCTTAAAGGTGCCGATACCGGGATATCATAGGCTGCTTCTCTCTTCCTTTACGGCATGTTCCCCAAGACATCCACATACCGGTACTATCACAAACCTAATAATTGAGCTGTGTGCTTACGTTGTTCGGGTTTCCTCCTCCGGTCAGACCTGGCTTTTCCCCCTGTCTCTGTATGTCTTTCGGAAGGGCTAAAACTGACTTTTGCTACTGGCACAGCTGACTGATGTCTGACCGAGCCCAATAACGGACCGGCCGCAACGACAACAACAAAGGTTTCGGGGAAGGCTCTAGAAATATTTAAGATCGGCTCCTCTCTGATTCTATGCGCCCTTTTTCCTTTCCCTTTTTCCTAACAAAGTGTATTTGTTGAGAAATGCAAGACAGATAAGTTACACTTCATGCCAAGTGCAAGTTGTTATTTTAGTATCTATTACTAAGCAATTAAGGGTGAACAGCAGATTCGGTGTTTGATGTCTGGCCTAATGATGTTCCTCCGGAAAAGGAAATCCTGGACTACCTATAAGCACGCCGCGCTGTACTGTACTGTGCCCTACCGCCCTTGAGCTTCTGCAGCAAACTGTGGCGTGTTCGACACCCCACAAATATCGCCATTTTTCGCTTTTCATTTTATCGCAATGTTTTCCCCAATATTGCACCTGACGTGAGACCGGACAAAACTTTTGCAAAATTCCGTATCCGCACCCGGACACTTTTTCTCGCACCAAGGAATGGGCATATTATAGTGCAAATGACAAAATGAACAAATATATATATATATTTGAAGAGCGGGGCAAACAGATGCTGGTGCCATGTAGTGCGGGTCTCCGTGGAGATCAGGAATTAGGTGGAGGTTTGGTTAACTTTTGCAATTGGGTGATTGTATAAAATTGAAGGGTGAGGTGGGTTGGTTGGCGGAAGGGGGGAGGCACTTTAGTGTGTCCACGCAGCACTGCAGAGGGGCCATGTAAAGGTACAGGACGGCATGGTCAAACCTGCCATCCAGGAGGTATAATGTTTTCGACCATTACGCCCTTAAACCAGGTCGTTTGGACACTTGCATAAATGGGGAATGGAAACGGAAGTGGAAATGAAAGCAAGGCACCCTGCTGGAGTGTGCAAATGAAAATATACCGCAGTAATTTTGAAAACGTGTTATTTCCTAATGCTTAGAACAAGCCACTTGCACCTGTAAAACGAAAATAAACACCTTATTGTGGCAAAGCTACGGGTACTTTTCTGTTTATCCCGGCAGAAGGAAAACCCCCACGAGAGGGGTAGATACCGCGGGGTGTCATATTAACCCGAACACTTGTACCGCGCAGCCAAGTACTATAGCTGAAAATCGGCGAATGTATTTCCTTCGACAACCACCAGACCTAAATGATACGGCCAATTTCCCACCCTCACAGCAGCACACTTTCACCCCGGGAGTAAGGTTAGGTGTATCTTATCTCTTGTTGTTGAGGTTGCCCAAATTATTACTGCTAGTATTAAGCTAAAGTACTTAGTTAGGAAGTACAAGTGATCTCGTTAATTTGACACCCCTCCGTATCGACAAGTAAGGAAAATAGCAACTTTACAAAATACCATGTCACAAAAGTGAAGCATTTCGAAATCTAACTCAGCTATTTACCTCTTTACCCCTCAAACTCTAGGCCTCCTGCTAGTTTCTGTTTTTGGTCAGAATGGGCGGGTGAGAGCCTGGAATCTGACTATAACGTACTGAGCCGGGAAGTAGATCTATCTATCTATCCGTGAACTTCGCACAAATCCTCACTCACTCAATCCGGAGAATTCGGGAAAATAAAACCTCCGAATTCAGCTCAAAAACTGGCAGATCTAAAATGATGTGCTGCTATGATACCGGTAATATCTCCTGCCCTTGTGAACCTCCTCCTCCTCCTCCTCCTCCTCCTCTTAGTGCTGTGGGCCAATTGAGATTTCCAGATTTCTGCCCCCTTGGTGCACTTTTAGCTGACCCGCCCGACCCGCTTCCCGGCACCATACGTTTACTGTTCATTTTTTTTTGCTTCGGAGTTAATTTGTATTGGGCATTGGGGGATAAGGTGCTTTTGGGATACTCGTAACTTTCTGACGTTCGCGAACACAGCTACTATTATTGCATATGCGCAAAAAAATGGGCCAGACCCGCAGGATTTTGGTTGTACGATATGCAATGGCAGTCGTGTTCACAAACGTCAGAAAATTGCCGTAACCGTGATATATATTTTTATTGGAGCGTGCCCAGCAGGGGCGCATGAATTGGTGTCACATTCAAACATGGATATTTATTGTTTTTTTGTTTTTTTCAATTCTATCTCTGAATGTATGCGGTTTGATTCGTTATTATCTCCGAATTGGGATGATGCTGTACTCGAGTACAGTACTATACTCGAGTGCATGCTGAATAGGGCGCTCAAAAAAAAAAGGAAGGAAGAAAGAAAACAAAGAGAGGGGATGCAGGTACCATGCAGGGTTGGGTCAGCTTTTGTTAGGTTAAGATGATGTGGTACAACGTCCCAGGCATATTGAACCCGAACACTGAGGGTAAAAATTCGTCTGGCGGATTGTCTGTGCACATCTATGACCCCGCACTAAATTCGGACTCAAATGTTCGGGTTCAGTATGCCTAGAACGTGTATCGTGCGCAACTTACGGCAGTTTGGTGGAACAAGCGGGATGCTAATTGAGTAACTATTGGTTATTCTTTCCCTACGGGGGCGGGAGGAGGTAAGTGTCAATAGTGGGTTGAATTGAACAACGAACGAAAATTCAGTAAAATTTCTACAGCACACAGGCTCCAATACCCAGCTGAGGAGTATTCGGCGATCAAGCCTACTTCCCCGTGTGGTATTGCCCTTCTCCTCCATAGGCGTGCATTGTGCAGTGCACTATTGGGATTACTGCAGTATGGTAGTTCCCGGAAGCGAAGGTAACCTTAACCTGCCCTTGCCGCTATGAACCCGGCCCTCCCGCGGGTCGGCCAGCCAGCGAATGAGTTGGTTCGCTAACATTTCGCCAATAGAGCAGCGTTAGGATCTCCCGGCAGCCGGACCAGCAGCTGAAGTGCTTCTACTACAAGCGCCTGTGCTCTCCCCTCCCTCCCTCCCTCCCTCCCTCCTCCCAAGCAGGCTGTGAATAAAGTGCTAGATGTGGGACATGTCAAGGTTTGGTGGGTCCTAGAGCGGGAGAGAAAGCGAACGACCAATTACAAATGACCGCCTCCCTGATTGCATTGCATAAGTGGGTACATGCGGATCCTAGCGGTGCCCACAGAGAGTGAGGGGTGTAGGCAGAAATAGCAGGGGCACTTGTGAACAAACAGCAATGGGATGCTAACACCCCACCTCCCTCACGATGCATCACTCGCTCACAGCTCCCCCCGCCTCCTCGTGTACATCTGTGCAGCGCCAATCTCTCGCAGGCTCTGGGACAGGATTTCGCCGTAACCGCCAGCGGGGGGTTGGGCAATTAGGCAATGGTCGTGATCACCACCGAGGATTCCAATTCGCCATTCACACATACAACCTTGGTCCCAGCTAGTGTGCAGGAGATACCTAGTGTGCACGATGATCACGTGATCGACCTCATCTCACCCCGTTTGCAACCTCCCTGCTGCCTCGCAAATTGCCTTAGCGGGGTGGTAGGTAGCTTAGTTAGAGGATTGTGGGGCCAGGCGAGCTAATTAAGTTGGTGCACGCCTAGATGGCTTTCCGGCTCGTCTGTTGTGCCTCTCGAAGGCGATATGCACATTTCTTACTGGAGGGAAGGACGGATTGATGGGCGGGTGGGTGGGTTGAGGGGTAATCACTACCAGTATCTGACTAGTTGTCCTGTGTTCATGGCAGGTGCTAGGAGTCCGGGGGAGTGGGTGGGGATTGAGGGCTAGAGTTGTGTGCAGCTAGTGGTGGTTGATTGTGTTGTGACGGGGGTTTCATTTTTGGCACTCGGGGTAGAGGAGGGGAAATGAATGATTGAGCTGGTTACCCCAGCTGGCACCGTTGCTCAGATCGATCGCCTGGGGCTAGAACTTTCATGTGGGATGGCCCGGATATGATGATGGATGGAGTGGCAGATGAATGGGATTGGGTTGGTGGGTGGGTGAGATGGCGGGAGGGCAGAAGGGGAAGCTCCGAGATGATACAATAGGATCACGAGTGCTGCGCTGTGCTATCAGGCGCAGGTGCTTTCTCTTCAAAAACGCCGACTCCTTATTTCTTTCCTCTTCCTTTGCAACATGTCAGCTGTGTCTAGCCCGGCTATCCTAATATGATAAACTCCCGGGACCAAAAAAAAAAAAACCTCCGAAGCGCCATATATATCCGAAACTCCAAAAGGATGAACATAATATGTATGTATCCAGTGACCCCTACCCCAGATTGAACGAACAACTGCCTGACCTTCTGCCTGTTCCTCGAGGATCAGCCCCTAGACTGCCGCTTGCCTCGCGGTACTCCTCTTTCCAAGAACTCCCCTCCGGACAACAATGTATCCGGCCATAACATTAACAAGAATCAACGCCTCAGCTGCAACAACTCCCCAGCCTAGGGCAAATACGAAATTCTGAGGTGCATAGTTAGCCCCCGTGCATTCATTATTGTACTGCTCCTTTCCCGAAACCCCCCGACGAGGAAAGGAAGTTAGGAAGAGAGAAACCTACCAGCTCCCCACAGACCATCCAAAACTGCACATCTGGATGATCAACCCCAGAGTTTTTACAAGTCCAGCCCCAGACCGTATCTCCCTTCCCCTTCCCACCAATTAAGTAGCCAGTGCCCACAGCAGCAAGCACAAGATTGACGCTGCTCGCCCCTAAATTCAACCAATCCCCCAATCCGCCAACATGTCTAACATCGGGCTTCAAGCCTGCAATGAGCACAATCGTGGATAATGCTGCCGTCACTGAGGACATAGCTAGCAGTATCGTCGTAGGGCGTAGGTTGGGCACAGCCGGCCACAAGTCCCGGCCATCGTACAACATGTGTCTCGGGAAAGTGCGGTTTATAGTGGAGTAAATTGTTGAGATGGTGATCAGTATCGCAAAGGAGAATAGGGCGGCTGCCAAGCGGAGGACGAAGCGGGCCCGGGAGACGTAGAGGGGAGTGTTTCGGCAAGTGGGTGGTGGTGGGGGTCGGGAGAGGTCGGTGGTTATGTGGGTTAGTGGTGGCAAGAGGAGGGACTTTTGGAGGGACGTGGTGGAGGAGATTGACGATGGATAAGATGGTGGACGGACAGTTGCTACTGGTGGCGGTGGAGGGGGGAGTTTTTCGGAGAATGAGGACATCTTTTTTGTTTGCATTGCTGATAGTAAAGTCTGTCTATGACCGAGTAGATATTCGATGATGCACTTTCCTTCGCAGGATTTTTGCAAAACCAAGATCTTTATCTGCTGGATTCTCATCTAGATATATATCCCTATCCCACCCTGGGTCCAATCCCTGAGTGCCAAAAACTCTCCGCATACTTACAGGAAATAGTAAAAACCTGAAACAACTAAGCTGAGCTTACTGGTCTGAGTTTAGTTACGCTTGGACGCCTCGATAAGGAATGTCGTAATTTTTCTGGGCAACGCGCCACTCCTTGATACAGTACCCCTTACTCTTAGAGCAAGAGAATGTTACTAAGGAACTGTATTTCTCTGTTCCCCTGACCTGCTGGTTTGAGGTCGAGTAGCTCTACTGTGGCTGAGCTGTGGCACCTTAGTGTGCTGTGCCGGTAATTTGGAATGAGCGCGCTAAGAATAGGTTTTCTGGCAGGAGACAAGCCCCCACCCATACATATGTCCTATATCGGTGTTCTGTCGGGTCAGACGTTTTTTCCTGAGGGGCTCACTTAGGGAATTTTCGATTGATGGAACCAGTAATGTAACTTAGCTTGCCTTTGTTTATTATCTGACCAATGCCATAGTACCGGTACTGGGGAGTTCTGTGCTCGAGTAGGTGTACTGGCGCGGCCGAATTGGACTAAAGCTGGACACTTTGTATCGACGTAGCCACCTCAAGTATCGTATCCGGCTCTAACTCGGTCGCGCCAGTAGCCGTAGTGGTGGTTGGATGAGGCCTAAGCTCGTGGTGCTATGATAGTATTATGCGCTATGACTTAGCACATGCTTGAGAAGCCCAAACTCAGACATCCCCACCAACGGTTAAGATAGCCAATCACCAAACAACCTTCCAAATGATTTCCATCACCCTTCCAGAATCATCCCATTTTAACATTTCCCCAAACTATTTTAGAAACAAATACCCCCTGAAGCCTTGAAGAACCTTCCAAATCCCTATCATGGCGAACCCGGTACCACAACCGAGCCACACCATTCCCAAAACAGACTCCTTACTGTATCAAGCACTTCAGGTGAAACCCCGAAACCCGTTTCAAAACACCAAGCCCCAAACCTTCTTTGACTTAAACCTTGATAACCCTCTACAGGCTCTGACCTACCCAACGTCCGTGTGAACCCTCGTTTGATACTGGACGGATCTTCGTCGAATCTCGCTCAAAGACTACTGTTGCTTGATCCACCGATCTCAAACATTCCCAACTCGTCCCCCTTTTCTATCTTCGCCCCCCGAAGTTCATGCTTTTTCGCTGAAACTGGGGTTTCCCCTGGTCTTAGCGTTGGGTGCACGCTTATCAAGCCACCGTCCCTGCCCGGGAAGAGGAAGGGACGTGCATCCACCAAACTATTCCAATCTCCATTGCTCCAATTTCTGCAACAAGCACCTGCCCAAACCCCGGGCTCTCAATTGCGAGCACGCTCCTGGCGCTCTGGGTGAAGATGTCGATGAGACCGCGTAGGCACAGTCGTCGACCCCGTAGCAGAGATGGCTTTCCATCATCTAGCTTTTCCAGAAGTAGGCGAGTGACAGCGGTGATAGTCCTGCGGCGATACGCGGAAGTTGAATGATGTGGTTAAGGGATTAGATGGGTGCTAAGACTGTGAAGTGAGAGTCTTTAATCTGGAGTTTTTGCGTTTGCGAAGTAGTCGCAAACCGCTGCTCTGTAGTCTGAGCAGATTTCTCTTCCCCGAGTGAAATTAGGTCTGCATCAGACTACGCAGGGGAATGGTTTACTGGGTCGCCCCTGGAACGCATTAGACGGACCCCCAGCTTGATAGTGGGTGAAGACGCTTGGGAACGTCTGCCCAAGCTAGCAGCTGTCATACGGGTTATGGTTTGGGATTACCGGGTCGGCCCCTGGATCACTCGGTTTGAATTCATCCATGTGATGGAAGTCTGCAAAAAACCCGGTCCGCTTTCGTGACGAAGGTTCTGACGCGCCGTTTCCCACAGGTCTTACTCTAGTTAGCCTTACCATAGCTAAATTTACTGCGGAGGGCTACCACCCATCTCAGCCGATGCGGGTGCTGGAGGTGGATACGCAATTTATCGACTAGCCCTTCAGGAAAGCATGTTATCCTTCCAAGCAGTCTCGGCGAAAATTCAGTACCACGAGCCCTCCATCCTTACCGAAGGACTGATATGCCCCTCCATCAACCGTAGGCCACCCAACGTCTCTATCTTTTTTTCCAACTATCACTCGAATATCAGATGCCAACTACAACTCTCCCCTGCATGAGGGCAGTTACCACCCTGACGCAGGCAAGACCGCAGTCAAGCCAGCCGGGCAGATGCGCTGGCAAATCAATTTTGTCGGGCAAACTCTGCTTCAAGGGCAGACACGGTCCGGTTCTTTAATTGGCTCACGGGGGAGAAGCCACGATCAGATAGAGGGTCGGGATTTGGGGCATGGCGAAAGGACGATTCTCAAAAGTTCTAGGTGGACGATCCAGTAACCTAGGTCAGGCCATAGTGCTGTTTGGGAAGACAGGACGGGGTAGGTGTGAGTAATGGTTTGCCCAGCCGAGTTTTGTGGCAGGGACGAAGGGGGGGAACCCAAGGCAAACCTTAGGTTGAAGTAGGATCTGCAGCGCATATATTATAGTTCTAGTTCTTATACAAGCGAATTACCTCAGGGTCGGCACTATCGGAAACTCCAGCCATCGGAGGACCTCCCAACACTGGAGCCCGGGATAATTTTACGACAGCAAAGCACGTGGGGCATGCGGGTAGCCTCCGCAGCTAGGAAAAATATTTGGGATGGTGAAATGAGCGCTAATTGATCATGACCACATATGGCCCTACCCCAGACACCACACATTTTGAATCTAACATGATACCGTAAGCTACTCGTATTCACAACACACTTCCCTTTACTTATGCTCCGACCCTGCTCTCATTCCCAGAATATCCTTCACGCCCTCTCTAACCACTCTGCCAATAACCGTCCCATCCTCAGCACTCCCCTTGGTTGGCAACTAATGACGCCCCCGGTTTTTGGCGCATAATTAGCATTTCTCATTCCTCGTACCCAAATTCGGAGGGGCAACATACATCAACGCCTCTAGTGTCATGAACCCCCACCTCGCTGCCATGCAACCACAAGGAGTCCGCATCATCAGAGTATTTGCAGCAGTTCTGCTAAGTCCCACGCCACCTCTCACGGCGTGCTCTGGTGGTTACTGCCCGAAGGGACAATCTTACGCAGCTCTGGTGAATTATTGCCATTGAGGTCATTTCAAGGGGTATTTATTGCGCCTCATGAGCTATGGTAAGGAGCATTGTTCCGGTTTTCTTGTTCTGGGGGAAAGGAGTGGTGTTAAGCTTTTCGTTGACGTCAAGTCTGGAAACAAGCGAGCCACTAGAGACCTCTTATCGATAAGAGCAACCTGGTCCACAGGATCTCTATCTGGGCTTAAACTGAATTATTGACTCAGTAGGCGGACTACCAATATATCGAGCACCCACTGCTTAAGGGAATATAAGAGAGTCTAAGCCGGATGGCCCAAGAGGAAACTATGACTAACCATATCCCTCGCTACGCTTGCTGATCTATCAAAGACAGTGCTAAGTTAGTCAACCGCCTGCCCATGTCCCTTTTCACCTCATCTTACTTAAGTGCTTAGGTAACTTACTGAAACCCTGTTAAGAGCGGAGCAATCGCGGACTGACATCGCACCGTATTTTCCTATCGCTGGATCCCCAGGGACCGCGAAAAATCCACCCTTGGCCCCGGTACTGCGAATGCCAAACCAAGATAACACCAGCCTAGGCAACCATCACTCTCTGCCACCCTCTCTGCCATTAGGCCACCCTGCACAGCAGTATTAGAAATATTGCCGCACCTATCACAGCATCTAAAGAAGTCACTCTAACAGCCACCTTCAGAACTTTCGGTTATGGATACAACGGCAACGGTAACGGTTACTGGAGGGGTAAACCAGCGGAGAGTTGAGCCTCGGCAGAAAGTAATACCACGGGAGTAGCCACCTTTTTCCCGGAACGAGTTAAGATAGGCGGTGGGGAGCATCGTCCGCAGGGTGCTACACACCAAAACACTCTTGCACCCCCCGCTCTCCGCTTATACTGCACTCTACCTGACACCCCCTGGATTTCCCAGCGATTGGATACCATGCAATTGCAATGGCACAATTGGAAAGAGATGATAGTAACTCTACTCGAGTACAGCCCCGCAGGGTGGACACGGTCGCAGTACAGTAGCGTAGTTTATTATAGGAAAGGAAGAAGGCAAAGGGCTGCTACGGCACAGTACTATAGGTGGATGGGCGATAGGAATGTGGGCACAACAAGTACAAGTATGAAGGATCCACCCTCTTTTTCTCTTCGCTCTCCATCGGATCCCCACCGTAGTCTATCGGTGAACGAGTACGACGTGTTCACGATATCACAATGCCTATTTCTTCCCGTTGGTCTTGCGAGATACCTAAGTGCTCTTTGGCGACGTATCTATTTGAGTCCCCAACCGCGCCGCTACCTAAGGAACCATTGTTCATTGACGCCTTAAATCCCAATAAATTCGTCTCTTACTATGCATATCGTTCCCTAGTTCAGCGGATTGCCTCAGGGCTCTTGGCTCTCGATTTACGGCCTGGTGACCGGGTGCTTTTGTTCTCTGGCAACAATGTCTTCTATCCTTCGTTTCTCAATGGAGTCATTGCTGCTGGGGGTATATTCACTGGGGCAAATCCAAGCTTCACCCTGAGGGAAATAGAGCAGCAGATTAGGAGTTCTGGGGCTAGGTTTTTGGTTGCCCATAGAGACAATAGCGATATTGCGAGGGAGGCCATGGAGAGTGTTGGATTAGATGAGGGGAATGTCTTTATGTTTGACGAGGGGTTGGATATAACGGCTGCTGGGGAGATTCTTGGATGGGGTGATAAATCAAGTCCCGGTCGGACACGGCATTGGAGTGATATCGTGGAGAATGGTTATGACGGGTTTGTCTGGCAGGAGCTCAAGACCGACGAAGAACTCGATACTACTGCTGCGATTAACTACTCCTCTGGGTACGTTATCCTTACGGTCATGTCGCCCCACCATTAATGCATAAGCTAGGACCACCGGTATTCCAAAAGGGGTCCAAATCACGCACAAAAATTTCGTCTCAAACGCCCACCAGCTGATCTATCTGCGCATGCAGTCTGATTCTATCCCCGATGGCACTCGCTGGCTATGCATGCTACCAATGTACCACGCATACGGCCAAGCCTACTACGCAACCGTTGCACCCAAATGTGGAGCTCTCCTCTACATGCTTCAAAAGTACGATTTTGGACACTTCCTAATGGCTATCCAAAAATACAAAATTACCACCATCGGCGTTGTGCCTCCAGTTATGGTTACTCTAGCAAAGCATCCCGACGTGTTAAAATTCGACCTAAGCTCCCTAAGTAGGTTAGGATGCGGGGCTGCGCCATTAAGTAGAGAGGTATTAAGGGAGGTCGAGGAGAGGCTGATGAGAGGCCGGGCAGCGGAAGAAAGAGTAAACCTGAAGCAGGGATGGGGCATGACCGAGTATTATGAATTACCCCGCCGGCGCCAGGGCGTAGGCTAACACCGACACGTGTACTAGGACTACTTCTTCGGCCACGGGCTTCCATCCAGATGACATGGATGATATGGGTTCTATCGGTGAATTGCTGCCAAATTGCGAGGGCAAGGTTTGATCACCCCTCCCCAATCATGGGCTAACGCTTATCAGTAATGGATTGCTACTAGGTCATGGACGCCGAAACTGCAACCCGGGAACTCCCCCCGAATACCCCGGGTGAAATTTGGATCCGAGCGCCTAATGTTACGAAGGGGTATTACAAAAACAAGACTGCAACTGAGGATACGATTACTCCTGATGGTTGGCTCAAGACTGGGGATATAGGGTACTATAATGAAGTAGGGCGGTGGTTCATTGTTGATAGGAAGAAGGTTTGACCTTTATTGTCTATCTATTTGGCAGCCAGCTAACCTTTCCCAGGAACTTATCAAAGTAAAGGGAAACCAAGTGGCCCCAGCGGAGCTCGAAGGGCTATTGCTGGAACACCCTAGTGTCTTTGATGCAGCGGTCATCGGAATCCCACAGTCTGCCGCCCTAACATTTGTCTTCTTGTCCAATTCACCCCCTGTTAACCCATGCGTGATAGCGCTGAGGACGAACGACCGCGTGCATACATCGTGGCAAGCCCCGGCATAACCGTAACCGCAGACGAGATCCGCGAATGGGTCAAGAAGCGGGTAATAAGATACAAGTGGATCACCGGCGGTGTCGTACTCATTCCTGAGATTCCAAGGAATCCAGTTTGTCACCCACCACCAACACACGCTTTTTAAGAAGGCTGGGACTAACCCTTGATATAAAATCTAGGCCGGCAAGATCCTCCGAAAGGAGCTTAGAGATAGAGCCAAAACCGAGACCGGCGACTCAGGAAATGTGGCGGCCAAGCTATAGACAGAAAAGCTGAACTTGAGACCTTGGATTTCAATGTAATGGTTAGGTTTATCTATTTATTGAAAATCTAATGATCTCCTGGAATTAAGCTATTTTCTCATTCTTTGTTCTCTACGAAGCAAAACAAGCCTATCGCGTGGTAATAGTGCCCGGGGATAAAAAATTCTCCGAAACATCCACTAAGATTTTCAAGATTGTCTCACATACCGAGTGAGATTTTGTGAAAACCTCTATCGCAATTCCCGTTTCAAAGTGCCCTTTGTTCCGAGGCCTGGATTATAACCCCACCAGTACCCGAAATCCAAACTCCATATACCAAAACTTTCATTCCCATCGACTTTTCAACCTCTTATCCCTATCTCACCAAAATCGCAACGGGATCAAAAATCCATCATGAAGAGAATCCTCCTCCTCCTCCTCCTCCTTCTCCCGATAGTGCACGCAAACCCCTGGCTCCCGCAAACCTCCTCCACCCCATGCGCGCCCAGCAAAAACTCTACCTGGACACTGAGAACCTACCCCTGCACTCTGCAAACCCCTAGCGTCACATCAACATTCTGTTGCCTCCCTCACGAAACCTGCCAAATATCCACCACCGGAAGAGCCCAGTGCCTCCCAGAGCTCACCAACATCTCCGGCTCCCCCAGACCAGCGAACTGCTCTGGTACGGCAGAGTGCCCGCTGTTCTGTACGCAGTAAGTGTCTTCCGGTTG
>Ga0307509_10000275_pt1 | contig 84841 bp, 79 predicted proteins | sample 10_EM_MG_FD_202245 | JGI IMG/M metagenome (GOLD analysis project Ga0307509, IMG submission 202245) | Populus trichocarpa ectomycorrhiza microbial communities from riparian zone in the Pacific Northwest, United States - 10_EM | ecosystem: Host-associated > Plants > Roots > Unclassified | place...
GTACTGCTCCTATTTCGCCTCTCAGGTCGGGCCTGCTCAGGTCTTCTATTGCTCTTCCCACCTGCATGGCCGCCATACCTCTTGCCTTCAACACTGAGTACAGTATCACCGGTTATTCCCTGATCACAGTTGAGGCTCGCCTCATGGGCCTTGATCGCCGCAACAAGCTCGTCGGGTTGGTCAGGTTTGATGATTGTGGCCTGGAGATCGCGCCTCTCGCGCCATTTAGCAGGCAGCCCATTGAGCAGGTAAAACGTCTTCTCACGTGCTTTGATAATCTCTTCCGCTTCCTGCAGGCACGCGATTATCCGATCGATTTCGTGAAGATACTTGGCCACCGTCCCGTGTGCCTCCAACGTACAGTCAAAGAGAGAGCGGCGGAAGTAATAGAGCTCCAAACCCAGAGCTTCCCGATAGCCTTCGGCGAGTTTATCCCAAAGGGCTTTCGGATCCTTGTAGTCAGCCTCCGATGCGTACTGCGCGCATATATGAGGTTCCATCGCATTTCGAATTTTCGCCGTTATCTGAAAGCATTTGCGAAGCCATTTATCATAAGCCTGAACATCACTAGGCTCCTCACCATCACTCTGCGGGGCGTTCTCGCGCCCCGAGACGATCCACCACAGGTCTGTTTCCTTTAACTGATCTGACATCCGTTGACGCCATGGGCCAAAATTGTTGTCCCCTAGTAGCGGAAAAACCAGACGTACATGCTGCTGCGTATCGAGTATCTGTGACATGACGACGATGATGACGATGACGATGACGACGATAAGGCAGCGTAGAGAAAAACCTTTCCACGGATGGAAAGCGATTAAAACGGAAAAATAACAAACAGACGTGGAGGTGAAAAAAGGATCTGGAAAATCCGAGCGGTGTTGACAACCCTCTACCAGATGCGCTTTTTCAATTGTGCTGTCGATTGGAATCGCAGAGGCTCATAACCTGTAGGAACGTGGCGGTGGTGGAAGAATGACTTAGTATATTTCCTATCTATGACCGAAGGTATATATAGAGATACATGAGCGCCAAGAGCCAACAATCTGTTCTACTAGCCCTACTCCTCAACCCCAACACATATGAGGATAGCTACCCGTACCTACTGCTACCCTAATATCTAACAGAGTGTACCAAATGGAGTTTGATTTCTCCGATCGGATGTGATAGGTGAATTCTTTACCGTACTGGTATTGATGTAGTGCGGCTATGTCTTCGAGGGTAACAGAATTTTCTGGGTTTATCCACCTGAAATACGATTCGTGGTAGGGCTCTTGTGTCCCTAATTCGGGTATAGGGGTAAGGACTTCTTCTATCGAGATAGTCCTCAATGGTCTTGGTTTCAAAGGTTGTTTGGGTCTGGGTGTATGAGTGTCTCTGCGAAACATTCGTCTCGGTAACGATGAGAAGTAGCAATATACTGTTAGGTGGTAGCTTCGGCGTGAGGTATTCCGACAGCTAGGACCGTAATCGTGGTTATATCGGAGAACTCGTTAAGAAGACACGAGTAGTGTAGGCTAGATATAATGATTCACTTCGGTATAGATCGTCGAAGTATTGGTAACGATATTAAAGTGTAGATAACTTATTATATTGATAAGATCTCTTCTCCGTGCTTGTTGTGTCTAAATAGCAGCGAACATGCTTCGATATTTATTTTCCGCGTCTGAGCAATGGCGGTATACATGCTAACTCTATACTAACTAAGTACCTTGCCCACAACTCTGCGAACTTCACCTGAGTGTGAACACTCGTAGACCCTGAAAACTCTCTACCACACCTTTTGCGCCCATGGCCGACATATCGGTCTGCGCTTCCATTATTCCTGATGGTGTGGAAACCATGTCAGATGTCAGCTCATCCGCGTATCCGTTGACAACTACGGTTACGAATTATCTTGCCCTCGTGTTCGTCGAGGGTAGTCTAACTCGCGGGACAGAAGATGGCCTTTCTTCTTAGGTTGGTTCTGTCGAGAATTCAACATGCCACCGCATATCGTATTCTGGTCTTCCGGCATTACAGGACTTTTTCTCGGGATCGTACCTATGGGCTTCTTCCCTCGGACTCTATCTCTTACCAACTTGTCCTCTGTGGATGCACCCTATCCACTTACTGGGCATAGTTACAGCCTTCATACTCCACACGACTTTGTAGGTACGAGGGGACTAACTTTCGTGCCAAACGTCCCGTTACCTTTGACCCACCCTTCCGACTGCCTGTCCTCAAGTGTCTGTAACCTTATGCGCCGTCGCCCGATCCACCTGCCTCCACTTGCATAAGGTGCCCGAAGGTTCCCCCTCATATATCCTGCGAACAGGGTCAGGTCAGACGGACGGCAGCCACGTATACGGTGTTATAGGATGTGTTCTATTGATAGTGGTCTTTGGTGTTGGGACGTAACTACCCAGGCGGCCAGTGATGACGTGCCGTCCCAACCCTGGGGCTGGAGGGGGGTGTTATCTTTTCCTTCGAAGTTCGTGTGTGCGTCAAGGTCGGGTAACTTTGCCCTGTAAATCCTTACGGGGAGTCCGTGCGCCTAACAGTGAGGGCGACGTCATCAAGGTATCAGATCATCAGACTCCGAGGGACTTTGAAATAGAGGGGTGAGATGTAGAGGAGAAGGAAAAGAGGGGAGATTGGTGAGCCTTCAGGGGCTCCGACATTTACAGGGGCTGGCGTCCCTGCGGCCCCTTCAAAGACTTGGGTGGAGCTTCGTTCTCCCACCAATGACGAGACCCAGGAGACCAGGTAGCCGGGAATCCCACCCTGTCTTCGGATGCGAGCAAGAGTGCAGTTGTCGACCTTGTCTAACCCTGCCGTGATGTCTAAAAACAATGACGAGAACTTGAGACCAGGCCTTTGCAGGGTTTTTACGTCGTTGAAAATGGTTAGGACCCCATCATAAGTGCTCAGCCCAGGCTGGGAGCCGCATTCGTTGGAGTTCAGCATGCCCTTTGAGCGGGCAGCCAGGAGGAGGCCGGACGCTATTATCCTCTCAAGGATCTTTGAGACCGTGTGGATTAGGACAATTATCCTGAAGGAGGCGGGGGACCCATTGGAGGGTTTCCCTGGCTTGTCAAGTACTATTCCATTTGACCCTTTCAGGGAGGTTTGGTGGTATCCCAGGCTGACAAGTGGGGAGAGGATTGGGAGGAGGATGGAGGTGTTTTCCCTGTTGACTTACTTCCAGGTGGAGTAGGGGATCCCGTTCCTGACCCGGGGCTGACGTGGGTGAGCACTTGTAGAGAACTGGTGCTATCTCCTCCTTTGTTAGCGGTGGCGCCTTCTTATCAGGCCATAGTCTGGGGAGGGGGAGAACGGCTCCTTTACAGGGAAGAAGTGGTCCAACAGGACTTCGTTCACCTTGTGGGGATTCTCAGCCCCTCGGAGGGAGGGGAAGCGGGGAGGGGCTCGGCCATAGGCGAACCTCTTGTCCATCCACAGGGTCTGGCGGGTGGAGCTTAGCAGGCAAGATGACCAGTGTTTGTTTTTGGCGGTCGTAATCGCCTTGAAGTACCCCGCTTTGGAAACGTTTGCCACGTCCCGCCGGGCTGGGGTGCCATGTTTCCTAGCCACCCTTGAGGCTTTGTGGAACTCACGGTGGAGGGTTGTCAGGTGGGGTGTCCACCAGGGTTTGGAGTTGTAAGAAGGTCTAGAGACGGGGGTGTGTTCCCTCAGAAGGGCAGTCAGTCTATCCCATGACCCAGCCAGCCACTTATCTAGGTCGGTCGGTGAAGGGCAACGTGGGGCAGGAGGTATCTGAAAATTCTTAATCAGGGGGGAGTGTGTTTCCCAATCCGTGTCGGACCATCTAGGGCGTCTAGGGCTTGGGATCAGGGTGGGAGGGGCCAGGTTTATGGTTATCGGCACATGATCGGAACCTGTCGAGGGGAGAGAGGCCTCCCAGCTTTTGAACACTGGGAGGAGAAGGGGGTTTGCGAAAGCGAGGTCGATAACCCAGGGGCGGGCCTTACCAACCAAGGGGAACCTAGTTTACTTCCCGGGCAGGTTAAGGAGGGCGAAGCCGGCCTCCACTGCTTTCTCAAAGTAGCAGGTTGAGGATCCAATTTCTCGAGGCGAGCAGGACCGCAGTGGGTCTGCGAGGGGTTGTGTATGTTGAGGTCCCCTACCAACAGGAGGGGGACGTCGAAGGTTGGAAAAAGGGTTTCGGGGGAGACTGAGTGGACTCGGTGGTCACGTGTGTTGGTGAAGTAGGCATTTATGAGCCGCAAGGAGTGAAACTTGGTCCTGAAGAGAGGTTGCTAGGAGGAGATATTGAGGGCGAGGATGTCGTCCACCCCTTCGAACATTGGGAGCAGCGAAAAAGAAGCAAGGAAAGACACATGAATATAGGCTGCCACGCGAGGCTTCCTGACACGGGGGAAACAAGACTTAATGCCATTGAAAGAGGGAAGGTGAGCCTTGTTGATAGGCGGATCTTGAAGGTGGACTAATGAGGGGTAAGTTGTCACTTCTCTGAACGACTCAAATAAAGACAGAAAAACATCCCAGCTCCCAAGGCAGTTATGTTGAACGATGGAAAGTAGGCTGGGATTCAGGGCCGGCCCTTTCCCAGTGGGGCGGGGGTGATTAATCATTACCGGGACGAGCCCGACGGTCGGAAGGAGCAGGGGAATGGCTTTGGGCCTTCAGGGGGAGAGAGCCGCCAAAGCCTTGGATGGTGCCGGGGCGTGGAGGCGCTGCCTGGGGTGGTTGCCTCGGGGTTACGCGATTCACTTCAGTGGGACCCGCCCTGGCCGGGGGAGTTGAGGGTGTCGGACCGCCATCGATCGCCATATACATGGGATCATGACCTGGAGGAATTGTGGAGGAAGGTCTGGTTGGGCTAACTGGGTTAGGTCAAGCTGGACATTCCTTGAAAGTGGCACTGTGGTCATTACCGCAGTTGCAGCAATGGGGGGGCGAGGTTAGACAACAGGATGGGACTGGCTTATTGTTCCCGCTCCTTGGGCAGGTGTGATTCTGACATCTGCGAGACGGGCGAGTATGGTGAAGCACACAAATGGGGCACGTTGGGTGGGCAGCGGGGCATCATTGATGAGCGTGTCCGTATCTCCAACAGTTTCGACACTGGGAGGTTCGACTGGCTGAGAAGGCAAGTTCGACCTTGCGCTTCTGCGACAGGATGAAGACCCCTGATGTGAGGGCCGATACATGCTGAGGGTCGACGGTGACAACGACCAAAGTGGCCTGCTTGGTACTCTGAGAATCTCGGTCAGGGTTAAGGTACCTGGGTGAGAGAACCGGGGTCGCTTTGTCGTTGAGGATTGCCTGCCTGATATATAGCAAGAGTTCCTCTTCATCTTGTGAAAGGAGGCGTAGTGGTAGGCCGTGAATGGCTAGTTGCACAGCTGTTGGGGCATGAACTAGGGTACACCAGGGGTTGTGGCCCACTGGGAATGATTGGTTGAGGGCCCTTGTGAGGGAGACAAAGTACGGGGCATCTGACGCCGCAGGAGTAGCCTTGTCGGTGACGGTGAGTGAGATTGCGCCTCGTGGGTTGACGGTTGCAGAAAAGCCCAGAGGGAGCAGGCAGTTAGATTCCCGGAAAACGCGGGCAGCTATGTCAGGCAAGGTTGCTGCAATTGATGGAGCGTCTGGGTGAGGGGCGGGGGACTGGCAAGGAGCAATAAATTGACCTTGGGCACCTGCGAGGGAAGGGGGCCCCTTTTTAACTGGCGGGGCTACCCCACTCGCAACTTGTTGGGGGGAGGGTGGTTTGCCTGCGTTCTTCTTGTCCTTGCTGCCCGCTCCGGAGCGCGAGGCTGATTGAGTGTAGGAGGGGGATGGGTTGTTGTCTGGGTGAAGGTGGCCTCAGGTGAAAGAGTCCACGTCATATGCACCTCTCCGGTATTCTCCGGCCTCGTAGCTGTGGGGAAACCGCCTATCATACTTGTCGGGGTCACTGAAACCCTTACCAGGCTTGGTGTCATAGAATGGTCTAAGGCATTTAGGGTCCTCAGCCGCTGTGGGGGTTGGTGTGAGTGGTGCTCGGGCCCTCTGTTTTCCCTTCCTTGAGGGGCCGGGGTGTGGAGTGACAAATGGGGTCTGGGCCGTATGGGTGGGGGCCGACGCTTGGCGGGGGGCAGGGACAGGGGCCGACACACGATATGACAGGTCGCGGATGGAGGCCTGAGGGTCAGCTAGCGCTTGGGGGTAGCTTTGGTCTTTAGTGGGAGGGAGGTTGGCCAGTTGTGAGGAGACGTCGTGGAGCTCCTCCCTGATGGCCTCATTTTCCTGGGAGATGGTTGCGAGCTTTTGGGATACTCCGCTCAGCTCATGGGAAATTGTAACGAGCCCCTTGACGAGCTAGGACAGGAGGGTGATGGCCCTGGATTCGGTGGGGATGGTGTTGACCAGCGTTTGGGCGCTGGAGTCCGGCAGGTCTCGGGGGTTGAGGTGAAGGGTACTCCTGGCCTGGGCCCGTTGTTCCGCCATCCAGGCTAGGGGGTAGTCGGTCAAGGGGGTACCTGATCTCGACTGGGCAGGGGCGTTGAGGGCTGACATCCTACCAAAGGCAGGGTTGCCCGGGGGAATCTGGTGTGGACCATGAGGGCGAGCGAGTGAGGAGAAGGGGGCGAGGGGGTTGATCCAGACGCAAAGCGTGGTAAAGTTGAGATTGTATGTGAAATGTAGGGGGGGGGAGGAAGTTTGCGAGAAGCGTGGCCTATCTCTTGGTCGTTTTTACTTTTTGTTTTTCTTTTGTTTGTAATCATGCGTTATTTGTTTCTCGGTACAAAAAGCCTTATGCAGCGCGAGCTATGAAGAGAAAAAAACCTATAAATGCAAACCACCGCCCGCTTCACCTCTTCATGGGAAAAATCAAACACCCCAAGTCTATAGGAAAAGTCTCCCCCGCCTAGCACCTAAGATGATACACCCCGGACACCTAAGGAAACAATACATAGAAACGTACAGGTAGAAAGACCCAAACCCTTCAGCAGGCTCCCCAAAACAACAGAAACCACCGGTTTGAAGACCCGAAACGCGCGCCTGGGGTGGTGGGTAGATGATCGCTGACAGGGGAAAACACGGGTATCGTGGGCCCACAATAACCGCTTGCCCAGTCACGCAGGTCATTACATCGATCCAAGCCGTTGGAGAATAGCCACGGAGGGAGTGCTATACTACGACTAGGCGTAAGCGAGGAGAGGTCCGACGATCGGAGGGGGAGAACGGCAATGGGAGCCACCAGGCAGCGGGGATGCCAGCCAACGACGATGAGCAGTAGGGTGCCAGCTGGTGGGTACCGGCAGGGTGCCCACAGGCGATGAGCAGTAGGGTGCCAGCCAGGGAGTGTAATTTAGCAGTACGGTGCAAGCGGACAGACCCGGGAGGAGCATGGAGGCAGGATCGCGAACGGGCTAGCCGCAGCTGACAAACGGGCCATAGCAAAGGCTTTTGGGATGACGACAAGACCGGGATGAGACCGTGATGTTACTAACCGAAGCTTTCCCCACCAGAGGTGCAAGCCCAGCAAGACGAGGCCTAGTTGGACCGAGAGTCCGACACAGTAACGCGGACGGTGAACGAAGCGAGAAGCTTTCCGACCGTGCAAATGCTAAGCGAGGTGCAGAGCAAGTCCAGAGTAAGGGCGAGAACCGAACTTCATGCGCGGGAGTCAACGAAGAACAGGAATGAGAACCGCAAGGAGGGGGGGCCAACAGGCCCTAGAAGAGGAGGGAAGATAGCTTAACGTCAACTCCTAGGCAGTAGCCATCGTGGGAGAAGAAAGGTGGGTGGGAGAAGGTGACGATGATTTCTCGTGGTGTTGAGATTTCAATCGCTGAAGGTGTTGTTGCAATGGTTCGTGGCCTATCTCTTGGTCGTTTTTTTTTCTTTTTCTTTTTTTTCTAATCATGCGTTATTTGTTTTAGGTACAAAAAGCCTTATGCAGCGCTAGCTATGAAGAGAAAAAAACCTATAAGCCAAACGTCTTTCCGCCCGCTTCACCTCGTCATGGGAAAAATCCAACACCCCGAATCCATAGGAAAAGCCTATTACCCTTGCGGGAATAGCTTATCTAATAATTAAGAGCGAGGTATATGGCTTCATAGGATGACCATATATCTGAACCCAAGCTTCCGGAGTTATGAGCTTCACAGAGGCATCTGGAAGATGACGCTGAATACTAAATAAGAGCACGTTTCAAGATAGATTCAACTGATTGGAACGATGTTTAGAGAATACTACTTCTCTCATTTTCTAGTTGCATATGCGTTTGCTGCATAATGCTTTGATAGCTGGATATCGGAACTAATCACTCCATATTCCATATTACTATTGGTATGTAGGCATTGGGGCCGCATATTCATTTATAGTCTATCATGACGAAGAGATCGAAGACTGTCTACTTGTGGAGTGGGGACACCCTCAGATGAAATAGCAGTTCGGGAGATTCTCTGAGTTGAGCTGGGCAAGTTTTCAGGGTCAAACAGTGTTCGCACTATGTTCTGACGAACTGAATTGTTAAGAAGATACTTCTTAACTAGAGAAGTCGAAGTAGCATGAACATTAGTATAAATAGTAGGCCTCTCCCCTGGTGGTTGAAGAATCATGAAGCAACGGAGAAGAGACCTTAACAATATAACAAGTTATCGAGTTATATTCTAACTCTTTGATATTTGACTATACTTGATTACTTTACCTTTACCAAACAATTATCAACGAGCCTTCCTAACTATTAATCCGTTGTCTCGAATATCCTTGGCCTAGTTAGCTCGGAATCCTACCGTGTTAGCTACCCTGTAACAGCGACACTCTTTTCATCACAACACTCAACATCCACACTCCCAGGCCACAGCTGCAACACTCCACTACAGCCAGACAATCAATCCTGAATCTAACACCTGTAGGTTCCTGGGCTCGATGCCAGCTATCCAGCGGTATAAGATTCATCCCCAGAGGGATATTATTCATGAAGTTACAGGGCTGAATGGGGTAAGATACTGGCAATCCCAGAACTCGATGGCAGATTCCTCCACAACCTCTGCTTTGATCCTGAATCTGATTGCGGGAGATTGTTGGGCTCGACGCGAGCTACGCAGCGGTATAAAGAACGTCTCTGTGGCATCAAGATTCAGGAAATCGCTGACGCTTGTGAGAGTTGTCTTTATAGATACTCTGGCAATCCCAGAACTCGATGGCAGATCCCTCCACAACCACTGCTCCAATCCTGAATCTGATTGCAGGAGATTGTTGGGCTTGACGCCAGCTACGCAATGGTATAAGATACGTTCCAGTCGCATCAAGACTCATGAAATAGCTGTCTTCTGTGCAGAGTGTATCAGGTATCAAGCTGGCGATATTTTACTTGATAGCAGATATCTCCATAACCAATTGACGGACTTTGATTCCATTTTCAGGAGGTTGTTGGGCTTGACGCCAGCTTTACAACGGTATAAGGTACATCTCTGTCGCATCAAAACCCATAAATTCGCTGTCTTCTGTAGAGGGTATATTACTTATCAAGCTAGTGATATTTTACTCGACGGCCAGTATCTCTACGACCACTAAACAGATTTTGATTCTGTTTGCGGGAGATTGTTGGGCATGATACCAGCTTCCCAATGGTATAAGGTACGTCTCTGTCACATCGAAGGCCATGAATTCGCTGTGTTCTGTGGAGGGTGTATTAGGTATCAAACTCGCGATATTTTACTCGACAGCAAATTACTCCAAGACCACTGGACGGATTCAGATGCTCTTTGTGGGAGGTTGTTGGCCATGATACACGCTTTACAATGATATAAGGTATATCTCTCCGCGACCTTTATTCATGAAGTTACAGTACTGAATAGTGTGCTGGCGATCCCAGAACTCGATAGCTGATTCCTCCACAACCAGTTGTCCGATTCTGGATCTGATTGAGGGAGGTTGTTGGACTTGACGCTAGCTACACAGCGGTATAAGGTACGTCTCTGTCACTTCAAAACTCATAAATCTGCCAACTCTTCTGAGGGTGGTCTTTCTCCACGTCACTCAACTCGATGGCAGATTCCTCCACAACCAGTGGGCTGATTCTGGATCTGATTGAGGGGGATTGTTGGGCTCGAAGCCAACTACATAATGGTATAGGTTCCTTGCTCACACAATTCCTATTCATGAAGTTACAGTGCTAAATGGCCAGGGTACTAAATGGGGAGATAGGGTGAGGGGCCCAGGGGGATACGGCAAGGGGTTAGAAGGGTTCTTATGACTGAGTGTTTCTCTGTGAATTGGCCTGTATATTAGAACAATAGAAGACTACTAGTATCATAGTAAATTTAACAGTTTGACAGTATGAAATCTATTGTGACCCAGGTGACCAAGGTCAGAAAAAGGTAATGAGGGGACCCTTCGGTTATCTCAAGAGAATGTGGTCCAGCGTCAGGTGGCATCCTGAGTATTAGGTGCTGCATCTGGTGCGTCCTGACTCTTAGGTGCTGCCTTCAGTTGCATCTGGTATGTTGTGTGGTACCATAGTTGCGTCCTGATGATTCTTGATTTGCATTCTAGTGTCCTGTGCGTCTGATGCCCAGGATGCTCAGAATGCAAGCTATTATTTTTGCTAATAACTGCATGTAAATCACCAGGAATTAGGATAATTCATCCTCTTCCATATCAGCTCTTATCTTATCTTGCTCATTCTCTAGAGTGCTAATACAATGTGAAAACCCTGGTTCCAATTATCATAATAGAATAACCCTAATGAGAATTCGTTGCACATCTGCCTGGCTGCTACCTAGTCTTTAGTAGTTCAGTCGTAAGGGCAAACTATGATAGCTTAAGATACTTACTAGTACGAAGTCAGCTCTATGCAAGATAAACCTCAATCTAAGATTCTAGTATATGACACCTTTTTGCATACAAGACTAATAAGTCAACTCACAACGTGGTAGATATAATACCAGACTATTTAGCATTAACTGTAATACCTCTAACCACAATGCAATTTACACTAATTAAATTAATCATTACAAATCACTATTGACTGTAAATGGTAAGATAGTGCTACTATGATGTATTTAGAAAAATGACGAATTAGAAGTGGTAAAATAGGAATTTTAAATATTAGCAAATAAGGTTATCAACAAAATATAACAGATTTGCCAAACATCTTGAAAATCAACTCAGTTCTACCAGTTGATAGATTAGAATTAAATGTTTGAGTATAAAGTAGGAAGGTAAAAATATATAAAGAAATATGAAAATTCAATCACTTATAATGAAATTCAAAAGTTTTTTAAAATACAAATATATCAAACTTGCAATAAAAATTCTAATATAAATTATTATCTAAAAATAAAAATAAAATAATACTAGCAAGATACAAAATACTTAAGTAATAATTTAGAAAGTAAAGTGGTGACAAGGGTAATAATAATACATATAGCAATTATATTATAAATAATAATATTGATAAAACCTAAGGGGTTTATGAAAACAAAGCAAAATAAAATAAGAACTGAAAAGTAAATATAAACAAACAATTTGAAATAATATTATAAACTAAAGGCTTAAAGTTAAGTATATCTATTATCATCTACTAAAAGTATATTAATCTTAGAAATTAAAAGGCAAGTGGCTCAAGTAACTTGAATGAAATATTATTTTTCAAGAAATAGTAGAAATTATTATTAATATTATTAAATCTAGTAACTATAATATAATATAAATAATATAAATAAAATACTATTTAAACAAGTATAATAATAAATACTTGTTGTAAACTAGAATTGAAAAAACTAGAAAATATTATAAAAAACTAGTCACAAAAGTAAGGTAATAGTTTTTTTAATTTATAAAATAGTAATATTAACTTAAAAGTAAAAATCTAAAGTATTAATATATTTCACCTAAATCATACGATAATAATCTGATGATAATTGATACTTATAATAGAAACAAAAAGCTACTATAGTTCTAACTATTTATAACTTTTACCAAGTCTAATGCAATGAGGACACAAGTTTGACATGCAATTATAAGGTAAACTCTTAGTATTTCACTATTGTAGAGTTTATATTTTAATTTTTGCTATTTAATAATAATAATATTATTATTATTATGATATGTGTGACATTTTACAATAACTTAATATCTTCTCTATGATAAATGACATAAAAAACTCTAAATCCTTCAAATAGGTATATTTTAACCTACTATTTTCTACCAACTTGAAGTCTGCATCCCAATTACTTTAGACTTGATAAATGTTATAGATTGCCAAAATCATACTTAAGTAATCAGATTTTAAATCTCATTCATGCAAATAATCAATATAAGTTAAGTTATTCTTAATTTCCTATTTATATAGTATAATACAAATTGTCTAAAACATCTACTATCATATTACTATTATTATTTTTATAAATATAATGTTAAATGCATCATAATCAGAATTAGGATAACCATTAATACAAATTAATTTCTAAAGCACTCTCCTTCAAGTCTGATGGGAATTTAGGTTTGTAATCTATATATTTGCTATGATTTTTATTTTCTTATAAACAGCTTACTCTAGTTATTTAATATAAAAGGAAAGCAGGCTGAAATTATATACCAAAGTTTTTCTACTTGAAATGTCTCCATAACCGTTTCTCAATCTCCGGGCTGGATGCCTCTTGCGCGCCAATCTCGACGGATACCTGCAGGTAAGGGTATCAACAAAGGGCGCATGCCAGAAGCTCACTCATGCACCACGTTACACTCAAAGATGTTGCACTTTCCACAAGAAAAGATGTCCCGTTCTTGGCTCCCAAAATCATACCTAACCATTTTTTCCCTCGCTTTGGAACCATCACCAATGATCACTCGAATATAAATATGGTTCAAATGGTGTCCGTGTTTCCAGGATCTGGTAAGTTACAGAGCAGTTATTCAAGGTTCGACAGTCAAATATATCCCTGTCTGTTCCGGTTAATAGGTTCCTACCCTTGTACTGGTGCATGGTGTGCGATGCGAGATGGTGCCGCTCAGTCAATCTCTGTGGAACCACCAGACGCTGCCAATCCAGCTAGTACCGGTACTGTAATAGCTACAAAAGACCTGCAGAAGACCTGGAAGGGTAAAATCAAATATCCACGGGGATGATGAGGGGATTCTGAAACCGGGAATAGGATCTTAGGAGAGGGGGGGGGGGGGTCAACCACTTTCCACCCATGAATTAGCTTACACAGCACGCTGGGCCTAAGATTCCAGAGGAGAATTGAGCTATCCCAAGTGTCCTATTTGTCATTGAGTTGTTTGCTCTTGCTCATTCGCAACAGGGATCTCCGACTAACTAACACTAAAGGAAAAACAATTACCATTACTAGCCCACATAGCAAGAAGACCATTGTATTGAGCAATAGCATTATTACTCTAAGCTCGGCCACGAGAGAAATTCCCGGGCAGTCTCACCACCGAACGATCGAGGTATGGAGAATACTTGAGCCCATAAAGTTTTGTGAAAAAATTCTGTAGCTAAGGGCTAAAGGGTCAAGCGGGTGAGTGGACCCCAGTTATGAGCGGGTCAAACCAACTTGACGTGAACTAGCATTGCAAGAGACACCGTACCCGATTTTTTTATAATAATAGGAGATGCCATTTTCCAGTATTATCCCGGTACTCGAGTACTATACCCTACAGCTGTAATTTGCAGTAGTACCGTAGTGCTGTCCCAGTATCGGTCAGTGGTGTACCCTGCAAAATACCTTACCAGACGGGACGTACCGTATTACCGGTATTCAAACACTATCATATTGGATTTAGTATTTATCCGCCACACAGACTAGTCCCCTTTCGCAACAAATCCGTTTCACTACTAGTCTTTCCCCACTACAAGTACCTTACTCCCTCTGCCGCCCGACCACCCCCGATCCTTTCTCACCAGTATCCCTCCACTGCCCTTCCCCTAACCCTACAACCACACCTTAGTCAACTCTAGTATTCAAGTATGCTTTCTCATCGTTTGTCATCCCTTATCGAGATTCTACTTCATCTCGTACCGTGTGCTCTAGACTTCTACCGGTATGTCAAGAGAAACATCCGTCTATACTCCTTTGAGGCTCCGCTATAAGCTTTTACACGGTCAGAAAACTAGTGGGTGGAGTAGGGATGGGGGCTACCGGTACTTACCGTAGCAAACCAAGCCATGCCGGGAATCAAGACGGCGAGGATCAAACTGCTACCCTAATGCAAGAAAGTTTGAGAATTAGTTTGGTGGGGCTACCAGTTCTGTCACCCACCTCCCTACTCGTACAGGGTACAAGTACCGGTACCATACTGTACTCAGGTAGAATGTTACTGTACTAGTACTAGCAAGGCCCCACTCAAGTCCTCAAGTGTTGGTATTCGCCCTCGTGGGCGTTGGCTCACAGCACAGGAATGTTTTTTTTGCCGGTTGGGGTATTTCGCAGGTACGATATCGTAAAATTTCCTTGCTATTTTCCCGCCTGCTTTTCCGGGGCTGCAGTACTAGTACTTTTTACTGCTAGCGGGGGTTTACTCCCAGCAAGAAAGCGACCGAGAATGAAAGAGTAATGTTAGGTTGCAGTCATAGACTAGGACCGGATGAAAGGATCCAAGAAATGCACTGACAGTGCCGGTATAAAGGCCACTCACAATCGAGCGAGTCGTAAACTATTAGCTCCATTTGTGGCTGGTCTAGGAGCTTCAACCCCGCTTGGTACATGTAAGGAGTCCTTCCGAACTTCGGGTTTGGCGTAGAAGACGGGGAAGAATTCGGTGGAATATGAGACAACGAGATCGACCCTTTTTAGAAATCTTCCTTCAGCACTAGTGCGTAATAAGATACTCGTACACATTGGATCGTATTTTGGTTTCTTGCGGGTTATCGGCTTCTCCCGCTTGGTTTTTAACCTTTGCCGGTACCGTACTAGGGTATGGATGTGGGTAACCGGACAGCCGGGGGTTAGGGAGGCAAGCATTTGCGATGAGCTCCTAATCCCCGGCTGTCCGGTCACCGACGTCCGTACCCTAGTAGCTTGAAGACCCCAACCAGTGTTTGGGGTTTTAGCTACCGTACCCCCCCCAACTCATTAAGAGTTGGTATTAGGCTTGGTTTTGTCCCAGGGTGGGCAAGTCGATAGAAAACATCTAGGGATGTCAACGCTAGGGGGTAGTCAACCCCCCTAACACCCAAACAGCCGTTTTCAAGCTAGTAAACACCAAGAAGTTGCGACACCCGCTAAAATTGTAAAATTCGTAACTAGGCCTGTTTACGAGTCACCCGAGTGCTGTGATTCGTTGGAGATTATGGCTGCTACTCGAGTACTCATCCTGGGCAAGAAATATTCGCCCAATGGATAAGCTATTGCTCGTACTTTAGAGGAACTGCGGGGATTCGACTTGGATGAAGGACACTCTGGTTGCGGAAAGAAATAAACTCACCGCACGAACTAAAAGCTTGGTGAATTTAGCGCAGGGATAGTGGAGCAACAATGGTAGACAACTGGAAATGGCTAGTCCCAGCAAAGCTGATCACAAATTTTCCAATGTTAGGCTAATATTTTGTCCTCATTCCTTGCATGGGCTTGGGCCACGATACCCTAGTCCCTATTTTCTCGCTACCGGTACCCACTCGAGCACTCGAGTAGTAGGCAACAAGTACTTGCATTTTCATCGTGTATTCGGAATCAGGTAATATTAAAGATTTATGTCATAGTATTATCACCAAAGATGGCGAGCAGTACTTATATTTATTCTCGCACCAGGCCAAGCTTGTTCTCTTTTATTACCTTTTAGTTCACACATAGGTCACTCCCACAAACTTACGATCGGCTACATTTCCCTCTTTGTATTAAACCTATCATATCTTTGATAATTCACATAATTCTGACACACCTCCCGGCACTTTTATAGCAACCGTATTCCGAATACACGATGAGAATACAAGTACTGTGCTACACGACATCCGGCGAAAAATCCGGAGGTACAGTACCTGAGCGCAGATATACACCCACGACCCCTTATATCCAATACTTTTTGCTGAGGGAACCAGTACCCAATGTACCATAGTTTCCTGACCACACAGAAACCCTTCAGTAGAACATGTAAGGAGCGCTGCACCGATGTTCCCCCCCTGCATAGATGCCCAAAGATAATGTGCATGATAGAGCAGAACCTCGCGAAGCTTCTCCTTCTGTCGTCTTGCTCCATATCTCGCCGATCCCCGCTTTCCCTTCGTCTCCTCCCCTTTCATTTTTCGTCCTTTCCCGATTGGGGATATAAACCGACTCCTTATGCATGCATGATACTAGTACCAGCTAGTGTACTCGAGTAATAGACAAGCAAGTTCTCCCGCTCTAGCCACACACAATTGCGCATGATACGGTACCGTATTGCGCCCACTCGGCGATTGATGTTAGTGCTATGATGAACGGGGGTTCGAGATGTCAAAACTTTTTACCCTTCTCAGAACCACACCGACCGGTACTATCATACCAAATTAAATCTCTATTTTATTTTACCTCCAACAGTAATAAGCACGGCGACTTCAAATCCCTGTCTACCCCATCACTGGCCTTCCTACCAGAGTATGATACGGGTATGCAGCTCGAATAGTGCGGTAAGTTTGCACAATTCGATAAACTCGCCATACTCGAGTACCATACAATACGGCGTGAGCGCAGTCACCCCCGTGCAAGGGGCTACCGGTATTAGAAGGTCAATCTCATTTAACGTAAGAATTCAATCCGAGAAGCGAGAGCCAGGGATGCTGCGGGCATAGCTGTCATGATGGCGTTTAAGTTGCAGAGCTCGTTTGTGGAATAAGGATAATGTTAAACGTTGATTGTGGTTCATCAACGCGGGCGCTTTTTTTTCTTCCGCCGCATAATAGTCTTATCAGATCGGATTCCGGTTCGAATCGCTGATTGAAACCTGGAATCCACGACACTATTCTGCCTGGGTGAGGGTGAGTGAGGTGAAGAAGTGTGATTGGCTCGGAAACCACTTTGACCACTCGGAGAGACCTAAATCTTAGAGCCGCTGTGGCAGGAGGAGTGTAGTGCGGTAGTACTCGGGTAAGGTTCAGGGTTTGCCGACCTTTTTTCCAACTTTAAAAGCGAGAGAGGAGGTATCATAGTTCGTCTGGTTACTCTCACCAAACCTTGGCCTGTAAAAATTAGGATTGCCGCAGCCTCAAGTACCAGTACGTATGTATCCGTACAGCACTCGAATACTGTATCCGTGTCTTAGGTTTATAATGGTTAGGTTTTAGTTGGAGTGGTTGGGGTAGTAGGAATATGGTGGTGTGATACAGCAGGTCACGGTTAGTTATGTTCTTATTTCCCCGGGTTTTAAGAATGTTGACCATGTCGGGAGCATGCCGCCAGAAGCCCAATGATAGGGGGCGAGTGTGTTACCCCACAGAGTGGCTTGCGCTCAAATCTTCAGTCTACGATATCGTGCATCTAAACCTCAAAAGAGTCTACCGTAGTTTGTTATCGAATTTTTTTTATAAAAAAAATATCAAAATCTCAGAGAGAACCGGGGGTTTGCAAACTTTCCTGCATTGGGAGAAGGGAGCTCATGCATACATCCTCTCGTTATGACAATTTCTACCTTCCCTCCTTACTTTCCTTTTCACACGTCTGAACCTTGTGCTATTATCCCCCCCCTCTACCTACCGACTCCACTACAGGATGCGGATAAGGGCCGTCACAACCAATTGGCCATTCACGCCGAGAGTATCTCGTGCATGCAATTACATACAGGACTCTAACAATAGCACACATCCTGCCCATTGACCCCACAATTGCATCATAAAACGGAATGATCCCTTCTCTCTGTAAGAAAAAACGAGCCCGGTAGGTACCAGATCACTACCCCTTATGTCAAGAGCCATATTTGCGACATTGTGCCAAGGGGATTAATTTCCGGGCCGTTTCAATCAAGACATAGGAGGTTTTCGGCGCATTGATTGGTACGCCGACGCCGTATTGTGCCGTACTAGTGGTAGTCCAGCACTAGTACAGACCATGGTTGAGGCCCAACTGTCAGTGATATCAACCAAGGTTTTTTTTCGCCCCGGACTGTGACTTGCAGTATGGAAACAAACCTTATATTAGACCGTCCCAACAGCCCGATGCATGGGAACTAGGGTCAGTGGAAATATACAGCAGAGGAGATGTACGGTAATTGACATGCTTGGCAGCCGAAATATATACTGTAACTCCTAGGAGCCCCCACACACTGTATTTCTAGGTCAAGTATTTGTAAGAATAAGTGCGAGTCTTTAGGGATAGCGAGGCTACAGAATTAGCCCCTGCCATCCCCTTGGTTGCTTGCTCGCAAGCTTGTTCATCGAGCTATGCTGCTCGAGTACCGCACAGGTACAGTACAAGCCACAGTTTCTGTTTCGTTGCAAAAAGCGATAATGGAAATTTGTTTGTCACTCGAGGTTACTTCTAGCATACCCAAGAAACTTGTGCTAGGAGAGATTCTTTCGTACGGGACGGAGATTATTTTGGAGGTTCATCTAAATTAATAGTTCACTGCAACAGTTTTCTATTGGGTACTTGTGTAGTACGTATGTATTGTCGCGCAGGGTAGTTACTATAAGTTAGATAATTCGAGGAAGGAACTCTGTTGTGTGCGATGCAGTAATATCGGAGCTGTACTGGTAGGAAGTAAGAGTAACAAGTATTGTACTGTACCGTGATTAAATGTTCCTTCCTTCCTTCCTTTTTTTTTCATAGGAGGATGAAAGATGGTAATCGTGCGGCTTTCGTCGACCAAGGAATCGACGTCATACCGGTATGTTAAATAAGGTCACAGCTACTGGAAGGAAGGTGTATAGTTCACAAGATATTTCATCTCGGGACGATGCCCCCCGCATACAGTATAGCTGACAGAATATTACCGAGAAGTGCGCTGGAGTTATTATCAGTACCATGCCTTACCCACTGTGCGTACACAATGTTGACGGCTATCATCAATCAATCAACGCACGGGTTTGATAGGAGGACAAGGGGATGGATAGACGGAAGTTTAACCTCACCCCCGATTATTGTTGCATACCAATCCTTCTCGCTTTCTTGTGCTCCACTCCAATCCCAACTCTCGTGTGTAAGCACCGATCCTCGCAAGAAGGACCTGAAAACGGGGATTCACAGAATATATTGCAAAAGACCAGTGCGTATCTGAGCAAAGACCCACGACCCCCGCCTTCGGATTCCTCTTGCTTCCTCCGATTTAGGCGTGATCCTGGAACAAACAACCCGATTTAAACGTTAACTGACTGTGGCAGTATCAGCACCATAATGGAAGAAAACAAAACATATCCTCGAATCGAATGTGATCTGTTGAATACCGCGGACCCCCAAGATAATACTTGTGCTACACGCACGTTTCACTCCACGCCCTTATTCCAACTGTCCGGTACGGAGAACTGAGATTGCTTTTTTTGCTTTCTTTTTTCTCACACGGGCCGGTAAACAATGCAAGGCACTCGAGAAAGATACGAATTCCAACTGCATTGGGTGCTCGTATGGAGCACCGTCCGCCATGGTACTATTGAGGGGGCAATGGATAAGTGCCGCGATGCTTCTATGGTATCATACTCAGTATGGTGGGGCCAACAGGTCAAGCGCTCAATTGTTTCCTGACAAAGTTCTCACAGCGATGGTGTGTGTGTGTGCGGGAAACACTCCCATTCCCGTATGGTCTCGTATAATCCGCTATCCCCGTCAGGCTTCTAATCTCCGGGCACAGAGACAATACATCTGTAGAGGGGAGGGAATACCTAACGCGGTATAGCTGGAGCGAGCTCAGCTTGCTAGATCTGATTAACCGGTGCTCATAACTTTGTTAACTCGCGACTAAGCCTGTTGAAGTTTGGTTCACTGCTCATCTGGGGAGAGTTGGACGCGTAGGTACGGCAAAAGTACCAACTGCAAGGTTAGTAAACAGTTAATTTAAGTTAACCCCCCAACACAATCCATGGAAAACATCTCCCCTGACACTTGCATCTCATTTCGCCTTTCTTGGCATCGGGTGTTTCCGATTTGGGGATGTGAGTGGTTGTGTGAGTGGGAAAAAGGAGCTTCAAGGGTTGAGTTATCGCGGGTTGGGCAGATGGAGTCAACTCAACTCAACTTACTGTATGCTGCACACCGGTCGCTTAGATGCTGTGCTGTGCTGTGCACTGCGTAACCGAGGAAGGAGGGCTGCGGGGGAAGGAAGTTATTGCTGGGGTGGATACAGATTGTTCTGCAGGCATACGTAGCTGGACGGACGCGCGAGGTCACGCTTTTTGTTTTTTTTCCAACACGTGAAGGGGGCACGATTGGGGTAAAAAAGTGCCGTGATGCTTGAGCGAGTCGTTGTTTCCAGTTGCTCCTTCCGAATGGAATAGAGTACTCGTACTGTATCTAATACAGCACCGGTACGTGGTATTCGTAGAAAGAATACCCGCCGGGAACATGTTGAACCAGTCGTTTGGGACTTTGGCCCAGAACAACCATCTCTCCGGTTGGCTGTAAGCCTTCCTTCTTGGTGGCTGTAACTTGTGAGGGTGGAGGGTTGAGTTTTGGGGTCTGTGGCCCTTTCCTTCCGAGTCTTTCTAAGAATACCGGTAATGTGCTTTTTGCAAGTATCATAAGTTATGATACCGGTACTTCGTTCTCGCTTTCTTTCTTCTCCTCCTTCCACTGCTCTGCACTCCCCCCTTGCCACAATTTATTTCTCACAACTGTACGGTAGGTGAAGATGTTTCGGGAGACGCACATGAGCTGAAGCACAAGTATAAGTGACTTTGCCTTCCTCCCTGACTCCATGACAATCATGATGGTGGATTTACAGTAGGTGATGGAGTCTTGCCACAGCTGCTGCTGCTGATACGCCTGTACTCGAGTAATTAGGGCTGGTTGATTTGGGAGTGGCCCCCTGTTTCGGGTACTATATAACGCCCCAATAGGTCCGTGCGGAATTCGCCAAATTTCGATTCCTGGTCTGTTCGTTTCCCGTTATTCTTTAGCGGTACATGTTTTTGTTTTTTGGTCTTCTCTTTTTCGCCACTGGAGGCACCAGACCGACCGAAGAGAGGGAGAGCAGTGAGAATTCGGTAAAGTACCGGTCCGTAATGGAGGGAAAAGACGAAAAGGATGGATGAATGAATGAATGGATAGATGATGGGATGGGATGGGATTGGACGAGAGAAAGTTGAAAAAAAGAATAAGAAAAGAAGCTTCAATCTTCTCTTTCACCCCTTTACGGTACCCATCCATCCCCCTTTCTTTGCTCCCTCTCTCCTTCGGCCTCTCCCCTCCACTCTTTCCTTAGAGGTTGTAGGACTTCGGGGTAGAAGTAAAGAGCGTTTTGACGGAGGTAGTTTATCAGGAAAGAAAGAACATTGTATCGAATAGAGATTGGTGGAGGACAAGAAGAGAAAGAAAAAAAGGAAACATCTCATCACGACCAATCCCTTGAGCTCGGTACGTGCATTCTGATACTCTTCCCCGACCTACCTTCTTTCACTCTTGTCCTATCATTAGAAGCTCCCTCTCCATTTGCTCATCCGTGTCCCATCCCGACGATACGGTATTCACCTTAGCTTTGCTCACCTTACTGACCGAGCATCACTACTGCATGCTCTGTAAAAATTGAATCCTGCCCTTCCTTCCCACCCTTCGTCTCCCTTCTTATCATTATCCCCCTACCTATTCCTACCTCCACTTACCTCCCTGCTCTCCTCACCCAGTCCCTCATTCTGTATACAAGTACACTTCCTGCAAATCTCCAATTCTTGAAACGCTCCTTCGCTTCCGAGCCAATTCTCCCTTCCCCGTTATCCACGCTAATCCGGGGGTCCTTCTGCTGCAGGATCCTACACTGCACACGCACCAGCGTCCACCCCATCCCATCTGACATCCTGTCAACTGTCATCCCTCCAACACGCGCGCGTGTGTTCCGAAACCCCCAGCTATTCTCGACAACTTAGGGACTACCCAGCAGCTTCCCCTCGAACCAGCTCTCCCGGAATACAATAACTTTAATGCAGACGACCCACCCCAGTTAACCTATCTGTGGTGGTTTTAAAAGGATAAATAAAAATAGCTCCGTCGAACCAATTGAACGCGAAATTACAGAGTTACAAATCGTGAGGGGAACAAATCGGAATTGCACCACTTCAAGAGGGCAAAAAAGAGAAAGGAAAAAGAAAAGAAAAGGGTCGTCGATGCAGTGTCTAATTCCGTCGTTGCTGTCAACGACCTTTTAGACACCTTTCCCATCGGAAGGGAGTGAAGGGAGCTTTTTAACGGTACCGATAGTGATAAAAAAGAAAAGGACCCGACGGGTAGCTGCTGCCTTGTCTGTGCTTTTGCCGTTCTCTTCGACGGATTGGCATCGCTACCTGTTTCGTTATCGGTTTCGTTTCCTTCTGCAGCGTTCCGGTTTCTTTCTCGTTGCCTGTTGTATATTTAGGAGATTTTAGTTTGACGGTGCACTCGTAAAGGGAAGGATTCATCCGGAACTGGTTCTGTCCGGCTCTATTCAATCGGTCGTGAAGTTTTTCTGGGCTGCTTGGTTCAATTGACTTGGACATGTAAGTTTCTCCCATGCCCCCCGGGCTATAAGTCCTGGTTGCCCTTACTGACCTGACCTACCCTGGCATAGCTTGTCTGGCATTTGCACTGCATCGATAACTACTACGCGGGAGTTTTTTTTTTTGTCTACTCAGTAGCGAACTGGTCCACCCAATTCAGGAGTTATAAAATAGATCGCTAGAAGAAGACCACTACTTAGACACGACTGCTCGTACCTCTTGCTGTATTCGGGGCGATATTGCGTTCCGTCACCACCGAAGAGCCACCTAGGGAGCCATATACCCTAACTCCCGGATTTCCACTACGGGCAGTTCTTAACTGATCTGCCGTGACTACCCTCCTTCGACAATAGTACATGCCAATCCAATGGACGATCGATTTTTATCTGGGGGAGCTCTCTCCGAGATGGACCTGGATGATACAGACTATGCCACCGAGGCTCCGCTACCGTCACCTGCTGGTACTCCCTACCGGACACCGCTTCTATCAAGGAATACTAGCCGTCATGCGACTCCATCCCCATCCCCATCCCCCTCTCCGTATCCTCTCTCTAGCAGTCCTCCCACGACAAACGGTCGAGCGTCTCCGCTCCATCGTATGAGCATGTCTCATCATCACGATACTTTTGATGACACTATATCAATTCTCGACCCCCGCCGGTTTACGCCCACCCTTCACGCTAACCTTGTTGCTGAGATTTTGTCGTTACGAAGAGACTTGGAATCTAAAACGAATCTTATCGATACATTGGAACATGATTTATCGGCTGCGAGATTAGAGCACGAAACGGCTACCACATCTGCTGCCACTGCGCAGCGGGAAGCAAGGGATGTAAAACGTCAATTGGAAAGAGTTGAGAACGACGGTGCTGTTGAAGCTGTGGCTAAGGAGAGAGACGAAGCGCTTGAAACTGTAGCTGAGCTTAAACGACAAGTGGAGCGACAAACGAAGGCTCGGCGGAGCGCTGAGGCAGACCTTGAAAGAGTTAAGGCGACTGCAGAAGGGGATCGTGAGAAGTTGGAGGATTCAAGGAGGGTTCAAGAGCGGCGAGCTCATGTCGCCGAAGGCCGGTTGAAGGCTCTTCTGGACGAGTTATCGACTGCAAATGCTATGCCACCACCTCCGCTACCTCTGCCTCAGTCTGAACCTGAGAATGAGGATACTGCCCCCTCGGAGGTCGCCATGAGTGATACGGCAAGCATCAGAACCAGCATTCAGGGAAGACCAAGTAGTCTGATGATGGGTGACGATGTTGCTGAGCGCCTGGGGATCCGATTTTCTATGTTGTCTGGGAACCAAGGGTTGAGCTTGGCAGATGAGCTTGATCTGGACGATGTCGAGGGAGAAGATAAAGAATACGAAGGTCATGAAGAAGAGGATGATGACGATGGTAATAGGACAGAGACCGAGGCTGAAGCTACAGGTGATAATGATTCTGGCTCAGACAGTGGCTCGGAAACTGAAGATGAGGGGGATTTTCAACCTATGCGGAAGTATTGTGAAATGGGTGTCCAGGTGGAAGAGGAAGAAGAGTTAGATGAAGAAATGGAGCGGCCAGAGGTTGTTCTCGAAGAGGCCCGTGCAGAACTTGAACGAACCTACTCTGAACTCGACCGAAAATCTTCTGAGTTGGAGAACACCCGCATAGAGCTCGACAGAGCCCAGGAGAGGATTGGGGAGCTTGAGGAGCAGGTCGATGGGCTTGCTGAGGAGGTTGCTGAGAAGAAGCGTGCTTTGGTTGATAAGGAGATTGATCACGGACACAAGATCAAGGTGTTTGAAACTCAAAGCCGTGAAGTCGAAGAGCGGTGGACGTCCGTCGAGTCGAAGGAGAGAGCACACGAAAAGACGGAAAAGTCTCTTGATGAGAGAGCGAGCAATCTTGACAGGAGGGAGAAAATGCTTGACGACAAGGAAGCCATTGTCACACCCATTCCTGAATCGCCTATCGAGAAAGAGCTTCCTCTCCTCCCCCTTGACGACGATCGTGTTTCTACGGAGAACGATGCTCACACTCAAAGAGAGTACGAAGCCAATCAAGGGCGAAAGCGGGCTGCCGGCGTTACATCCCCTCCTCCTCCGCACCACCCGCCCCCGATATATACCTCTATCGAAACTCAGACTGAGCCTGTTGAGGAGCCCATCAATGAACCTGTTGAACGGCGACCAACACCGCCTCCCAAGTCGCCTACTCGGTCACCTCCAGTGATATATCAGACTATCGGAACTCAGACAGACCCGATGAAGCCGCCGGCTCTACAGATTATCCCAACAATCGCGGTCACTCCTCCACCGCCGACACCGCCCCTCCCTGGGCGACCGAAGGTTCCGATGAGAAATGCTGCCGTTCAGACACGTAGTAGGCAGAGGGCTCGAGGAATGCAGACAGATGAGCCCGCCTTTGAAGATCGTATCATGAAGTTGCCCGCAAGGTTAATGCCTGCGGCGATCCTGGCTAATAACAACCCTGTTCTTCCTGTGGCCCCTTCGACACAGACTGAACGACCGCCGCCAAGTCCTCCTAAGAAGAGTTCTAGGAGGGGCATCAAGAGGATATCTGCCATGGCAACTGCCCCTACGTCAGCTCCTGCACCCACCTCTGCTCCTAGATCCGTTCCAGATAGCCCTGGTCCGCCTGGAACTGCTCTTATATATAGTTCCCCCAAGGCACCTTCTGAGTTCGGGGAAACCTCGGAGAAGGACAAGGATGGCGCTCGAAGACACTTGTTTAATGGGGTTGATTTTTCACACGATCTTCCACAGTCTTCTGGCGATGATGACTTCCACGACGATGCAGATCTCAGTGGTAACGAGTTCAAGACGGCGCTCTCTGCGCCAAGGCCTAAGAAGAGGGATCGGATCAGCAGCCTCGGTAGACCCTCCCCCGTCATTGAGAGTCCAGATGGTACTGTCTATGAAGCCTATAAGAAGCCCATGAATATCCGTCGTAATGCCATGGTATCTAATGGCGTGCACGCACACCAGCGTGCTAGGAGCCCAAGTCTCACTAGCAATCGAACAAGCGAGAGTGGCGGTCCCAAGATTGGACCCCCTTTCCCTGTACCTATTAGACACAGCTCTAGAAAGGTGGGAGATTATGCTAGTTTTAGGAACGAAAGCCCAACACCCATGTCTGTCGGTTTGCCCAGGCGACCTCTTCCCCCCGGTCGACCTGGGAGGCAACAGTCAATACGTAAGGTTCGTTCTGCAGCTGCTCTCTCAACTCTTCAAACCTCCGGTTCTAGGACCAGGTCACCTCCTCCCCTCAGTGCTTCCTCAGCAGCTCCTGACAGTCCTGTCCTCCCCCCCCTACCCAGGGATGAAGTACTTTCCCATGCGTTTGACAAGCAGAAAATTGGATCTTCCAAGCATAAACATCAGGCTAGCACCAATACCTCCAATACAGGAAATGCTTCAATCGGAAGCTCGATTCAACAGATTAGTGTAGTAGATGCGATCGCGCAAACCATGGTTGGCGAGTGGATGTGGAAGTATGTACGCCGGAGGAGATCCTTTGGAGTTCCGGATTCCCCTCAGGCCTGGGATGGCAGAGATGAGAGCACCACTGGTGGCGGCCAACGGCATAAACGATGGGTCTGGCTCGCGCCTTATGAGAGAGCTGTTATGTGGTCCAGTCGGCAACCCACCAGCGGAAACGCCTTGCTCGGGAAGAGTGGCAGAAAACGTAAGCGATCAATCCTCCAACCCCCCGCCGGCCTCTCCCTGGTTCTGGATAAGGTACTGATGAACAAAGTCCCCATCCAATCTGTTTTGGATGTGAAGGATGATACACCATTACCCAAGGGGGCCAATCCAGCGCAGCCGCTATTCAACCGAAGCATTCTCATATTGACACCTGCAAGGGCTCTCAAATTCACGGCTCCGAACAAGGAGAGGCATTACGTTTGGTTGACGGCTCTGAGCTTTTTGTCCCACTCTGCTCATGAGAGTGAAGGCTTGTTGGCCCTCCCACCTCCCCTACCGTTTGAGTATGATCAGATGCAGCAGCAACGGCCGCAGTCACCACCGCTGACTCGACCGCCCATTCCTCCCGTTCCCGTGAACCGCGACCCACCCTTCAATCCTATTCGAGACTCGATACGGGTGGCCAAGGGCAAAGGCCGTTCGAGAACTAGTAAGTCGGAAGCAAACGGGTACGCGGGAAGCGGCAGTCTGGGGAGGAACCCGCGTAGGGATATTGACCGCCACGGTCGCATGATACCCGACAGCATAGCAGAACCACCCAGCATCCCCCGATTCCCTGGCCACAGTCGCAAACGCAGTAATACGGCTCGACCAAGCACGAACCGCTCGATAAGCCATGGGTATAACCCGAGTCTGCACTCTTCCTTTGGGGGTTCATCAAACGGAGATTACTATCCACCCGGACCAATGGGTGTTGGTGGAATCGGGCTCATAAGCGGAAATAGCTCTTTAAGCCACGGAATTCCAGGACCGGGCCTTGGAGGATGGGAATCTGGACCAATAGGCACTGTGCGAATGGAAGCATTTATAGACCCGAAGCCAAAATTCGAGTTTGACGAAGAGGACGAGCTCCCGGGTAACAGGCCAAGTTCTTATCGCCTTAGGAAGGACAGGAGAAGCAGCAGACAGGAGAGCTACTGGTCCGGAAGCGGAGATTTCTACGCTGGTGGGAGCGAAGCTGGCAAGGGGAGCGTTATTAGCGGGAGCATTGACGACGAGTACTTCCGCGGTGGTGATGATCCCTTTCGTGGATTCTAATCCACATGTAATAGGTTTACTTTTCTTTTCAACCTTTTTAAACCATTCATTACCAGTTCTCCCTTATCGTCATTTGAAAGTAGCCTTTCCCTATCCGCATCCATCTATACCGCTCCTTTATCTTCTCTATATATCTCGATCTTCCCTCTTTCTCTTTTTTGTCGTCTTTCTGGGCTGGCTGGTTGGGTTGGTTCATCGATCTTTTGAAGTCTTTTTTTCTTTCCCTTTCCTATCGTCACATTTCATTGCAGGTCGGTGTTATGCTGGTAATTTCTCTATCTACAGTAAATATCTGGGGTATTGGGGGGGTTGCGCAGTACAGTTATTAATAAGTATCATGGTCTGGCGAGATGAGGCCTCGAGTTCATCTACGGGTAGCGTAGCAGATCACCCGAGTGTTGGGAATAATTGAGTACCACGGTATCAAATTTCCTAACGTTTTTCTTTATTATGTCCCTCTGACGTATTTCGCATTATTGTGATATCGTAAGTTACAATACTCGAGTACCGGTGGTATGGTGTGGAACAAGCGATGCACCCACCAGCCATTACCAGCCACCACTCACTTGCAAACTGAAATGCTCAAACGCCACACCCGGATGTGCTGTCCGAATCCATTCCTCTCCTTCCATTCCCTCCCAGCCCAGCCTAACCAAATCCAATCCCGCTTGGGTCTTTTTTTGATTTTGATTGATTCGATATTGCCAGTATTACTCGAGTACGATGTCTCTTTTTTTCCTCTCTCCTTCCCTCCTTTCCCCCCTGCTTCTGCCTCCCATATGATATTATCTTTGCTTTTCTTTTGACTCCTCCGTTTGCAGCTTGGGCTGCTCAGAACCTGGGCTTTGGGAAGCATGGCACGTGCTTTTCGCGTGCGTGCGTGCGTGTGGGCAGGGCGGGCAGACAGCAGGGTGGGGAGGCAAGGGTGGGAAAGGTGGGAAGGGAAGCTTGGGGGGGGGATTGGGGTTTTATTTTATGATTTGGAGATATGATGTGGTAAGTTATGATACATGAAGATATAGGACACATATGAAGCGGTAAGGAAGGGGGGGGAAGGAGAGAAGGAAGAGTTAATGGGATTGGATTCAGGGTGCTGACTAAAGGGAAGTCATGTGATTGATTGATTTTTCCCGAGGGGTCAACTGATGCGTACGGTATCGCGGTAGATGGAGCGAGAGCGTGCCGGTAGCTGTAGAGCAGAGAATGTATTTGCAGCGTTTGGCCATGTTTTATTTTTGTTGAGACAGTAGGGTGCCATCGTACCATATCAATCTGGTCGAGCACGGTGGTGCATCTCGGATCATATCTTTTGCCTGCCCGCCTGCCTGCCTATCTGTCCGTCTCCCCTCCTTGCCCGTCTGTCCTGCTGCCTCGAACACGGCATTCACCTGGCCTGGCCTGGCCTTCCCGGGAGGAACCCTACCTACACTTTCTTTTCTCCCACTCACTTCACTCCTCACCTTTTTCACCCTCTCACTTACTCTCACTCATTCACTCGCTTCTCTCATCGCTCGTTAGATCCTTCACGCTTCTCCTCCTCCTCCGCCTCTCTCATTCCCATCGTTATCCTCCGCTACGATACGGTTACCACGAGTACAGTACCAGTGTCATACTGTTGTCCAAAGCGTTGATCTTATTTCCCAGTGGATATAAGACAAATCCCTCTCCATCGGGGCGGCTCGGCTGATAGACAAGCGAGCGAACGAACTAACTCACACCCTTCCTCATCCATTCATCCATCTATCACATCACATTACACCTCGCCTTACCTCTGAAGCACTGCCTTTTTTTCTTTTTTCTTTTTTTCTGCCCTTCTCTCCCTTGACAAAGGTACGTATGTGAACCCTTTATTTATTTTATTTTTATTTATCATTCTTATAGCATCTTCATCTATTCCTTGTCTATGTTTTTGAACGTCTCCGCCTATCTATCTACCTACCTATACCCCCCCCTCCTCGCTCTCGGAAGGTAGTTATTCTCATATCCATATCCTCCTCTTTCTCATTTCTTTTTTCATCCCGATTCAGTTTTTATACTTGTAGTTTGTTCGGGTAGAAAGAATTGGAAATTGGGTTCGAGTTTTCCTCTTCTTTTCCTTCTTTCTCTCACTCCTCACTTACACCCCCCCCCCCTTGATATCCTTGGCTAGACGTTCTCGTTGGCAACGACAGGCATCTGCTTTTGGGGCTCCGGAGACATCATCGGTTTACTTCTGTCCGCTTCTGTGACCCTACCCATCCTATCTCCTCTACCTGCTTGCTATCTATCTTCCCGCCTTCCTACCTGTCTACCTATCCATCCACCTACCCACCTCCTTCCATCTCTTTATTATCCTCTTAAAAGCAAAAACCTCCTCGATTAGACATAAACTTCTACCGAGCACGCGACCACGACTTACGTTACCACAGCTAGAATTTACCTCCTTTTACATCAATCCCGTAGCTTCCATTCCTCCCTCCATATCCTCCTCGCCATCCCTTGACCGCGATCCAACATCCCAATTGACGATCTATTGGCCGAACATTTCGTCCCTTAGAAACGAGTCCTGTACGTGTCTTGTCTTTCATCCCGTTCTGTTATCTTCTACAATATACTTTCTGTGGTCTAGTTTTAGCTTTTCTTTCTTTCCTTTCTCTCTTCCCTTTCCGCTAGCTCTTGGGGAGGCTTTTTTTTCCCCTTTACCTTACCGTGCGGGTTTAGAGTTTTTTTCCGGGCGAATATCTAACGTGAGACATGCGTTTAGGTTATACTCGCTTTTTTTTCCCCCTTCCCTACCCTACACCTCCGCCTCACGTATCACCGACGATAACGTTGCGACGAATTCACTTCGGCCACAGTATAAAAAAGGTATAAAAGTCACTGAAGTGTTCAAGGGCGGTAGAAGTTCCTTTGGCTTTTTTTGTGTTCCCTATATAATCGTCATCGGGGGACAGGGGTTTTATTTTATTTACCTTTTGTTTGGTCGGTCTTTTTCCTTCCATCCCTTCCTTTTGCTTTCCTTCCAGAGGCCGAACCATTTCCTACATTCTTCACTTACCCCCCCCCCTCCCCTCGTTTACCCTCTACCCTATCGACATCAAACGAGATGCTTTTTTTGGTCTGGGGTTCTTGGGAAATTGTGGTTGACTTAGTTTTGTTTCCTCCACGTGTTTCTTAAACTAGCCTGTTCTAACGTGTTCCGGATAATCATAAAGGGGTTTTCAAACGTCCAAAAGCAGCATCGTCCATTACAAACCCTCGGGTTCGGTTCATCAGATTTGCATTGCTGTCCTTGACATCAGTGAGGCTAATTGGTACTATCACATTCTCTCTTAATCTCTTTTGATCCGATTGGCCCTTTTACTGCAGAGTTCGTCGAAAGCCTTTTTCAAGAGAAAGGTTAAATACAGTGGCTCCACTCGCCACGTTGCCTACAGTCGCTAACACCGGTTCGCCACCACAGATTGGATTAAACGACTCTTGACCTGTCGGCCGGCGTTGAGATGGCGACTCGAATGACATTGTACAAGTTAGTTGTATTAGGGGACGGGGGGGTAGGGAAAACTGCCTTGACGATACAGGTTTGTAGGGCCTCGGGGATCCTTGTTCTCCCTTTTTAACCCCTCGCGAAAGAGGATTTGACTCTGACAGATTAACGATAGCTTTGTCTGAATCACTTTGTCGAGACGTACGATCCTACAATCGAAGATTCCTATCGGAAGCAGGTAGTTATCGATAACACGGCTTGTATGTTGGAAGTGCTGGATACCGCCGGTCAAGAAGAGTATACGGCGCTCAGGGATCAATGGATTAGGGATGGCGAAGGATTCGTGCTTGTATACAGCATTTCATCCAGATCAAGCTTTACTAGGATACCACGATTTCATGGACAAATATTACGGGTGAAAGAATCCTCAACAACTGGTGCGTTTATCTGACAAAGGGGGCCTTCCTTTTGCTAACTGGTTCTAGGTGGAAACTACTCCGCTAATAACAACGTTCCGATAATGCTTGTGGGTAACAAATCCGACAGGGTCACCGAACGAGAAGTCTCGACGCAGGAAGGCCACGCGCTGGCTAGGGACCTTGGATGTGAGTTTGTTGAGGCTTCCGCGAAGAATTGCGTGAATGTCGAGCGGGCGTTTTACGACGTTGTGAGGATTCTCCGAAGACAGCGACAGATTTCTGCAAAGAGGACTCAGGGCCCTGGCACCAACGATGGAAACGAACCTCAAAGTGGCAGACCCGGCGGGAAGAGCAGGAGAGGTACTAGAACTGGGAGGAAACCTATTTGTATCATTCTGTGAACGTGTCTCAGTTAGTAACTGATGGGCGTTCGTTCTCTTCTCTTTATTTCCTTCAGTTCGAGATGAGCTTTTGCAAGCATATCAAAATCTGGAACGAACACCTCATTCTACACCTCTTGATTTACTTTTGCAAATGGGAGGGCACCTTATCTCGTATGATTTCTCTTTTTCTTTTCTAAATCCTTCCTCCACCTTTTTCATTTCCCAATCTTTCATTGTTTTCATTCCCACGCTGTCCTTATTGAAACCTAGTGTCATGGTTTATGCTTGCCGGGGGTTTTTTCTTTTATTCCTCGTTCGGTGTTGAGATTGGTTCTTTTTATTGTCTACTTTTTTACTACTTTATTTATGGAGAAAAAAGCCTTTTTTTCATTTTGTTCCTTTCCCCCTTTTTTCTTCAAATTTTCTCCTATAACGTTGGTGTCTAGTGGTGAGAGGAGGAAGTGGTGTGAAGTGAAGTATTTATTGGATTGGAATTAGGGGTCGGTGATGTGGGGCGGTAGATCTGGGCGGGGTTCTTGAGGGGAAGAGTGAATATTACCGATTTATACCCTACGCCTTTAGCAGCGTGTTGCGATAGTGTGCATTCGTGATTGCCAAGTTTGTGGTGTTGTACTGTTTTACAGTTTACCTTGCAATTCGCGCTCTTATTGCGGTGAGACAGATCGACTCTCAGTGGGGCCGGGACGAAATGCGAGGTCTTTACAGGGACAGAATGATGGTCTCGTGCTTTAAGTGTGACACCGAATGCTATGACGTGATGGGCAAATTATTGACCCTGCACCCTACCATCCTTCCAGGCAAACCACTATCAAGGCCCCACACCACCCCTCCCCATAGGTAGCCATGCAGTAGTCTATTCTCTACGTGCCACACTAAAACCCTCCGGAACGCTACTCAGCCTTCTTCCCCACAGGAGCGCCAGAGTAATCGAACGAGTGAGCACTTGTGAGTATGCTCCAGACGCGATCCCACGCCAGGATACTCTTGACCCCGCGCTGCAAATACAACACGGGCCATGCCAGCTCAGCAAGATGGCGACCCAAGACTTTCTTATCTTCCGGTCGTAGGAGGGGGGGTTGGAGGCGGAGGAGGTTATGAGTGAGCATCCAATCCCCCTGCCCAAATTACCTAGAAAGCTACATCCTATCTTTCCTCCTTCTATCGCTTCGTAATGGCACCTACCTACCTAGCTAGCCAGCTAGCTACCCGCCCGTCCACACATCCAAGCCCACCACCCGGGGAAGAAGCGAAGAGAGAGAAACGGTGGGTATTATAGGTGGGTACAGTATCACTTTCCCGATGTTTCGTTGTGTGTTTGTGTGTGCGGTTTATCTGTTTGGTTGGGTATTGGGTATTATAATATATATATATATCTGTGCCGGGGTTGTTTCTACATGGACGGATGGACGGATGGATAGCTGAATAGGCGGACTCCAGGGGAAAGCGTGGATACGTACAGTATATAGGATAGACTTCCGGAATGGTTTTACTTTATCCTTTTGTTTCTTGGGGGGTTTCCTTCAAGTTGTCGTTGTGATGCCCTATCTGCCTGTTGATGTTGGAGGTATTACTTTGGTGTGGTGGTGGTGGTGGTGGTGGTAGGTATGGATATTTTTGGTCAGTTTGCTAGGGATGTGCGGATTTAGGGAATGGTACAATAAGTGGTCATAGTAGTGATGTGTTTATATATTCATGCTGGGCGTTGTTGTAAGTATGGTAGGCAGTCTCGAGCGCGCGTCTATGGATGAGCAGGTAAGATAGCAATTCTCTCTCTCTCTCTCCTTCTTTCACTGATCAGTCTCATCACTTTTACGTATCGATTCTGGCATCTTGGGTGCGACCTCTGATGGTTGACTTGTGTGGATGAGTGAGTGAGTGAGTGAGTGAGTGAGTGATTTTTTGTGATATGGCAGAGTGCTGGGGGAGCTTTACTGAACTGGACTAAACTGAACTGAGCCGAGCCGGTAGGTAGGAAGGGGTGGATGCATTGTTTGCTTGTTTGCCTGGCTGGCTATCGTGGGTGTTGTATACTGTGCGGGTCCTGTGCCGTATGAATCATTTCTTCCACTCTTACGCTCGCTCCCTCCTCGTCCGGCCGGGTATCGATGGGAGAAGCAGAGTGACCGTAATACGAGGGCATCGCTCCAGTGCGCAAACCCTCACCCGAGAGCCTGGCTGTTGTGGTGGTGGTTACCCGCAGCTTTTTGCGATTCCAGTTGTGTGTCGGATCCGCGCTCTTTGATCGAGTGGCTGGACACGAGTGATGGCTCGTGATAGATACCTTCCGCACCTGTCTGGGATGGTGGTGGTGGAGGAGGGGCTGGGTTGGAGTGGGTTGAGGATTGGATGTTGAGGTTGGGTCGGGTAGTTCTTGCAGGTGGTTAGTTCTTGGGATGGTGGTCGCTATGGTTGGCTGTGGTGGATGGATGGATTTGTGTAGTGGGGATTTGGTGGAGTGCTATGTGCATGATGAGCGATAGCACAAGTATCCATGAATGTTTTCTACAAGGCAGAGACTATTTTTCTGGTTAACCGTCCTGTCTTGTACGGAAACGTATCCCCGGGCACTGGTAATAGTGAGAGTTGGGGGATGTGGTAGAGGTAGAGGGTTTACTCTGGGGCGGCTTTGCTTTTTGGTTTTGTGTTTTGTATCCCGTATTCTGGCTAGGTGGGGGATTGTGGGACGGGGATTATTATGTGATGAGAGCAGAGGGGCAGAAGGAAATTGTTTTTATCCAAATGTGGTATTGTATGTAGTGTGTATTGTATACCGTATTAGTACTTGAGTAACTGTGCTATGTGTATGATATGATACCGGTATTAACAATCCCCCCCCCCCCCGACCGAACCCTCCGGAAGCCTGGGACAAGAAGAGCCTTCCCATTCAAACAAAACTTCCCGGCCAAGCCCGTTCCACCCCCTCCCATCCGAACCGAGCCAAACCAAACCGAACCAAGAAGATAAACAAACAAAAAAAGAATAAGGCAAAAAAGCAAAATAGAAAAACGCCAAACCCCGAACACCCCAAACCTAACCCAACCCAATCAAGCCCATCCAGGGGAAAACGCCGAAATAAAAGAAAGAGATCCCCACCGCCACCGTCGTAATGGTATTATATAACCAACTGAACAACACCAAACTCAAACCACCGCTACCAAAACCGCAACCGCAATCCCACCCACTGCCTGCCGCCAATTGTTCACCAGCTTCGTGCCGGCCGTGGAGGAGGTTCGTTGCAGAGATGAAGTCCCATCCTGGCTTTGGATACTGTTTTCGTTGTTAGTACGGCACGGTAACGTAGCTAAGGGAGGGAGGGAGGGGGAGGGACTTTAATTTCTCGGGATCAAATAGCGTGTCCTGTATATCCGTATCCACCGAGGAGGATGATGACGATGACGATGGCGGGGGGTTTGCGATGACTGATATTGGAAGGGAGAGTAGTAGCGCCGCTATTGTTGGGGTTTGCAATTTCATTTTTTTTTTCTTTCCCTTCTCCTCCAAGGTTGTTTGTTCGTTTGTTTTGTTTTGTGGGGTGATGGTAGTGGAGGCCCGAGGGTAAGTATTGTAGTGTTTGGCCCGGGGAATGGGTAGGTGGATGGTGCGCGCTGGAGAGAGGGAGGGAGGGAGGGAGGGAGGGAAGGAAGGAGTAGTCTAAATAAGGCTGGAACGGACGGAGAGATAACTCGCTCCGCATGGTGCTGGTAGCGGGGCTATCATATCACCGTGTGCTTGGACAATTCAGAATACGGATTCGCAAGTCAGTTACGGTAATCCCGGCCCCGCAAGGTAATACGAGAAAATAAGCCGCGAGGAATTTGCTGTCTACGTATGCATGTAAGCAAATGTAGGATAGGGTAATTCCCTGTATGATGTGCGATCACAGGAAGTGTATAATCAACGGACAATTTCTTTCCCTCTCTCTCTTGCACGAACGGGGGAATTGGTATGAGTCCGCACTAAACCATTAATGTTACCTTATTATTGTTATTATCGTATGATACCACCTACTATTTACCTGCCTGACTCAACGACTTGGTCAAGATGACTTGGGACCCGTTTTGCTGCAATGCTTCGATCCGAGCATTCCAAATACCGGAACAGGCGAAAAAATCCTTGTCGGAGCGGATTTGTTCCGGGTCCGACAGACTGTTATTTGTTTTTTCCTTTCCCGGGGGAGAGAGGATTTACTTCTATCACTCTACCGATACAGGCAGGACCGCGCCATAAAAACTCTATCTCCGCAAACCCTGTAATCTCCGGGCTCCGGGGCAGGAAGCTCCTGGGAAGGAAAGCGTCCCCCTGGCACGGTACAAGGCCAGCCTACTGGACGTATTGGATCTCGTTAACTGATTTCGTAATCCCGTTGACTGAACCTGGACCCACGGCGGTCGGTGGGGTTGACATCCGTTGATGATCTGATAAATTTAGTTGATTTTAGAGTTTTTACGGTGCTCGAGTACTTTACCTGTATGGGATAAATATAGGCATACTTTGATCATACTTGGGTTTTGTTTGCTCTAGTGGTGATGGGACCTCCGGTGTAGTGTACTCGTAATTGTCTGACGTATGTAAAAACGACTGCTACCGGGACTGCGTATGGGCAAAATCTTGAGGCTCCGGGAATATATTTTTTTCCCGTATGCAATACGGTAGCAGCCGTTTTTACAAACGTCAAGGCAATTACGGTACGAGTGGAGCAGTGGATAAATTCTCTCCTTTAGGAGTGTGAATGCGGGACTCTCACTGCAAGGCAGCGCAGCTACTGGTGTTGTCGTGACGGTGGATGGAGTTGTGTAGTGAATTCCGTTAGCAGTATGCCATAGCTAGCGTTGGGCTCTACGTCGGCGGCGGACACATTCGATTAAAAAAAAGTATAAAAAAAAAGAGTTTATTCCGCCGACACCGAGTGGATGGGTGAGTGGGTGGGTGGGCGGATGTCTGACTGTTAGTAAAAACTCTACTGGTAACCGGCGTTCGTTCCTGCGCGAAAACAAAGTTTAAATGACTCGACTGGACATATGGCGACGGTATAGCGAATATAATCCCCATATGGATACTCGTGCGGCCAATTTGAAGCCGAATACCGGCACTGTGTACTTATTCACGAATTGCCATCTCAAGTTGTCCAGCTTTAACTCGGTTGCGCGAGCAGACTACCAGTACAGTATCTGTATGCTGCGACAAGCCCCGAATAGAGCTACCGGTATTTTGCGCACAACCATCATCCCGTAACCGTGGAAGACCCATCCTTATCCTTATCCTATCTTATCGAGGTTACTCAACGGACGGACAGGCAGCAGATACCAGCACCATCCCCACAATTCACAGCGGGGTACTGTAAATTGGAACACCAGTAAAAGGACCCGAGGGGATGTTTTCGTGCAGGGCAAGGCAGGGATAGGGAGCCAGCAGAAGATAAATGTGCTTTTGTAGGACGTTGAAGGTTGCCTCTCCTAGTACCGTAAGGCGCTGGGTTATGTGTATACCATTTTGTTTTTATCCGGACTGAGGTCTGGCTTTGCGGTGTTTTTTCGAGGAAACAATTAATATGCAATTGATGACAGGGATCAACTGGTAGAAGAACTTATCGTCTGCTATTGGTAGAACTATCTTGAAATCACTCCACACCAAGACTCATCCACCATTGAAAATGGGGGTTTTTTTTCTTGCCTACCCTCTTTAACCAACGATACGGGTAGGGTGGTGAGGGGGAAAAAAAGAAATGGGGGAAACTTTTTTGAGAGATAGGCCCAAATAAGGGATAATTATCTCAATTTTTAACATTAAATTTGTTAACTTTCGGGACTCTTTGCTGGCCAAGGAGCGCAACCATTGGGGGTATCGTAGGTCGGAGTTTGGCAGTGTTGGACACATCTGTTGGTTGGCTGAAATGCTTAGTAAGCCACAGAGCTACCGAGTGACAGGGCAGGATGATGGTCAATCACACCTTTATCTCAGGAGGCACATCGGGGGTGTGGTACTCTGAGGCTCTCAAGATATGTGTGTTATCATAAAGCCTCTTGCGGATCACTGTGTGTAGGTATTTGTATTTTAGTCCAACATGAATCTGAAGAGTGAATGCCATTTTCAACTGAGCCTGGACGTGGAGATTGAACTACTATATTGAAAAGGGAAATTATGATACTGGTATGTGGGGAGGGATGAGACATAAAAGGGAAAACGAAATGGAAGCTAGGTGAAAGAACAAAAGGGGTGCAAAATAGAGCCAATTGAAAAAAAAAAAGAAGAAAGGAAAAGAGTGATAGAGGTAGTAACAGCTACGTATCATTGGTGAGGAGGTGCGCATGTCTGTGCGATTTATCTGCTTTTGGGTGTTATTTATGCTCTGGTGAGGTGAAAATCGATTTTGCCACGATAGCTTGGATGCACTCTGAGCTCTTCTGATAGAATGGGTGTCTCATAGCATTTGGAACAGAGGAAAGAGCCGTGGGAATAATCTGCCCCAAAGCGTCAATAGTATAGTCATATCATCTCGTGCGTAAACCTTCAGCAGCACCCTTGTGGTCAGTGAGTGGTGAACGCTTTGACGATAATGCCCTTGTCCGTCTTATCGCTCCCCTATGATAACTTGTGCACTCGGGCAGTTACGCGAGAAGGGAGGGTTTCGAAGGCTAACTTTATTATCATCTTATGCTGTGGCACCGGGGTGTTTCAACTTTTCGGCTGATAAGCTTCTAACTGTTAGGTTGCCTATTGCATGGGGATCCTCAGGGCTGAGAGGGTGTAGGCAACAAGATGTGCCGTCAATGAATGCGTCGTGTGCCATGGTTTGATATGGTATGACACCGGTAATGCCGATATTGTGGTGTTCTACAGAGTAATGGGGGGAGCGCCGACGGTTGATTGGGGTACGGTGCCGTATGCACTCGGGGTTAGATAATCCTCCGGATTATCACCGGGTCAGCGTGTGCTCGGTTTGAAAAGTTAGCACGGTCTCGGCCCCCGGTTAATAAGATACAACACTTCCATAGGCTTCAGGCCATACCCTGTGAGGCAAAAACCGTTCCTTCTCAGGAAGAGTTGTCTCGAGTGCGGAGAGTGGAAACTCTACTGAAGTAGTGGATTGCACTAGTAAATACACGAGCTTACTGGTAGCGCTGTTTGGATAAGCCTCTCCATGTGGCTTGTTGCACAGTGACCTGTCGAGTCTACTCCCCGATTTTCAGCACCCCTCACTGCCGGTACCAGTGCCGGTAGCTGACCGCTAGGGGCTGAAAGGATGGTTTTATGCGAGGGCAAAACTTAAAAGCCCGTAAGGCATCCGACAGGTTTTCAGGCACCACTCCGGGGCCATACCCAGTAGCTCTCCGAAGAACTGCTCGTGCCGCAAGCGCTGGTCCTCTGCTGGTTGCTGTGCGTCTTGCGCAGCGATTAACTGTGAGTCACGACTAATTGCTTGAATTCTCTGGGCTGTCACGGGCTAGATGGGTCAGGCCTAGCCAATAATATCTACAGCATCGTAAACTTAGCTCTACCGGTATTGACGCGGTACTTCGTGATATCTACCGTACGAGTACAACCAACAGTTGGTCGTGCTCAAGTATGCGCGGTGTAGTACTGCACAGCCCGCATCAAGGAGCCTCCTCTTCAACCCAGGGGCGCCGCGATTTTTCTTCTCATTTGTACCCCGCCTTCTACTTCTTAATACTATACTTTTGTCTCCATTCCTCCGTCACCTCCATCCAAGAATTCCTCTCCAGTCTTTGCATCTCGAACCCCTCTCCTGGATCACGAGGTAACGAAAATAACCGACATGAGCTCAAGCTCTCCTCCACCAAATCATCCCACCCTCACCTTGCTCGTGGAACCTGAAGGTGTTGGCGATCCCGAGAAACACAGCGTGGAGTAATCACCCCTCCTCTAGCCATTTAGTGGTATAGCTGCTAAATAAGATAGTGTGGTTGTGGTTCACGGGCTGAATGGAGATTACAAGAAAACTTGGGCTGATGGTCAGGAACCACCGTGGATCTCCACAGTTCTCCCGAAGGCGGTGCCCAAGGCAAGGGTTATGTCGTTCGATTACGGCGCAACTGCAGAGCCTGGAACCGGGATTGTTGATCCGGAGGGCCTTCGTCGGGTTGCCTATGAGCTGCTTTCACAGATAAAGGGACTCCGGCAATACCCTAGCGTGTTTGACGAGGTTTGCCAGACGCCACTCGAATCGGAGAAGATGGAGGATGTCTAATGGTGATATCTGCAGAACGTCCCTATTATCTTTATTGGGCATTGTCTCGGCGGCCTTTTGATCCAGGAGGTGAGTGTCTCTAACTGCCGCGATGTCAACGGGTATTAGCTTATTGATGCTGTGGCTCAGCTACTTTGGGTCGCAAACCATGACATGGACTATTTAAGAATCGCCGCCCGTACGAGGCTGTTGGTAAGTGAATCGTGTGGGGAGAGGTCCCTTATCCTTCATAACTGACTTATTTATAGGTGCTTTTCGGTACTCCGGAGGTGTCGGGGAAGGAATGGGATGACGTAGTTTTAAAGATCTCCCTAGCAACCACCGAATCCGAAGACTCTATTCCCCAGCGATGTGATGGAATGAGGAAGGCGCTCGCAAATGTTTCACCTTCCCTAATAACAACAACTGAGCGGTTTCGAACCTTTGGCGATCAGTATGAGGTCCTTGCTATCTGCGAAGGAAAGCCCGTCCCGAATTTGGGTTATATAGTTAGTTAAGGCCCTGTAGGAAGGAGGGTCTTTTCCGGTTCTGACATGTTCCTTAGGGTACCAAATTTTTTCTAGGGTTGGGCGCACGTAAGGACTGGTATACTACCCTGGGGCGCGACGAGGATCACAGGAAACTTTCTCGATTCACTAACGAGGACGACCCGGTACTTGTGGAGATTTGTAAAAAGATCGGGTCTGTGGCAGAGGAGCCTTGTCAAGGTGGGTATTCTTCTCCTGGATTATTTACTTGGTTTGATATAGTGACAGGCGGCTTATAGATAAACAAATTGAATATCTGGAGAGCCGACTGACTGTGGCGACACTGTATCCCGAGCTTCACAAACGCCCTATACCCCGGCAAGAGGCTCTAATCCCTTGCTCTTCCTGGGTTTCGGAGCTGCTGAGTATTTCATCTCCCGTGATTCAGATTTCTGGTCGGCCCGGGAATGGAAAAACCATCCTTGCAGCCCAAATCGCAGAAGAGGCGAGTGATAGTGGTGCGTTTGTACTTTCGTTCTATTTCAGTCAGCACGACAAACGGCGCAGTACTTCAAATGATCTGTATCTGTCCTTCCTAGGGCAGCTGCTCTTCAGGGAGCGGTCGGTTAGTCTAAACAAATATGTGCGTAGTCTATATGAAACCATCTCACCGCGTCCCACACGGACCCCAGAGAGTTTGTGGGGGTTGCTCAGGGCTATGTTTGCATCGATCCCTAGCGATCGGAGACTTGTGGCAGTCATTGACGCCATCGATGAGTGTGATGAAACGAGAGATCAGGTTCTCGGATACATTGGTGTGCTTAAAGACCAAATCAATACAAATATCCAATTTATCGTTACAAGCCGTGAGATCGACAAAGCCCTCTCTGAAAAGTATCCGGCAGGCACTATCGATTTGGATGCGGCAGCCGGTATGAAACTTGGGAAGGAGCGGTTCGTGGAACAAGAAGCTAAACGGATGGGTCTTGAAAAGAGAGCGGAGGAACTGCGTGGCCGAGATGCTACGTTTCGCGAGATTGAATTGAATATGGTCATACAGAAGAATTCACCTTCTGCTGCTTTTGAGTCTGGGTCCCCTCAGCTATACGATCGCCTCATTCGCAGCTTGGCTATTCCGGAGGAGCATCAGCGTTGGTGTGGCAGAGCAATTTCGTGGATTTTGTTTGCCGCTCGGCCACTGACAGTAAATGAACTTGTGGTGGCCATCGCTATGGACTTTGATACCGATTCCAATTCAATAGATGAAATCCTCAAGGTTTGCCCTGAAACGGGCCCGGACTTATTACGCTATCTTGGCCCATTGATTACAGTACATGATAATGAAGTGCTTCTCACCGATCGCAGTTTGAGAGATTTCCTTTTCAGTTGCGGTAATAATTCAACAGAATTCGAGTTACTGTTTGACTTGGCGAAGCCGGAAACTGCCCATGAACGAATGGGAGCTGTCTGTATTCGCTATATGCAATTGGTTTTTGAAGGGTTTGAGGGACAGTCGTTCGAAGAGAAATATTCCCGTATATTCCCCAAACTCTGGCCTCAGCACCATCCCCTGTGGATCAAGAGACTCGATTTCCTGCAGTACGCGGCGATGAATTGGGCGATGCACGTTGAGAAGGCGCCAATCGATGCGGAAGAGCTTCACAGCCAGGCCCTTGCCTTCGTTGAAGATATCACAGCAATGAATCATTTTGCGAGGGTTTATTCAACAGTTAGGGTGCCGCTTCAAATGAATGAGGCTTTGACAATTAGGTCAGCCATAGATTCAAACGTGAACACTGAATCTCCTTTGGAGATTCTGTCGTACCTCGGAGTATCGAGAGTTCTCGAGAATCTTTTGGAAACGAACACTGCCTCTGTCGAGGATCTTGGTGGGGCTTTCAACTTGGCTCTCTACGAGGGGCACGAAGATGCTCTACTGAAGATACTAGAGTCGTGTCTCAAACAGCCTAAACCGGATGACTTACCCCAACCGGGGCATGCAATGTTTCCTGCGGCTCTCGATAGAGCATGCTGTCGTGGTTATTTCTCGGTGATGGAAAAATTGCTTAATCTTGCGAAAGCGCATGAGCTTGATCACTTAGAGTTGGACAATCTTATCCGAGTAGCGGCAGAATATGGTCACACAAGGATTGTTCGTCTGCTCATTAAGACTGGATGTGATGTTAATCCTGTCACCACCGGTTATCAGAAAACGCCCATGGCCCTAGCAGCTAAGGGGGGATACGAGCTAAGTATTATAGAGTTACTGAATGGGAAGGCTAACGTAGAGGGTGCCGATGTGTCGCCGCTACAATGTGCCGCAGGCTCTGGCCACCTTATAGCTCTCAAAGTGCTTTTAGATGTTGGAAAATGTATGGTTGATGCGAAGGATAGCTTGGGCCGGACAGCTCTCTCGCTTGCTGCAGAGGAGGGCCATTCGGAAACTATCCAGGAATTACTCGACAGGGGAGCTGATAAAGAGACAACTAGCAAGAGATGGCTTTTTACCCCACTTCACTTTGCTGCCTGGAGTATGTTGTTTCCTCGCGTATTGTTTTGGCCTGACTTTTTGGCTGACTTTTTAGATGGGAAAACCGAAGCCGTAACGACTCTTATTGGTGCCAATGTCAAGTTATCCCCCCGCGATGACGAAGGCTTTACACCTCTTGCCCTTGCTTGTTATGTCAATAGACTAGACTCCGTGAAGCTCTTACTTAAGGCAGGTGCAGACGCTGAGGTTCCGGTGACAAATAGAGGGTGGCGAAGAGCTCTCCATTTTGCTGTGGGTGAAGGTTCGGTCAAAGTGATACGCGCACTGCTCGAGGCGGGAGTGTCGGAAGACCCGGTGACAAAGCCGGATAACGAAACTCCTTTGCATATTGCTTCTGCACAGGTCGCAACGGAAGCTCTTGAGATTGTTAGGGAGCTTCTTGAATATGGGGCAGATGTTAACAGAAAGCGGTCCGATGTGGATAGCGATGGAGCTTCTCCGCTTCATATTGCCGCACGGACGGGAGATCTTGCCGTTGTGGAAATGCTTCTCAAGGCTGGGGCAGATTTCACTAGCCTAGACAAGGACGGGAAAACCCCGCTACAAATCTCCATGGAGAGCGGTGCATCTACTGAGGAAGTGTCGAACCTGCTTGCGGACTCGGTTCTTAACTCCAAGGGGTTTGACTTGTCTGGACTAGCTGACCAAGGAAAATCGTTGTTCGCCGCTGCAATATCAGGCCATAAACCCGGTGCTCTCAAACGCCTTCTTGCCAAGGGTATCAAACCGGATCTGGTTGGGGGATATTCTGAATTACGAGCGTGCATCAAAAATGCGGTTTCAAAACAGGATACTTCGGTCTTTTGGGGTCTGTTAAACTACAATCCGAAGATATTTGCAGATGAGGTGGATACCGATGGGTGTTCACTGTTATTCCACGCTGTTGCATTGGGCCCTCCGGCCGCTGGTGTGGTGCGACTTTTGCTTTCATCCGGTTGTGATCCTTCTCTTCCCGATAAATATGGACGAATCCCGCTCGATGTTGCCCATTGGCCAGCGATCCGAGGTATACTCGCAGACCCAAAAATCCCGGATCCCGAGGATGTATGCCCACTGTTCACCGACAAGGACGAGAATTACTGGACATGGTTCAACTGTGATGTTTGCCGAGTGCGTAGGAATGAAAAGATTTTTTTCCGTATGGATCGCCCTGTTTCTTGGAATTGTTTTCACTTTGGAAATAGCTAATAGTTTGAAGATTGCTGTGTATGCAGTGATAGCTGTACTGGTAGCCGAACTTTTGACTGGTGCGAAAGTTGTTATTCTACCTCGGAATGTAAACAACAAGGTCACAAGGCTCGTGCTCGGTTTCTCGGTGGGACAATGCTCTCCTTTGAAGAGTGGACACCGCATATTCGCGGATTTGAGCTGCCTGCCGCGGAGGAGGCGACGGCGGAAGGGGCAGCAGAAGGGGCGGCGGAAGGGACAGCGGAAGGGACAGCGGAAGGGACAGCGGAAGTGGCGGTAGAAGGAGCGGCAGAAGGGGCAGTAGATGTGGCAGTAGATGTGGCAATAGATGGGGCAGTAGAAGGGGCGATAGAAGGTGCTGCGGGAGGTGCGGTGAATGAAGCAGTGGCCGGAGGGGCGACAGGAGGCGCTGCTGATGGTGTACCGCAAGCGGAGGCACCAACGGAGGGAGTAGGGGAAACAGGAGACGGTGCTGCAAACGCAGTTGCAACTGATGACGCCCCTGGTCTGGCGCAGGGCGGGCAACCTGGTGTAAGTGGGGATGCGGTGCCGACCGATGTGGTAGTAGACTCTGCCGACACCAATGAACCCAATTCTATCGGGAACACGCCAACTCCCGCTGCGACGCCAACAGGGGGCGCTTAGTGGAGAGTAGTTGTCATGGGGTGGAGTGGGGGAGGTCATAGAAAATAGGTGTATTTGTATTTTTTTTTCCTTTTTTCAAAACAGGGTCTTCTTTTTATGGCGGGGGTTTATACGTCTGTCCGCGGGCTGGAGAGTAAAAGGCGGAGGGAAAATTCTGGTTATGTTACGTCTTGCCTGTTGGATTAAGTTAGTTTATAATGGATCCCGGAAGTATGCCGCAGTGTATCGGTTTAAGCACGGTGTTTGGTTGGATATGCGGGTACCGGTATCAGGCGTTAGCACCTGGTGAACTTGGCGGATTAAATTATCCTGGTTGAGCACTCTGTGAGGTGCCGGAAGGGAAGAAAAAAGAGAGCACCCCCAACGGAGCTCGGTGAAGCCATCATACAAATGCAGACATAGATTTTTTAAAGATGGGAAGCAAGGTGAGATAAGTGAAAGTGCTCCGATCACTCGCATGCCTTGATTCAACCCCCTCTTGCCCCAGACGGTGCAATTGAAAGCGTGAATGGACCCACAGTGACCAGCGCAAACACTCGCAATCGTTTACATACTGCGCTGTTTATCCATCATGAATTCAAATCACGATTCTTGATACAGTAGAATCGCAGTATTTAGAGATTGGGGGTCGGGGGGGGGGGGGGGATCCGAGAACCGCAGAAGCGAGGAAAAGAGGGAGAGGAAAAAAGGAAAAAAGAAAGAGGATTGTCTAGGTAAGGTGAGAGCACTCACGAATGGTGATAAATTCACATCCATGGTACTTTTTCTGTGGATAGATAGATGGTGGAACAAATCACTTTTTTTCCAAAAAAAACTTCGGAACTCGAAACTGTTCTTCATGCCCGGGACCTGCTGGGGTGGTTTTCATCTATTATAGGTCTATGCCGTTGGCAGGGGGAGGGCTGGGCTGGCCTGATAGCCATCACCGGTACAATACTGTGTGTTTCAGATCAGGCTTTCTCTTCGCGGTGGGTGTCTGGAAGGAATGTCTGGCGGAATTGGGGATTTGGATAGCGTTTAGTACAAGCATAGTTGCTCTCGCTTTTCTCCACACCGTTATAGGTGCGGTTGGTGGGTTTGGGAGTGGTCCCTTAGCTTGGTTTTTGTTTCTGGAGGTGTATCTGTGCTAGTACTTTTTGTTGTTGGTTGTGGTGGCTTCGCAAGTGATTGCTTGAATTGCCTACGGGTATGGCTGATCGCTGGGGGTGAGTGGCAGTACTATATACTGGTAGGCTGTTGGCGGTTTTTGGAGGTATCGTAGTGCAGTGCTGTATGTTCCTGTTTGGTTAGCATCCCTTGTTTCTGTGGCGTGCTGACGCTCCGGTGCTGCCGACTGCGGATTTGGATGCGGAGATTCTAAGGGGGGTTGGATTCCCGGGGTCTGTTTTGGATAATTTTGTGGTTCCGGATGTGTGATAGGTGCTGGTACCTTGACTGATCTGGTGCAATTCGCTCTTATCTACAGTAGGATGGATTTCTGTAGGTATGGGGGTGAGTTAGGGGCCCGGGGTGGACTTCTCTCTGCTAGCATGGGTTATCTAGAGTTCCTGGATGAAGAGGGATAGCGGGGGTTTTAAGTAAAGTTCGTGCTTACTGAGGGTTTGAGGGAGAGTTTTGCAGAATATATCTTACACGCTGAGGGAGGGAGGGAAGAGAGGTGATGAGGGGATGGTAGGCTGGGACTTCGAAGTAAGCCTGGCAAGTTATGCAGAAAGTGGGAGTTTCTAGTTTCTAGTCATAAAATGTCACTCAGGTCTTCAATTGTGTTATTTCTGGCCTGGCGTGCGAGAACAGGCTGTGGATGGGGAGAGTGTTCGGGGCCGTGGGGATTTGGAGTCGAAGGGTGGAGCTCTTAAATGCTCTTAACTACTCGTGAAATGGCCTCTATGACCTGCATTCCGGGTATGATAGAAGATGAAGGAACGGGGGTCTGGTTCCTATACAGACTAAGCGATTTGTTGAACTTTAGCTTTACTGTTCCCCGTGATCGGGGGGGGGATCATCGTCTGGCTGCCTTTATTGGAGACTTGGGTACGGGGCTGGGACGTTCGGGGCTGCTGGATCGAGGATATGGTAGACTAGCTACTGCTGATACGAACTAATGGATTTCGGAGCTACATTGTAGGGCTTCTATGGATGGATCGGGGGATATGATATCGTTTTACCAAGGCGATTGGAGGTAGGTTAGAGCTCCGCCGAGCAGGGGAGGCCCACGAGGGAGTGAATGAGTTGAGAACGGGTTTCTGTGATTGCTGGTCTCACAGCTATTATAGTTCTGGAGCACTGTTCGCCATAAAAGCTCTTACCTATCCGTAGTTTCGGTTGGCTAGTAGATTCTATGGGGGGTTTTCCCATTGCTGCCGGGGCGTGGGTCTAGTTTGATAAGTGAGAGTCACTGGCGGTAGATTCTTTGTTTAATCAAGCTAAGGGAGGAAACATTGCCATTGCATGTTCCTAATTTGACTCCACTATGGAAAAGATAATTTTCCGGAGGGTATGCTGGGTCCCCCGCTTACATAGATTGTTGCTGGCTGGGAGAAATCGTCCGGGTTCTTAGAGGCTGCGGGGGGCGGAGAGCTGCAGGGAGCTGCAACTCTCCCGAATTATGAGCATCCCCTAAACGATACGGGTATGTGCTGTCCGCGGAAAAAGGTGAATGTAAGGATCTAGAAGATCTAATCAGATCTGTTGCACTCGGTTCCTCTTTCCCGATCCTATTGCTGACAGCGGAGCATGCCTGAAAGGCCTGGTGGGAAGGGTGGGGAGGTGAAGGGAGCAGAAGCTAGCTCAGTGTCACTGTACTTCTCATTGTTCCCGTTGCGGATGTGGGTTGCGGTATCGTGTGGTGGGTTAAGCTGGCTCATAATCGGAGAACGGGGGCGCCTGAGGTTGCCAACTAGAGATTTCTTAAGTACAGATAGGGGTTATTTTTATGAGGGGAACCTGCTTTAGTCAGCCCCTGGGGGGTTAGGCTAACCAAAGAGTCTGGTATGGCGAGGCCGATGCACCGAGAGTGGGGAGGGCGGCCTGACTTGCTAGTATCTTGAAATAGGAAGGGAAAAAAACAAAAAAAACAAGAGCCAGGATCGACCTTGTTGAAACCGGAATAATTAGACCTCACAGTGCGACTTCTAGAATCTCCCGTTTGGATTGGTGGGGGGCAAACGAGAGCGGAGGGCACCACAAACCTGAGTATCAAAGGAGGGGCAGCTCCAATGTTCTAGCTCAATGTCCAATGATTAGAGTTCCTCCAGTAGGGTATTTGCGCACCCTTCTCCCGGTTACGCACACTAAATTTTGGCTCATGAAGCTCCGGCTAGCCTCACACATATATATATATTTTCATGGCTCAAGCACGATTGGAGCTGATGGTAGCAAGGACGAAAAGATGGTTGATGGCTCGTTGTGGGTCATGGTAGTCTATAAGTGAAGCCGTAAATTCTCCCCTCTGCTTGGCTAGAACTCAGTGTACGTTATCTCTTAAGTGTGACGAAAACCCTGGCCTGTGACCACTGTTGCTGTCGCAATAAGTTAGAACTAAGCGAGCTTCTCGCTCTGAAATCCCGTGATTAAACACAGGAGCTTTCTGATTAATATAATATAAGGCGCGTCCGCCCTCCCACAAGTGGGGTGGGTAAACTCGCGTCGAGAGGTATGCCGGTTCGGGGGTATGTCGGGAAGAGATATACGCAGTGTGCCCAGGAACTAGAGTCAACATTTGATGTCATTCTGGGTATTCGAGCCTCTTCTGAGCACTGAAGCATACTTCACCTGCGTATCTGAGTTCCCGACAACCTTTAGAACCAACATACCCCCCGACATGAGTTTAAGAGCTATAATAGAGCAGAAATTAAGATATCATCCTGTGAGATGAGAGCGTCAAGTCCGAGTAAAGTCAACGAACAGTTTTCAAACAACAAAAGTTGTTTGGATACAGTAGGGAAGTGGCGGTTTTGAAAATAGAGTAATTGATTGTCACTTGGCCGGGTAAGGGTTGGAAGTCCTGGTATAAAACCGCTGACAACCCAAGCATGAAACCTCCGCGCAAACATGCCATAACAGCTTACGTGTTTCCCTTCAACAAACATTTTCACTCCTCCTTCTCGTCTAACACCTCTTCTCTTTTAAACCAAGCCATGGCCGAAGAAGTATTTTACAAAATCCGCGAAGCAATTAAGGGCTCGTTTACCTATAGACGTCCGTCTAAAAGCCTGAAACGATGCCGACCGTTAAGGGCTTGACAGTGGGGGATAGTGCGGCAAAGTAGATGGCCTTTACCTAGGGTAGGCAACCTAACTTTTTGACGGTCTAGCTACAAGAATCTAGGACCGTGGGAAATTGGTCAAACACTTTTGCGCAGTTTATCAGATAACGGTTGAGACGCCGCCGTCTAGTACAACCACCTATTACAAATCTAATTTTTAGAAAGAGACAGACAGTTGAAGGTATGTAAAGAACAGAATAGTTGCATATTTAGCTAATATACTGTCTAGTGCGTGGCTGAAAGCCCGTTTATTTAACTGACTTTCTTTGACGGTCGGTACTGCCTCTGGTTGCTAGACGGCCGTCTATAGGTAAACGGGCCCCCTGTGTGGAAAACACGAGGTGTTCGAGTTTACATATCTTCCATCTGTGGACCCCGGTGAGGTACTTAAAGGCCTATTTTACTGTCCCAATCACTTGGAGGAACATCGCTTTCGGTAATACCCCTCTACAAAAAATATGACCTCTGTCCTAATCCAAACTAGTTTCCACTTCGCGCCACACGATCCTCAGGGCAGTGATGCTCGGTTTCCTACATGAGACGGCACATTCATGACTCGTGGAGAAATACAATGGGTGCATAGCCTACAGATGTACAGTCCGGCCCGGCAAGGTCAAAGTGAAACAGGCCTAGGCTTTGCAGTCTAGGCTTTTGAGAAGTCTGCGGGCTTCGTGGATGCCTAGCTGTGCCGGCAGGCTTTTGGTATAACCCCAGCTAATTGGTCACTATTTTATTTATACGTAATAGGTATCTGAATATGTCTGCAAATATTTGTGGCCTTTCTAGATATGGATCGACGGCGACAACGACGAAACGAAACGGCGACTGAGAAACGCCAAGCTCTCACACGAAAACGATCGCACAACTCAGGAGCTGGGAAGTTCTCTTCATTCAGCGATAACTCTTAACAGCAATGCTAACTAACGGTAAAATACAGGAGTAGATATAACCACAACACAACATTCTCCTATCCTCCCATGGACAATGTCCCCAGCCGTCATGTCTGTCGGTCTTCAGGATAGGACGGGGCGGACTACGACCCATAATCTGTCTTTTTAGGGGCGTTAGGACGGACTGCTCTTGGGAAGGTGAGGGCCGGACGGACTGTAGGGGACTATAGTCCTAGCTCTTAGACCTCCGACCCAATCATTGTCGCATCATGAGACATCATTCCAACCGTCCCCTGCTGCCCCTGCCCCCTGCCGTCCCTCACAATCCCCGGCTGTCATCTTCGGTCCCCTGCCGCCCCCCTCCTAGCCTAAACACACATGCCTCACCTGTAGGACGCGCTGTCCAACCCAAGGACCGGAGTCCTCCTAGACGCTTGGGAACACTGCCTATGGACCACCACACATGCCCATACCATTCCATGTACGTATTCCCTCCCCCCTGCTCACACCTAGGCTAACAAAGAAAGGACAAACTCCCACTACCCATAGCCTCCAGGAATATGGCATTCATGTATCCAGCTCTTTCACGCTGGCCTTACACCACTCCCGCTTCTCTCACAGCTTTCCCGGCAGCTACACGGTTCCAAAACTCTCGCGCATTTCTGCATTCGAAATTCCCACGCGAAACAAAGGAACTATCATGAGAGCATGCCAAGCAGCATATCATGGCTTCCAACAGGCCTTGATCTTGGTGTTTCATTTCATAATCACACCTTATCACTCGAATCCCTGGACATATCTGCTACTGGAAATGGCAGTTTGATGGCCGCACTTGATGCGGGATGTGTCCACACTCTGTGGCCGCTGAGACATACATACGCACTAGTCAAAGGACGCGCAAGCTCCGAAAATGTTTTCACCCTCTTTTTTTTCTTTCCTTACAACCTTTTGCTCGCTTCACACCTTCCTTCCTGTGCACAACTTTCCTCAAGACTTTCTTTCTTTTCATCAAGTTAACATCAATCAATCATAATCTTCATCTCCACTTAAGCGGTTTCAGTCCACTGAGTAAAATCCTCACCGTAAATCATTACCTCCGCAGCCCAGATTTTCAGCATCTGCAGTCCGGTCCAGCTTGCCACAAAAAAAGCCCAGGACTGGCCGCTTGCGAACACTGAGCGAATGGCGTGTCAGCCGGCTTATAAATGCTGAGGCTGCATGCACAATAACTATGCCAGGATCACCCCGTAAGTATATACAGTATCCTACTGCAGAGCGATCAGAGTCGACGGAAGCCGGATAGTTGTCAGAAATAAAGAAAGCGGATAGATGAGGACAAGACTGGATAATAGTTTTAGTAGTTTCATTTGTTCTAGACCAAAGGATAGAAGGAAGGATAGACGGAGGGATAGAGGGAAGGGTTTCTGGTTATGTCTTTCCTTTATTCATAGTGCGGAGGTACGCAAGCAAATTGGATTACGCATGAAGGAGAGATTGATAGGTGTGGCAGACCATAGGATGATTGAGATGGGTTTATTATTCTTATATAGACTTATGTTTGGTTAGTTAGTTTAGATGACGAGCGAATGAGGTTTTTGATTTTCACTGGTACCCTTTTAGTCGAGCCCTAGTCTAGTTCGACCGTTCGACCTTTACGCGATTTATCCCCCGCAACAAGAGCGAGCCCACTGTGTAACGAGAATGCCCATGCAAGTGATCTCTGTCCTATAAGAATTCTATGGGCATTCTCGCATCACCATGTTCTCGGTTCGCCATGGGCTACTGTAACTGTCTCGAAGGATAGCACTGACAACTAAATACAGGTGTAACATATTTCGTAGGAAGCTATATTGGTGGCATCAAGGAGCCAGACTCCGCCTTTGTCCGGGTGGGGTGCTTCGAGATCTCCCGTCGGTCGTGCTGGAGCCGGCATGGAGAAAGATCGGCGTCAGTGGAATAAGGGGCCCTAGGGGGGAAAGTTATAGTTGGTAATTTTGGTCAAGCTATTTCGTCCTGGGTCACAGGACCGAGTGCGCGTGACTTTGCAGATCTCACACACCACCCCTAGGTGTGGTGTTGACATAACCCAGATGGTACTCTTCTTAGTTCCCGTTCCCGGTTCAGATCGGTCGTTTACTGAAATACCCCAGCATGCTTTCTAATTCTCGAAGCCGCCCGACCAGACCCAACAATTACAATTAAGGGTTGTTCAGAGAGCAATGTCCTGATCGCCCCCATACCACCCTCCCATTGGAGGTTGCCAGACTGCGCAGGGTAGTGGAAGCCAACCTCATTCGCCGGTGTGTACAGTGTTCCCAACCGTCCGGGGGATCCCGCGGGGACCGTTCGAATAAAGAACAGAGAGGGTTGTGTCGTTCCCCCAACGCCCCGCGGGGGACTGCCAAGAGCCGCGGACGGGGCGGGACGGCTATCTGTATTCCGTCCGGGGCGGCCTAAGGGAAGGACCGCCGTCTTTAGGCAGGACGGTGGGGGGCCGAGAATGGTGAGGGAGGGCCGGGGCAGCACGAGTGATGTCTCATGATGCCAGAAGAATTCGTTTAGTGGTGTCTGATTTCAGCATGGCTAGTACAGGAGGTCCAAGCGCTGGGACTATCCCCTGCAGTGTTGATAGTGCCGAATTTCCCTACATCGTACCGAAGAGGCACTAGTGAAATTAGCTTATTCCATTGATTGGCAGATTCAACCTCATAGAGGTGTAAAGCTATCAGATGACTCTGGATGTTGGCTGGTAAATATCAATCGGTGCATTACCTCACAGCTATGTCTAATATCACTCTCATATCAGGTTTAGTGTTCCTGTTGGTAAAAGATCTGCATCATAACTTGACCTGAAACGTTTTTGATATCACTCGATTAACATATCTAGAAAAGTGGGGAGCTAGTTTTCTAGTTTATGTTTTAGCCCGATGTAGGGAAATTCGGCACTATCAACACTGCAGGGGATAGTCCCCTATAATCCGTCCTAGCACCCCAAAAAAGACGGACTATGAGCCGTAGTCCGTCCGGTCCTCCCCCAAAGACGGACTTGCTGGATGGTTGGGAACACTGGGTGGATATCGGGCTTAGTTTTTGCAGGGGAATCGGATATGGGGGGCTTAAAGAGAAAAAAACACGAGCTATTCTGAGCGACTATTCTCAGGAACTGGGGGGATGATATCTGACTCAAATCACTCTCTCGATCCAGAGACAATCGGGCCCACCCAGTGCCTTCGAAGGTCGTTGTCCATATAGCCCAATAACACCATCTTGTCAAAGACAATCGTTAACCGCCCGAGTATCTTAGGCCATACTTTAGGGCACTTGCTGGGATTCCCGTTGTTGTATAAATAAATTCAAGGCCTTATGGTAACCACCAACCAATTAAACCATTAATTTGGAAAACCACACAACTCTAGGGATGTAGTACAGAACACCCTAAGTTACTACCAAGACTCCGGAAAAAACTTTTTGGTCACAACAAATCCCCATCCCCTTCCTTTTTCTTCCTCCATAAATCTTCCTCCCTTAACCGCCAACCAATCCGCCAACCTGAATCAGAATCTCAATGTGCACCCCTCAACAAATCACACACATATACCAAACTCCTATCCGAACATTAGCCTTCGAATCCTGTATATCAAACTCTTGGGGATTCATACGTTCATCAACCGGAAAAGTACGCTCTTCCGGGGCTGCGGTAGTAGTAACAATGGTACTAACAGTCTTCATTCTTTTCGTTTTTTTATCCGAATTTACTGATATCGGTATGAATGAATGGACGAATCAATGATTCAGTTTTCCGAAGGGGGGAGGGAGTGTATTCGATATTAGGGCAAGACCGTGGACGTTTGCTGATGATTTAAGAAACCCTCAGCGATATATTCGTGACAATGAGCGAACAGCGAATGTTGATATAATTATTTCAGAAAGGAGGGGATCGAGATATTAGAGAGAGGAGGGATTGAGAGTATTAGGTGAACTTTAGGAAGGAATTGCTGTTGATATTTACAAGAGAAAGGGAAAGACATGTTTTCTGCCTGTTTATAGACTCCCATATTTAAGAACAATACCATCACTGATAATAGGAATACGACATTCAAGAACAATGAAGAAATCATGCTCAGAAAATCAATAATCGCCTACAATGCGAGAAACAATAAGGTAGTGAGAGAGAGAGTAATGGCTCAAGAGGTACAATACAATGTCATGTGAAGAAACCCCCCAAATACAATGGCCCCCAGAGAGGAAACATGAAAATTGTCCGTAGGAAGGCTTTAACCTATACATTGGTATCCTCCGGAGAATATATGAAACAGTTGATGGCATAACAATCCCATCAGGAGCACTGTATGGGAGCGGAGATAGCGGAGGCACGGGGAATGCTCACATGTATAAAGGAACACTAGAGTGTGGACATCAGGAATGTTCCAGGGCGCAAACGGATGTATAGGGCATATGCGGACTATCACATGCACAAGTAGAGTTTTCACTACTTAGGGTGAACCGTAGCCAGCAACCTCAATAGAGAATAGACACCACAACCTTCCCACCCGTCAACACATTCAAGTACATGGTTGTTAGCAAATCTCCATCAACAGTCTGGCTTTCCCTACATGTTTTTTATCTGCATATACCTATTGTTCAAGTTGTTTTTTTTCTTATAATTTGTATTATATATATTTCCATTGATAATATCATATATTTTTCTACTTAGTATATTTTCCCAGTTTTATTTGTGCATGACAGACATTACTACAGTTAAGACAGAACTGCATATATTTTCTTAATATTTCATGATAAATTTTAAGGTTTTCTAATATAATTTCTTATTGGATATTTGAGATATCATAGTTGTTTATGCATTAGTTTACGCACCTTTCTTAATCATGATGTTTGTGCAAAAAAAGCTAAATTTTGGTTATGATACCAGAAGAAAAGCCACCATATTAGAAGCATCTCTGCAAAAAAATTCTAACTGTAGAACCAAAGTAGCCGCTTATCACATTCTCCTAACTTCCACGATCAACCACAACTCCCTACCGGCTTATGTCAACTCTACTCTTTTCCGCCAACTCTAATTGATAGAATCATATTTCGGAGACCCCAAAATGTGAGTCCCGAAAGAGCATTCAGATAGAACAAGGTGACAGGGCAGGATCAGGAGAGCTGGTTTTCCTGTGGCTTTCTTGTGGCAATAAGGAGTCCCATTTCACTAATAAACTACAAATTTTCATCCCAACTTTTCATAATATTCACGAAATCCCACTTTTCCAATTTGCTTATTCTCAGTGAACACAGCTGCCACAATAGCAACTACCGTATCTAGAATATTCGGCTGCGAAAGCTCCACAATAAAAACAAAGTAGGGAATCCTGCGCTATATCCTCATCAAGGCCCTCCCGTCCACCCGAAGCCCCTAGAATAAAAAACAAAAAAGAAGGAATAAAGCCACAGTAACACAACCCAAAAACTAGTACAAGTTAGATTTCTCAGCCGTTGCCCCGCCTCCGGAAACATGGAACTTCTTACTGGGCTTGGTATACGGTAATTATGTCCCCGGCGAGCCCCATAAAAATAACGGAAATGGGCACCGGGCACGTTGTCGTCCCAGAAGTGGGAGGACGGGTGGGATCTTTGGAAGGGGGCTGGACATCCACCAATTGTTGCAATAGCTGCCCTATGGAATAATCTTAATCTGCCCTGACCCCAAGCACCTAGAATACCTAGACTTATTAGAGCCCACAAACAGGCTTGTTTTTCAAATACTCAGATCGCTCGAGATGAGTGTCAGCGGAGACCCGCTGTGGACGATAAAGAAAACCCGCGGGATCGGTTCTCATAGTTGACGACAAGCCGCTGCTGATCAGTGTTCCCAACGGCCCGGGGGGTAGGAGTGCAGGAGATGCCAAGACGGGCCCGGGGGCCGGCGGGAAAGGGTGGGGGACGGTGGGGGACGGGATGAGTGATGTTTCGTGACTTCAGCCCCGCTTATATCTATTCAGAAATCTGGCCAAAGTGGAATGAATGAACTGGGTAGGAATCTCAGAGTTTAGATTTGTCGGAATGAAAAACTAAAATTAAAAAAACTCGATTTTTATCCACTGGCTCAATTAATGACAATTTTAGGCGCATCCTGCAACCTAAGGGAGCGTTACTAGGAGAGTAACCATCTCCCCCACTCTATAGTATGGTGAAGCACTACCGAGACAAGGGAGCCCAAGTTAAGTGAGCTCGCAATCAGTGCCTCCATTCCGAGTGATGAACAAGTCAAGCCCTGCGCCACCGAAGGAGGCCAATTTTAGTGGCAAACATAAAGGACACCCGGGGGAGCCCAGAAGCCGGTGCCTACCGTCAGGCCCCTCCCGCCCAACACAGGACGCCCGGGCACAAAATCCATCCCGCCCTACGACCGGATGGATGGGCTGGGTAGCTAGGAACACTGGGCCACAAGCGGAACAACCGGCATCTCGCTAGAGCTCTAGAAGTGACCATCACCTAGAGACTCTCATTTCTTAGTATCAGAAGGCGCCTCCGAAAGGCAGAAGAGGCCTCTATCGCAAGAAATCGCTTGCTGCAGTGTGCTACAGGTAATATCTGTAAACGAGGTATGGCTTTTCAGCCGGATAAAAGACTCCCTTTGGGGTCCAATTTTATATCAGTAAATTCGCCATCTATAGTGCTTCCTGCTGGCACTCTCAGGGGAAATATCCATGAGGTTCCACCTGGAAAGGCCACCAGATTCCCTCTCCAACTTTTCCTATAGATAAGCACCCTTCAGTCCATGCTTTTTCATTCCTACTTGCCATATTCCCAATCCATAACCCAATCTGCCACAATACCAAAAATAACTGAACACCCCGGGTAACTATTACAAGTAGAATTAGATAAGCGACTTACAACATGCACTGGCTCTTAGAATGGTAAAAGTTTTTCCCGTTGCTACCTTGGCGCGTTCAGTTTTTTTTTTGATATCTGATAATACTTTATCCAGCTGCATCCCACGATCTTTTCCCCGGGCTGCCAAGTCAACCCCATCCCAACCACATGGCATGCACAACATCCCCCATCAGGCGAGGGACTAACCAGGCCGTTTATTACCTCCAAAACCGCTACGCGTCATCCCTCCCCACTACCCAAATCTCACCATATTGACACCACGATGATCACATCGGCACTGCCACACTGCCACGCCTCAGCTTACGTATGCCACCAATTGGTGCGGTACACCGCCACCGGCGAAAACCCGCAACAATAGTACTTTCCCTCCGCCCCCCTGCTCGGTCCCTCCTACCTGCCCTGGCATGATAGTGCGAGTACAGCCTCGTTAGCAAAGTTCTCGTGGATCAAGAGGTACCAGGGAAAAATATTGGCAGTAACAAATGTACTGGTACAAGTGTCTGCAGAAAACCTGAAGTGCAAATTCTTGTACCGGTACATGAGTTGTCCCCAGACTTTTGCTAAGATACCTACCGATCAGCGAGAACTTTGCGAACGAGGCTGTACAAGTAGTGATACTAAACCCACACACAACACCACCCGAAATCTGAATCTCCCTTTGCTGACAACGTTCAATTTATCAATGTAATCATACCCGGTTATAAACACCCGGATGACCCGGCGCTTGGGAAGGCACGTGATCTGTAGGCGCACTTGCAGGAAGACAGGTCGACCGTGGAAGCCGAAAGCATGTGGGTAGAATTATGTTATGTGAAAGTGGAGTACAAGAACGGAGGGTGAGTAAGCAAATCAAAGGAGCTGGGGTGTTTTTTTCCCGTTTTTGCCAGAAACGGGTTGGAGATTTCTAGCAAAAGGGGCAGGTTGGATGTTTTTGGCAATCTCGTCGGATGGCCGGGATGCAACTATACCGTACAGTACTACACCATCATGCGGCAGGAAATTGGGGCGAGTTTTTTGACAGTGGAGTCCCTGCGAGAGGTATCTCGAGACTGAGTTGCGATAGCTGTTGCAAGAATCTAATAATAATAATAATAAATTAATCCACTGTAGCCTATGCACATCAGAGTATTCGTCGGATCGGCCATACCGATACCGGCACCCCCTCCTGAGCATGGCAAGCGAAGATCAACATTCCATCTCCCCAACCCTGCCAAGACAGAGTGACGCACTATGACCACGGTCGCAATTACCTCCCCCACCCTTACTAAACCAATACCGTGGCAAATTATCATAACGCGCGCCGCATTAAGACCACCCCCGAGTTACAAAAGGGGGAGGTTGGCGATCCATGAGCAGCCTCCCCGTCGACAAATTTAGCATCACTGCCACCATCATCATAATCATCAAGGTATCATCAGGGCACCCCATCCCCCGATCACCAAACCACACCTCACCCACTTATCCGCGATTGATCGGTGATCGGCAACGGTACTTCCATTCTTCTAGCATTCCATCCGTCCCATCTCACCCAGAAGAGTGGACTATCCGGTGTCTAGATCCGCACCCGACAGGGGTGTTTGTTATGGACATAATCTAACGTACCGGTATACACGGCTGTAGGCGACGGCATAAGTACCGTATCATAGCATTAATACTCTATGCGCAGGTAGTCTTTAGTAGTGGTATTCATGGTTAAAAGAGATGAATTTTCAGTAACTAGTAATCGGTGGGAAGTTGCGTTAGATTACATTATAAGTTAGTGTTGGCCAATAATGTCTTCATGTTCTGGGCAGCGTATTGGGATCTCGCAGATAGCGCGAAACCCCTATTTTTGCTGACAAGACCCCAGAGTTAAGAGATCTATCAGAGAATGTGGATAATTATTTCCAAAGTGTACAGTACAGTCGCACCTCGCTATCCCGGATCTCGCTTTCCCGGATCCCCCGCTGTCCCGGACGAAATTCCCTGAATTCTGAATTTTTTTACACCAAAGCCTAACTCACTGTCCCGGATAATTCGCTGTCCCGGACAGATTCCTTGAATTTTGGCCATCCGGGATAGCGAGGTGCGACTGTAACTTATATCATACTTACGAGATTTTAGGACTTTTGCTCAATCCTGAAAAATTCTTGCCTCATGTCCTCTTTCTAATTTCTAGTAGAGTTTGGTTAGACAGAATTCTGTAGCTACTGGACCTCCCCCGTCCGCTAGAAAGTAGAGTATTGTATGGTAAGGTATCCTAGAGCGACGGTCAATTAAACGTTTCTTACATGAAACAGAAAAGTAAGCCGTTTTTCTCAACATTTTTAACTTGGAATACCACTCGTGCGTATCTACTTGAGCATGGTTCCAGTACTGCAGAGACAACGGACCAGGGAGTCTAAATAGAGAACAACATTCCTGCATCACGGGCTGCCCGAAGAGTATGATATGAAAGATAGCAGGATAGTGCTTGCCCCCTCCCCACATACACACTATATAACCCGATCGAGCAATTCAAAGCGTTTTCGCGTCCATCCCGACGGGCCATATCGAGAAGAGGTGCGGCCGGGTGGGGTACGGTGGAGTAACCTTCTTACCCGATATTAAGCTAAAAACCAACCAACTACCGTACAGTACTCGTACAGGTACCTGGGGTAGTACCGTACTTGAACTCAACCAGTCAGTTATCCAACCGGTCAGTATGGCGAACCCACGAAGCGAAGGGTTCAAATGGGCCACACTACCGTAGTAGTTAAATTACACACCGGTACGGTGCAGTACTTGCACGCTACCGCGCTCCACAGCACTTCCCCGAAGGCTGTTTTTAACCAACCAACCAAACCCCTTTCCTTCCGCCCTTCAACCACCCATACCCTAGCCTATCATTACCCGTCGCGTTTAAGCTCCCACAACTCAAGCAAAACCGAGTTGAGACCAGGGCCACTTGCAGCACAGTGCTCTGATCAATGCATGCCCGCCTGCACGCCAGCCCATCCGCGTGCGCACACACGCACCTCAAGAGAGAATTATTTTTTACGATTCGTCGATAACCTCCCAAGCGCGAAACGAGAATAGAATAAGACAAGGTAAAGAGAAAAAGAAAAGTAAAAAGAAAAGTGAGGAAGAAAAAGAAAAAGAAAACAAAGAGAGAAAAAATATATGAAAACGCTACTTTATCATATTTCTTCTTCTTCATCACTTTCCCCAACTTCGTCATTGACAACGTGAAGTCTTCACAACTAGACACGTTTATAACGAAGCGTAACGTAGCGTAGCGCGGCGGATGCGTCTTGACTTCATCACGCTTCACTTTCAGTTCACTTTGCAGTTAGTTATATTATCCTTTCGCAGACGTTTCAGCCTGGGCTTTTATATCTATTCTAAGGCTAAAAGTGAGGAACGAGTGAGCGAGTGAGGTGGGGGGAAAGTGCACTTCATCCACTGAGCGGGGTGAGGGATTGGTAGGTATAGTGGCGACGATGACGATGACGATGGTGATGATGATGGTGATAGGGTAGGCATGAGCTATGATTAGTTGCAGCGTCGGACATCGTGGCTGATAATAGCTTAACTTCACTTAATTGTAACGTGAGCGGCCTTTTTTAAACCACTCGTTGTGGATTGACGTTTGCGAACACGACCGTTATTGCATACTGCGAGATTATAGCCTTTCTGTTTGGGTCTGGGTGGCATGCGATAGTAGTTGTGCCCGCGAACGTCACCCAATACGAGTATTTATTATACCGGCGGCATGCTGAATGGTAAAGAAGGGAGATAGGGTGCTGATGTCGCGGGTTTATTTTTTGCGGTATACTGAGGGATGTCACGGTATGGTGGAGCAAGCACGTAGCCAGGTGAGTACTGTAAGTGCAAAAGTACAAGCACATGAGTGGTTGAGTCACCAACAGCCAAAAAACTAGTGGCTTTTTCTGCGCAATTTTTGGAGTTTTCGCCACTTTTTTTTTTTCTCTCTGCATGTTCCGCCTCGCGGAGGGCGAAAATTTAGCGTGAAATGAATAAGTGCAAGGATCAAACATTGAAATACTTGGGGATCACTTTTTTTGTTGGAGGAGGGTCTCTGAAGTATTTATTTGAATGTATAGTAAATATGGTTTTCATGATCACCAGTATAGGATATAATAGTATCTTGGAAAGGGAAACTAAAGGAAACAAGAAATAGTGTCAAGTAGTATGGTAGCTCATATGAAAAGTTTCGCAGAGCGAATGAGATATGAAGTGAAGTAAAGTTTGTATAAGCAAGGGTAAAAGAAGCCCCCCCCAAAAAAAAAGACAAAAAGGAAGCAAATAATGAATGTACCAAAATATACATAGAATCGAAATAATAAAAAAGATCCCTATCATCGAAGAAAAAACGAGAACGAAACAACGAAAATCTCAAATCCCCGTCATAATCATGAAAACCTCCCAATCCCACCCCCGAATCCGAACCTTACACTGCCAGTACTTGTGCTCGTGGTCGCAGACATAGGTTCAGGGACCTCATGTGTAGTAGAAGGGATAGAAGACTTAGAGTTCAACATCTTCATCCTCCAATTATATCCTCTCGACGAGCCCCGTCCAAGCTTCAACGCCTCCATCTGCTCCAACCCCCTCAAGTTCCCTCCAACCTTTCGCGCCATAACCTCCTCCTCATCGTCTTCACTACTGCTGCTCGAGGAGCTCTCCTCCTCAACTTGCTGTGGCTGCTGGTCTTCCCATCGTACAGAATACCCAATCACCTCAACGCCTTCTGCGAACCCGACCGTTCGAGCGCCCAGTCTTCTCCTCTTGTTACTGCCATTCGTCCGCGAAACGCCCAGTTCGATCGGGGCGGCGGAGAAACTTGTTGGAGCGGAATCACGGCGCGCGTTGAACTGTGTGTTGCGCTGGGTGGAGAGCGAGGTCGGCGACAGCGGACCGGCAGAGACTGGTGGGATGGAGGACTTGGAGAACGTTCTGCGGGTCTCGCTGGTGATCTGGAGTGATAGCTTTGGAGGCCCGGCCCGGCGCTTGGTGACTGGCGGTGGTGCGAGGAGGGGCGCCGACGTATAGTAGTCTGCGTGGTGGGATGTTGGTGGGGTAGGTGTCCTTGCGTCTATGGGCGACGAGGGGAACTGGATTGCGAGCATTTTGATTACGGTAATTTGTGGTGGGTTGTGTGGGAAGATAGTGGTGGTGGTTGGTGGTAGTATCAAGCTCCGGAGCCTTTTACCAAACAAATGCAAACGCAAATAAAAACAAAGAATCAAAAAGGTAAAGGTGGAATCTTCTACCCTCAACAAAAGACTAAAGGCTTGTTCGTTTAATTATTCACCAGATCTCGGGATCTCAACGCCCTTATGTATTATCCCCCCCCTTCTTCAACTTTCTTTTTTTCTTTTTAAGAAAAGAAAAGAAAAGAAAAACCTCCCCACCCACTCGCACAATCACACCTTCTTCTCCCGCTAAGCTAAAAACACCCACACGTCTATTCCTGCCGGTTGCTGTTTTAAGATCCGCGCAGGGGTGAAAGGGTATATTTAGTCTCCAACGAGTCAAGAATGGTTGCAACCCCCTGCCCCTTTTCACCAATCAGCGATTCCCTCGTGGTTGAACCTACATTTTCATCCTCGGTTAGATTTTTCGGAGGAGAAACAGTTGCGAAAAAAGAAAAGAAAAGGACCCTGGGTTGGACAGGGGGAGCGATTGGTCGCCACAAAGTATTTTTACTGAGAACCGACCAACCCCGCATCGGTCATTCTGTCTTTCATCCTCGACCAAGTGAGTCGATCAAAATGGATCTACAAATTTCCTATTCCGGTAATAGAGCTGTCGGATGGGAAAAAGGGGCCCTTTGGTTGGTTGGTACAGATCGTACCTTTGACCCGGATAGACACCTATTTTTGTAAGGCACGCGATGTATCCCGTACTCTTTTGCTTTCCCTCTCCACCTTAAAAAAAGCCAACCCGCCCAGAACTATAAAAACCCCTCACACACCTATTTTTACACCGTATAATACTTGTAATAATTAATAAAAAAAATCGAAGGAAAAAAAACTCTCCCTAGCTCTATGAAGGTATAAATCCGTGCCCCGATTTCGACACCCGCAGATCTTTGCGAGAACGAAGTTTTCCTTTTTTTTTTTTGGTTACCCCACCTCTCACGAGTGAATGGATCAACAGCCAAGCTTTGAATGACCTTGCCTGACCGGAAGGAAATACCCAAAAGGATCTTGAGCACTGGGGAAACAAGTGAAGATACCGGTATTCCTTCTGCTCGCAAGTGCTTTCAGCTAACGGAGCCCGGCAGCTCAATTGCAAGGGAATATCGGTATCCTAATATTATCATTTTGTATTATATCTGCCCGTGCTAAGATAGGGGCAGCAGGATGTAAATGCGGAGGGAAGGGTCAACCATCACGCCCTAAAACAAACCCTAAACCACCAGATACCCTGATGGATTTTGCTACAGTACTATCATAGCACAGTAAGTTGCTGTGTTTTAGAGTTTGTGATTGTCTCATTTGTACGACAGCTCATTGCATTCTACCGGTGTGCGGTACTAGAGTAATCAGTACAGTTATGAGTATGCAGTGGCTGTGAAGATGAGAAAAGAGGAAAGTTTTGTATGCAGAGTGGCTGAGGCGGATAGGTTCCGAACATGAACCCCCCAACCCTCCGCCACACTTGTGTGAAAAGAAGGGAAGGAATACCGCAAGTGGTCATGGTACGCATCCTACGAGTATGTGCGAAGGGGGAAAAAAAGGGTCATCAGAAGCCACTTAACTTAACACATTTGATATTACACAAGGAAGCACAGACACTTCCCACGCTTTCAACTTCCTGATAGTGGCTTCGCGTGCGTGGCATCCATCCTGAGAAACGGTCCAGCGTGACACCACCACGCTACCAACCCCAGCCCACAGGCAGGGTACCGGATCAGGGGAATCCCAAGCAAACCGGACCTAAGAGCGGTGGTGGCACTAGAGAGTCTTTGCGGGGCTTTGGTGCTGTTTAAACCAGACTATTGGCATTTTACTTGTAGCATACACAACCTGGAATTAAGACCCCAAAAGGGGGTAACCACGATATCCCTGATTACCAGACTGGAAGAGGTCTGGGCTCCTCATGGTGCCAAGACGGGATAGGAAGGAGAATGAAGGGGAAAACGGTGAAAATGAAACGGGGAAGAAAACGGAAATTCTCCGCCTTGTCGAAACGGATTCGTCGTTTGGAGATTGTAGGTTCTAGAAGCTTCACAACCTTGCCTGGCCTTGGCTCCCTTCCTTCTCTGGAGAATTAACCCCCTAGGCCCTTTAACAATCACAACCCTGAGGAGCCTGGAACAGGCAAGTTACCCAGTTTCGGTGATCAGAATACTTTTTTTGCCTTTCCCCCCATTCTTGCAATCAAAAAATGTACGGTATTATAATTATAGGAAGTTCTTCAGGAAACGTAGTGGGAATCATGACTCGGCACTTGCGAGAATGCCAGCGGGCACGGTACCACAAGGCGACAGCCCAATCCAATGGCTTGGCACAAATCACTACTTCTCACTCATGTGCCCACCCAGCCTTGCCCTGGATCCCTCTAGCTCCCCACTGTGGGGGAGGGGAGAGAACGAAGGAATCCAATTAAAGAAGGGGTCCGGTGAGGACAGTTTTACCATACTAACATACACGGAGTATCTGCTATTTTGCAACGGAGCCTTTCTCCTGACGGTTCATAATGGCACTATCTCCGTAACATACCCAACTGCTCACCTTCCCCCATCTAACAATGACCTACCCACAGTACTCGAGTACAACGCGGCGCTGACACTCCTACATACGCCCTCACCGGGCCTTAGCATCTGGCATAATAAATGGCTCTAACCCCTTCCGATACTATACATACGTACACTTCTCTTCTCCCTAGCTCAGCTGGGTAATTTTTATACCTCGACTGACCTTGCTCGCTTACTTTTTGCTATTTTTTTGAGCTTCCTTTTCGGGGCTGCTTCACCGGTGATCGGGGTCTTCTAATTTTGCTGTTTTGCCATTGCGATGAGCTGGGATGAGGAGGTATCGCAACCTAGTCTGCTGTATTACTTGGGTGGATGAGGCTGGGGCGGGCGCTGTCGTTGCCATTGCTGTTGTGGGCGGGAGCCTCACGTGCGCCTCAAAACTCAGAAACAGGTACGGGTGGGAAGGAGCGGACGGGTAGGGCTACACCCGTGAGGCGGGAGTGGATAGGGGGGTGTTTCTTTTTACTCATCTGGGGTTTGTTGTGTTGCGGGTTTGTGAGGCCGGAAGGGTAGGGGGGATTGAGGAGGGCGAACGTTTGAATATCATGAGGGGGGGGTAAGTGATGTCTTTTTTCCATTTTTCTTGGCCTATGGTTCGATAGGGCGCTGTGTTCCCACTGTAGGATAAAACAGGGCGAGGTGCGATAAGTTAAGGTAATAGTATAACAATATTCAGGTAATAAATGGATGAGACTTATGTTTGTTGCGGGTGCGGAATTGTTTTACGGTGCCGTATCGTGAATCAATGCTGCTACCGTCTGCTACGGTACCACAGTTTGATACCCCTACCCAGCGTATCGTCTGCCATACGGTACTGTGTTGTGCACCCCGAGCGAAATCCGCACAGTTTAGCAGTGTGATACCCTATACTATACTATCACTATTACCCGGAACCAATAAGGCACCAAGCAAGACGAAACGAACCCATCTCCAAAACCTCCCCCCTCTTGCAATAATCCCTCCCAGCCTCCGTCGCACACCTATTAATACACAACCCTAACCCCGAAGATTCCCCACAACGAGAGTCCAGACAAAGATAGAATCGTCCCCGTACTCGAGTGCTCAGATGGATAACCCAAGCCGATTGGTTCCCCCCCGGGAAATTAAATTACCAACCGAGCGCGATCTTAACATAGCTACTTGTGCGATTCAACCGTTCGCTCGTCTTCGCGACCAATCGCACTCAAGTAGTGGGGAATGAGCGTCCACGGGTACTTGGTTCCCGTCTTACTGTGTTGCTTAACTAACTTTAACTACCACTACACCGCGCTCACCAAAGCGCCGATAAAAACTCCGTCAGCGAGTGGCCTTTCGTATGGAATGCTATTATAAGCGTGCGCTACTGTGCGGTTAGTATGAACGATACGGTGCTGGACCCTGCGTTGAGTGTTATTTTATTTTATGTTATGCCCTGCTCGAGTACTGGGGTGTCACGCGAGGGGAGGAAGGAGGTTAGATCATTATGGTTTTTTTTCTCTTCCTTCCTTTTTTTTATTTTTTAAAGGGGAGGGGGTTCTTGGCGAGGTGGGGGTGCGGGATATATTCTTGGGTTACCGTACTTGTCGTTTGTTGGAGGTTTAGGCACGGGCACGTTAGGTAGTACGGGATTCGAATACTCGTACATGATGCGGCGGGAAGAGGAGGGGGAGAGGTCGTGGTTGGTTGCGTTCCGGGGTTCACTTCATGGTGGCTGTTGTGTGGCGCTATCCTGGACCAGCACCTGCTAGGGTGGTGTGCCGGTAGTTGGCCGTACGAACTCTGGGGATGGGTTCAAAGAGCTTAACACTCCAATCCAATATCGCAGTGAGAATACGATAGATCATGAGATGTAGCATGGCGAGTAGTTGGAACATGAGCTCCTGTGGTAGAAAGTGCGGGGTTATCCTGCACTGGGCTGTTGAATTTGGCCTTTTTGAACTAGTCGGTCATGGGCTGTCACTCTGGTTTGTTATAGGCTGTCGGCGATAGCATTTGAGCTGTGCTCGGTTATTAATTTATTTTTTATTTCTGCCATAGATATCGCGTGGGGCCACGTGCAGAGAGTTTATCTGCGATAACTTCTAACTTGAGGGGGCCTAGGGTACTGCACTCGAGTGCCAGGTAGTGGGTCCTTGGGCTTCCCTTAAAGAAGGTTCAGGACCAGTTCTAAAGCAGCCGAGCACATAGATTACATGCGAGCTCATATTATATCTTTCTAGCGATGCCACGCAAAGACCTATAGTTAGCATCTAACGGAAGGAACTTTATTGATTAAACTATCGTAATTTACGACGACATAGCTCCACTCCCCCGATACTCTCCTTCGGTCGTAAAGTAAAGAATAGCCGGATAGCAAACCGCTCAAGCACCACTTATCCCTCCAACTACTGACACTGTAACTAGCTAAACTAAATTGGGCCAAACCACCAACCGAACCAATTAACTTGCATCGCACACAAATCCAGAATAGTCCTGTACTTTCCTACCTATGATACCCCGGCAGTTTCTCCGAAAAAACGTCACTTAACACCCAACACCCAACGCCCACCCATCTGCTAAGCAACTAAACCATCAAACCAACCTAGCACGCAATACCGACGCATGATCACTCCGAACCGCAACTCGAGCCCCGAGTACACGCGTGTCAAGAGAGACTCCCGATTAGACACCGCGCTGTGCAGCCCTTCCCACAGGTATACCAGCGGTACTTCAAAGAATCTAAAGTACATGGTAATCTGGTGGCTGTCGTGCTACATGTTTCCATACCGGATCTCTTGCATGCTGTGCCGGTACTGTGCGCTTGGTTCTTTGTACGACTAACTAACCCACGGAACAAACAGACAAACGAACGAACGGTTGAGGAAAACAAAAGCTCGCGCTGAAAAATAAAAACATGGGGAGGGGAGTGTTATGGTGTGGTCCACTGTGGGGGATCTGGAGGCTGTAGGGGAGTGAAAGGTTAGGCCAAGTGCAATCAAACTGGGTACCAAAAGTACTCGGGAGTGTCAGCAAAAAATCGGAGAACTATTTCTATTGATCCCATACAAGTCTCAAAGGAGATAAGGGTTGTGTTTTCTGATCTTTTATGGACTACGCCCGGGCACGATATACTGTACTGTTGGGCCACGGTATCAAGATTGGACTGGGGGCGGGGGGGGGGCTTGTGTGGGGGTGATGTGTTTTTACACTCTACTCGAGTAGGGGTATATTTGGTATACTGTTGGGCTTAATGGAAAAATTAAAACTTTCGGAAGCAGAGTTCTTAAGAGAGCAGAGTACTTATGAGTGCCCACGAATGTTTTCGTACAAGACCGGGATTGTATTGCTGGTTAAATATCCCTGTCATGTATGGAAGCATATCCCCGGGTATGATACTTGTACATGTACTTGTACAGTATGTCACAAAATGGGATTGATAATGTCTTATCCAATAGAAGCATTACAGGTGCCTACGAATATGTTTTCCTACAGGATGGGATTGTTTTGCTGGTTAGCTATCTTGTAGCGTACTAAAACATATTCCCGGGCATGTGTACGATGGGGGATTTCTACTCGAGAAAACTCATTTTGCTGATGCTCGGTGGTTGAAAAATTTGGGATGTTACAGCCCTTGAAGAGTTAGCTCTAGTTGCTAGCCTAGGTTAAAGCACCGTTACAAGCCCTCGGTGTGGAGGCCGATGTATCATTGGATTCGGTGAGGAGCTTGCTATCGTGACCCAATTTGCGAGGAGCTAAGTTCCGTGCCAGCCCAATCTGGTAGAGCTGCTGAAGGTCCGTGGTGTGTTGTCGGTGGCCATGGAGTTTTCGGGGGTGTTGTGGATTTGGAGGTATTGTGATTTAATGAGGGGGTGTTCTAAGAACCTCATTCATTTCTTATCCTGGGGATGTAAAGGGGGATGAGGGGATGTGAGGAGGTCTGTGTGGCTGTCACTGGAAGGCTCGTGATGTTTTTGTTATGCTTTGTACGAGTACAGTATATACTCCTGATCTTATCCTTAGCACTGCGGTATTTATATATACTATGATAACCAACTGCGATGTAGTGTTCTCCTGATAAATGGCAATAGGAGAACGGCGATCGCTCCCCAACCCTTCTCTTGCTTTCTCTATCTCATATAGATCTAAGGCTATAACCTCGTGAACTGAAAGTAATAGCTGATGCGGGATTCCCGATGTCTTGTATATCTTTGGCTCATCCGCGGCATTCTGTATATGAAATCCGAAACGCACGCTGAGTTTAGCTACCTAGTACTTGGGGATCTAGCCTGCTGCTTGCCGGCAACGAGCAACTTTATGAAATAGATTGGATCTAATTTGCGCCTTCTAGAATCTTTCAAGATCGCCACAACGGGCTTCTACACCCTCTACGGTCTCGGCTAATCTCTCACCATCTTTTCATCTGTTGCTCGATCCTTTGGAGTCATGGTCTATCACTCAGTTCCTTGTTGAAGTGAGTGTTGAAAATAATAGAAGTGGAGATTTTGATCGGCAAGGAGGGCTTTACGCAGCGGAGTGGAGCAGCGAACACGAGAGCTTGTGTTAAGCGGTGGAGGAGCTCAGGATTGCTTCCGTTGAGTGTGTAGGACGGAGAGTAAGAAGTAAAAGGGTAAAAACAAGAAGGAAGGCAACGGCGGGGAAAGCGCAAGAGGGGAGGAAAGGGAATGGGAGGAAGTTTCTCAAGCATGTGGGTCCTTCTCCATGTATAGATGTACCACTGCGACCAATGAGTGCGGGCATTTCCAACAGCAATCGCACTTGGCTCGATTATATTTTATTTATCCTGGCTCTGCCGGCCCGGCCAGGAACTTTGGATGTTCTGCAGTAACCAGCACAGGCCGGTTGACACTCACCGGTGCTGGAACGATATGAACACCTAGTGGCCTCCGGCGGTCAGTGAATCTCGCTCGACCACCATTGACAAAGCATAGCCTTAATTTCCAACCTGCATGGGGCTTACAAAATTTCCCTGCCCCAAAACTTACCCCGCCGGGAGAGCGTATATCGGCTAGGAATGGAGGATGAAGGACTCTACCTTTTTTCTCACAGTGTTCCTCTCATCGTGTGTTGCGTCTCTTCGGCTGCGTTGTTTGGACTAGATGCTAACCTTAACATGGCCGGATCGGCGGTGCTAGGGTGAATAAAACGCATCAAATATTAGCGTGTGCCTTTCGCACCCGCGCCGAAACACTTGGTGGTGGAGCTCTGCTATAATCGGCAAGAGAGATCAACGAAACTCTGTGAGAAGATACTTGATTATCTCCATCTTGTTCTGCTATTTCTCTGCTTTGTTCACTGGGCATGCGTTCGATTACACTACCGATACCTACAGTACATGTTCTGATATCTTTGCCTATCAGATGTAGCCAGGACGGCTTCGTTATCGGGACGCGAGATGAAATGAAAGTCCAAACGGTATACTAGGAGAGATCGTGACTAAAGCTGGGCTGGGGAGTAATTCCCTATTGCATAGGGTAATGCCCCTAAATTAAAGCCGGCAATGCCTGGACTCCCCTTTATCGGCACTCGGTATAACACCTTTTATCGATTGACAGGTGTCGAGTGATGGGGGAAGGTGCCATTTCATCCCACAATTCCCCCATACACTGGGAATGAGCTCTAGCTAGAGGGAACATCTGATAAGAAAGTAAAGTGTTTAAGGAAGAGCTGATGGAGTAATCCAATTGTGGTATATAAGGTTGGGATATACTGATGGGATTGCTACTGGGTTTGGTGCTTTGGAAGGACTGGTTTTCCGGCATTGTGTGACAGTGGGCCAACTGTAGTAGTATTATGGACATCACCGAGAGAGTGTACAAGTTACAGGTATGCAAAACCCGAACACTTGTGTCCGAATTTTGTATGGGCGGTTGGGTACGCATAGATAATTTACCATACAAAAGTTTTGTCCCTGTCCTTTCCTGTTACATCGGGGATAGTAGCTATGGAATTCGGGGAACATTTGTCCTCTGACAAAGAAAGCGAGTGCTTCGGAGGCACAGCACAAATATACGCTGGAACCCCCCAGTTCCTCGTTCTACCGATATCATGAGAGAGTATCATACCTATCGACGGCGTAGCGGTAGAGGGAGCAGATCAACCTGGGAAAAGCTGTAGGAAAGACGGGAAGGGTAGTTTCATAAACTTGATTATCTTGCTTTTCCTTATAAATGAACGGTAGGGAGAGGTGCATAATTATATAGCTCATAATAAAGGCGTCCTAGTACCTCAGTTGATCACCGGATATATATCTAGCTTCCATGCAAATCCCCCTTCTCCTGCACGTCCCCGTTGTAACAAAAGAATATCATGCTAGGAGAACGTCCGCGGTAAATCACTGTGGCCCCAGATCCACTACACTCCCGAAGCCCCCTTGGTCAGCAACAATGTACTCGTACTACCTATCTCCATAAATCTACAGGATTGGGTTGGAACAGGATTTGGGCTCTAGAAAGTTGGGGTTATTGTACCCGATTGCACGTCGAATCTCACCATACCCCCGACCCTCGGTTCCCTACCAAGGACTTAGAACTCGCTCCAACGTACGATAATTTAATACTTGGAGCTAGAATTTCAAGAATTTGGGCATCAAAATCTTTACTAGGATCATCGCTCCCCGATATAAGATTTTTTGTGTGCCAATCGTATTTTGGGGTGCCGGGATTGGGTGAGATGTTTTGGTACGTCCACCACCTGTTCTCGAGATATGGAAGACCGAGGAATAGAGAGCGGCGGCCGAGTTGCGTGATGGAAAGGGTACAAGAAGTGTGGCGTCATCCTCCATCCAGATTTTATTCAACTGTCAAAATTCCACAGATTTCTCCGGAAGAAAATTAATGGCAAATCTCTTCGAAAAACTGAGGCGAGAGGGGACAGAGACCTCATTAACGTGTTTGTCACTGTTGCTACTGACATTTTAGTTATGCGCTGTACTATTGTCTTATTTGAGACCCTTGGTTAGCCAAGAGCCCGGAGGTGAGTGGGACTACAATGGGAAATAACAGAGCAAACCGGTGCGTGAGGATATTTAAATCTGCACTCACTATCCCTTTCCTCATATTGGCCTCCTGTGTTCGAGTAACTTCAAAATGTGTTCTTCTCATGCTTGTATGTCCTCATCGGCGCCTTACTCGGGTAGAACAGCGCCTCGTGGGACATACCGATAGGATGAGAGTGGGCAAATGGAACTATTGGGTTCGAAGAGAAAGTAAGTTTACCAGAGTTTGTTTAGATCCTGTGAATCCCTACGATTGAAAGCTCGGGTACTGTGCTTGGGGGTTGGTAGAATCGGGAGTGCTAGGGGGGTGGTTATTGGACAATTTTAGCCACAGATATCCCGATTTTCGGAGGAAATTCGGAAGAGGCTGATTGGGGGTGTCGGGAGTCCTTGGCATGAAACGATTGGACGAAATGCCGCTTTGTGACATCTCGCAGCCTTGCTCCCGACATGTTTTTCTACTCTCTGAAGTTTGCCTACAGCCCTGATACCCTAAACCATTACCTTTCTGTCCCCCTCAAATCGGTCAGTGATTAGACTGTATGGATTATAGACGGATTGCCGGGCCATTCAACGTCAACGGCTTCAACAACGCCAACAGCTTCAACACCGTCAACAGCTTCAACACAACTATAAACGATGACAAGGCTCAGGTCCTACAGTGGTTGTCACCACTCGAGCCTCAAAAAAGGCATCAAATTTTGCGGGGGAGCCGGCTTGAGGGTGTGGGACAATGGATTTTCCGGAAAAGCAAGTTTCAAATATGGAATGAAGGGAAAGATGGATCCTGTGCCTCAGTGTTGTTTTGCTATGGTGATCCGGGTGTGGGGAAGACTCATATTAGGTAGCACGAGATATCGTATGGGAAAACCCAGATCGCTAACTTGCAATTTTAGCTCTCTGGTGATCGATCATTTTTATGGCAGTGGACCAGATGTGGCAGTGGCCGGGCTGTATTTTGACTACCTTGATCAAAAGGAACAGACTGCATCGAACATTCTAGGAGCCATACTTAAGCAGTTGGTAGGGGGAGGAAACATCCCGGAGGCCGTGGGCAAAGCTTTTGAAGACGCGAAGGATCACTTTGGCGGGGTACGGCCACAAGTCCAGGAGCTTGTTAATATGCTGAGGCCGGCGATTGAGCAACGTCGACGAGTTGTTATATGTATTGACGGCTTGGATGAATCTCTCCCAGCCCATCGGAATGGGCTCCTTCGCTCTCTGCAAGCTATCGAACGGGAGTTGCCGAATGTCCGTTTATTCCTGACTGGAAGGCCTTTTATCCACGACGAGATGAAGGAATACTTCTCCCATCTGGACACTGTTTCAATTAGCCCAACAAAGGGAGACACCAGGAAAGTTTTGGAGATGAAGTTAGATGAGGATCAGGAACGTGGCATCATGAACCCAAGTCTGAGAGCTGATATAATGAAAATCATTCCGAAAACAATATCCAAGATGTAAGTCCCGATACCTAGTTTCCCCATGTCGGGTAGGGGTCACGCTACTAACGAGCTATTTTATCTAGATTTCTTCTAGTATCCCTGAGCATCGATGCAATTCTCGCGGAGACAACAATTCATCGGAGGAGGGAAAAGCTTAAGCAGATATCAAAGGGTCAGGATGTCGGGGGCGTATACACGGCCACTTTTGAAAGAATTAAGGGGCAGGAGAATGCCAGATCACGACTCGGAATGGAAGCCATCATGTGGGTAGCATATTCGGAGCGGCTACTACGGCCGGACGAATTATGTCAAGCTTTAGGGGTAGAAGTGGGGTCGAAAGATTTGAAGAAAGATAGCGCACCGACAATGCAGACCATAATGAACTGCACACTAGGATTTATCACGGTCGATTCACCATCGTCAACTGTCCGGTTTGTGCATTTCACTCTACAGGAGTATATCCTAGCCAATCCTACGCTTTTCCAGAGTCCCCATTCGGTTATTGCTGAGGTTTGTTTGACTTACCTCGACTTTGAGTTCATCCGGAACCTCTCACCTACTCTTTCTTCACCCCCTCCAACAGCTCCGTTTCTTGATTATGCCTCCTGTCATTGGGGAGCACATGCTCGGAGAGAAATCAGCGAAAGTTCAACACCACTTGTACTTAAACTACTCGATGGATTCGATGCACACATAGCTTGCAAGCTCCTCCTATTGAAGGAGCATAGGGAGTGGCAGCCCTTCGGTACTAGAGGTTACCCGATGGGATTCACGGGTCTTCACGGTGGAGTCATCCTCGGGGTTTTGGAACTCTTGGTTTCTTCATTCGATATCAAGAAATGGGACATCAATGCAACTGACCTCTGTGGCCGCACGGCGTTGGCATGGGCTGTGAGAAAAGGATTTGATAGGGATGTGAAGATCTTACTGGAACAGGAGGGTATCAGCCCCGACATTTCAGATAACGGGGGCCGATCGCCATTTTCATGGGCTTTAGAGTGTGGGCACAGCGAAATCGTGAGGATGCTATTGGACCGGAACTATGTCAATCCCAACAATACAGATAAGAGTGGCCGGACACTATTCTCATGGGCTATCGACAGGGGAAGTGAGAAGACTATGGAGATGCTAATACAGTGGAGAAATTTCAATCCTGACACCGTAAACGATAGTGGCTTGACATCATTATCTTTGGCTGTCATGTATGGGGAGGAGAGAATTGTGCAGATGCTGTTGCGGCGGAGCGATGTCAATCCTAACCCAACAGATGAGAGTGGCCAAACACCCCTTTCATGGGCTGCCCGCTACGAGAGCGTGGAAATTGTGGAGCTGCTATTGGAGCGGAGGGATCTTACTCCCGACATCGCAGATGAGAGTGGCCGAACACCATTGTCATGGGCCGCCGGGAACTCCCGGCCGGAAATTGTGGAGTCTTTATTGATGCGGAACGATGTTAATCCCGACGCCGCAGATGAGGATGGCCGAACACCCCTTTCATGGGCTGTGGTGGGTTTGGTTGACGAGACGTACATTAATCTCGACAAGGAAGGCAGGAACTACTCAGACAATCAGTTTGATTCCGGATTTGAGTGTGCCATGGTTGCGTGGATGCTGTTGGAGAGGAACGATGTCAATCCCGACGCGGTAGACAAGAGTGGCCGAACACCTCTCTCATGGGCTGCTAGTTATGGGCGCAAGGGAATTGTGAGGGCACTGTTGGAGAGGAGCGACGTCACTCCCGGCACTCCAGATGAGAGGGGCCGAACACCATTATTATGGGCCGTCATGTATGGGCATGCGAAAGTTGTGAAGATGCTGTTGGAGCGGAACAACATCAACCCGGACACGGCGGATGGGGATGGCCGTACACCATTATCATGGGCCGCAGAGAGTGGGTATGAGGGGATTGCGGAGATGCTATTGCACCGGGGCGATGTCAACCCTGGCGCGGCAGATACCAGTGGCCGGACGCCATTATCATGGGCTGTCACTTATAAGCAGAAGGGAATTGTGGATATGCTATTAGGGCTAAAAGGTGTCAATATTGATGCAGCGGATGGAGGCAGCCAAGAGCTCTTATTGCTCTCAGATATGTTTGGACATCTGGAAGTTGTGGACATGTTGGAACGGAACGATATCAACCCGGACCCGATAGACGAGGATATTTGAACGATATTTCCGCAGGGTGCTGGGAATGGGTATGCAGGAGTTGTACAGTTGCTAGATGCCCCCAAGACCCCATTAGCAAATCACCGCTCAGTAGGGAATTATCTGGGCCTATCAGAGCCGAGGCCCCCCAGCTACCCGACCCACCCCTCAAAATGGCCCGCAGGATTTGATCCCCTCTGCTAGCATATAACTTACCCCCTTCAGTGACAATCGGTTCACTCCTGCCCTTGATTTATGGTTCCCCACCACAGCTCCTCCGAATATATGCTCCTTAGCTATGGACTTGAGCCCCCCAGCTCGGCCGCTACTCGCCTGCAGACGAGCTTGTTATCATTCTCTAAAAGTTAGCTGTTGGAGGGTGGATAGGTTGCTCATAGCGCTGTAAGGAAGAATACGAGTGAGAGTGGGTGGTGGGTCTAGTCTCTGACCATTTCCTGTGAATGACCTGGGATGCTTTGTTCTCACCTTGTTGTTCTTTCTCACTTTGTTCTAATATATTTCTAATATATTTGGCTCTCGTATCTATGGTAGAAGCTGTTTCTTCTTTTTCTGAAAAGAGCTTTACCTCATTTGGGATTCTCACTAATAAGTTTATACAAATACCCCATTCTAGTACTTACTTTATCAGTGTGTTGCACAAAAGGAGGGGGGACTAAGGCGCGGAGAATTTTTGGAGTTGGGTGGAGGTTCTGGCATTTCAATGACGATGGTAGAAGGTTCCTTATGTCTTGGGAAGGGTTGTGGGGGTTTTATTTGTTCCGGAGTTATGGCAATTTACAAAGAAGGTCTTCAGCTTTATTTTTCTTTTGTCACGATGGAAGTGCTCAGGGGACCAGAGATAGTCTAAATAGTGATCTGTGGAAGGATAGATATTATTTTATTATGCTTTATAATATATATTTTTGTCTTTTCTATTGGCACTCTGGTACACAACAAGACAAAAGTCTAGCTATACCGTTCCTGCCCAACGCCCTAGCCCGGAGTAAATGCCCTAACTCTACCGCTACGCCATTTATTAGACACGCCAATAGGAGCACTCTACCGAGGAATCCATTTTAGGCCGAGAACACCAATCATGAGAACCAGAAGCCTGGCCGATCCCCGGGCCTTTTTTTCTCATCGTATGTCTCTGGTTGACGCTGGTTTAGAGTGCTTGGATAGATCTTAGAATGAAAGTGTATCTCTTTCCCACCACCTGCTGTTTGTCTGATAGGAGTGGTGTTGCATTATGCATGGATAAATGAGCGTCCGGCAATCATTGAGGCCTGGGCCTTAAATTACCCTGTGTATTAGGGAATTCCTAGTTAGAACAACATTCGCCCATCACTTCCCCTTCCGTGTACCATTATGGCTTCTTCTATTGATGTTGCCTTCTGGTCCTGCAAGTCGCCCGTGGTTTAGTTAGATGGGGGAAGTTATTTAAGGATTTTGGTTTGGGGGTATTTAAATGCATGCATGGACGGTGGCTCTGATCGATGACAAACCGGTAAAGAACTGAAGCGGACTTGGTTGTTAAAGACACAAGTACTATCCATCCCAGACACTGCTCTCTTTTTTCACGAGCTCTGTGCCTCATTGTCCATGATAATGGCTGGGCACGGCAATATCCAAACACAGATATTCATGTATCCACCTAGGTTACGTGGTTTCGTAGATCCCACTTGTCGGTCGTGATGGCGCTTCATCATGGAGTAGTGAGGGGAGGCGGGGGATATAAACTAATAGCTATTTTCCAGGAATACTGAAACTGGGTTGTAGTTGTGTCTTGTTCTGGCCCAAATGAATGAAGGGAAGGGAATGCACGCGGAGCGAAACGTGATGAACGCGGAGGAAAGAGCCCTTCAACTTTATGGCTTTCTGATGCACTACTCTCTAGGTGCTCTAGGCCTTGGGGCCCCGGGATTTGAAAGCTCTGAGCTGGCGCAGCCCTTGGATGGTTCTCATGGTGTCGGTGGCCAGGTTTCTGTTGTTGCCATCTCACCCCACCTGAAGCTATACATTGGTTTTGTGGAGCAGGGGGAACAGGAAGCATTTGAACTGATTTTTTCTACTAGGACAGGGGACCGAGTGACCATTCATGACTAGAGCTATTATAGGGGGAACAGGTACTGGGGGTTAGCCGGGATAACCGGGAGTGCGGAAGGACGGGATGGCTGAGCCAACGGGCGCGTGTTTTGGGTTTTGTGTCTGGAGCGCTATATGGATGGGCGATCGATTTAGAGGGCACTGAGAATGCAACGTCAGCTGTTGTGCGTGGCTCGTGGAAATAGCAAGCGAGGGGTTCTGAGAGGCGGTTTGTTCTTCGCATATTGTGGGAAGAGAACTACGTTATAGTTGGTCACCATAGTGTACCTATCGACGGCGTAGCTGTAGAGGGAGCAGGTCCGCTTGGGAAAGGCTTTAGGAGGGGCAGGGAGGGTAGTCATAAACTTGGTTATCTAGATTTAACTTCTACACTAACGGTAGGGACAAGTGTATCTAACGTATAATGAAGGCGCGCTAGTCCCTCCATGAATCACCGCATTCTTAGACTCCGACGGCGGAACAATAAATAGCGAGTGACGAGTGGTGAAACGAAAACGAAACGCCAAGCAACTCTCGACTAAAACGATCGCACACTCCTGGGCGGGGAAAATATTTTTACTTTCAACAACCTCAGGCTCACTCTCAACGACAACTACTTCAACAACTAACTAAGGCAAAGCCAGGAGTATATATCATCACAAAACCCTCCTGTTCTCCCATGAGCCAGTCTCCTTCCAGGTGTGTCCCCCTTGCCTTTTCCATACTCCGATGCTAACAGAAGAAAAACAAACACTCTTTTGCTTTCGGCCTTCCAGCTCTTTCACGCCGGCCCTACAACGTTCCCGCTTTTCTCCTGCCGGCAACAGCGTTCCAAAACTCTCGTGCATTCCTGCATTCGAAATGCTTTCCATAAACACATGACCGATTCCTCAGCGCATTTCCGAAGTTAACGGGTGCATCCCCGACGGCTATCTAAATAACAAAGGAGGTATCGGGAGAGTATGGCGAGCAGCATCATTTTCAACGCGCACATACCTCTAGCTTCCGCGCATGTCCCCACTCTCCTGCGTGCCCGTTGTATGGTGTCGGACAACCGAAATCCACCCTCGCGGCAAACTTGATCAAAATTGGGAATGGTCTCTCTTTGAGAAGGCATGATAAAGTGAATTTCCTCTTGTAAAATTATTTAAACAACAAATTAGAACAAGTCCATAATGTTTGATTTCATATAAGACCATGAACGAGGTTGTTGTTGCGCTTAGAGCTAGAATTGAGGATGTTGCTCATCTTTATTAAACAGCCCTCTGCAACAGGATTCCGATAATTGGGTTTGAGCTCACCAATGAAATGAGAATAAGATAAAAGTTACTAGAGGCTTTGGAAAGGGGTCCTCTGTAAAATTGTCGGAGGAATTATTTTTTAAAAGTTTTTCCTCGGCTACTAATACTTGTAGTTCAGCATGCCCGGATTTTTGGGAAACTTTGGGTGGAGGGCAGTTTTTAGTTGTTAGGCACTAACTTAGACTTATGACAAAAGAATGGTGTGCCAAGCGGGTGTTAGCGATAAATCACTATGGCTCCAGATCCACTGCACTCCCGATGTGGGGCAGGGTCATATCATAGGGTAGTTAGGCGGTCACACGTGGTGTTGTGCCCCACTGTGACTCACCCACTTAGTAGATAGCTTGGCATGCAGAATTTTCTGTATATAGCCTCCTTTACCTTCTGTATCTAGACAAGCAGGCACAACACACAAGTCAACCACACCATTGTCAACACTTCCTTCCTCTACTTTAATTGGTTCAAACACTTCTCTTCTATCTAACCTCTATCTGGTGAATTAAGTGGGTCATCATCAAGTCAATCCCCTACCCAACTATCTTACAGTGTTTCAACACCTACTTTTGCTGTGTTGGAATAATCATATCTTTGTTCTTGTCTTGCGATAGTTTACAAGTTGGGGTTTTTTCTTTTACGCTGCACTAGATCATCATGGGGACGCCATGGGGGATGAGACATTGCTTGTGCTTGTCAGGACAGCGTCCTATGCTGTTCCTGGAGGGTTTCATATCACAATCTCCCATGTTGGAGATTGTTTGAATAGTTCTCGGGATGAGGAGTTGGTGTGTTGTGTTTGGAGGGCTTGCCCAATGGTTATGACGGAGTTGGTAACTGCTGCTAAAGCGGCTATAGCTGTGATAGTGTGTCCTGTTGTGTGCTGCATCAATAAGGACAACTTGGCTGGTATTTGGAACACTGAACACTCACAGGATTCTTCGTTTGCAGCTTCATCGGGTATGACTGCTTGTTCTAGGACAGGTAGATGCTCTTTGGTAAGTGAACGGGTAATCGAAGGTGTACAGGGCACAGAGTGTGGTGAGGTGGCCATTTCTGAACTCAACTTCTCGGAGAAGGCTCTTTACAATAACATGAACTTGAAGCTTGACAGATCGAGTGATAAGGACTATGTTCCATCTTCAGTGGTGGTTGGGGATAATGCTATTAAAGTTGTGAGATTGGGATATAAGACGAACCAACTCGACTGATGAAGAAGTACAAAGAAGCGAACAATAGGGAAAAATATATTGGGGATAGAGTAATATTTTCAGTGACCTATCCTTCCTACAACTACGGGAATTCTAAACACTTTAAATACAAAACAGATAGGTGGCTCTTCCAGGAGTCCACATAATACAATCACGCCATTCAGATATCTTCTGAGACCATTCTCACATAGCGGTGAGTTCTTCACCACTATCCCTCACTGCTGTCCCTCACCACTTTGCTTCACAGCCTTGCTGCTGGTTCAGCTCCACATCTCGCATAGCTTTCTGGAAAGAGGAATGAACGGTGAATGATCCGACTGCAGAGCGAGTACCGGTGATTTTAACAATAGCTATGTCGCGCAGCGACAACAGGGCCTCCAAGGCAAATGGCCTTGGTCATTCTAGAAATGTGGCATCTCGTGGTTCCGGTGGACAGGTTTCTAATGTCTCACACTCACTACCGTGCTGTACTCCCTTTTAGCTCCACATGATATTCTTGGCCCACTCGCTGAATATGAAGCGGGTGATGTCCCTCTGAGACCATCTGGCTTGGATTCCTCCATAGCTGGCGAGGATGCTGTAGATGTTGAACAGTCAGCTTAAGTGGTCCATGCAGGTATGCTGACTGTAGATGATAGGATCGACAACCTTGAATATTAGGTGGAAGAAGACTGGGAACTATTTGACCAGCTACGTTATATTGTGAAGGGCCTTGAGGTTGAGGTCAAATCTCTCCTTAGTTGGAAGAAGGATGTTACGATGAATAGATGCGGATGCCATTCCTGGAAGACGTCTGGCTAGGCGAAGTCGGCCTCTGCTACTCCTGCTTCCAGTACTCCAGTCATGGCTACTACCATTCCCGCAGCTCCAGCCTCTGATGCTTCCACTAGGTGTATTTCTGCCTCCCCTGTTGTTTCTACCTGTGTTGCTCCAGCTTCTTTGACTGCTGACAAACACAGATATATTCTTACCAACCTGGCTAACCAGAAAGTAGCTGCTTTTGGGTTTGTAGCTGAACCTGGTCCTTCAATCACAATCCTTGTTCATCCGAGTTCGACATATGCTATCATACCACAAATGAATCTAGGGTTACAAACAGTTTTGCAGCTGTGGCTGCCTTTGGTGCTACTCCTGATGGATATAACATTGTTGATGACAGAAAGCAATTCACCAAGAAGAAAACACCATCCCTCGGGACCAGATTACCTCTATTCTGAAGAGGTTCAGACATTTGACGATTCGGTTTGACTGTAATAGGGATGAGAAGTTTGTTTTCCCTGTTGGTATTACTGTTGGTAAGATTATAGACTCATTGAATACTGCCCTGTTTGCTTTGAACTGTAGGGCATGTTTTTCCGTTACCTTACTTGGTGAGTGGGGCGATGGGCTCCTTACATTGGCTGCCACGGAGGTAGATGCAATTGTTGTATACTACCCGGTATTGCGCAAGGCCTTGGCTTCCCTGAGGCTGGCTCACTTTACGTTTGCATGGGATACTGAGAAGGTTCAGGTAGTTTTGGGGCTGTTCCTCTTTCCAGGTTTGGTGGTGGTTGGCAACCCTCGGAATGGGAGGGCCATACTGCATTGGATCAGCTGGCTACTGACATTGAACAGAGCAATCTAGGTATTGTTGTGGCACTCATCCTTCATAGGCAGGCAGGGTACACAAACTAAAGTAATACCAGGTCAATAATGCTAGTCAGATCCATGTTTTAGAAATGACTCCGGAGGTTCATAAGATGATGGCTGCCTCCCAACTGAGGATCCTTGTTTCTGGCCAAAGGAGGCTATGTTGTCTGCAGGACAAGGATAACCTTATGATTGTTTGTACATGCTACGAAACTGTTGGACATTGTGCTGGGGAGTACAGAAATAAACCGGTTTGTATTTTTTGCGATAAGGAACACCCGACTGCTCATCACATATGCTTGGTTTTGTCTTGCAAGAAAGTGGCTGCTGCGTGCACTCACTTGCATAGACTTTGCCTGCTGTGCAACTTGGGTGAACATTTCACAGGCCATCGTGAGTGTGCGGCTTTGCACAGTGCTTCATCCCCTCCCCCTAGGTTGGGTCTGGCTATGCCAGTTGTTACTGACCAAACTTCAGTGGTGGGTGTTAGTGATGACTCTCGGGAATCTTTGAGGCATTAGGCTAGTGGTAGGCCTGATACTTTACTCGCTACTCACAGGGTGGCTGAAGGGATCTCGAGCGTTAGGATCTCAGAAAAGAAGATGAGGTCTGAAGTAAATCCAGACCCTGCCAACCACAACCATGAGGTAGTTGTCCTCTGCCTTGATAAAGGCAAAGGGGTTGCGAGGTCATGGTCAGCTCCTGCTGATGTGTTGAGATCTGGTGATAACGATACGCGACGCGCATGGTAATGTTGATTAACCTTTACACTATTAATGTAGGAGTGTGTTAGGTGGTACCAGATCTCTAAGAACAAGCGAGATGGGTAAGACCAGGGTACTTTATTGTAGACGGAGATGTGGCTAGGAAGGCTCAATATAAATGTGCGTAAAATAGTGATAAAGATTTTTCTTGTAATAACTTATTATATTGATAAGGTCTCTTCCCCGTAGCGTGATGATTTCAGTAAAGCTCGGGAGGCACTTCGATATTTATCTCCCGCGTCGATAGAGTGCGCAGCCTACAAGTAACTACCATACTAACTAAGTACCTGCTAACTATTTCCAACATTTCTTCTAGTGCGAACACCTTTTGACCCTGAATAATATCGCTCCAGCATTGACTTCCGGACTGGAGAGCTCTTGATTTCTCTGGTGTGGCACCACGTTCCAGTCAGAGTTCACAATCCTTCTTCCGTCAGGAGGAACTGAAACTTGTCGGCATGCTAGACAGTGTCCTCATCATCGGACGAACGAAGTGGCCAACTTCGTAATCGGACCTATCGCAGTAGCAGATATCACTCTTGCTTCCTGTGCTTAGGCTTTGGTTAAACTCTAAGTCGGGATCGTACCAATGGTACAATTCCCTCATAGTCTTTCCTTACCGAATGATCCTATATGGTATTATACCATTGGTGTGGGTGCGGTCATACTCTTATTTCATTCTAGAGTAGACACGACGAAAACGTCCCGTTACTTTAGTGACATAGTTTCCTGTGCCGTTCCGCTATGTCTGTAACTTTATGCGACATCGACCGATTTCACCCGGGACACTTGCATAAGCTCGCCAAAGGTCCCCTCTCATATATCCTGCGAACAGCATCCGGTTGGACGGACGGCCGCGACGTATACGGTGTTATGAGATGGGTTCCAATGATAGTGTCCTTTGGTGTTGGGACGCAACTGCAACGCCGTCAGGTGTTGTTGCGCCGTCCCAACTCCGGGGCCAGAGGGGGGTGTTAGCTTGGCGGGGTGGGGGTAGGGTAACCCCAGGGTACACAAAATGGATGGAAAAGCTACGCTTTTCTTATCTGCTTAACAGAGCGGGTGTTGGGAATCTTTCATTAGCGTGTGATGTTTCTTCCTCTGTTGATGTGATTTTTGTTATTGATCCTCCTATTGGTGGCGGTGATGTTGGTGATTTTGATTTTGTTTCAGGTATGGATGGTGGTGATGTCATTGCATATATTTGGCGGAGTTTGCTTGAGTTGTTTGATATTGTTTATTCAGATGGGTATGGTTTGATTTTCAGTATTGGTTGTAGCGGCGAGATGGGTGAGGTTGGTGAGATTTATTTGTCACCATGGATGATGAGTTCGGGCGTTGAGGATGTTCACTGAAGTGTTACATGCCTGGGATGTCAGGGACTGTTTGGCGGTAGGGATGAGTGGCTGAGTCACTTGAGAATGGAGAAGGGCGCTGGATGTAGGCCCCCGTTATGGATGAGATTTCTTACAGATTGTGATGCTGAAGGCGATGATGATCGTGATAAATTGTTGGTTTTTGGGGTTTTGGGTTGGGATGAGATTGTGTGATTGTGGTTATGTTTTGTTTTGTTTTTGTGTGTGTTTTTGGTTTTGGTTTTGTTTAGCTACTGGATACCGGTTAGGTGTAGCTAGGATAAATTTATGAAATTTATATAGTTTAGAAGAAGGCCACGCCGCGGGCGACAGGAGTGGAATACAGCCTGCACGACACACCATCCGAACGAAGGGCAGAAGAGAGAGAGCCCATCGCCGAGACTCGCCATGCCAACAACAATGCACTCGCGGTAGGCGTAAAGTATTGGAATAAATTGGGGTCAAGATGGCCAATGCAAAATTTCCTGCATTCATATTCGAAGGTAGCCAAGAAGGGAAATAACCGCTCATTTCTTTGTTCCTCATACAGACATTTGCCCCCCCTGTTTATTCCAACACTTTACCCCTACAGCGAGTACTACTGTATCTACCTCCAACAGCTCTGCTTGTATTCTCATCGTGTATTCGGAATCCGGTTGCTGTAAAAGTGCCGGAAGGTGTGTCAGAATTATTTGAAATATCAAGGATTTGATGTGTTTAATACAAAGAGGACAATGTAGCCGATGGCAGTGGAAATAGTGATGATTATGAAATAATGACAGCGATTGTGGTAGTAGGATGAGGGATGGTGTTCATTCACTGTGGAGGGTAGCCCTGATGCTGCTTTTCTCAAGCATGGCAGTAAATTTTAAAGTGTGAGTTCGTTCTCATACATGGGCTTAACCAGCTACTGGCACTGTTCACCACAATCTTTCAAAGAGCACAAACACCTAACCTTTTATGGATTTGTGATGGCTTTTACAAAATGGGAGCTCAATCTTGGCGCAGAGACAACTAAAAGGTAATAAAAGAGAACAAGCTTGGCCTGGTATGAGAATCAATAATGTAAGTAATAGTAACTACTACTAGGCATGTTTGGTCATAGTATTGAGACATAAATCTTTAATATTACCCAATTCCGAGTACGCGATGAAAATGCAAGTACAGTATTGGGTTGGGACGAGGTTTGGGCTCAAGAAGGATGGGGCTATTGTAGCCAATTGCACGTTGAATCTCACCATACGGTACCCCCTCCTCTCGGTTCCTTACTAAAGACTCAGCACGGTGCTCCAACGGAATTTAATACTTGGAGCTAACATTTCAGGAATTTGAGCACCAAATTTTTTACTAGGGGCCCGTTTGCCTATCGCTTCGTTTGATTTCGCCGCTTTCACTAAGGGCGGAAGCCGCATGCTAGGGTGGACCTAAAATGTGGTGTGATACTCAATCTAGAAATGATCGGGGTTCTGCATGTGTATTAGATAAGCTAGGAGGTG
>Ga0307509_10000276_pt1 | contig 84756 bp, 75 predicted proteins | sample 10_EM_MG_FD_202245 | JGI IMG/M metagenome (GOLD analysis project Ga0307509, IMG submission 202245) | Populus trichocarpa ectomycorrhiza microbial communities from riparian zone in the Pacific Northwest, United States - 10_EM | ecosystem: Host-associated > Plants > Roots > Unclassified | place...
GGTTCGGAAGGCATGGCTGTGAATTCACCGTTGATACTATACAATCTACGCGACCGTGATCGGTTAAAGTTTTTCTACGCTGGTGCTTAGTCAGCCATTCGCGAAGACTTTTGACGGGTGACTGTATGACCTAAGGTATATATGGAATACATGACCGCCAAAACCCAACATCCGGTTCTACTAACCCTATACTCAACCCCAACACATATGAGGATAGCTACCCGTGCCTACTGCTAACCTAATACCTAACAATACTTATGTACATACAAATGACCCTTTTCCTTCCGTTTCAGAACGGGGGTAAGGCAATTTTCACAGCAAACATGTTCGCCCAACGGAACGGTTTCATTTTTGCCAAAAAGGCCCTTAAACACCCACGAGTGGCATTGGATTTTCAAATGTTCTGCTGGTGTAGGGAGGGGGGCTGTGGTTAGCAGAGGTCTTAGTCAGCTGTAGATTCGTGGGAATAGTATTATTATATCATGACTCGCACGTCTTTGTCCAGAAAGGTCTCTCTCGGCTAGGGGATAGGTTATTTTGCACCAAATATTCTGCTCACCGAGGCTCTACGGTATTGGCAAAAGACCGGGTAGTAAAGGGTCAGGGAAATACTGTACTGTCCTACTGCAATACCGAAAAATCTCGCCAAGCTTGCTGTACTTGTACACTACAGCCAAGGCCGTCATGCATGCAGGACTACAAGTACGGTACACGCAAACGCATGACGTTTGCGAGTACCCTCAGTCAGCCTAATCCTTGCATGTTCACTAAAATACGTCGTGAAGGTTCTTTCTCAGAATGGGGCTCAAAGATTATGGCAGTCGGATTGGCCACTAGGGGCTTTGACTGCATAGCGATTTTGGCGAGTTTTTGCGGCAGTACCGGTAGTCGAGTAAGGTTGAGCTGTCATAATGGTCGCGTCTGCGAGTACCAAGCGGCGTCTACCAGGGTGATGGTACTTAACTAATCCTTCCCAGGAGCTTTTAACTCAGAATCCGGAGATCATAGGATTGACGGAGATAGTGGAATTCATGAGATTTTGCGGTATCTTAGCAACTAATTTTCTCTCTCAGGACTAAGTGTTAGGATACTTTTGAAATCGGCTTGTATTGAGGGCGAGAATAAAAAACAGGCCCAAATACCGTATTGCAATAAAAAATTAATAAAGGTTTTCATCTTCTTTTCCTCTTTACTAGCCGTTGCTTGCCCCCTTTTCTTTCTTTCTCTCTTTTTTAATCCATCTTCGTGGCGATTTACTTCTTGATCTAAACGAGGAATGTCTCGGCATCGTGTTATTAAGCAGTCATTTCAATTCACCTTACCGGTACCACGGAGGGCAATGCCTCCCCATATCGCTCGAGACAAAATCCCATGCGAGGTTTCCCACATATGCCACTTTCTATAACCCATCGTGTTAGAACAGAGTATCTAAATCCAGGGATAACTGACCCCCACAGACTCCATCACAACGGCAAATGCGATGCGCATTTGCCATTTTATAAGGAGCATCTTATCCATAGCAGCAGAATTTGTTCAGAGGAGACCGAAATCCTATCACTAGAGTAAGTAAATCGTAAACTAGAGAAAAGATATATTGGAAAGAAACCTTCCTCAAACCTTGGATATTTTTTTACCGAGCTCCGCCATCTAGAGACCGAACTCTTATTACTAGAGAAAACAAACCGTAAACTACACTAAACATATATGGGAAAGAAAGATTTCGCAAATCCCTAAACGCTTTATCTAGTCCGGTGAGCCGGTCCCACTATCTGAGTAATTGTTAGTAAATTAACAGTAATGGAAAGGATTACATACAGTGTTCCCAAGCGTCTGGTCCACACTGTGGGCACCTACAGGACTCCAGTCCCGGCGTCCCGGGCGTCTGTCTCAAGCTGGAGGGCAGGGACGTCCGTCCTTTGGGAAAGACTATCGTCAAAGAAGTGACTGTGGTGCCTACAGTCCTCTACAGATCGGTAGCTCCCGAACCGTACCTGCAGTCCTCACCCGTCATCTGCAGTCTTCACCGGTAATCTGCAGTCTTTGCCAATTACCTGTTGGACCCGCCAATTACATGCAGGGCCAGCCAGTCACCAGTAGGGCCCGCCCGTCATCCGGAATTACCCGACTACTTTCGTCATCTGAGACACCTGCAGTCCCCCACCGTCCGCCCCGGGCAGTCATCCGGACGGACGACAGGATACCCGCCCGTCAAGTCCGGACTCGAAGACGGACGAACTGGACGCTTGGAAACACTGCAATAGAGCCTGAGCAGTCTCTTTTAAGTCTCAGCGTTTCCAACAACCCTGACTCCCAACTGTTCCATGAGGCCAATGATATCCTCCCCTAACAGCAGTTAGTCATCTTTCCCTTTTCAAGTGAACTTGAATAAGGGAACGGTGTGATATGTAGTTAAGGGTTTCCCAAAATGGGACAAAACACAGAAAAGAAAGAAAAAAGTATTCAACTCACTGTAGAGTTGATTCAATGCGTTAAGCGTTGGAGGAAAGTTCTCACATGGACGACTGGCAGTATTCAGGAGCGGCGTGAGGTAACCGGTTAGGGCGCGTACACGCGAGTTGACAAACGGGCCATAGTATTAATTCCACTATTGCACATGTCTTAAGTTAGTACTAAGGACTACATGACTTGAACAAAAAAGGGAAAAGGGAAACGCACTTGCGAGTGGTGAGTTTTTTGATTGCTAGAATGTCTTCCGAATTCTTCTTGATATCTTGGCTGTTTTGCTTGATATCCTCGGAGTTTTTTTTTTTGATATTGTCATTAGCCTCATCAAGTTTCCCATTGATGCTCTCGATCTGCTCGGCGAACAATTGAAAGCGTTTGTCGATCAGAGTTCTCAACGGTCCGGGGCCCCCGCAGGGCCCGGCGGGGAGACCGCCAAGAGCACTGGACGGGACGGGACGGCAAAAGGTGGTCCGTTCTGGCCCGGGAAACCTCAGGACGGCTATCATTGCTAAGAACGGCCGGCCCTACAATGTGAGACAAATTGGCGTGGGGGGACGTGAGGGACAGCCGGGGACAGCCGGGGACTGCCGGGCAGAGTTTTTGCTCCGTTCAATTATTTCGCGTGCCAAATAGAAGCTGAATATGAGCAAAGTGTAATAAAAGAACCGTGCTATCCTGTTCTAACAAATGGGGGGGTGGACTTTTAGTATCTCCCCAATATTGCATGATCGCTAGAAGTGGAACATACTCAAGATATATGGTAGACCATGAAAATAACAATGAAGCACGAAATTCAACTCCCTGATTCCCGATATCTTGTTGCGTACAAGACCCTGCGATAGGGAAAGGTTTTAGTGGAATTGCAACCCTTGCATCTGTGATAGCCACTAACTTAAGTTGCATTTCTACCTCCGGTTTTATCAGTCCGGACTGAATTATAGTAGAGGACAGAAAGCGACAAGGAAGAACATCAAAAACACGGCAGGAGGGACAATAACAACGCGTAGAAAAAATATAAATATAAATAATAGTAGGAAAGAAGTGAGTGAACTCTGGTAACTTGAACACCGGGCACAATAGGAGGACAGCGGGGGACTGGGGACTGCTGGGGGACTGCTGGGGACGGTGGTGCTGTAGGTGACGACAAGGACGGCAAGTATGAGACATTTGCGACGGGGGACGGCGGGGCCCCTAGTCCTTGGCCGTGGGTGGTAGGGTAACCTTGGAAAAAGATCGGAAGGGACGACACAACGTCGTCCACCGCGGTCCTCCTTCAGGACGGACGGACTAGCCCGTTGAGAACACTGATGCCGATGGTGCTCTGAAGTCACTCTATAGTCGCGATGGGGGGTATGTCGCTTCGGCTGGCACAAGGACAGTGTATATTTGAGTACGACGTTGGTCCCAGTACTCAGCCTACACTCTCCCCGTACCCAGGCTCCCGACATACCTGCCGAAGCGACATACCACCCGTTATGACTCTAGCTGTCCTGTAGCATCACTTGGGGGCAGGTGCTGATTTGCACGAGTCTCGGTCTCTGCCTCATCAGGGGTATCGTATTGGTGTCCATACCCCTCCCTGATTATTATTTATGAAGTTACAAGAGTAGTGCTCTCTGTATTCAATGAATGATTCATGTAAAACTAGCAAACTAATTTTTCCCTTTTACTTGAACGTGACTGGATTTGATATTTGCTACATGCTAGTGAAAGGTATATGTATCTTGCAGGAGCAGTGATAGAATAATTTATCCAGCTGAAAGTGATGTATAGATTCAAAATCTTGAGATCTTTGTACCAGATAATTCATTCCTCTACCTCAAACAACTGATTTCCAATTTAATGCCTAAAGGGTACTAAACTTGACTTTGGTAACCTATAGCATAAAAGAGGTCTATGTTGCTTAAATATTCATGATACAAACTCTTAGTGGTGTTGTCTTTAATATAAATCCCTTGACAATGTCTAAAATAAATGGTATATTGATTCATATCCGTAAATCTAATTTTCAATGTGACCCTTGCAGGTTGCTGCATTCAATGTTAGCTTCATGCCAGAATAAGATGAGTTAGTGTCACATCACTAGTAATAAATAGACTGACTCATCTAAGATTCATCTATAGAATAGCAACTATTGACTTCACTGATCTGTGTTGTAGATTCCCCGATAACCACTCAAGTGACATTTCATTGCATAAATCAAGGTAGCTGCACCTGATATATACTATCTATATGTATTGAATAAATCTTTATTGTAGGAATACTTATTAAATTTCAATCACTTATAATTATTTACTTCAGAATAGCTAGATTACAGGTTCTGAATGTGAAAGATAATTCAAGTACTACTAAACTGATTTTCAATCTCTGACCTACTGATTGTTCGGCTTGATACCTGCTATATGATAATATTGGATTGATCCAGATACAAACCTTTTCTATAGAGTAATATTATGGACTTGCTGTTGTTGTAATTGATTTACCTTATGAGGATGTAATGATTTATCAGTCAATATCGTTTAAATGCATGTGTTTTTGTTGGAACCTACCCATCAGCACTCAATACAAACAATCTTGTTTGATTAATTCTTCACTTTTGTAACCGCTTCCTGGGGGTAGCAGTCTTGCAAGGGGATATCGGTATTGACTCTAACCAAACCGGTGGTATAGACGAGATCAAGTACCGGAGATGCCAACAAGTAATTGAATAGGCTCTATTACTTTATCAATACTACTAAGAGAAGGGCAAGTACTTTAGGCCTTATGCGAAGCTCGAAGATTCTCGAATCGAACTGAATAGAAGATAACTGTTCAACCAAGTATATTGAAAACTCTGTCTGTCAAAGTCTGATCTATCTAAGTCCGGAGAGATACAGGTCTTTAAATATACTTGCGATAATCCATCTCACATCAATCATATCCAAATCCTAAGGCATCAAACGATACCTAACCCATAAACAATCAAACAATAAACAAGGCTTACGAACTTCCGGAGTTCGTATCCTAAAATAATATAAGTAACAAATCATAAGGCTTACAAGTCGCCTGAACTCATATCCTAAAACAAAACATAACACAAACTAACAAGGCATACAAGTCACCTGAACTTGTATCCTGAAACAATACATAAAACAAATCCATACCTAAACTGGTAACCTGTACCGGTTACAACTTTAGATACTTAAACTATATATTCACAAGACTTAAAATTATTTGTGAGTGCTATACTCTATTGGCTGCATCTTCAAACTTTAAAAAAGTGAAAGATATGCAAATATATTTTTTTACACTAAAAATCTCTTCTACTTAAGCATCTATAGCATCAAATCCTATATTAATTGAGAAACAGCTTGTTGTATTAGATGTTTAAGATATTGAATTTTATTTTTACATCATTTTTGGGAGGGAACACGTCATATATGAGTAGTAAAAGGTCAGAACAATTGATTATTATGGATCTAGAAATCCTTTGCTATGATAGTTTAATTATCTTATTCAGAGTGTTTAGTTCCACAATCAAATAATTAGAAAGTAAAAAGGAAAAAGAAGAAATATATATTTATGTGAGTAATTAAAATAATATTTAAAATATTTTTCTACATAATTCTCTATCTTTCAATATATTTAGAATAATTTTAAACATACTGTGAAATAAACTTGAAATGTATTCTGGTCTGGATGAGAAGTAGGTAATGGGAGTCGAATACAGAAGACATTTGATATTGTATTAGAATACTACTTGAATATTACCTGGTGTGTCCAGATGGATGCTAAGTATTAAGTAGTATATCTGCTAGTATCCTAGGTATTGTATTGTTGGTTAATTACATCATTACATCATTACATCATGATAGAGGGTCTGGATGGTAATACATTTTGAGTAGTAGTTAATTTTTGGAGTATCCTAAGAATTTGATAAACAGAATACTCATCATGAATATCTCAATTTGTTTGGATCTACAATGGTTTTAGAACATGAAAGGTTTGGATTCCTGTGGAATAGAAACATATATGTCACACTTTTGTATTTCTCACCCAATAACCATTTTCAATTACCTTATACTTGGGACTCTAATAGAATAATAAATCTCCGATTGTGACCCACTACTATCTAACCTCAATGATGGCACAAAGTAAGATGAAAGTATATGTGAACTGTTGTGTTGAATGAAAAGAAAGCAGAAAAACAGCGGAAGACCGTGAACAGCGATGACCCCCCATAAGCATTCATGAAATTGAACCTATGAACGCCGATGGAAAAAAGTTCACTGATGAGCGCTAGTAGCAGCATCCAACAGGACCCACGCGTCATACTGCGATCAATCCCATCACAATTAGTAACAATCTCGGAATAGGTTCCAAAAAAGGAAGAGAATAAATAATACTAACATCGATGTCGTTACCCTGCATTTTGGCCACCAACATCCCGTCCCAAATAGCTACCTTCTGAGCAACAAGCCTCTTTTCAGTTATCCCCATGCGTCTTGCACGCGACTCGAATTCTGCAGCCCTCCCTCTTTCTGCATACGCCTTGTCTTTTTCTGCTAATTCGATTATCGAAAAGGTCAGCTCGGTTTGCTACTAGCACCCTATTGGCGAGCATCCCAATGGGGTTATGGATGTGGAGGGGGTTAAAACCAGTTGCGGCTAGGATCCGATTGAGCGCTATTCTGTGAAGGTTTAGCCAAGCGGCTTTCTCCTGGCCCGTGCGCCTAGAAATCTTTGGGCGATTAAGATGCGACATGAGGTTCCGCTTGGCGCGTTTTCCTTCGTGAACAAAATTGCAGCTGGAGACGGGGCAGGCGAGCCTGGGTTCTGGTGGAACTTTCAAGAGGTCAGAAGAGGGAATAGGTGCTTGTGGGAAATTTTTACCGTTGGAGGAGGAAATGGAATTGGGGATGAAACCTTGAGACATGTCATCATGGGGGCGGCTAGACATGATTAACGAACTGGAGTATCACCGTTCGTGACTGAATGTGATAGTTCTGGTTGCGATGCTGGGACGGGGGGGGAGTTGAATATGACCAGCAGCGAGATGAATATCGGGGAGAGTCGTGGGAGTTTTGGAAGAAGAGCTTTCTACAAGGCAACCGGCGCAGCGGCGGCAGAAGGATAGCCCTCACTTATAGAGAGGGTAGCGTTCGTTAAAGAGCCTCCGGGGCCCCGAAAGCGATGGGCCCCGCCCTACCCCGCCCGTGGCCCGCTTCCCCGCCGGGGGGGCGAGGGGTTTTCTCCAGCCCTCCCCACCCCATCCCCCGCGCATGGCCTCGCCCCGCTCAAGGTCCGGACAGGGCCCTGTCAAATATTTGTGCTCCTAAACGGGGTCATGTCCGGGGAATAGGCAAGGTTGGGCACCGGATGGGGGCGGGGTGGGGACCACCAACAAAATAGACCGACCGCACCTGTGGCGATATTGGCACCCTCTGCGAAATAGGTTCGCGACCACCAATCAGCATGCCACAACTGGTTTGGCCTGGGCTTAATAAGGCAAATCTCGCTGAGAGTGTCAATCTCGTTGTAGGTGCGGTCGGTCAATCTCCTCCCGGGCCGTGTACCGGCGGGGCCAGCGAGTTCAAAACCCGCCCCGCCCCGCCCCGTAAAGAACTCTGGGGGAGGGTAAGTTGTTTGTGGGTTTTTTGAGGGCCCATAAATACACCCGCTGGACACTCTATATTCGGTTGGGGAGGGGGGGTGATGGGCCATCAGTGAGATTTTTTTTTCTTACCGGAGCGGAGCTGGCGGTATACACTTTAATGTGGATTTTTGCTTGGGCATGCTGGGGGGACTGGGACGTACTTTGGTAGGGCTCTTATTTATATTTTTTTTAAATTTATAGACAATCACTTGACAAGTGGGTCTCATAATTTGTGGGGAAAAGAGCCAGGCGAGACCTGCCATAGGAAATAAGCCAAGACCTATTGCAGTGCAGCGACCCCTTCTTATACACAGGTTCCGCTTAGAGTAGGCTTCCGCAGACTCACCACCCGAAAGTTATGGATGGTGAATAGTAGACGTACTAATAGTGGAATCCTCTGTTTTTGTATGAACACATTCTCCCTGTGCCTTGCACATGTAACCTAGCTTGGTAACCACCGGACAATATGTGCAATTTCCGTCATGAATATTCCGACACGATGAGTGCAAAATATGAAGTTCTTCTCTCTCTTGGAAATGGGAGTTATGTGTCTGGCACCAATATCATCGTGCTCTTCTTGTGTTATTAAGCTAGTTTGCAGCTAAGTTACCTTCCTGTATTCGCTTCCCCTCCTGTCCCTCAGATCTCTCTTGTCTTGCCCTCTTACCCTATTGCCCTCTTTACTTTAAACCTCAATACGAAAATCTTCTCGCTTCTCATAATTCCTTCCTTCCTTGCTAGAATCCGGTGGTATTTCCAACACTCTCTCCTCTCTTCTCGCTACTGCCGGGCTGGCGATTCTTGATTTTGGGGTAATTGATGGCTTCGGGATCGGTATTTGCAAGCGGATCTTATGGCAATTCTATCACCTCGCACACTTACGTATCATACAATATGATACCCCAACTTCGTTTTAGAGCGAATATATTGAGTGACTGTACCGTTCTCAAAATCACACGACATCCAGGCGAGCCGCATCGGAGACTATGCTTACGGAATTTTTAGAGTTTTGGACCTCTACCGATTCTCAGATGTGCGGTGAAACCACCTGCAAGCACCAATCGCCTCAAAGATGAAGGCTCTAAACCGGAGAGCGCCGATTTGCTGTTCCTGGAAGTAGGGAAGAAAAACAAAAAAGCAAGAAAAAATACCTCCATCACAAGAGACCCTTTTTCGCATATAGGAATTCCCGATTTTTCTTTTGCCGGCAGTTCTGAAAGGGGTAGCAGCGCAGGGTATTTGATTCTCTTGATTTATTATTTCTTGTATCGTGCTTGCGACGGGGGCAATAATTCCCCAATGAATTTTCGAGCAACTGAACCGTGTTGAAAATATGGCTAACAAAAGAATAGGGAATAAGCGGAAGAGAAATGTTCTTATCCTTCAGATATTCTTCGGAGATTTCTCTGCAGTGCTCTGCTACGCAATCGATCTATAGCTTTCGCGATCTGTTGCTAAACTCTAAGGTTGAGGTATGCCTCTTTGGGGGCTAAGCATGTGTCGGGTCTGGAACTGACGATAGATTAACTTTGCGAAGCATTCTGGGAATGGTATCTGCGCGCTCAGGGTTGCCTAATCATTGTGTTTCTAGAGGCTACACTACAGTCCTAGTACTTCCGACGAGCACTGCTTCGGAAATATAGGACCAAGCTTTGCATGGGTTGTTAAGCAACCAAGACGTGTGCAACCAGGACTGCTAGGGAATTGGCAAGAGTAGCCAGTCAATGGGGTACCGCATGGGGAAGGGTTAGGAAAATTGGCGCGGGTGCAGTACGGTAGAGCAAATAATTGTGGCACAAGCTTTGAGAGAAGGCAGAGACTAAATATTTTCTTGTCCGGGATATCCAGGCTGAGAATTCAAGCTGTCCGGGCTTTGTCTTGGCAATTAAATTTCTACCTTATTTCTTATAGGGAATTAACTCCCCTCAACCCATCAGCGCTTCCTATCACATAATAGGCGTAAAAATATTCGAAGAATTCCGGACACTTTTGCAACGCGCGCGCGAAACCCTCGGTCCGTTATGAGCCGTGCTCAAAATATTCAGTCAAGGGAGTGGCGGGATCCGGGGGCCTCTCTTCCTCACGTCAACAAACTACTAGAATTTCCAACTCACATTTAGAGTTTGTTATGGGGCCTCCGGGGCCCCGAAAAAGACGGACCCGCGGCCCAATTCCCCGTCCCGCCCCGTAACGAACACTAAACAGGGATAATCCAGGGATAATCCAGGGATAATTCAGTGATATTTCAGAGGCAAGACATATCTTGGAGGTTGGTCTCTATCATTAACAGGGGGCAATTTGGATGGGAGTTACCCAAAAGTCTTATTCACCCCACCTTATGTTCGGTAATTTCATAATTGGGACAAGTATCGTATGTATATCGCAGTTTGGGCAAGTGTTTTTCTCAATTACCCCTAACCCTAAACCTTAAAAACCGCACAGTCTTTCAAGAATTTATAACAATAGCAACGCGAATACAGTAGGCGCTGGTAGCACAGAAAAGCCGGTGCAGTAGATTGCCGGCGCCCCAGTGCATGAGAGAGTGTATGAAACTGAGTCGATCGATCGACCACATTGCGTGTTTCGCGATTGGGTGGATGCCGTCTCTCATAACCCGTACAGTACTACGAATTTATTCCCGAGGGCTCGCTTAAGGCGCTGGTGTGAACAGGAAGTTTTTTCTTTCTTTTTAGCGGCGTGCGAGGCCTTCTGCCAGTCAGTGCGCGGGATGGAAGTAGACTAACTTTATGTCAAGACTTTTCTTCCGCTGACTTTACTCGAGGAGACACTGTGAACCACCCTTCTAGTGCTTGCAGGGATAAATTTACTCGTGACCAGCAAGAAGCACATTCGTGCCGCACTACCCCAGACCTGACCAATCAGTTCTTGGCTGTCTTCGAGGAATTTCTGGGATTTTCCGAATTTTTCCATACCAAAACCTGCCCTGTTGTCTCTAAGCGTCAGTCAGTCTGTCGGAATCCTTGTACCAGAATGGTGGAGGGGTGTCTCCCCGGATGGGTTGCAAGGATCATTGCAGGAGTAGCGGAATCATTCCTCCGTTCTTGGGAACCTGCGTTGCAACTGGCGCAATGCAATGTGTGGGAGATGTGGACGGAACAAATAACAATTCTCTTGAATCTCGCTTAACTTAAATCTTTCGCTACATTTGCCGTGCCCGGAGTGACTGATGGTATTGTCCTGTGTCAATACTGTACTTTATTCTTCACTGCTATTTTTAACGCAGCAGAGCTCGGGTTATTAGATAGCGGTCAAAGAATGGAAGCGCCTTAGAGATGCGATATGTTCCTGTCGGTGACATTGTCCTATCCTGCTCTTCGGGGCGAGGTTGAGAGCTGCTTGGGTAATGGCAGAAGGTCGGGACCCGCGACACGGCTACACACTAGCAGACGGGTATTCCTGTGAATCGCTCCCTGGAAAATCCCCCAAGGAAGTAGGATGGGCCTAGCTCGGGCCGCACGAGAAACAGTGAAACGACACAAATTTAAATGGGGTGATAATTTTAGAGCAAGAAGTATAAAGTTTTGGACAAAGGTCAACCTTGAGGCGACCATAAATAATGCATCGAACTTTCAAATCGGAAATCCTTTTCTCTATAATATATTCCTTAGTTGCAAGCAGGGCAGGAGGTACTGACTGAAGCCTGTTTAATGACACTGAGCCCGGGGGTACCTACGGCGTTTTGGAGAAGGGGTTACATGCTGGTACAGAAATCTAAGAGAACCCAAGCGTCGTACTTTAGTTTGCCCTTCAATTGGCAATATTCCCACTATAGCCTCGGAAATAAAGTAGAATAAAGGATGCTAACTTTGATATCTTGGCCGTTCTGTTCGGCAGCCCACATCCCCTCCCAGATGGCCACCTTCTGGGCGACTGGCTCGTCCTCCGTAATCCCCATGTTCTTAGCGAGCTGCCTAAACTCGACGGTCCTCAACTTCTTCTGTGCGTTCGCCTTGGCCGCCTCACGCTTGCGCTGTGCCGGCGTGACTATATTAAATTCGTTAGTATCCCGAAGGTGAGTTTGTGGGATGGAAGGATTATAGGGCGCGTAGCCAGGAGTCTGTCATGTTCGATTTTGTGAAGATTTTCCCAAACAGCATTCTCGTCGAGAGTGCACCCACGAACAGCGGGGCGCTTGAGGTGCCTCCAGAGGTATCCGTGGGGCATTATCCCTCTGAAAACCAGGGAGCAGCCCGGGACCGGACATGCCAGCTCGGCCGGCCTAGGATTAATATGAGTTAAGTCGAGGAGGGCATTCGGAAGGCCAGAGGATGAAGTGAGGCTTTGCTGGATAGTCTTCCTATTCCCGGAGGGGGAATTGGAGGTGTCGGTGTCGGTGTGCACGTAGTGTCCGGATATTTCTTTGTGAGGATTGTGAGACATGATGATGAGGTTCTTACTGTTTGTAACGAGGAGTGATTGTGAGCCTTGTGCGGAGATGAAGGCAAAGTCCGAATGGAGGTTAGTAATCTACAACAGTCGAATGTAGTAACAAATATTACTTGGGAGGGTTTGGCTAAACCACAACCTTGCAAGCACGGCACGCTGGGATTAAGGTGAGAAAGTATAAGAGAAGTAAGTGTTGACTTGCCTCGAGCAGAGGTTGATGATGGCTATTGTTTGTGGATATTCCTGAGAGAGACTAAAGGGTGAGGGGAGGGGGCGGCGGAGAAAGCATTGATGGGGCGAGAGAATGATTATGTAGTACTCTATCTCGCTTTAGTTAAAAAGGCTCCTGCAGGTCGTGAGATCTCACTCACGGGTAATCCCATCACAGAAGGCTGGCATCACTCACAAATGGCCGTATTCAATTGAGTAAATTATGATACGTGCTCCTGGCTGATGGGTTGACGTACGTGTGTCTTGACATGGTTGAAAGGCGCGGGAAAGGTTAGGTCATGGTATTGGGGAAAGAAAGGCATGACTAAGACAATCCGAGTAAGCCTGGGGAGCGACAAAGGAAAAGAGGTGCTCGAGTTCTCTGTTTGAGATGGAAAGCGGGTGTTATCTTGTTGCGAGGGAAAGAGGGGCTCTGGCGTAATGGTTGGGAGAGGGCAGCATCCGTGTTGGGGGAGATAATGCATCCCGGCAGGCAGTACCATCTCACAACTGTAGCGTAGAGTGTATTAACCACAATTACCCCTAACCCTAAATCTTTTGTGTTTTGCCCCGATATGGGCCAGTTGCATGGCCAGTTGCATGGCCGACCGCGGACCGGTTCCTGGTGAGGAATATATCCGGAAACCCCCGGCTATATTAAAATCTTCTGAAATCCACTATTGGCTCGTCCGTGCCGGGTAGGTTTGAATTCGACAAATTCACAGAATTGCGAATCCCGGTTAATAAGATCCGTGATCGCATGGGGGCTAATCCCACCGCTTGGATGGGTGACTCCTGAGCTTGATGGGAAGCTTGTGCGACATGACTTTTCTTAGTGGCTGGATATTGGCGGGGGCTTCGGATGACTACTCGTAATTCTCTGATGTTTGTGAACACCACTACTACTGCATAAAACCAAGATCCTGCGGCTCCTACCCATTTTTGCCCATATAATAGTACCTATGTTTCACGGACGTTAGAAAATAACGACTATTCTGTTTCCCCACATATCAACCGGTAATAAATTTTACTATTCAATTAGACTCTTGGCGAAAAGGTGTTTTAAGCGTGCGGGCCATAGCTGGTCAGAGCTTTCTTTTAAAGTATGTTATTGGTTGCTGATAGCTGAATGACTAGAGTTTGGCAGCCAATATAAGCACGGCCTGCGGAGGATGTGTCGAGATGGATACGTCAACTCTTGTCCATTAACAAGGGGGTCCTTTAATCACTGGCAGCCCATTGGGATTGATCCTTAAAGAGGGTTAGCCTGGTATATGTTCTGTTTATCTTGCTCCCAGGATTAACTAAATACCGGCGGGCTTACAACACACCACTCCAAGACACCCTCCCACAGGAAACTGTCCTAGAACACCTGATTTTAATTTTATTTTAATTTTTCATGGCGTAGAGTCGCCACGGGTGGTATGTCGCTTAGGCAGGTATGTCAGGATCCTAGGTACGCGGGTACTGTAGGCTGAGTACTGGGACTTTGGTTGTACTCAAATATACACTGTCTGTGTGCCACTCCCCCGACCTACCTCCAGAACCGACATACCCCACGACGCGAGCTTACAGTAGAAGGTGGCGAGAGAAATTGTGTGGAAGGATTTCCACTAGGCTAGGCCTCTCATACTGCCCATTATCATTGGAGTGCAGGACTCTAGTTGTTCATGAGATCTCACTCAGAAGAAATGGCTCCCGCAAAAATTCGCATCACCCACACATGGACCACGATTGGGCGATGCATCTAACATGTCTCACCTTTACCAGGATTGAAAGGTGAGAGGTATCACATAAGTTGTCGAGACATTCTGGTCCCCTTTAGAATCCGTAACACTAGCCTATTTGGGTAATCGTGATAGGAGAACCCGCGCCGCTAGGCAAAGGTGTCGTACTTAGGATACCGAAAAATATGCACTGCTTACTACGGCTAGGATAGAAAGGAGAGGTTTCGTGTAGAATTAATCCCAATTGCCCGAATGAGTTAGTGTTACAGGGTCTAAACTGGACTGGAATGTCTCGATAGCCTATGGGATAAAAACGCGATCATGGGGAAGAGGTTGCCCAATGGTTGATTTATCCCTGGCAGGTCAGGTGAGAGGAAAAAGGTGGAGCTCAATTTCAACGGGTGATCGTTTATTGCAACTTATTTTCCCCGCAGGACCCAATGATTTGTGTTGTATATCGGGGCTTTGAGCAGGCTACAGTTTTAGTGCTGCGGGACAAAAGGGACCGATCAGATAGCCAGTGGCTTTTGAGGTACAGGAAAGTGGAGGGTAGTGTGATACGGTATGTGATAGGTTGCTTGGGGTTTTCGGGACTAAAAAAATTAACTCTTGCCCTAAGGTCAGCACTCCACCTGCATCATCATGCTCGGCGTCTAATAGCGGCAACGCAACAAAACGCAAGTCAAATCAAGGCAAACTGGTGTCACCATGGCTCCGAATTCCTTAAGACTGAACCACGACCACAACTTCCTGCTCCAGGGGGCCCTAGAACGTCTCGGACTGATCTAAAAGTACATACAGCATCTGGGCTTAGCCAGACCGGAATTTCCCGTATTTGAGCGCGCCACAAATCATAAACCTTATTATCTAATAATTGGTCTCTCTAATAAACCAGTTTCAGGGTTCCGTGCATGTCTTTTAAAAGCCTAACAGTGCCTGTCGAGAATGTTGTGAAACAGTTGTGGGCACTCAAAAATGTGAAATAGAACACTGTACCGGAACCGGCAGGGCATACCTTGCACCCTCCACCAGATATTCTTCATTGCTCTCCGTGAACATGATTAGCACGATCGGGATAAAGAGAAACTTGCAGGGAGACAGGGTGGGGCAGAGACACAAGAAGGAAAAAGGTACTATACTCGAGTACAAGAACCAGAACTAGAACCAAAATCAGAAAGGAGCAGACGAACCCAGTCTGAGAGGGGGAGAATGCCAAGGCGGAAATATCCGCCTCATGCTCAGACTGGCCCAAAGTTCCCGCTCTCATCGTTATGGGTTTTCCGAACCCTTGCTCAGCCCGAGAGAGCGTGCGCTAGTTACACAGAAAAGCCGGTGCTGTAGATTGACCGGCCCCCGTCCATGAGAGGGGGGCGAAACTGAGGCGATCGATCGACCACCTTTCCTGTTTGGGGGACTGATAGATAAGTACCCTCTCACAAACCTGATCTGGAATTTACGGTTTCTCGAGGTCTCGGGTGTGGAAGGGTTTTTTTTCTTTTTAGCTGGGTGGGTGGGTTGCAGTTGGGATTGAAACCTATCCTATCCAACGGCAGCACACCACCCTTCTCGAGGTTTGCAGGGATAACTTTGGTTGTGCCGGGAAAAAGGTTCACTCACACTGGACTATCCCAGGCCTCGACAGATCAATGCTAGGCTGTCAAACGAACTTTTTGTCCCCTAATATCTGCCAGTCGGAATGCTTATACGAGTACGGCAGAGGGGTGTCTCTCTACATGGGTTGCATTGATTATTGCAGGAATAGTGGAATCATTTCTCATTTCCTGGGATTCTGCGCTGCAACTGGAGAAATGTGTGGATTTCCTCCAGGGGGACAAACAAGAGTAAGTGTGGAGGGTGGTGTTAGAACGCTGTCCGATAAAAACCATTTTCCTGAATCTCGCTTAACTGAAATTTCTATCTACATTTGCTGTGCACTGTGCTGTTCCAATATCGTACTTTATTCTTCACTTTATCCTTCACGGCTATTTTGAACGCAGCAGCGCACAGGTTATTAGATGGCAGTGAGAGAATGGTAGACGGTCGGGACCCGCGACACGGCCATCACACTAGTAGTCAGGTATTTCTGTGAATTGTTCCCTGGAAGACCCCTCTGTGGAAGTAAGATAGGCCTAACTCGAACGACACGAGAAACAATGAAAAAATTCAAATTTAAAAGGGTAACAATTTTAGAATAAAAAGTATAAACCTTTTTTGGACAGAGTTCAACTTCGAGGCCCACGGAATGAGTGCATTAAATTTTCGAATCGAAAATCCTTTTCAAAATAATGTAACTTATTCTTTAGCCGTTGGGAGGCGATGAGATACCGACTGTGGCCTGTTAGTGGGATTAATGACACGGAACTTGGGAGTGCTTACGGGCGGTTTCAGAGAAGGATCTACAAGCTGGTGCAGAAATCCAAGAGAACCCAAGCATCGTACTTTAGTTTGCCCTTCAATTAGCAATATTCTGACCATAGCTTCAGAGATAGAGTAGAATAGATTATACTAACTTTGATATCTTCGCCGTTTTGTTCAGCAGCCCACATCCCCTCCCAGATGGCCACCTTCTGGGAGACTAGTTCATCCTGCGTGATCCCCATGTTCCCGGCACGCTGCTTAAACTCGGCAATCCTCAACTTCTTCTGTGCTTTCACCTTGGCTGCATCACGCTTACGCTGGGCCGGGGTGACTATATTAAATTGGTTAGTACTCCGGAGGTGGGTTTGTGGAAAGGAAGGGTCATACCGCGGGTAGCCAGGAGTCTGTCATGCTCGATTTTGTGGAGATTTTCCCAAGCAGCTTTCTCGTCGAGAGTGCGCCCACGAACTGCGGGGCGCTTGAGGTGCCTCCAGAGGTATCTGTGGGGCATTGTCCCCTTAAAAATCAAGGAGCAGCCCGAGACCGGACATGGACATGCCAGCCCGGCAGACCGAGGATTGACACGAGTTAAGTCGGGCAGGGCGTTCGGGAGGCTGGAGGATGAAGTGGGGCATTGCGGGATAGTCTTACTATTTACAAAAGGGGAAGTGGAGGTGTTGGTGTTGGTGGGCACATAGTGTCCTGACATCTCTTTGTGAGGATTGTGAGACATGATGAGGTTTTTGCTGTTTGTAACGAGGAGTGATTGTGAACCTTGTGTGAAGATGAAGGTAAAGTTGGAATGGAGACCAATAATCTACTACAGTGGGAGGTAGTAGTGGGAATTACTTAGGAGGGTTTGGCTAAACCACACATCTGCCACTCCCGCTGGGATTGAGGTGAGAAAGTATAAGAGATTTCGGTGTTGACTTGCCTCGAGCAGAGGTTAATGGTTACTATTTTTTGTGAATATTCCTGCCAGATACTAAACGCTGAGGGCAGGGGGAGGCGGAGAAAACATTGATGGGGCGGAAGAAGGGTTATATAGCTACTCTATCTCGCTTTACAACTGCTTCTGCTGGTCATGAGATCTCACTCATGTATAATCCCTCCACCAAAGGTTGGCATCACCCACAAATTGCCGTATGCAGTTCAGCACATTATGATACATGCTCCTGGCTGATTGGTTAATATACGTGTCTTGACAGGGTTGGAAGGCGCGTGAAAGAGCATGTCATAGTATCGGGGGTAGAAAGGCACCACTAAGATAATTCGTGTAGGCCAGGGGAGCGACAAAAAAAGAGGTGCTCTAGTTCTCTGTTTGAGGGGAAGAGAGAGACCCTGGTGCAACGGTTGGGAGACGACAGCATCCGTGTTGGGGGACAAAATGCATCCTTGTAGGTAGTCTTTTTTCACGATTCTCGAGTGTCTTAAACCACTATCACCCCTAACCCTAAATCCCAGTAATTTTCCCCGATATGGGCTGGTTGCACTGCCTATAGGTGCATTGTGCCTAGAAAGCAAGATACCCGGAAAGCCCCGGCTGCATTAAAATCTTCTATCCACTATTGAATATCCCTACCGGGTAAGTTTGGATTTGACAAGTTAACAGGATTGGGAATCCTGGTTAATTGGATCCGTGATCAAATGATCATTGATCCTATAACTTGAATGGGTGAGAGTCCAGAAATTGATGTGATACTTGTGAGACCTCACTTTTCTTAGCGACAGCCGGCTATTAGTGAGGGTTTCCCATGACTACTCGTAATTTTCTGCCCATTTGTGAACACCACAACTATTGCATAAAACCAAGATCCTGCGGCTCTTGCCCATTTTTTGCCCATATGCATTGGTATCTGTGGTTCACAGACGTCAGAAAATTACCACTATTGTGTTTCCTCATATATCAACCGATAATAAATTTTACTATTCAATTAACTTAGACTCTTGGCGAAAAGGTGTTTTGAGCGTGCCGGTAATAACTAGTCAGAGCTTTGTTTTAAAGTCTGAGATTGGTGGCTTGGATTTTGTGAGAGCCAAGAAAAACACGGCCTGCCAGGGAAGTGTGCAGGTAGAAAAGCCTTTTAAGCGGGTGAGTTAAAACTGGCCGGTGGCGAATGGAGTGTGGTGATGTAATGTCGCAGTGTAGCCTACACCCAAGAATCTCTCATCCGTCCACTTGTCAGCTCTTGCTCTTGCTATCTGTTAGGGTGGTGGAGTTGTTGGGGGAGCGTTACTAGAGAGGTTCTGCTCACTCGTGCACATTATGTTGCCACAGCGACGGTAGGGATTCGACAGGGAACAGGGGGGGAGATATAAATATTTTTTTAATGTGCGCTAAAAGCTCTGTAACTTAGTGCAGAGATAATGTAGCATTAAGTGAAACAAAACAAAGGGATGATTGGCCTGAGCAGGGTTTCGCCAAGTACAAGCACCAGGCAAGATGTTTTCGTACAAGAGTTGCCAAGTAAATCCGGGGAGGGTGGTCAGCAGAGGAAGAACACCGAACAACAACACATTGTGGTATCGTGACCTTAGAAACACCAACACCAACAGTGTATCTCTAGTGAAAAAGCTTAATTTTTTTTAGAAAAATAATCAAGGCGCTCCGCCAAACAGAATGCATAAATAAGAGAGTATTTGTTGAAATTAGAAAAAGTCAAAGACAAGTTAAGATAGAAGAAGCTACTACTGCATCTCCAGCTCTTCCGAGCCCTTCTTTAGGCTCTGTCAGCTCCAGAACTCTTTCCCCCGCTCCTAGAGTGGCTTCATATCCTACTGTTATCACAGCTTCACTGCGCTCCAAAATCTGAGCCTTGCGCAACCATGCTCAGTGGACCTTTCATCGCATCGCCCAAGAAGTAGAGGTTGCCGTTAGCACTGTATTTTCCATATGCAGTGCTCCGGCAACCCCAAGGAAAACTAAAGTAGGAAGACCGAAGGTTCTCACAACACCTATCCGGAAGAGGCTTGTAGACTTTGCCACAGCCTCTCAGAAGAATCGCCGTCTCCCACATAGAGAAGTAGCAGAACTGGCTGGTGTCAGTGCAGATTTGAGAACCCTTCGTACCGCATTTGCAGCTGAGGGCTACCACCCGACAATTGATCGTTCTCAACTATTTTTATCACTTAAGGCAAAAGAAAAGCGGCTTCACTGGGCTCAGCACTATGCAGACTGGACCCACAATGACTGGCACAAGGTCTGAGCTTTCTTCTCTTCTCTTCTCTTTTCTCTTCTTTTTTTTTTTCTTTTTACTTTTTCTTTCCTTATACTAGTAGTATAAAACTAAAGTAAAGAAATATTAAACATCTAGGTCATTTGGAGCGATGAATCAGCCTTTAATGTTGGTGGCTTATCCTTAGTAACCGGGTCGGGTTACAAGGCAGCCAGGGTAGGAAGACCTGGAGGATTGCTTGATTCCAAAGTTTAAGAAGCTGGAGACAGTTATGGTTTAGGCTTGCTTTAAAGGGGGTGGGAAAGAAGCACTAATCTTTTGGGATAAGGAATGGGGAAAAACCATTAAAGGTCCTTCTTTTACTACTCATATAGTTCCTGAGTTCAACCAGTTCTGGCAGCAGCAATCGCAGCTTCAGTTGGACTATGTCTACTTACAGCAGGACAATGCCAGCCCTCATCAGGCTGCTTATAGAGAAAACCGCCTCCGTGAGCTTGGAATATAGGGGTAATTCATTGATTGGCCCCCATGTTCTCCTAACTGCAGCCCGATTGAAAACATTTGGTGTACTATTAAAGACCGTATCCGCAAACGCAACCCTATTCCCACCACAAATGACACTCTACGTACGGCCATCACTGAAGAGTGGCACTCTATTTCCCCGGACGAGCTTGGGTAACTAGTAGACTCAGTTCCCACCCGCGTCCGTGAAGTATGGACAATTAACATTTCACTGGCTCACTGGAATTTATTACTAACTATCTTTTCTCCATGTTCGTCTAGCTAATGGGGGCCATTCTGGCTACTGAAATGCCAGATTCAAGTTTACTTGGTTTTTCCACGGGCTAGTCAGGTAAACCTTCCAAAAATATCCAAGTCCTAGTACTTCATATTACTATTTGCTAACTACTGGCTTCCAAGGTTCAGCGTACACTTAGGAGCCATTGGGTTATTGAGATACCTGCTCGTGCCTCTCCTCTTGTCTTTTTTCTTTTTTAACCCCGGGGCTGAATGCCTCTACTTTGTATTTTCCTACACCATTATTGGATTGCTCTCACTCGCACTGCTTTTCTTCATACTCTTTCTCTTTTTTTCTTTTTCTTTTTCTCCTGTTCTCTCTTTATTTTTTCCCCTATTATTATAGGATTGCTTTCACTCGTACTGCATTGCTCAATGCTCTTCTGTTTTTCAAGGTAGTAAACTTGATGTCTTAAACATCCCTGCTCTTCTGACCTTGTACGAAAACATCATGCCTGGTGCTTGTACTAGGGACAGAGCCACTATGTTTTTATCCTTTGTAGGCTTAGAGTAAAATATTTTGTGCCAGCTAACATTGCTACTATTCTTAAATCGTTTTGGTCTTCAACAGGCAGTGCTCATGCTCGCAGAACCTGGAAGTTTGGAGATCACACTATCTCTTGGCAAATACGCTAAGAGATAATGCACACAAGCGAGGAGAACCTCTCTATTGTCTCAGCTTGTTTAAGGTACATGAAAGCCAAGCCAATTAGATATTAAGTGCATACACCCTCATCTGATTCCCGTCTCAGGACAAGGGTTAGGCGGAGCATACTCTGTTCATGGGGGAGCATTGTTGTCACACCTTGTTCATGTACGTTAATATTGTAGCCAATAATGATGGGAATTTAAGCACTTAAGAATTACACTTATATGAAGTGGAGGGGAGGGGGCTCCGACCATAGGTTGTGTCTTAGATCAAAACGACAGGATTTTTTTTTTTCCTCTTTGATTGGTTTCGGCTTATCTACATTTTAGCAGAGAAGGCAATCCGTTCTCTTTTGCTACTATATCCGGGCACTTTTCATGAATAATACAGTACGAGGACAAAACCTTTCCTCCAATGCCCTTTTTACACCAAAAATAGACATTTTCAAACAAACAACTCTCAACACTGTTTATATGAAAACAGTTTAAGTCTTTCCATCAGCTAGGGAATCACTATCTATTGAAACCTCTACAAGTAGAGGTGTATGGAATCAAAGCTGTCTTCATTGTTCACAATTGCATCAACTGGTGTAAAAGTGACTTAGATTTTTCTATGGAGCTCCGTGCAAAAAAGCACATGGCAACCGATACCAGACACTTAAAAAACCTTTTCTCCATCACTTGGTAATATTTAAGGATTCTGTAAATTTCTTGATGTTATCTACAGATTTCCTAATTCAAGGACAATTTTCGCTGATTCTTAGAGACATTGTGTAGTGAGAGAAGGTGGTGAAGATGGCCACTTTTGGTGTAAGGTGTAAAAAGGGTATCGGACGAAAGGTTTTGTCCTATACTGTACAATGATATCCTATTCCCTACTACATATTCCTCCGAGTACTCTCCATCCAGATAATTTGGTAACCCAAACTAGTCCAAACAATTTTTTTGTCTTACGGTAATTAGCAGGTTTGATGCAACTATTCAGGCGAGAATACAAATATTCATTTTAGGTCTAGGTTGTGTCCCACACCAAGTGGCATTTCGTCCCTATTCATTAGTTGAAGCAGTTATCATAGAGTATCACACTTGTATTCCACATATGTCGTAAGCGTTGCGTGAGATAAACTGGGAATCGCATAGCAGTGGAACAGATCGAACTAGACTCAGGGCTAAAACTAAAAGGTACGTATAATCGGAAACTTCATTCGCTCGTCATTTATAAAACAAAACTAACTAAACATAGGTTTATATAATAATGAAAGAATCTCAACCTCTCTATCATCTGCCACATCTATCAATCTGGCCTTCAGGCATATTCCCATTTGGCTTTATACCTCGATGATAACGATAGGGTGAGGACATAGCCAGAAACCCTTCCGTCTATCCTTCCTCTATCCTTCCGTCTAGAACAAATGAAACGGCTAAAACAATTATCCCACCTTGTCCTTTGTCTACCCCCCTGTCTTATCTCTAACAACTATCCGCTCCCATCAACTGTAGCATCCGCCATCCTCTATATTTCAAACAACACAGACAGAAATTTTGTATCAGTGCTAGTCTCTTCTATCTCCACATTTTATGTTTCGACTATCAAAGTCAAATAGATATCAAAGTTTTCTAAACACCGAACAGCAAGTGGTTCCAGTAACGGCACGAAAAACCGGACCCAGCCAAAGTAGGTTCCAACCCCTGGGTCACTCTCAATCATTCCTGTTTTATAGTTCCTGCATTTGTCTCTCGCTGGTGTTGGGTATCTGGGTAAATAGAGAACTGGTCATGGTAAGAGGTTTCTGGGATTGTTAGTCTAAGGAAAAGAAAAGAATATAAAAAGAAAATAAGTCAACTTTCCCTTGACCTCAATTGGCTTTCAACTTAATAGATATTGCACTAGTATAATCACATGCTGTCTCTTACTGAACACAAGCTTAGATGAGGGATTAGGACAAGCATAGCACACCAATGCGGAGCTGCTCGGTAGGGGGCCTGTGGCAGCAATAAACTTTAGATGGATGGATGGATGACAGATAGGAAATGAAGGTATTTTAAATGTTGAAACGGGGAAGAATAAATTGCAGCTTCTTCAGCTCACCCTCAGTGTTAGTGAGAATCAAGTTGTAGTGGAAGCCCTGTAAAAGGTTTTGTCCTTTTAGAATTTGTAATTGAGGTATTGTCGGGAGACAAAAATAACCGCGGTTCAATGATCGATGGTAACGGACCCCTCCATATCACCCCGCACCTCCTACACTATCCTAACAAATTCCTCTAGATCAACCAAAACAAAACAATTCTGCTCGATTATTTTGTGCAATAAACTATGCCTCCTATTCTTTGCAGTCATGCCAAAAAACCTATTCCCTCCAAGCACCTCCCTGAGTTTACCAGGGGGAGAATCCTTGGGTTACATGAGCCTCAAATGGGATCTGAGCAAATTTCCCACTACCTTAACATCCCTCCCACCACAGTCAGAAATACAATTGCAAAGGGATCTCAAGAGGGCAAGGAAAATGAGGGTAGAGGAAGAAATCCTAAGACTACCAAGTTGCAGGATGAAGCCATGGTTGAGGAAGCTCTCAAAAATCGCCACACTAGCTATTTTGCGATTGGTAAGAAAGTTACATTCAATGTTTCTACCAAGACAGTGAATAGAGAAATTGCACAAAAGCATCTTAAAAAATGGGTGGCACAAGAGAGAGTTTATTTGGATAAAGATCTTGCTCAGGAGAGGTTGGAATGGGTATTAGCCCATAGACATTGGACAAGGGAGATGTGGAGAAGGAAGGCAATGTGGGGGGATGAGGTATCTATAGAGAGAGGTGGAGGAAAGAGAAGAAAATGGGTATTTAGATACCCAAATGAGAAGTGGAATAAGGATTCTGTTGAACCTACTGCTAGGAGAGGGGAGAGAGGGATTAGCCAGATGATGATAGGTTTTTTTATGGTCAAACTCATGGTCTTTTTTTACTAGTTTTTCCTGATCCTTCTTCTGCTAGGGGTGGAGTTACTGGAAAGTCAATTATTGATGTCTATGATCATTATGACTTTCTAGGGATATGAGAGGATATCAGGGAAAAGGTTGGAGAAGAAGAGGTATTTTTTATCATTGACAATGCTAAGACTCACTTGCCTTTTAGGAGATGGCTCAGAAGGCAGGGAATTGCTCTGATGGAAATTCCTGCCTATTCACCAGATCTCAATCCAATTGAGAATGTTTGGTCTCTGGTGAAAGATAAGCTTCATAAGCACTATCCTGAGCTATATCTTATGAGGGGTGATGTTAATGTGGTCAAGAAGGCCATAGAGGAGGCAATCACTAATTGTTGGGAACTTCTGGACCCAAAGGTTTTTGATACTTTGGCAGGGTCAATGGTGGATAGAATAGAGGCAATTATTAAGGCTGATGGATGGTATACTAAATATTAATTTCTACTATGTATTTACATTTTTTAATTTTCTTTTGGGTTTTCATGATAGTGGGGTTGGTGGGGGAGGCCGTTGTCATTGCCGAAAATCTTCGCCCATTGATACCAGGGTTATTTTTGTCCCCCGACAATACTTGCGTGATGGGGAGTCCCCCTTATAGGTTAAGGTGGAAAGGGCTCAGTAGGGGAGGCATCTCCTCTCGTTGGGATACATATCAAGGAAGGCATATCAGACCTCAGTAGCGGTATAACACCAAAGCCCTAACATCAACCACCGGGAAGTGTCACAGCACCGGGATGTGTCACACATGGCAACTATGATAACCCCAACTAAAATATATAACAACTCAACCAATTCTTAACCAAATTAGACCAAACAAGATGATATCAATTGAGAAAGAATAGGAGAGCTAGTTCATGCCTGAAAAGTAAAAAAATAATCTTCCCTGCTGAATAAAATCAGAAAAAAGTGCGAAAATATACTTAAAACTACAAGAAAGAAGAAGGAACAAACTAGGATACAGGAGCATCCAGAACTATTTCCAAAGTGGATGTAGGTAATCTCCTATTGGTAGAACTCATATAGGAAATAATTTCTGGCAGCTATTAAAGTTAGAAGTGTCTGAAATAGTCAGTCATAGAGTCAATTTAATGGTAAAACTAGAGAAATGCTAGTAAGATGCTCAGATATTAAGGGAAATAGCCCAGAAGATGAGAAGAGAAATAAAGATGTAACTCAAGGTCAGAGCCCTCAGGATATCACAATCAAGCTGGATTTGTTATATTTTGGTAGTATTTAAGCAATTGTTCTTCTATTTTTAATAGATTACAATATAACAAGTTCGATTGCAAATCTCACAAGTTCTAGTTGACTATTTACTTTAAATTACTTGCTTATAATCATGTTATATATCCCTAATCTATAGACAAAAGAAACAGTCATATAGTGGCCCATTTTACAATATTGTCTCTTAGTTTCACAATTTACTCTGTTACATGCCAATTTCAACCAAATTACATATAAGTGTATATTGTTTTAATCAAAGGTTGATATGGAAGTAAAGAGTATAGTAATGGAAACAGGATCAAGGTCAGTACTTGTTATTGAAGCTTCAATATAAGATTGTTACCATATAATAAATCAAATAATGTATATATAAAGTTTTAAAAAATAGGTAAATTAGTAAAAAAAGGGTAAATGTTTTGATATTGCATATTAGCTGAACTGTTGAGAGTTATAAATATGTAATACAATATAAATAGTAAAAGGCATAGCACTATTGGAAAGGTTTGAGTTCATAAATAGCAGATTATCTTTTGTAATCGGATGACCTTTCAATTATAATTTGAGTAAACCTTTCAGTTCTCTACTAGGAGCAATAAATCAACTAGAAATGAATATTTCTTTTACTGAAATGGTAAATAAGCATTACCTAACTATGCTTATATAATTCCCAGTATATAGACTATTTCCTATTACAAAGCCTGTAAGAGAACTTACTATATTGTAATCTATTAAAAATAGAAGACCAATTGCTTAAATACTACCAAAATATAACAAATCCAGCTTGATTGTGATATCCTGAGTGCTCTGACCTTGAGTTACATCTTTATTTCTCTTCTCATCTTCTGGGCTATCTCCCTCAACATCTGAGCGTCTTACTTGCATTTCTCTAGTTTTACCATTAAATTAACTCTATGACTGACTATTTCAGTACACTTCTAACTTTAATAGCTGCCAGAAATTATTTCCTATATGAGTTCTACCAATAGGAGATTACCTACATCCACTTTGGAAATAGTTCTGGATGCTCCTGTATCCTAGTTTGTTCCTTCTTCTTTCTTGTAGTTTTAAGTACTTTTTCGCACTTTTTTCTGATTTTACTCAGCAGGGAAGATTATTTTTTTACTTTTCAGGCATGAACTAGCTCTCCTATTCTTTCTCAATTGATATCATCTTGTTTGGTCTAATTTGGTTAAGAATTGGTTGAGTTGTTACATATTTTAGTTGGGGTTATCATGGTTGCCATGTGTGACACATCCCGGTGCTGTGACACTTCCCGGTGGTTGACGTTAGTCAGATTCCTTGTTATTACAATTTTCGTCGTTATCGACTCAGGTGCTTTATTTATAGCATGCTGCCTACAGTAACTCACTCTTGAAAAGCCCTCCACCCCCCCCGACGTGGGATTTATTTTGGCCTGGAGGCTGGCAGAGTTATGTAAAGCAAATTAGGATTTTACATGAATGTTCTAGACCCCACGGTCCCGAAGCCCTAGGCGATGCTACTGGTAGGTAAGAAGTTCACAAAGACCCCATTATCCCTGTTCTCAACAATACCAATCCCTCAATACCTAGAATTAATCTTTGTGAGTTCTAAATTCTCCGCACCAAAGCCTGACCTGCTGTATCGGGTCACCTGCTATATAGCACAGATTATTTTGATTTTGGCAGCAAGGGATAGTGGGCCTTTGCCTGGCACTTATACAAAGTACCAGAGTTTCTCATGCTGTGTGGCTCGATATCTTACTGCAAGGAAATAGTGAGTGTGTGAGAAGCTTGAGCGCCACAGCAGGACATTTGCGCAAATTCCTGAGAGTGGCATGAATAGTGCGAAAAGGGAAAAGTTGAAAATCATTTTGCCCAACTGTGGGTTGATTGACCAAGATTACTTGCATGTAATGTGTTTCTGGGGTAAGTGGGAAAACACTGTCGAATTAATGGGGTGGCTAGTCCAGATTCTGTCCACCGAGCGGCCGAGAAAGCCCTGGAGTCGGTCTGATGGGGTTCAACATTTACCCTTACTATCTAGCGTAGTGCTTGAGGAAAGGTATGTCCTAGGCTCAGAGCCAAAATGGCGTGCAGGGAGGGATGCCACAGCCATACCACCACGTTTAAGCGGACCGGGGATTTCCCGGCCCTATTCGTATTATATGAAAGTATTCCAAAACTACACCTAAAGGTATCCTAGGGGATGAAGTAAAACATCTAATACAATCAGAGATAGCCTTGATTTTAGCTATAAAGGGTTAGGATCAGGTAGGGTACGAGGAAATCTTCTATTGAAAAGCGACAGGCTGGAAAGCTGATAATCAACTGCCTATTCATATATCCGGAGTGGGAGGTTCTTTCGGCAATGAGAGGGAAAAGGGTCGAAAAGGAGACATTATTCTGTCTCGATTGCATCTGCGAGGACATTATACTATCTGACTCCTCTCATTAACCCATGTTGGGATAAAATTCTACCACCATCATTTAGGAACCTACTGTAGTTATTGGTGGGATTCTCCCTTCACGTTAATGATGCCCTGATATGCTTCCATCCGGAGCTTGGCATGTACGGGCAGAGAAAATTAACTGGATATGGAGGGTAGCAGGAATTTAAACTACCGTATTGAGTTGATAAAAAAACCATTTCCCTGGATCTTGCTTAACTTAGGTCTCTATTCGGATGGAGCCGCTAAATGTGGTACTACACCAAAATCCCTACTAATTCTTCAAGACTATTTTGAACATTAGGAGCCGGGGTTATTGAATGACGGCTAGAGAATGGAAGACAACTAAATATTGAAATCACAAGTAGTAATATATTCCTGCTGCTACAAGTTGTCTTCTGCTTTAAGGAGAAATTGAGAGCTGTGGAACCACTGTATTAACTTACCAGCCCTTCGGTCTATGTGACCGTCGAGAACAGCCCTGCGGTCATCACCTGACAGGAGACGCGTCATAGGGGAAGGGGAGTCTCCTTTCATCGTCTGAAAGCAGTAGAGAAATACACCTTTATGCTATGTAAGGTGAGAAAATAACTTTTATGTAGTGGAGAGAGTTGATGTATTCCATATGGTGCCCTGGGCGAAATTGATTAGTCGCTGAATAGAGGGAGGGGAGCCCGCATTGTGACTCGGACACGCTGCATGAGCAAGGTCAAGTCCCGCATATGGAAAGTTAGAAATACAAGTCGAGAGAGGGCAAATAAGCAGTGACTTATGCGAAAGAGAGTGCCCGCATAACCGCTAATTCATTACTGAAGGCGCTGGGAGTAGCTTTACCGAAGATAAGGACAAGAGAGAAAAGAAACGCGAAATAAGAATTCAAATAATACAAGCCCGATTGATCTAGTTTTCCGGAAGATAGAGGACTGACGTATATGCAAGGAAAGAGAGGGGGGATTTGAAATAGCCCAAGATGCCTGCTACCAATGACAAGCAAGACAGTTCCATGAAAAAGCAACGACCCTCAAGCGTGCAACCCACGTGATCCAACTGGGAGGACATGTACACTACGCGTATGGCCTTTCTTGCTAAATAACACAGTGTCCTTAGGCTAACTACAATATTGTACCGACTTTGCTAGTGATTGCCCCTATACTCAGTCATGCCCGACAGCACTCTGCCACTTCTGTGATCCTACTTTGTTAAAAGAGCCACCTAAAGATAAAGGTGGCTATCACAGGGTCTACTCGGGAGACACTGGCGTGGAAGAAATTTAATGGGGGTAGCGGTTTTAGAACAGGGAGTATAAAGTGTTGTACAGAAGTCAAGCACACGACGATAGAAGAGAATGTATCAGACTGCCAAATCCGTAATTCCTATAGTATAATCTTCAGTCGTGAAGGGGCGAGGAGATTCCGACTCGAGTGTGTTAGTAGAATTAATGAGATGAAACTGGAGAGTACTTACAGAATCTTGGCAAGAGTTATACGGGCTGGTACAGAAATCCAAGAGAACCCAAGCGTCGTACTTTAGTTTCCACTTAGGTCAGCAAACTCCTACTGCACCCTCCGACACGGAGCGGAACAAAGGATACTAACTTTGATATCTTCACCGTTTTGTTTGGCGGTCCACATCCCTTCCCAAATATCCACCTTTTGGGCAATCAAAGCCTTCTCCGTAATCCCCATGTTTATAGCACGTAGCTCAAACTCAGCAGTCCTCAATCTCCTCTGTACTCTCATCTTGTTCGCCTCACGCTTGCGATGTGTCGGATTGACTATTGCAAAGTCGTTAATACACTGTGTGTGTGGGTTTGTAAAAAGAGAGGGGCATACTGCGTGTAGCCAAGAGCCGATCACGCTCGATCTTGTGAAGATTTTCCCATGAGGCTTTCTCGTCAGTAGTGAGACCGTAAAGTCCGGGGCGTCCGAGGTGCCTCAAGAGGTATCCATGGGGGATTTTCCCCTTGAAGACCGATGAACATCCGGGGACGGGACATCGGAGTGTATCTAGCCCCTGTTTGGCGTGGGTGGAGTCGTGGGAAGCCCCCAGGAGGATGGAGGAAGGATTAGGTGTTCGTAAGGTATTTTCGCCATTTTCCGGAGGGGAGGCTGAGTTGTCGGCGTCGGTGGACAAGTAACGTCGGGACGTGCCTTCGTGGGAACTGGGTGACATGACCGTACAGTACGGTTGGGAGTCTGGTTGCTTGGGTCCTGAGGTGGCTGTGAGCATTATGTAATGATGGAGGTGGGGATTTAATGGAGGTCGGTATGTCAGATAAACTCGCGTCGGGGGATGTGTCGGTTCCTGGGGTGTGTCGGGAGCTCATATACGCAAGGGAAGTATACTTCGGTACTTAGTAGAGACTCGAATACTCAAATGACGTCAACTGTTAATTCTAGTTCCTGCGCACACTGCGTACCTCTCTTCCCAACATACCTCCCGACACGAGTTTATAGTGGAACGTGGCGAGGGAAATTGTGTGGGAAGATTTGACTAATCCACGTGTCTCATATTGCCCATTACCATTCAAGTGAAGGACGTTAGTTCATGAGATCTCACTCATAAGAAATGGCTCCTGTAAAAAATTCTCATTCCCCACACATAGAACATAATTGGGCGATGCATCTAACGTCTCATCTCTACCGAGATTGAAAGGTGCGGAGGGGTGTCCCATAAGCTGTCGAGACATTCCGGGCCCTTAAAATCGGTAACCCTAGCCTAATTGAGTAATCGTGATAGGAAAACCCGCTCCTTTAGAAAAAGGTGTAGTGCTCAGAATACCGAAAAATATGAACTACTCAGTACGGACATGACAGAAAGGAGATGTTTCGCGTAGAATTAATCTAAATTACCCAAATAAGTTAGTTTTACAGAGTTTATACAGGGCAGGAATGTCTCCACAGCTTATGGGATAAGAATGCGATCGTGGGGAAAGAGGTCGCCCAAGGATCAACTTATTTCCAGCAGATCAAGAGAGAGAAACAAAGTGAAGCTCAAGTTCAACAGGTGAGCATTTACCCTAATTGTTCTCCCCGTTGGCCGAAGTAGTTTGTGTTGGTTTATATTATGTATCGGGGCTTTGTGTAGGAGATAATTTTAGTGCTGCTGGACAAAAGATAACTAGTGGCTTTAAAGGCGCAGGAAAGTAGGTGGCAGTGTGATATGCGATAGGTTTTGAAATCTGTGACCGGAGCCGTTGATTCACGTCACATTTCACTTCTATTTTAGATAAGTTTCCGTCTCTCCTGGTTTTATCAAAAGTATCTGGAACACTCTTGTCGCAGACTACCAGTATCCTGTATCATGTGCAGGAAAAGTTCTTCTCGTCGCTTTTGCGTCGCACATTGTTCTTTGGATAAAAGCAGGATCTTTTTCTTATCGTTTTATTTCGATCGGTGCTCCAAACCTTCCAGTCCGACCTTCTTTTCTCAAGTCTATGAACGGACTAGAGCAGGTGAAGGAAGGACCGGATGCCCTACTGGGCCCTGTACGGCCCTGAGGTGTTTTCCTGTTACGTCTCTTTGTCTAGTGTGCTCAGACACTTCAAGTTCATGATTTGATCTCGCGCATAATTTATGATGAGGCAAGTCATTTGCCATATGCGTAAACTAAGAAGGAAGAAATAGATGTTTAAGGAATAAAAATGCCAAAAAGGCCTGCCAAATTAGAACCCAAAAACCATCGCCCTAGATCTACAAGTCAGTAAGCATATCCTCACTGGAGAGGGCACTAGAGTTCCTGTTTCTCTAATAATACCACAACTTCTGGGGAAAGAAATATTCTTTTGAGCAATTCTTAATTCCTACTTCCGATTTCTTTTCCACCTTATCACATTCAAGTACACCAAGATAATTGAGATTGTACAAGAACCTATTATGGCATAAATAGCTTGAGAAATTGTGATTAGTTTTTGGTTTAAATTTTGGCGAGCAAGCCTAGTAAGACAAGACATCTTACACACAAACTCTTTTAATGCAAGGCTGTTCTAAGTAATTCAAAAATTCATATAAGGAATGACAGTTTTAATAACTTAGCATATTCCTGGCAAAGCAGGGAGTGACGAAAAGGGGGTGCTTGAGTTCTCTCTGGTTGAGGGGAAAAGAGAAGATTCTCCTATTGCGAGGCAAAGAGGAACTCGTGTGTTATAGTTGGGAGGTGGCAGCTTTACTGATGCGCGACGGTGGGCCTATCCGCCTGTATATTCCACCTTCGACAAGTTTTGACAATTACACCTAACCCTAGATTCCTAATGTCTTCCAATCATACGGAGGTACAGCGCCTAAGTTTTGTATGTTCCATAAGCAAGGTTCGCGGCCCTTACTCGGGTATGGACGTGGGTGATCGGACAGCAAGGGATTAGAGGCATCAAGGATTCTTGCTCGTTTGAGCAATTTCGATGACAAATTCATTCTTTTATTTCCTACAAACGCAGTAAGTTCAGGCCTCTGGAATCCCTGGCTATCCTATCACCCACGTCCATACCCTAGTACTCCCTGTGGATCATACAAAATTTGCCGTACTTCCTCACTAAACTAATTAAAAAGTTGTGGAGCAGTTGTGGGAACACTAATAAGTTACCGAAGAATCTTATGAAAAAGGTCGGAATGGCGCTAAAGCGAACAAAGGTGAAACTAAGGTAGCGAACCAAAAGGAAGTCAATAAAGAACGCCAAGTCTCCACGGCTTAAACTTCAACAAGGCAACGATTGGACGGCTCAGGAAAATCAGCACTAGCGTCATTCCTACTTGCATGAGATTCCATTGTTTGTGGTGGTTACACAGAAGAGCCGGTGCGGTGGATTGACAGCGCCCGCGTGAACTAGAGGGTGCGCAAAACCTGCGCCGATCGATCCAGCACATTTCAGATTTCAGGTTTGGGGAACATACAAGTACCATACCGGTAGATGCGGTTCACTGGTTCGGTGTGGAAGGTTTTTTCTTTTTCCTCTCCCGCGCAGGGTGGGAGGGGGGCTCTCTTTTATTTTTTGCAAGGGTGCTGGCAGAAACAAGGGTACGATTTTGGAGTGGGTGGGGGCTTTGTGACGTTTGCAGGATAGTGCCAGCGGGAAGGAAGCACATTCACACTGCGCTGAATAAACCAATCTTTCGCTCTCAGTGACTAGTTCCGGTAAGTTGTACCAGTAAATTTCCCCACGTCAAAACCTGACCTATCACCCAGGATCACCGGCATGCCCGACAGGTTCCCATATTTCTCTGACCGTCCGGAATACTTGTTTTGGTATAGGTGACGGGAAAGAATCGTTCGAATACAGGGGTCATCCGGGCACAGGTGGCTCGCAAGATTTGGTAGGGCGCCCTAATAAGCACGGTTTCGCAGAAATATATATTTTTTTAACGCCCTCGACTCTCTTGTGTTCAGGCATACCATACTCACTATTGTTGGGTCTATGACTATCTCAAGTACGTTTACCCATGTTCGGATACTCGACGCCTATTACTCTGGCGGTAGAGGGGTGTTTCCCCATATGGGTCGCGATGGTCATTTCGGGAAATAGCGCAATCTTTCCGAATTTCTTGGGATTCTACCTCTCAAGGTTTCAACTGGTGCGCCTAGTTCGAGAAGTCGGCGGAACAAAAAAAGAGTGGGTGTGGAGGGTAGTGCTAAAACACGGTACGGTAAAAGCTATTCCCCGGATCTCGATTAATTTAGGGATATATTTAAATGTGCTTTGCCAAGAGCGACCGATGGAGCTGTGCAGTGCCAACATAATACTGGTACCTTACACTTCACGGCTATTGTGAACGCAACAGAGCCCAGGTCATTAGGTTGCGGTCAGAGAATGGAAGAGCCTTCGAGATTGAAGTTTGGGGTCGTGCGGTACGCCTTGTGCCAGTTGTCTTCTACTGTTTCAAGTCCTTTGGGGCAAGGCTGAGCGCTCTTTTGGTAATGCTAGACGGTCAAGACCTGCGACAAGGCCATAGACTGGTAGTCGGGTATTTCTGTGATTTGCCCTTTGGAAAGCCGCTCCTAGGAAATAAGATAGGCCTAGTTCGGACGAAATGAGAGACAATGAAACAGTATAAATTTAAATGGAGTGACTATTTTAGAATAGGAAGTATGGAGTTTTGGACAAAGTCAACCTCGAGGCGATCAGAGTGAGTGGTTTGAATTTTCGAATCAGTGCTGTTACTTTTGTTTGGCATTGTTTCCGAGTCCCGTGAGCATTGCCAACCATCAATTCTCCCGAGCAGCCGGGAAGAAAGGGACTTCGAGGCAGAGTCTAGTTTAGCACACGGGCCTCGATTTTGGACAAGAGGTCGAATATTCTTCTGTATGCAGGGTTCCGGACGCCCCGGGGAGGACCGGGCCGGACCAGTTAGTACGGTCGGAATCTGGTCTGGTCTAATGGCAGGGGTTGGACTGACCGAACAGCCATGATTGCTGGAACTGACTGGTCCCGGATTGGTCGGACTGGTCCAGCCAAGCCAAAAAAACCTCTGGACTTTGGTTGGTTGGCTTTCGAACAATCTATTCCTACAACTTTACAGCCCCTGATTTAACCAATACTAGGTATTTATTTTGAATTCTTGTTAGAGCAATACAGAAGGAAAAGCGAGTGTAGTATAAAAAACAGTTTACGGAAGTAACTGCCTGGGGGTAAAGGTGATTGCACTCCAATTGTGATTTATTATAGAACTTGTTCTTTGTGGAGTATGTACAGTACTTGTGCGGCCAAATTACAACAGGGCACTTATGGTGGCAAGTCCGGCTTCAATTCGGCCGCGCTGGTGTTCTATCTGCTGGAACATCTTGAACCAATCATTTAAAATCCTGTTTTGCTTTTATCATATTGATTTTATTACGCTGACATACTTCTACCGATTGGTACCTTGTCTCCTTTTGTCCGGCTCAGATCAGAGGGTGTACCGGTACCGTGCCTTTGACTGTTTCCTTCTTTTTTTTCAGCATATCATGAGGTCGCATATGCAATATTTTTATCCGGACAGGACTACTTAATCTAGTTAGGTCTAGTTGTTGACATCAACGAAGACCCACCAAGCGGTCCTAACTCTAAGACTTGACCAGTCGGAGAATTTGGAACCATGTTGGTATGTGCGAGTGATAAGTAGACTGATAAGGTGCGAACAACAACCGGGAGCAAGTACCGATAGGCAAGTCTAGGCGCGTGCGCAAACAACTTGGGGTGGCATAAAAAGCGCCAAATAGAAGGGATTAGTCGCCCTGTGGTTTGGTTGGTCAGAATTCCTTGTATGCAACCGGAGTTGTCCAAACGAATGGCTGTTACGATAGAGGAACACCCAATTACACAATTCTCGCTACTTAGCGTGTAGGCTAGGATTACTGACATCCAATACCAACCAGTAGCGAACTGTGTTTTTGAACTGGTTCAAATTTCCGTGTTCGGCGAGTGTAGGTGGGGTATGGTGTTTTTTTGTGGGGGTAATAGGGCTGCCGAACTCGTTGGTTGGTAGATTCGGATCGTAGAGTTGGGAGTATGGTTGCTTGGGACAAGAGAGGTGTTCGTGGGCTTTATGTGAGGATGGAGGTGGTGTTTGAATGGAGGCTAGTGTGTCGGATATGGTGCAGGATAGTAGGGGCAATTAAGTCGGGGAATTTTGGCTATGCTACAAGTCTTACATTACCAGTAACTTCTATAGCAATGGGGCGGCGGGGGGAGCAATCTTTGGCTCACCTTGAGAGAGAGGACGTGGTGGGTGTTTGTGGATATTTCTGCCAGGTATCCAAGGTTGGAGAGGTGGGGCGGCGAATAGGCCACTGATGGGGCAGAAGAAGTGTTATATACTGCTCCGCCTGACCCCATTTTGGCATGACTTGCATAGGTCATGATATCTCACACACCGGTCTTGGCGCATATTCGAATTGCATACCCTACATAGGAGATAGGAGGGCACAATCGAGTGAAGCACTGTATAGGCACTGGTCTCACCGGTATTTTTCCCCCCGCCACTGTGTTGGGGTAGCCAGGGCGAGGTGGGCTAGAGCTCGGAATCCACCTTCACGGAGGTAAAGCGTGTAAGTTTTGTAGGTTACACAGGGGGAGGGCGGCAGTCCTCGTTTGTGGAACCTACAAAACTTACACGCTGTACCTCCGTAGTCAGCCGAGGAAAGGGTCCAATCTAATCGAATTCAGAGCTCCTGGATTTCTTGGCGCAGGAGTGTGGGTGAGAATATGATATGTGACAGGCCGTGTGGAGGGTTTGGTGGAAAGAAATTAGCCCTAACCACAAGTTTGGGAACCTCAACTCAAAAGTGTTTGTAAGATATCATAGCTTGTTTTTTTTTGGAACATGGAGGTTGAAAATACGGGAAAGAGGGTGCAACATCCTGGCACCCTCGTGTCACAATCGAGCCAGGGTTTCGTTATACAAGTAACCTACGGGCTGCGTACAAGTATGATAGCAGTTTGGTCCGGTCCGCAATAGTCTAGTCAGGTCTTGGCGACAAAGTTCGCCCCTCCATTCGTCCCAAAAATGGGCATTTTCACCTCAGCAGGTCACACAGCCTTGTTGCTTTGTTGCTCTGTTGAGGGTTTTCAGCTTTCCTGGATATTTACATATTTTTATTTTTATGTGACAAGCTCAGCCAATTAATCCCCGGTGCAATGACAGAAGGAGTTATAGTGGGCAAAAGGTGCTTGTATTTGTAACCTTGGATCAGGCTGCTATACAGTACAAGGGGCAGGCATTTAGTGTCCGAACACACCATCCTGTGGCCTCACCAATCTTTAAGGATTTTTTGCTAGTAAACCACTTTGTCGTGTGCCAAAACTTTAGCCCTGCCCCTTGTACAAAAGGTATGATACATTATATCATACAACAACATCCAATAACAACCCTAGGCTGTTAGCCCTGGTGGTAGATTGGGAAAATTCTCCCAATTTCCAAAGCTTTTGCATTAGGTCCTCGCACAGACCTGGATCAAACTTTACCCCCGGCAGGCGCGGCAGCGAATCGCTTTCACACAACCCCGGGTCATCTCATCACAAGAAGAAATCATTCCCACTCAACTGATACATCCTAACTTGTGCCGTTTTCTTTATTAAGGCACACTCGAATGGCATACTAAGTACTTAACCTTTTCAATTTGTTTTTGCTAATTGAGGTTGGCGTGGTTTGATGTATGGGAGAGGTTGTTGCGGGGCAAAAATAATGTGTTACTTAGATTAGTTGTTGTTCCGCTGGCCTGTCCACGCACAATACAATAGGTTTGGAAGGCAGAGTGAATGGGTGGGAAGGGAAAGCTAGCTGCAAGAAGTGAAAGGTATTATATCGTTGTGGGACTAAAGGACTGGGTCGTATCATGGGGTGATCATGGAAGTGCCGTGTTCTTCACTACCGGCACTTTCAAGTGGTCGCGAGCTACAAAGATTGGATGCCTTCGTACGCGATTACGATGTTTATGATTCAATTTGTGGCGCTTCTTCCGTCTGACCTTGCATGGTCAAGAAGGGGGGTGACGAAGTGGGAGGAAAAGAAAAAGAAAAATCAACACAACAGCTAAGAGTACAGTGCCAAGAAGAAGAAGCGAAGGCAAGTTCACCTGTGCAGCCAAGCCCATGGTACCTTGTAGTGGCCAATTGAAGTGTGGCAACCTTGTCGTATCTACTTGTCCTCGAGTACTCGGGTATGGCACCGCATGCATTGCATCTCGGCTGCACATCGAGTTTTGGCGAGTCTTTGTGGCCCTGGAAAGTGCCAGAGTGATCGACTCTTCTGGAAAGCCTGGAGCGACCCTAGAAGTACCGTTGCTCGTACTACTGTAACCAGTCAGCCAATAGAGACCGTTGCCAACGCGATTGATTTGCCATCAAGAATATACTAGTTTCAGGTCAAATTTGGATCATCTAGACAGCTAGCTCAGCTCTCTAGCTAATTATGATGAGAAGTCAGGTTTGACTTCCCATCCCCCTCGAGGGGTTTTCGTCCCTCTTTTCAGTATACAGCATAACTCAACCCAGAATTTATCCACCCTCCCCTCGGCAACTCTCTCTATCTCCTGAGTTCCTACGGTATCATAAAAGAACACACACATTAACCCTAGCCCCAAGTTCAGAATCTTTTCTCGAAAATGTGGTCAGGATAACATGCTGGCACCCCGTTGTCACACAAACCACGCCAGGGTTTCGTCACAACTCGCAGGGGTCTGTTAAACAGCCAGGTCCCAGGCAAAAAAGCTCGTGGCCCCCGTTTTACACCAAAAATTGGCATTTTCGCCATATATAGTCACAGCCTTGTTGCTTTGCGGCGAAGTGTTGTGATTTTTCCAGGAGCCCTTAGAGCCATCTCAATATTTTTATTTTTATATGTAACAAGTTACTTAATTCGGATAGTGTAATGCCAGAAATAATTACAGTGCGCAAAGGTTCTTCTGATCTTTTATGAGGCTCCCATAGAAAAGGTATGAGATACATTGCAACAATGTCCGATCGCAGCCCAAAGCTCTCAGCCACCATGGCAGAGGAGGAAATTTCTCCTAATTTCCAACACCTAGGAATTGGGTCCTCGCACGGACCTGGATCCACTTCATCCCCGGCGGGTGCGATAACGTATCGCTTCCACACAACTCAGCCCGACAGGTCCTCCCCCAAAAATCATTACCACTCAACTGATACATCTTAACTTCTTCCGTTTTCTATTAAGGCTGGTAAATGACATGCTTAATATTTAATTCTTAAAATTATTTTTGTTAATGTTGGGGTGATCGGATGTATTGGAGGGGTTGTCATCGTGGGAAAAATTATGAGGGTTCCTTAGAATACCTTTGATTGTTGTTCCGCTGTCCACGCACAATACTATAGGCTTGGAGAGGCACAGTGAATTTGTGGGAAGGGCAGACTCACTGCAAGAAGTGCAGGGTACTCTATCCCTACAAGACTCAAGGACCGTGTAGTTCTCATGGCGTGATTGTGAAAGTGCCGTATTCTTCATTACTTTTACGTGCTCACGAGCTGCAAAGGTTGGATGCCTTGGTATGCGATAACGGTGTTCATGCTTCAGTTTGTGGCTCTTCTCTTCGACCACGCATCTCAGAAGGGGAGTGACCAAGTGGGGGGGAAAAATGTAAAAATCGATGCAACACGCAAGAGTACGGTGCCGGGGAGGGGGGGCGAAAGTAAGCCAATATATGCAGCCAAGACCATGGGTTACTTGTAGTGGCCAATTGAAGTGTGGTAATCTTGATGGACGTACAGTATTGTCCGTGGACAAGTTAACCGCGCATCAACGAACGGGAAAAAACCCAGTCACGACAACAGTGCTCCCTCGCCAACCCCACTATCATGAAAACGAAAGAAATAAATTAAGGATGTGGATATACAGTGGAGTGCTTAGCAGAAATTAATATTTGATCTAGAGAAATTTCTTTATGTAGTGTTGAACAAGCGATATGATAAGGAGGGCTCAGTTGTCATCGATGGCTTGTGCGCGGTTAATTTTGTCCATTGATCATGATCGAGCACTGATATCATGGTATCATACTGCATGCATTGCAGGCTTGGCTGTACAGTACATCTAGTTGGAGATTGGTTCGGAACTCTCCAGAGCTGCCACAAAAACTCGCCAGTCATGGAAATCCTGGGACCGACGAACCTAGAAAGTACTCATGCTCGCACTACAGTCTTCCTCGTATGATACCCACCACGAAACTAGGCGGTCGACGAATAGGGTTACCCGTATTTGGTGGGCAAAAAAATGAGATCGTCAGGGTTAGGGTAGCGAAAATTACTGGTAATTCATCCCGGTTCGTTGCCCGCCTAGTTTCATCGCGGCTAGGGTGAAGATCGTCGCGGAGGAACTATCATACTATACAGGTCGAGCAGAGACCTTATAAGCTAGATCGTGGCGCCTTGAGCTAATTTTGTCAGGGAGGGCCGCGTTGCGTAGTTGTTTCCGGGGATAGTATGATAGAGCAACTACTTCCTACGCTCAAACAAACCCTCTACCCTGTGATTCAGAGGCGTATAAGAGCAAAGGGTTTCTCCCACTCCTTTACTCTGCTTTCAGATGCTGCCTTTTCGATTACTACTGTTACCACCTGTACCACTTCTACCCCTACCAACTCTATCTTGAACCGGGAAGAAGGATAAAAAATGCTATCGAGGGCAAAGCTCCTCGCTCCAAAGGTAGCACTCACAACCAGCAGGGTGGCTTCTACCACCGCACGGGGCAAAGTTGGAGGAGATATTTCCTCTGTTTTCCCTTCACTCTCGGGGATCGCTCCCCAGCCCTTGCCTGATAGGTATGCTGAGCTTAAAAGGTTGTTTACCGCTGGAAGAGAAAGTGTCCTGGTAGAGTCCTGGGAGAGGCTACTGCTTGATCTTGAGAAGGAGGCGACCGTGATAAAGAGGTTTGGGAGCGATGTTTGTATTTTTCCCTTTATTCCTAGTTTTCCTCCGGTGAGGTGGGGAGTTAGTGTTGACTGATGGATAGCTTATTCCGCAAGTTGAGTTTAAAGACCTCTCTACTCTTTCTAAAGAGAAAATAGAGGATATTAAGAAGCGAGGTGTGGTCGTTATTAAAAATGTCTTGCCGGAGAGGGAGGGTCTAGCAATGAAGGAGTCGTTGAAGGAACACATCAAGCGCAACTCCTGGGCTAAAGGTTTTCCCTCTCTACAACTCTATTCACTTTTTAAAGCTAAGCTAAGAAACACAGCCTTCCCAGCCGACTCACCGGCGGTCTACGAACTATACTGGTCCCCAGCGCAGCGCGCGGCGAGAGTCCACCCATCTCTCATAGCCTCCCAGTGTTTTGTGAACTCCCTCTGGCACTCTTCGCTCCCGTCATCGATGGTAAACACCTCTGAGTCATTGCCATACGCCGACCGCTTCCGTATCCGCCAGCCGGGGGATGCAGGCTTTGCTCTCGGGGCGCACATCGACGGAGGCAGTGTTGAGCGCTGGGAGGATCCCGAGTATTCTCTCTGCTACGAGAAGATCTGGACAGGGAGATGGGAGGAGTACGATCCTTATAATGCGGATCACAGGGTCCATGCAATGATGGATCTCTACAATGGAGCTGGGAGTTGCGGAGTCTGGAGGAGCTGGCAGGGTTGGGTGAGCCACCCCGCACCCTCTCTCTTCCCACTTAACTAGTCTACTAACCAGCTCCAGCTCTCCCTATCAGCAACATCTCCTGGTGAAGGCACCCTCCTGGTAAACCCACTGCTAAAGCACGCAACAGCATACACAATCCTCCGCCCCTTCTTCACTCTCTCCGACTCCCCAACTATCAGCACAACCCCTCACTTCCCAAACTCAGTTCAGGGGGCCTGCCAAGAATACAACACTACAACCCATCCTCATCTCCGCCTCGATGAAGTAATGACACATATACCTCGCATTTCGCCGGGCGACTACGTCTTCTGGCACTGCGACACCATTCACGCCGTGGATAGGGTGCACCAGGGCGCAAGCGATAGCTCTGTGATGTACATCCCGGCTGTGCCCTGGACGGTGGAGAGTCAAGCCTATGTCGAGCGGCAAAGGGAGGCAGAAAGGAGGGGGGTCTCACCGGAGGATTTTCCCTTGGGGACTGGAGCAGAAGTTTGACGGGATGGTGCTAGCGGAAGTTTTTTCTCTGTTTGCCACTTGCTTCCCGGAGAGTGGGGGGCGTGTGTTTTTCAATAACTAGCTGCCATGGAATTCAAACCATCCAATAAAAAAATTATGCCCCCTTTTTTTTTGGTTCCAATTTCTCAAAAACCCAAAAACGTATACATTGAAAAGTATCTAATACAAAGCGTGACTATTCTCCCTTCCCCAGTTTCCCAGAATTCGTTTTCCACAGTCGGAGGCATTGGTGTGGGTGGATTGCTGCCCTTGTCGCTCGAGATGATTGGCACCGGTGTGTCCCGGCTGACAATGGGGGCGCTTCGAGTTGAGCGCGGGGCGGCGGGGGGGGAACAAAAAGACGCGAGCAGTAGAGAGGTTTGAGGATCTGGTGTTTTGAAAAGATCTCGTGTTTTGTGGATGGGAAACCGCGTTTGGTGGAGTTGGGAGCTGGAGAGAATTGTGGGTAGCTCGCGGGCCGAGAAGGGTGGAGCTATGACCCCATGCTTAGTGTGTGGTCGGTTATACCTTTTTCCGTGACCCTCCGAGAAACTCCCGCCCCGCTCCGTCCATCCAATCCGTCCTTTTGCCCAATTGGCAACGGATTGTTCCAACCCACCATTTCCTCTAATGTTACTCGAGTAGCTAGCCCGGCTGCTCCCGCTCCCGCAGACCATGTACTGTACCTGCTCGAGTACTTGTACCCCATTGAGCTATTCTAACAATCCTATAACGCCCCCTCACCTTGGACGGGCGCCAGCACTTTGGAATTAATGTAGCCGCAAACCTAAACGGGGGGTAGTATCCCCTAGCTTTGAATTAGATTCACCATACTGTACAATAACCACTCAGCCGATAGAGACCGTTGCCAAGGTGATTGATTGCGCTCAAGAATATACCACTTTCAGTTCCGAATTGGATTATCTAGACTTAGCTCTCTAGCCAATTATAGAGAGGGACCAGGCTTGGCTTCCCGTCCTCTTCGATAGTTTTTCGTCTCTTCCTTCCGCATATAGTATGACTCAGCACGCGATTTATCCACCCTCCCCATGACAGCGGTCTCTATATCCTGAGTGTTTACGGTAGAGCGGCACGGCACTTAGCGGTACCAGGCTAGCACTCGGATGATTCGATCGTAACCCCCGCTATTCAACCAGAGATCAGGCTGGTGAGCTAGGTTCACGGTTCCTTCAATACCCAGTTAAATATTTTTAGTCACTGTGAATGGGTGAGGTTGCTTGGTACTTGAGGCTTTCTGTTAATTATAGAGTGAAATATCAAGGATTTGTACAGATAGGAATATATCGAGGGGATTCCCCTTGATGCCGGGGAGTCTCAAATAAAGCAGACCTTACTCACCAGTCTATGCCATGGGTATCTCCCCCAAGCGATATTTTGCTGGAGTTCTCGCTCGATATTTAGTTTATGGGGGTATTCTTGGCAAGGATGGGTGAGCACTGATTCATAACAACTAGTTGGAGAGGGATTAAAGGGGCCGGAAAAAAATGAAAACCAACCCATTCGCAATCACCACAACAATTACAAGTTCGACAGGGCAAACACCCTTCCGGCCAAAGCCACAGAGCAGCAGAAAATTCCCCCACTATAATTACGACAGAAAGGGTGAGCGCTTAAGCTGCATTTCGTCGCCCAAATCCCAACCCTAATCAACCAACCCAATTTCTTCCCTCCTTTTTTCCCCTACCAACTCAAAGATACCAGCAACCCCGAGATATGTAAAGATATTAAGTTGTGCCCAAGTCATCACAGATCAATTTATAATGCCAGTATCTAAGCCGCCTGTGACTCGGCCACCGCTACCACTGTGCTGTATCAGCACTCACCCAGAACAAGGAAAGGCACTCTCCCTTCAGAACCTAACATCACGCACCGTGAAGTGACAAAACACCTAGAAGTGACACAAGCCGGGATCTGCCAGAATGAGGGGCCCGGGAGAAGCATAACCCCGCTCTGCAATGGGGTTACTGCGCAACAGCAGAACGAATACCATGTCACCTCGGAAGAATGCTGAACCTGCCTATGAAGAGCAGCTCCAAGCAGCAATTCGAGCAATAAAATTGGGCCAAGAGTCAAATGTCAATGCCGCTTGTGAGGCATTTGGTGTCAAACGGCGAACCCTCTATAGACATCTTGCCGGTACAACACTACCCCATGTAGCAGCCCATGAGGAGCAGCAACGCCTCACACCATCTGAGGAGAAGGCGATTGTGAAGTGGTGCTTCACCCAGGATGATATTGGGTTTCCACCAAGGCTAAATATGGTTAAGGATATGGCGATTCACTTAGAGTTTAAGCGAACAGGAGAGGTCCCCCCCCCTCTTGGAAAAAACTGGATTTCCATGTTTCTCCGAAGGCACCCAGACTTGGCATTGAAGCTAAGTAGCCAGCTGGAGCGACAGTGTACCTATGCAAACAATCCAGAGATTTTGCGCTACTATTTTTTGAACCTTGGAAGAATAATACAGGAGCATGGGTTGTGGGGGTTTCAAATCTTTAACATGGACGAGAAGGGCTTTCTGATGGGGCGGGCATCAAGAGCTAAAGTACTGTGTCGGCGTGGAAGGCGTAACCCACGGGTTATGCATGATCGGAATCAGGAATAGGTAGGTAACTGTCATTGAGACAGTAGGTGGAGATGGGAGCGCAATGTCACCATTTATGATTAACAAAGGTGCAGGGCATTATATGGGGTGGTATAAGAACCTATAAGAAAAGGAAGAAGAGTACTAGTTCAGCTACTCACCTAAGGGCTGGTCTGATGATCAGCTGGCAGTAGAGTGGTTGCGTAAGATTTTTCTCCCGGAAAGGCAGAATAGATATGATGATCTGCTGTGGCTACTCATATTCGACGGCCATGGATCTCATATAACATTTGACTTTATATCATTATGCTTTTCAAATAATATTTTGCTGCTTTGTCTCCCCCCTCATTCTACCCACTTACTCCAGCCTGTTGATGTTTGGCTGTTTGGCCCGTACCAACACTTTTATAGTATTGCGGTTGACAACTATTTCCGTTACTGCCTTAATCTGATGGGAATTTAAAAGTTGATTTTCATTCCCTTTTTGACTGAAGCACAGGAGGCCACCTTCACCGCACACAATATGCTCTCAGCCTTCGCAGCCACCGGTATCTCTCCACTAAATCCATGACGTGTACTTGGAAAACTCAACCACCGTGTTGAGAGGCGGCGGGATACCCTTGGCATTATCAAGAAGCCAACCGGGAGCCGCGTGATACTCCATCAGGTACATGCCACGAGCAACCTGCTTGGCAACCTTACCCTCAACAATTCAGATTCCATACTGGATTGTGTAAAGGGTATAATGAGCTCTCTCGGCCACCAATTAGAGGAGGAAATTTCTTCGAAGGAACTTTGGCGGGAGATGAGCCTCAAGCTTCAAAGTTCCGATAATCTCTACAACACTACAGATCGCCGAAAGCTAAGCGAGGCAAGAGTACTGGATGGGGCAGCCCTTATGGAGCTACGCGATGCTCGTCTTGCTAAATACCAGAAGAAACCCGTTCCGTTGGCTTCAGGGAATGGTATGGGAAATTCCCGTGTATGCATTCACAAAGGACCCATGAAAGTCAAAAGAAAACCAGCCCATACTGCTTCTTCCCATACTACACCAACTACCCCAAGACGACAAGGAAGGCGAACGAATATCATTACCCTTGCACAAACTCCAGATGTGCTTGTTATTGATTCTGAGGATGTTTCTAGTGATGAAAGTCTACCCGAGGATATGAGTGATTCTGAATGGTCCGTGGTTATTGTTTTAGGCCCCCCTCCCCTCCCTTTCCCTCCTCCGCCACTGTCTCTATCCAGCCAACTCCTACCCCCCTCTACCTTGCATATGAGCCTACGAACTCGGAAGTCTACTGTTAACTAGCGACTTTTTTCTCCTCTTGTATTACCCCCCCCCCTCACATCCCCTCTCTTGCGTGTGTGGATCTCTCTTTTTTTTTTTCAAGCATATTCTTTTCTCTACTATATTTATTTGTATTTATATCATCTCTGGCATTCTCCTAGTATGTCTTGTGGTGTGATAGCTTGAGATTTGAGCTCCCGGTGATGCCAATATGCTTTGACATCCCCATCAATTGCTCAATCTGAGACTGTGTCACTTCCGGGTGTTGTGCCACTTCCCGGTGGGTGACGTTACCCCCAAATCTTTCTTGCGATCGATATGTATAACCACAGACTCCAACTCGAGATATAATTGAACATCGCGTATGTGGATGATTTTACCTTCAACCCTAAGACAAGCAAACCCTCCAACTAATATCTCGCGGAATAGCTAGCGAAAGCCGGATCAACTTCCATAAATTACTGAGTCCCCTCATGCCTGGTTTCACGGTATCATGTAAAAGCCCCGATACCATGTACTCGGGGGTTACCATAAGTCGGGCGACACCCGTACAAGGTAGTAAGTGTCATTGCCTATACATATGGGTTTTGTTGCTTTTTTTCCTACAAGTACGCAGGAAACAGCCGGGCGACACAGTGAACAGGAAATAATCCAAGACATTTTTTCCCGCACCACGCCGGACTTACCCCTGTACCCTGGTACTCGTAGTTGCCCTGCGTTTGTGGAAACAACTGCTATTGCATATGGACAAAAAATTACCCAGAGCCTCAAGATTTTGCCCATATGCAATAGTAGTCGTTTTTACAAACGTCGGCAAATCACAGGGACAGACTCGTTCCAAAAAAAATATATATCTAGAGATCTTGGCATGTCCAAAGCCTGAAGAGTGCCAAGACTCCCAGTTATTGGAGCGTCCCCGGAACCGGATCACACCCGTAGGTAGACGCATATAACAGTCCTTTTTTCCCCCGCCCGCGGGGTTTTCATCAACGAGTGACCGATCATGACAATCAAACCCCTCGATTTGATACCACGAAGACAAGGGGAACCGGATCTGGTTGACCCAGTATATATCGGTCCTATCACAAATAGCGACCATAGATAGTATCATCTTTTATTCTCAGCTTTTATTCTTCTATGATACTCGAGTAGCTTGTCTCAAAATTTCCTGCATGCAAGGATATCGGCTGTTTTATAAGTGACCCGCCCCTCCACTCAAAGCTCCCATGAGAAATCTTAGGTGTTATCTTGTTACCCATCGAAGAAGCCTTGTCATTAATTCTCCCCAATCATCTGTACTTCATCAGAATTCCTCAACGATAGATCGCCCACTAGGAATTCTCAATCATGGCCACCCTTGTTGGGCCCCCCATATTCCCACATTTTTCGATATATTACACGGCATTAAACCTGCACCTCTAGCTTATTTAAATAAAACAGGATTCTTAGGACGTTCCGTCAGACTGCCCCCACCTTATCATTAACACATGGGACACGTCAACAAGAACAGGGGGCCATTCAAAACCCTGCTACCCTCCTTAGCATTATAATCAGTCACATAGATATGAATCTCTGGGTGGGGCACCATCTATCAGGAGTAGATAGAACGCAAACTGATCCAAGGTGCCTTCATTGGGGCCGATTCTAGTTGGTGCTTTGTCCCGCCGATCGTAAGGATGGCATCGTTGCCGGTTGGGCGGGGGGGCAGCAGAGTTGCAATTGTTCAGTGGGAACTTGGGGTTAGCATTGAAGGAATAGGGAGCGCTGAGAGGCTAAAAGTGGGCTCGGAGAAGTGTTCCGGGATATCTCCTATGACCGAGCTTTTGTGGATTGTAATCAAAGCAAACTTAGACAAGGTTAGGTGGCTCAAAGATTGCGTGAAAATTAATCCCGGTATGAACAGACCGACGGAGGTCCAAACTGCGCGATCGAAGGTCAATAGCTACCGTTGTCACCTATGTAGGAGGCGGGCGACAAAAACGGTGAGCAGAATAGGATGTAACAACCCGAACCATGATATTTCACGCTTCCCGTTCGACACATTTTGGGGCTGTAAAAAATTTCAATCATTGATATCCGGTCTAAAATTCTTTCAAACACCTCTTGAATCAATTGCAGATGATTAAAGAAGTTTTGACACTTTGGCACACAACCTTTTAAAGTGGAGATTGAAAACAGCGCCAAGCATTGCCATTTCCCATCCACAATAGTGAGAAATCGCCAAGACCAATGTACCAAGTACAACTCCCTTGACAATTCCTCAACCAGTCCAGATACAGAGTTCTAATGGGTTGAAAAGTAAAATCTAGGGAATTCTAGGGAATTTTTGCACAAATGGGGGAGGATTTGGCACAAATTGCTCCACTAAATCAGTGGCAAGACGGTTGTGAATATGGCCATTCTCAGTGGAAAACCCTTGTACCACTCATCAATTTTGTCGCGCCTCATACAGACAACAGTAGTCCAACCACAACAAGCGAGGATTGTTTCCCCCGCTAATAGCTTTTGAATCTGTAAAGAGGAGTTTCTACGGTAGGGATAAGGGAAACCAATTGAGGTATGATGGGAAGGTGAGGTAAGGTTTAGTGAAAATGTGTTGTAAGCAGACAAATTAACAAAGGGATGCGAGGAGCGTTAAATCTGGTGTTGCTAAGGCTAATGATGCCGGATCGTGTAAATCGACTAGGAACAATTAAAATAAAAACTTGAGAAGAAAAAAATGCAACGGAACATACACACTGAACTCAGCAAGCACATAAACTCACCCCAAGTTCCGACTGTTCCATACCTGATCACTCGGTTTCTTAGTAGCCTTTAGCTTACTAAGCCTTAGTACCAATTAACATAACAGGCGGTTTCCACTGCCCGGAGCTAGCGTTGCTTTTCTTGATAATTCTTTTCTTTTTTTCTATTTTCCTCTCAAGTTGAGTCAATGGAGGAATGAGAGATTATTTGCAGCCGGAAGCGAAGTTCGAGTTGTAAGTTGAGAGGGTTGGATATTATGGGTTGTTCATGGAAGCTTAGTCATGAGGTGTCTCGTCTGTTGTTGGTTGCTAGGCTCGCTTCTCGTGTTTTCCTCTTGCTTTCTCTTTTCTGGCTCAACACGTTCTTTCCTTAACAGTAACTCAACTCAACGAAACTAGTCTTAATACGCCTCCTTTTTTGACCTTTAATCTCTCTCACATTCTCGCCTTCAGAAGCAGCCGTATAAATGCTTCGTTCCACTTACTGCCGATCGGGTCGAACTTGTCACCGGAAGGGATCATTTCCAACAGAGAGTTTACCGATGATTTGCCCTAGATTTTAGTCTTCTTGGCACTAGTTCCCTTTGTTTGATTTTCCGGGCTCGCTCTGTCAATTCCGCATGCACAATGACATTCAAAAGATCGCCATTATGTCGTACTGTGTCATGGCCCGATGGAGGAGACTTCCTTGCTGAGACTACTTGTCTTGCGAATCAATTGAATGCCACGAACTGTGGGGCGGGGAAGGCCTTTTTTTGTTTTTTCTGTTTCTTCTCCCTCGCGGCGGAGGAACTCCCAAATTCCGCAACAACATATTTGTGTATTACTGTAAGGGCGGTATTTTTCTCTTCACATTGCTTCCAAACGAATAAGTTCCACAATCACTACCAATCATCACCGAGCAATCGGGCCAGGGAGGGCTTCGAGGTGTGAGGTGGCCTCATTTGTATCACTACCCTCACTTGGGCAAAAAATTGTTAGCCCCCGCTTGGATTTTATCAAGGTATTCCAGACCCCAGCCGGGGGGGTGCCGTCCAGAGTGGGGTGGGGCGTTCGATTTCTACAGGGGGTAGGCTTGATCTTAGCCGTAAAGGGTTAAGCGGAAGCATATGATGGTTTTCACCTTTATTACAAAGGAACCAAGGGCCAAAAGGGCTGTATCAGACAAAAAAAAAGAAATCATTAAGGTTAGGGTTACGAAAACTACTGGTAATTGATCCCTGTTAGTAATAGGCCCAATCGTTGTACGATCAGTGGAGACTGGTGCTGTTGACAGGTACCAGTGGGCTGCTTGGTGGTGTAATTGGGCTGTGTGGCAGGTTGGGAAGCCGATGTAAGTGACAGGATTGGTTCGCGGGGCACTCCTCTTGTCGCGATTGCAACTGCGTCATCATACGCATAAAATAAAATTCTACCGCACCAATCCGGGGGCTCGAATAATGGTGTAGTGGGCCATTTGCACAGTTTATTACTTAGATATACTCTACTTCCATCTAGAGCCCCCGTGAGAGAATAGAAAATTAGCCGGGCATGGAGGGTGAGAGTGAGATATGCTACTGATATGATAAAATCCGTTCACCGGATTTTGCTTAAATTTCTTTCCTTGCGGAGCGGTCAAGAGGCAGTATTGTGCGGTACAGTACAGTACTCATACAATAACATAATGCTTCACGACTATATTGAGGGCAATGGCGTCTAGGTTATCGAATCTTGCAAGTGCAAGCGAATTAAATACTGAAATTGCAGGTAACACGGTACCCATTCTGGGAGTTTTCTTCTACTTCAGGACGAAGTTGGGAGCTGTAAAACAGATTGCGCTCACTTACCGGTGTTTGGCCCTGGGCAACAGTAGGTGGGGAAGCCCCACCGTTACTACCCTGGTCGCGAATGCATCGCAACAGAAGGGAAAAGCACTTTTATGTAGTGGGAGGGTAGAAAAAAGCAATTTCATGCAACGGAGAAAGTTAAATGTTACTGTACACCAAGCGGCTCTTGACCAATTTGTTAGTCGCTAGGAACTATGAGTGCCCAGGAAGCTTGAGCCCTCTGAAACAATTGTAAACTTGCTCTGCCCGATTTACACGAACACACCCACAGCCACTGCTTTTTTCTCTAAATCATACTATTACCTTTAGCCTGACCACTACGCTACACCGGCATTTCTAGAAATTGCGATTTCGATCTCACCACACCTAGTGGCCTACTCGATCTCGGGTATTTTTGTCATTTTATTCCCCTTGAAATCACCGCCTTAGAAATAAGATAGACCTAACCCGGACCACACGGGACGGACCAAAATAATATAAATTTAAATCGAGTAACGCTTGGAAAAAGGGAATCGTAAAGTTTCGGACAACAGAAGTCAACCGCACGACTGCCAAAATGGATGCATCAAACTTCAGAATCTGTAATTCCTTTCAGTATTATATCCTCTGGTCATGAAGAGGTGGGGTGATCCCTAGTCGGGTGTATTAGTAGAATTCGCGATGCGGAACCTGTGAGGACTTACAAAATTTAAGAGAATGTCCTACGGGCTGGTAAAGAAATTCAAGAGAGCCCAGGCATCGTGCTTTAGTTTCCATTTGATTAGCAACATCCTCACTGCAACCTCCAGAATGGAGCGGAATAAGGATACTAACTTCAACATCTTTACCGTTCTGTTTGGCAGCCCACATCCCCTCCCAATTGCTACTTTTTGGGCAACCAACGCCTCCTCCGTAATCCCCATGTTTCTAGCACGTAGTTCAAACTCAGCCGCCCTCAACGTCTTCCGTGCCTTCACCTTGTTCGCCTCACGCTTGCGTCGTGCAGGTGTGACTATATTAAATTCATTAGTACCCCGGTGGTGAGCTGTGGAAAGGTGGGGTTATACTACGTGTAGCAAGGAGCCGGTCACGCTCGATTTTATGAAGATTTTCCCAAGCGGTTTTCTCATCACTCGTGAACCCGCGGACTCCGGGGCGCCCGAGGTGCCTCCAGAGGTATCCATTGGACATTTTCCCATTGAAAACAGATGAACAACCCGAGACTGGACATGGGAGTGTATCTAACCTAGGATTGACATTGGTAGAATCGGGCGAGGCTCCCAAGAGCATGGAGTCGGGATTAGGGAATTGAATGATAATCTTGCAATTCCCGGGAGAGGAGGCAGAGCTCCCGATGCCAGCGGGCATGTACCCTCTAGGTATTCCTCCATTGGGACTGTGAGACATCGCAAGGTTGGGAGTCTGGTTCCTTCGGGCGGGAGGGGCTTGTGAACTTTACGTGAAGACAGAGTCGGGCCCTGAACGGAGGTCAGTGTGCCGGATATAGTGGAAAATAGTGGGGGAAATTAAGTGGGAGGATTTTGATTAAGCTACAAGCCTACACTACCCGTTACTGTTATACTGAGGGGGTAGGGGAGAAGTAAGTGTTGACTCACCTTGAGAGAGAGGATGTGCTGGGTGTTTGTAAATATTCCTGGTAGGTATTTAGGGTTGAGGAGGTGGGGCGGCGGGGAGGCCATTGATGGGGTGGAAGGAGGGTTATATAACTCCTCTGTTTCTTCTAGTTGCGAGGACTTCTGCCGGTCATGAGAGGTCACTCACGAGTTTTTAACACCCAGACATAAGAGAACACAATGGAGCGAAGCACCGTACCTGCTCCTTCCTGACCACTTAATATATCTCATTCTAACCGTTATTGGAAAGTGTGGAATGGTAAGATAATGTGATCAGGCGCCCCAGGATCAAAGGACTCGTAGCGGATCTGTAGATAGGCAAAGAAAAGGTGCGGGCGGAGTTCTCCGACCAGGGCCAGGCAGGCAGGCTACCGGCACCTTTTCCTCCGGTCACAGTTTTCTCTGTGGTGCCATGGGGGGTTGGGAACGGGCAATTTTACCGCTGCGGGACAAGTGGGAGCAACACCAATCATTTATTTAATCATGTAGAAATGCTACAAGACCTCTATGCACAGGAGAGTGGTTGGAAGTATGATATGTGACATGTTAACAGCTGCATGCAGCACATTGCGGACCGAAGAAATTAACCCTGGCCCTAAGCTCCTTGGGAGTCCGCTGCGATGCTTTTTGTGTTTCCTGCAGAAAATACGGGGATCAGAGGCCAGTAATCTGTTGTAACCCTAACCTTGACCAAAGAAACCTTTTGCCTACCAAACACCCCTGTTGGTCATCCGCTCAGTTTCGTCACGACTGCTGTACGAGTAAGGTGAGGACTGTGCGTGTACTTGTACTGTACGTTGCAACAACATCCAATCACAGCCCTAAGCTCTCAGCCCTCATGGCAGGCAGGGAAAATTCTCCTAATTTTTGCCGAAAGTTTGTAAGTTAAGCAGTTTCGTGTATATACTGTACTGTGAGCACCACACCGAGTAATAGTAGGTGATATGGCACATGATATATTGGGATGACAGGCTCCCACACTTCATTGGTATCTGTAGCCACAATTGTAGGGCCAAGGCTGATGACAATTAGACTTTCTTAATCCCAACAGAAGGAACTCGTACCGTATATTTCTGTACCATAGCCGAACGTCACATCAGCACCCGCCAGAAAACCAGAAGAGTTCCCCCCCTCTGCTGTATCTACGTCTACGGGTGTGAAGCGGTACCTACCCTTGGCTTCCCCTTATTCTATTCCAAATCATTTACCCGGAGAGCACGATACACTATCGAGCTTCCAATCTCAAAGCCCAAGGTGGGGCGTGGTTGGATGCACACTAGTCACTAGTAGCTTCTATACAACATAATGTAACCCGTCACTCGAATATACTCCAAGGGGTGGCGGAAAGGTGGGCCGGCTGGGTGACCAGATCGCTGTTGAAAACCCACGAAGGTTCCATATCTCGGACATCACCAAAACCGTGATGGTACACGACTGAGAAGCAGTTTGTTAGAAGAGAGTTGCACGATTGAGTAGTATGGTTTTAGGAGAGTGGTAGTATGTTTAGTTGAGGAGTTAGATGCAGAGGGGTGTTTCGCATAGTTTAGTATTGGGCACTAGCGAGGACAGGAGGCTAGGATTAAGGTTTACTAGGAGTTAGAACTAACCAGTGTCACACTATGATAGTTAGGAAACGGACGGATGTATAAGAATAGTGAGGGTTTGCGGAGGATGAGGATAACTGTGTAAGAGGACGAAACAGAGAGAAGGGATTCAGGGAATAGGAGTTTCGGGAAACTTCTAAGATGTGGTGTGGATGGAACAAAGAAAGAAGAAAATGGAGAAGGATGTTGGAGACGAAGAGTTTTTCTTTAGAAGTCAATTTTGTGTATATATAGGACACCGCTGGCGGTACAGAAAAGAACAAGAATCCCAAGGTACTCTTGTCTGATCATAGCCCAACGATTTGAATCGCTGCCCGTGGGGGATAACACCGTCTGGGCTTGGCCCATGAGGTAGGCTAACAATACCATCGTAAAATTTCGAAACCGGGCTGAACTAAAGAGAATGGTAGAAACTGGAAGGAGTAGAGAGTCTCGAGCCTTTGAGGAGGAGGGGTGAAGGAAGAATGAAAGGAGTAAATGGCAGATGGATCATCTTCGGTGACTGATCAACGGTCGCAGAAGAAAAAAACCGGAAACAGGAAAATAGCCTTTTCTGTAGGAAATATTCTAACGTGAAAAATACGAATGGAAAAAAAAGCAAGTAAAATCAAGACTCGCTTTTAACCTGTCCTCCTTGGAGGGGCAAAACCCATGCAGCGCCGCAGTTGGCTCGGGGTACGTACCCTACGGCGGAATATATTGAGACTACAATTTGGCAGTTCCAGAAGACAGCTTGTATACACATAAATATGCCCCTCCTTTTATTAGTGCAATGGCTTTCATCTGTCATCAAGATAGCCTCCTGATTGGCTCTACGTCGCTTGCCAAATCGTATTACCTGAAGTCTATTCCCGTATGCTCTAGGAAGGTCTCTATAACAAAGGAAAAGACTTCGCAACCACTCAAAACAAAGGGAAAAAAACTGTCCACTCATAGATCAACTAATGGCATCCATTAGCAGGGAAAGTTGAAAGGCTACCGATAACTCATCATGCCTAGCTTCTTGAGAGCAAGATGCGAATTTGAGAGGATGGTCCTTACTGTCTAAATTTCCGGTTCCCTTAAGCTCCTGTTCGAATCCCTCGGTAAAGGCGAGCACAAGTTTGAGGTGCTCCATTGATAGTCCCTCGTTTTTGTTCAATGCAAGCGCCTGAGCTGTTCGAACTGCATTTTTGATTTAGAAAGGAAAAGAATGACGGAGTATCAGCAAAGATCGGGGCGCGAGCTAACTAGGGGGAGGCGAGTGGACGGTGTGGGCCCTATGACCCTAGTCCAGTTTGGTTGCTTGCATGCCTGTCTGCCACTCAATTCACGTCTCGCCAGCCCTTCTAACTCCTCATCGCTTACTATGCCTCTCAACTGGCAATCGGAACCGGACTCCTCTCTTGCGACCATTCCAAGGAATGTTTTCCAAATGACTCTCCTAGTCTTTTTATCGAGATCATTATATCGAAGAGCTATGTGAATCCTACTTTGGAAGGCCTCGTCAAAGGTTTCGACCCTATTGGTGGTTAGGAACAGAATCGCCTGAAAGTATGATAGGAAAACATCTGTTTCGTCCAGTAAAAGAACCGCGCCCCAAACATGCGCGATGTCTAAAATCCGGGATAGTTGCGTTTCTAGTGTGCGAGAATCCGTGCCGAGTTCTACGGCTCCTACCATGTACAAGGGTTTTTGGAGAAATTCCGAGATTCCTTCTGCTGTTAAGTTTTTCCCCACCCCTGGACGTCCACTACAAATGTGTTAGAGCTTACTCCACACCATCCCAAAAACCAAGATCGGGAGCAGGGAAGGAAAAAAGAAGGAGGAAAAAAAAAAGCATATGGTAGAACTTGATTTCGTCGACGTGTTCACCAGCAAACTCCGCTGCGTACGCCAATAAGACATTAGTTCCGCTATGTGCAGTAAGCTAATCGACCCCACTCACCCCATAATTTATCCCCGAAGCTGAAACACAATACTGTGGGCGAGCAAAGGAGAAGCTGTTCCTCTGTCATCTTCTCTGGGACGAGCGTGTCCTTGATCCCTTCTGTTGTCTTTCCGGCCTCCGAAAGTTTCTTCTTAGCTGTGCCTGGAGTGAGTTGTGCCTACTAGCCTGATCTTGTCATCCCGGCCGAGTATGTAGAGTGGCTTCTCTGAGGCTTCATCCCAATCGTTCGCCCTGCAGCCGCAGAGACAACACTAGACTATTATCTTATCATTTTCGTCATCATCGCCTCCTCCTCAATCTTCGTCTTCATCTTCGTTTCCGTTTTCCGAATCATCTCCAGCATTGGCACCTCGAAAGATGTATGAGAAGCAGCCTCCTTGACAGGGCTTATCCGGTAATTAGGATTGATCCATTCATATTTACCCTCACAGCCCCCATCTTGCGCTGGAACCAAGAGATTATAATACTTGAAGTGTATGCCTTTCAGGGATCCGAACTTTCTTCCGTGCTCAATAAACCTTTCTCAGACATCTTCTTCGCCCTGATACCCCAAGAGCAAAACCCCCTAACTAGCGATTATGCTTGCTCCTCCGGATTCGTCAAATTCGGGAACGGCACTCGCCCCCATAGGTTTTGCTATCGTAGCCAACATAATGGCCGTCTAATTTAAAGAATTTACCATAATCCAAGGTTTTCTTCTTGTGCCCCAATTGGGCTTGCGGCATCTTGGCTCGTTTGAGCCAGCGTAAATGGTGTAAATCGGGGTGTTTGGGGTAACTAGGGTCCAAAGGAGGTCCGAAGTAATCTCCTGATGTACCTGGAGAGGGAACAACCTCAAATGGTGGAGGGGTTGTCGGTTGAGACATACTCATTGAATAGAGTGAGATTTGAGCAAGCCTCGCGTTGGGCCTCGGGCTTTTAGGTAAGAAGACCAGGAGTTTGGGCCGGGCCATCCAGGTGGCAAGCCCGGGTCACCCAAAAAATGCCCAAGAAAACCTTGTCACTTTTCTTTTCCCGGTCACACCATATCACTCACATCTCTTGATTCCCAGTCGCATCGCTTTGATTACCCCGTTTAATTGTGCAGCTCTACTTTGATTCTATCAAGATCATTTCTGCCTCCTCCGAGATTTGGGCATGTCACTAGCAGCTACTCTCTTCAGTACATAGCTCTTTAATTATACAGGACATTCACCCCGATATTAGCGAACCCCCCTATCCCAACTCTCCTAGAAGTTCCCCGCCAATTTCCCTGGACGACGCGAGCGGCATTCAACACATCAGCTTTGTCGGCCATGGCGCTCTCTTTCATCCTCTTATTCCGCTGCCTTCCTTCTGGTTTGCATATATATCTGTGAAATATACGCCATGAGGGGGGAGAATTGAGATAAATATGCAAGGCTTGAGAAGGCTTCATTTCCCTTGAAATATAAGGAAAAGTGAAGTATGGATAAAAGCACTGGGAACGCGGGTGTGGGAGTCCGGCCCACTATGCTAGCCATTATCCTGCTTTTCTAGAATACACAACTATGGTATTGCTTTCCACATGCAGCATTCTGTTTGATATTACTAATCTTATGAGCCTGATTTTGGGGCGCGAGTATTTGAAATTGCGATCGTGTGGGAGGCTGAGCATTGCAGAGCCTCATAAAGGTCAAGCTGTTGTTCCGACACTGGCACAGGACGAGGGAGGAAGAGCGCTCCCTGAACCTGATATAATATTGTAATTGCATCAAACTTCACTTTTTACCGGCCTAGATCCTCTGATTCTCTAGTCCTATTTAAAGCGCGTGCTCGGCAGTAGCGTTCTTGTACCTGTCCTTTACCCGTCCATTCTTAAAGTATTCAGAAATCTTGGCACGGTTTAGGCCCATGAAGCTCCAAAACCACCGGATAATTTTGGAATGGGCGAGTACTGTAGTGTGGGCACTAAAGTCCAGGCGATTCTGACCCCCATTTATCCTACAGGTAATAGCAGGGGCCCAGCGAAAGGCGAGAAGGAGGAGGCAGGACCCTGCGATGACCCAGGATCTCCTGTTTAAGAGAACTTAGTGGATCTAGCAGGCGCGCCCGGCAAACGTCTCTTGCATTGGTCAATCTGAAGTACTTCATACATTACACATCGAAACAAGATTGTCGTTCCTTCAGCATCATCCCCGACAACTAGCTTGCTGAGGAAAAAAACCTTCCATTGCTCCTGCACCCCTTCCTATTCTTCTCACATAAGTGGCGAGTTACTACAGAGCCCGAGGACTAATAGATAAGGGGTTTTTAATAAGAGAAAATTTTGTTCCGCCCTTGAGACGACAGGGACGGGTGCACTGCAGCCAGATGACTTACCGTACGGTGGTGGTGCAGTCAGCTGGCTAATCCCAGGACCCCTGTTGCCAGCAACCGCAGCACCAACACAAGAAGCCGGTAAGGAGGGGTAGGGTTCCAATGGTTTTACATCCACCTTCTGATTTGACAGAATTGAGCCGCATCCAACCACGTCGCTCTACTGGTATCCCCAAAGTTTACTTTGCATGTATTATGCTCGGAAGCTTTCTTATTTTCTTTTTTTTTTTGCCTAATTCCAAGTAGGCAGGGAGGTCAGAGGTGCTCTCTGATAACAAATTCATGTTGAGAGCTAAGAGGAAAAAGTAATAATCTTGTGCAGTCTTAGTCGCCCCTCAGCCTCATAGGGTTGTGTTTATCGGAAATGCACTTATCATACCATGTCACTAGGGGGATGAAGGGCCTCTTGGGGCCGAGGGAAATGAGAGGAAAACACAACGTACCATGCATAGGAAGGGGGAATGTATAATAATTATTATGGCTAGGACTGAAATTATTACCTCTCTTTGGCCTTGCGTTGGTAATTCTCTTGCTACTTTTAGTAGGCATGGGCCGCACGAATCATATTTCATTCCTGTTTTTCATTTTTCCTCATCCAAGTATTTGTTTTGCTAATCTAGCACTAAATAGCCAAAAGATTAGTCCCCGCCACAGCCAAAATCTTTTTTGGGGGTCCCCAAACCAAACCTCCTAATTATGATACAAGCAGGATATTTCCCATTTGCCCCTTTACCCCCTCGTAATTGAGAGAATCCTGCGAAAATAAAAACTATCTGTTTTATTGTATCTGGTTGACGCGGAATTAGTAATCCATCCATAACAACTATGAAGTTCAACCCTTCGCCAAATTCAGACATATAGCTTATCAAGTCTCTTGTAGCCTTATTTACTAGATCTGATCCGCTCCTTTCTATCTGTGGTCTCGCTATCATCATTCACAATACCTCCATTCAGCAGTATTCCCCCAATCTTTTGTGACAGGTCAAGTCCGACGGAGACAGGGCTTTCACTTGTATCAGTTTTTCTAATTACATTAGCAGTGGAATCTTTCTTCTTTTTCTTCTTGTTGGGTTCTAACTGTGCGGAGCTTTTCAATAAATTTCCATTCACCAAGTGTTTGGGCTTTGGCACACCCAACACCCGGAATGCCCAAGTAGAGTGCGCTGATAGGGGTAGTAATTCCTCATGGCCGTTATCATCATCATCTGGCTCCTCAAATCGCTTGCTGTCACTACCGGCGTTCCCGAAGGAGGAAGAAGACGCAGAGTAATTAAGGCTCTCTTCATTAAATTGAGCAAAATGGTTTGGCTTCCTTGCAAACTCGTCCGCCACAGCTTGTGAGCTGAATTGGAATTTTTGCCTTAATTTTGCGGACTGTCTGAAATTGCTCCAAAGGTTCAGCATGCGCAGGGCTTATGAACTCGGCCTGAGCAGGACTCATGGCAGGAGAAGAGGCTGCATTTGAGCGTTGTGCTGTTTTTGTCATGGTAGCAGCCTCCGGAGTGCCGTAAACAATATAAGAGCTCCAATGGCTTAGTATTCCGAGAGAAGAGGCTGTTTTCTTTTTGTTAAGTCTAGTGATTTATTCTTAGCTAGCTACAGGAAAATTCTTAGCATTCTCCCTGAGGTATTGCCTAAAAACCTAAATAAAAGAAATGCACCCTTCCAATGCCCCCCAAGCCAGCAGCCCCCCTTGTATGCAACCAACCTCATATCCTTCTCTTCAAAGCAAGAAAGGGAGGCAGAAAATGAAAGCACCACCAGGAGACACCAAAATAAACAGGAAGAAATTGAGTCCATAGCTGATCCCGACTTCCACTCTCCGAAGCCAGGACAACAAAACAACCTTTCTCCCCTGTTTTGAGGACGAAGAAACCTTCGATAATATTTGCCAGTAATGCCGGCCTTCGGAACGAGGTATTTTCCGGGGACAAAATTAGCCGGTCGACGAACGCTCATAATTTTCGCCCTGAGGTTGTCAACCTTGGTGATACAACCACCCCAACCCAACCAGGAAAAATAAGAAGAAAAAAGTTGAAATACATGGCAGTGATCGGTACTTAGTATATCATCAATCAGCCTTAATTAAAAAAGGAGAAGGCATTATGAGGTGCCTGTTGCGCGGAAGCAATGGGTTGTAACGCTCACAGAGGTGTTCGGTTAATTTTGTCCACGCACAATATTTGACTTGAACCGCAAGCCAGGAATGTAGGCCTGCGCGGGGGGGTTCAACTCAAGTCAACTGGCCAGTAGGTGGGAGTATCGACCGGAGGTGGTGGCTCTTTATTTCCCTAATATAGGCGAGATACGACCAAGGAAGGGCCAAGGTATGGGAGCAGTAGGGTACATGCCGTGTAATTACTTCATGGTGGGTCCCTTCCACGAGGCTGTGAAGACCCCAGTTTGGTCTTACGGGGTAGGATCGGGAGAGTTCCTCTTGTTGGTTTGCCCCGCGATATCCTTCCTAAATAGGAAGGCTAAAAGTGGGGTTAGGGAAATAGTGGTAAAGGGGTTTGTCCAAGGGAGGATGAAGCCCCCACAGACATGTGCGATAGTTGAGATATAAAACGTGGTGTTGGCAGAGGTAGTGGTCGAGCTTTGACAGAGAGGGGAGTAGGGTAGGGACAGTGTGAGTATATGGGTAAGGTGTGTGGTGTGTGTGGTGGTTACGGAGAGGGGGAGGGTAAAATTGGGTGAGAGAGCAGTGTGTGATTCAAGGAGTAACATCGGGGCTGGGGACAAAGAGGATGTGAAAGAGATTTCGGGCGCTGGCTGATGCCAACAATGAATAAATCAATACCGATAGTGGAAAAGCCTGACAAAAGGGGGCTATAGGTCCTTTATAAAGTAGAGCCTTCCTGTAATGCAGGAGGATAACACCAAAATGGTTCGAATTTTCTGCCTAATAGGTATAATAAGATATTTGGAATAGTGGGTGGCGGCCGAGAACTCCTGGTCCGTCTGGGGGGTAATACAATGCGGCCCACCAAGTTGTCAATTTTCAAGTCCAAACACAGGGTGTGCCTTCGCCAAGGCACTCCACATACCGGAGAAAATTTCTTTGGCTAATGGAGGGGTACCGGTACTGTACCAGAGCTAGACGCTCCGGCAATTTCCACCTCCCAGCTACAGTACTCTTTCGCATTGTTTCCAAACGAACGCGTTGCACAAGCACCGTCAATCATCTGAGTTAATGTTCAAAGAAAGAATTTCCCTGAATACCGGCACTGTACACAACTATGTTTCTTCAGCACTTGATTTCTCTTCTTCACTGCGACGGAGAAGGGGAAAAAAAAGGGTTTCTTTATACTAGTACGTGGCATTCAATCGATTCACAAACCTAGCGATGGCGGTGTGAAGCTCCCTTGCTTCCACAGCATTGGATTGGAAGGGAGATGGATCACATGCCCGTGTACCACCGGACTCTAATATCGCAACGCACTTAGTCAGTTCGGTTTCCTGGTAGTGTTGATTTGTTTTTCTTCTTCTTTTTCTCTTGCTTTTTTCTTATTTCCCTAACCCCTGCCCATTCAGTCACGCCGCTTCTTGACGGTGCGAGGTTTGATGGAAGAAGGGCCACGGGTTGGAGCATAGGGAAGAATCGTTATCGCATGCCTTAGCAAATATCTGTAGCTTGTGAGCAGGTAAAAGTATAGAAAACACGGCACTTTCATCATGACCCTACTGGCATGATAATAGTCCCGCAACCATACAACACCAAGAAATATAGTGCCGGTGGTATAACACTACTCCCAGCTATATCAGGGAACAGTAGGGCAAACAGATACGAGTGTGGGGTGTTTTTTCGCCTTGATCCCGAGGGCATAGTGTGTCGGCCGGGCTAGCCTTGCGTCGCAAAAAATCGTTCGTGACCTCATTGGGATAGCAGCACATCGACTGCGTTCAATCCATCCAACTTTTCTTTTCTTTTCTTTCTCTATTTCCAGATTTCGCCAAACCAAGCCGATGGCCCGACTTGGCCTCCTATACTTGCCTAAACGGGTACGGCAGTCTGTCTGGCGAACCGTAACCACTCTAGCGAACCAATGCGAGGGTGTGGTGCAATCCATCAGGCGAAGTAGGCGCGGCTAAGAGAAACGGGCACCCCTCCCGGATCGTAGGATGTACCGTGCTACTAGCACGGTGCCTGTGAGTAATGACGAAACCCTGGCTCCATTGCGTGAGTTTCCTCCTGCGAACCATTCATTCTTTCCCTCATTGCACTCAACCGGTGGGCGGCGCCCCATTGAAGCACCCCCACCATCAACTTCCCGCCCCTCCCTCCGAAGCCCATCGTTCATGTACCGGGGTATATGTAGGTGTGTATGTATGCATGTAGAGTAACCAACTAAAATTACTGATGACACGAGCGTCTCACGAGGTGCGCTCACTAACACCTTGCATCTGGAAGAACCAAAGCGGGGAAGAGAAGAAACCCCACCCCCACAGAGAAGCAGAATCGAGAAGAGAAAGGAGCGAAAATGAAAGGAAAAAAAAACGGAGAGAAGAGAATAAACCAGAAGCCATTTGCTTCAGCCTCCTTAGGTCGGTATCAGTTCTTTCTAAGAAGCTGAAAGAAAGGGTGCCCACTCCCCTCCCCCCAAAAAAAAACAATGGCACTCCAAATCTGGAGGTGCTAGAATTCTTGGCCTCCGCCATATCGTATTTTAGAAGTGCTCAGATAGCAATGGTTAGGGTTATTCTCTTTTGTTCGATTGGCTTAAGGTGTAAATTTACCCGAGGCGAGAATAATCCCGCAGAAAACGGGCGCACGATTTCCCCAACACCCAACGATCACAATACCCCAACCACTGAACTCAATGCTACAGCCAAAGTGAAAGGTCCTATTACCAGACACCATGCTCCTAAAGTGACGGAGTGACACAAATATACAGGCCTTAGTATTAATGGTCACTATGCCTGTTGCAATTGAAATGGCGATTGTGGTTATCTTGATGATTGAATTTTATGGGGGATCATGGTTGCACCCGTTGTCTGCCGACTTATCCTTGCCGAGAGAGGCGTATGACTAAAATTTGGAGGTAGATCAATTCGGATGTGATGGTTCTCCACTATTTTCCCCGATGCAACAGCCTTGGTTTATGGGAGGGGGGTAGCAACAGCAGCCGTAGCAATACTTTTGCCGTTGTGATTTACGGGCGACACTGGTAAGATTTTGATGACTGGAGCTCCTCTCTTCTCCATGGGAATATCTGTAACAATGGGCATCAGCTGACTCTTGGAGTTGTAAGAGTCACTGGTGTTCGAGCAGGAGTCGACAGGGCTTGTGGAAGCCCATCTGGGACGGCTTCTCCCGTGTCCCCTGCCAACTGCGCCGTCGTTGGCTGCGATGTTCTAGTCTTGGCGGGAGATGTGGCAGCAGGTAACAAGCAAGCCATCAAGTGGTAACCCACCCCTCAGACCCGAGCACCCCTAACCAAGGAACACAAAGTTCTCATAACCCCAACCACAATCTAACTAGAACGAGTGTGGCGCGATATAAGAGAAGACCCAAGGATGGAAGAAATAAAACAACAAAAGAAGGTCGACAACAAAGGCCTCTCAGAGGAATTTATTAACACGAAAACTTAATGCTAAAGGAAGAGAGTTTACTGATTGGAGCCGGTGGCAGCATCTAAGAGAACCCAAGCTTCGTACTAGAAACAATCCCGCCTCAATCAGAAACAATCCCACCATGGCGCTCTAAGAGGAGAGGGCAGGGTACCGACCCCGATTTTGTCACCGCTCTGTTTGGCAGCCCACATGCCTTCCCAGATCGCTACCTTCTGAGCAACAAACTTTTCCTCGGTTATTCCCATGTCCTTGGCACGCAACTCAAATTGAGCAGCCCTCAAATTCCTCTCCTCCTCGCCCGCAACTAATACGATTATACAAGCACGGTCAGCTTGGCTCTGTTTTAGTTCAGAATGAGGGTTAGGGTTGTGGGTGAACGGAATTCGCTCTTGCTCCGGCCTACGAAGACCGAACCAAACCCCTCTCTCACGGCTCGTGCACCCGTAAACCCCGGAGTGCTTGAGGTGCCCCCTCAAGTACCACAGGGTGTTTCTCACTTTAGAGCCAACGAGCAGATAGTTGCGGGACACGCGAGCTGGGGCGGACTTGTATTAGGGCAGAGGGGCAGAGGGGCAGAGGGGCAGAGGGGCAGAGGGGCAGAGGGGCAGAGGGGAGTGGAACTCTCAAGGTACCGGGGGAGGGAATGGACACTCGTGGGCTAATTCTTTCATCCTTAGAAGAGGAGGAAATTTTAGTAGATATGAAATGCTTGGACATGCCTTCATGAGGGTGGCTAGACATGATCCGTAGACCTGAGCCCAACCACTTCTGATCAAGAGTGGCGCGCTCTGGTTGTAGTCTTATCGGGTGGTGTAATTGAACGAGACCCGAGGATAGGTCAATGGTTGAAATGGTCGACAAAGTTTTGGGAGAGAAATCAACTAAAGTGTAGGAGGAAAAGTGCCAGGTAGCCTATGTGAGAGAAGAGGGAGGAAGGATATCATTCTCTTATAAAGATAGTGAGCTAGCCATAGGCTTTACTATGACCTACGGTTGTGATTTTTAGACACCCAAAAACAAGCAATGCGGGAACAGCCCGGGTGTGAGGGAAAGGCCGCGCACCAACCAGATTTTCCTCTTGTTGATAAATCAAAAAGACTCTAATACGAGAGGGAAATTGGTTGGGAGGGTTGTATTCCTCTACCATTGGTCTTTCGTCGGCTGTCTAGCCTTTTTGCTAGCCAGACTTTCACCACGTAAGATTCCTGGCTTGCATGCAGGGAAGTGAGAAGTAGGTTCATAGAATATCACTCGGGTCACTGAATAGGATAGCAAACCCCCCAGAAAGGGGGGGGGGGGGGCACCACGAGCAGATGCCGATTACATGGAACATAAATCCGACCTGTGAAAAAGTGCCCACCAGTAGTCCCGTCAAGAAAAGATGAAAAACGAGACGTAGTGAATACAACCCGACACACTCACAAAAAACTCTTTTGTGGAAGTGCCGGCCCTCATTTGTTCGCCATCCGGAAGTGGTGACGGGGCGTGGAAATTAATTCCCTGTATCTACTGGTACCGCGCTTGTCAAGCTAGATACCCCTACACCTCCAACACACACCCGAACACCCAGACTACGAGAACAGCCTGTCAATCGAAAGACATCGTGCAAATGACGTCCGGGTTTACCTATCACTCCCCATGGAGACCATGCCTCGACTGATTCATTCCTTTGCCAGCCAAATAAGCCTTTTTTTCACCTTGGTCTTTGCGGTCCCCAGTCAAGACTGTGATCCTGAGGAAATCCTGGACGCCCTAGTGTCATTCTTAACTACGCATGGTTTGCAGTGGTGGGGTTTGGGTGGATAGAGAACCTGGTATGTCCCGAGGTTGCTAAGAAACTGCGTTAAGGTAGCGAAAAGAAAGAAAAAGGCTGCTCAGAGTGTATGAGCCGCATACGGTATCAATGCTACGCTAACCCTCCACAGCAGTTCTAAACGTAATAAAGCTCCTGTGTTGGATGGTGCAAAAACGGAAGTGTTTTAAGTCCCAAAATGATTAGTAAGGCTCCCCCCAAAAGCTGTTCCCCAGCACAGAGTCGAACCGAACACCATGAAACGTATATGGGAGGTTTGGTACGGCCTGCGGAATAACACAGGGTGACGCTAGGACCTCTAAGAGTCCCCCTTGGATTGGGGGGGAAGCTTCTTCCTTTGGTTGGGATACAAAAGAGCAAAACTCGGTACCAACTCCCACGCCGTAGTGAGATCCCTAATTTTTGCAGTTTCTACTGTAATAGATTTGGATACCTTTACTTATCACACCCCACTCTCTACGTGGCTATGGGAACACACTTGTGAAGGCCCAATGGGATGGAGACTTTTTCTGCTTGTTTTATTATTCTGGGGTTCGGCAGGGTGGGTACAAAATGGATAGTGCAATACTCAGAGACAAGGTGGGCTTTTGGAAGGAATGTAGGTGCCCCTGGTTGGTAGAGGTACTTACAGTAGGGACTGGAAGAAAAAAGAAACAGAAAGTTATGATAGATAGATCATGTTGTGCACGGACTCAGAGTGTCTGAGACCATCAAAACTGCCTGTATAGACTGTGGCGGTCTCTGAAAAACAAAAATGCCAAGTTCTGGCGAGAATCTATCCGGGTGGGGGCCGGGCGTCCGGGTGACCTATCATAGGACAATGTCGCAACGGATGGGGGGGTTCGATCAAAAATGATCGAAGGACTGGGAATGCCCGTTTTCGAACCCTGGGGGGTTATAAGATAGAGCCCTTTCTAACAAAATAGTAAGCAATGATATTTGAAGGCAGTTGGAAGCAAAGAAACTAATAAAATGATAGGAAAAAGAATCAAATGTAGCAGAAGAAGCAAATAAACTGGCACCAGCACCCCGCGTCCCCTGCTTCTGAGCAATAAATACTGAAACAGCGGGGTCGAAGGCAGAAATTCCCTTAGGAGTTCCTACTATTTTTGCTTGCTAAGATGTTGAAGAATCCCCCCTTCAATCCCCATTTTCAGAAAACCTGATTCAAATCTCTCCCCTTCTAACCCCCCGGGTTCGGTTATCGAAAGCCATCTTTGAAACACTGACCTGGGAGGCTATCTATGGTACAATCCTTATACGCGAAAGTAACGCTGACCGATTCGCACCGCTGGCTAACTTAGGTCATTCTATCATACTCAGTACTGCAGGGCATGCAGGAGGCTCTGCTGGGTCTCATGAAGACTTGTCACATCTGTGTGCTTCTACGTCGAAGGTTGGTAGTTATATGATTGAAGTGGGGTATTTATAGGGGTCTCTCCATTGGGGTCATGATTGGCATTAAGCGTAAGGCAAAGATCTGGCCAGTGAGAGAGGTCAAAGGAATTCTTATTCCCCCCTTGCGTTGTTTTTGTACCGGGATTGTTATTTCGATCGTAATCGTACTGTTATTCGATTGGATAGATGCTTTTTCACATGTTCGCTGATCTTCTCCCCTGCCGTTTTTCACCCTAGTTGGTGTGCCTACAGGCGCCACAGAGCGCCAAGCCAGGGATCGGGGCCCACCATGAATAACGGCGAGGACCAAGACTCTTAACTTTCGGAAGTTTCAACTATTGCAAATGGGTGGAGAGCAACCGAGCCGCAGGACCTTGATTGTATGCGCTAGCAGCCGTGTTCACAAAACTCCGGAAAATCACGAGTGCAGCCATTCACCGATGAACCCTCGCTCTGAAGAACGAAAGCCCTTGCCATTCGCTATCAGATTTCCCTTGCAGATCCCGGCATCAGCCCACCATCGGCTTAGTTGGCAAGGGAATAGAATTCCGGAAGTAAGATCAGACGCGGCGCGGCAGAAGGGCTCGGGGCGGGTTGCATCGCTTCGCTGGAGCATTAATCCTTCTTAGCAGATTTTGTCTCTGAATCTCGAGATTAGCGACACAGCAGAGGTGCGGAATCGAAACGGGTTTTAATACTTGCATCTAGCAGAAACATAGTTACAATTACACGACTACGCACTAGCGAAAAAAAAACAACCCTGTCTCACCTTCAGACACTGGCTACCAGATACCTGTAAAGCAACATAACAAACATCGGTATTACAGTTTAGGAAACTTTCATGAAACGGGGAAAAGTGGGTTTTTTTTTTACCATCATGTCTTAGATTAAAGTACCCTACTAAACATTCCCACCAAGCTATCCCGGATAGCCAAATTCCACCGATTTCGTTCGGGACAAAGGGGTATGCAGGAAAGTAGAGAGACTCCTGGGGTATTGTTCAGCGAAAAATAAAGAGGGGTTATTCCCCCTCACCTGAAAAGCTCTATCTCGGTATCTAGTGGACAACCTAGCTATCCTAATTGCGATATTTCAGTATTAGGGCATATAGTGTAGTATTAAATAGACAATGGTCGTCGTGCGAAATTGGCGGTTTCCAAACCATGTAGCCTTTTTCATGGGGAGGTAGGTAGAAATTCTTCGCTCTTAGCTCCCTTTTGGGGATGGGCCCGGCAATTGACGAGGATTGCAAACAGGAAATTAATCTGTTAAAATAAAGTGAATTTCGGATTCACTAGATCTTTAGCGATCTATCGATATTTTCTTTGTTGATTGACAAGCGGTAACTGTGCATATATCTTCAAGAATGCATGGGTATTTTGAGGTATCCACAGGCATCTTTAGATATTTGCGGGCAATTCCCGCTCGCAATTAATGAAATATTTGCTAATCAGAGTGCATATGCCTAAAAGCCGGAGGACATTCCCGGGGATCTATGAGACCTGGTCTGGCCCCTTTCAATCCGTGGGAGAATAGGCTTCGGGGAATAGTCTCTCTATTCTCGGAGGAGAAGGAAGAGGAAGCTTTGATGGCAAGAAACATCCGAAAATGCCTTCAAAGGAATTCCTAGAAATGACAATAGGGTCTGGAGGTGCTTGTGACCAGAAGTACATGTGAGCTTGGTGTGAAAATAAAGGTAGAGTCTGAATGGAAGTTAGTATGTCGGTTGCAGAGGTAATAGGGGGAATTATATGGGAGGACTCCGACTATACTACGGGCCTTGGACTGCTTGCTGATATTATAGCACAGTTGGAGGGGAGAAATGTTACATTTAGAGAGAGGTGGGTGGTTGTTATTTGTGACTATTCCCGCTAGGCACTTAGGATTGAGGGGGGTGGAAGAAGGCATTAATTGAGCAGAGGAGGAATTATGTAGCTACCCTCCTCCCGCTTAGTTACAATTGCATCCTCCAATCATCCGATCTCACTCAGGTGATCGCCCTAGCGAAAACTCGCATCAGCCACACACGGAGGGAACAACTGAGTAGAGTATGATAGTAAAGATGCTTTTGGAACGAGAGGATGTCAATCCCGACTATGTAAACTCCTTATATGGCCGAATACCGCTCCCGTGGGCAGCTGCGAATGGACATGTGGGGTAGTAGACAGGCTTTTGGAGCGATAGGACGTCCATGCCGACAAGGCAGACACTGGAAATGGTCGAACGCCACTTTCATGGGCGGCTGGGAACGGGCATGTGCGGGTAGTAGAGATCCTGTTGGAACGTGATGACGTGGATCCCCACCAGACGGACACCAAATATGGCCAAACGCCACTCCTATGGGCAGTTGAGGACAGACATGGGTGGGTAGTAAAGATGGATTTGGAACGAGAGGGTGTGAATCCCGACGATGCAGACACCGAATATGGCCAAACGCTACTCTCTCCGGCAACTCTCTAGGAGCTCGACGGGGAAATAAGGCTGCTCAGGGTTCCGAATAGTCCGACCGGTCAAGTCTGGGAGGTGCGACCGGTCGGTCGGTCTGAATTGATATCCGTGACTAGACCTGACCAATAAATGTAGTCAAGGACTGGTCGGGATTAGTCCCAGACCAGTCTCCCTATTCCACCCGGCATGGGCGGAAGGTGTATTAATAAGCAAGTTCGCCTGGGGGTGAACTTGCTTAGTAAGTTTCGCTACATGTAGCATGACTCAATTAGTGAACTAAAAAACTTGATAACATACCCTATAGCAAGCCAAAACACAGTTATATGAAATAGTCCTCGAGTAGGGAGCCTAAACCGGTTTTCTGAATACCACTCTATAAGTTTGCTTCATGTAACCATGTTTTTTGGCTCGCCCTAGGGTACTCGGGTGTCAGGTTAGTCCGCGAACGGCAGGGTTTATTCTCAGCAGAAACTAAAGTGGCAAATATCAAATAGAAACCGGTGAATAGATTGTTTAACCAATAGTAAAGCAGAAAGCGTTCCAGGAATTCTTCTGGTTTTAAACACATGCCCAGTAGTGCGTGCACTATTCTTAATATCGTCCATAGCTTTGTCAGCCTGGTGTTCGCGGACTAACCCTGGTATCCGAGTAAATTAGTTGCGAATCGATCTTTACTGCCCTATTGTCACAAATCGTGACTAAGCAAGGCAGATTTCACATGACTAATAGTTATTAGTCATAAGGTATGTTTATGTTTCACGCTATGCAGTCAGTTGACTCATAGTTCTCACATGACTCGCACTTGCGTGTTATCGTTATGTTATGATTGGTTGATGTTTCTATGACTCACGATTGTGAGTCATAATGATGTAATGACTTTCGCGCGTGACTCACATTATGAGTCACGAGTTTCACGCAGGTGACGCGCTTTGCGCACCTGACATGTTTTATGTTTTATGATTGGTTTACGGCATGTTGCGCAGTGACTCACAGGAGTCATCTGATGGATTTCGGGAATGACTCATTATGAGTCATAGGACCGCGTGACTCGAGTTATGAGTCACCAGGGTTAGGGTTGTTGGCGTGAATGGTGTATAAGTAGGAGACTTGGTCACAGTAGTTAGACACGAACCTTCTCCCCTACACTTCCGGCGATTGAAATCTCAACCCCATGGGAAATCATCACAGACGGTCCCCTCTCCTCTTCTTTGATGGCCTAGTTGCCTAGAATGGTGAAGGTACTCCCCTCCGCCTCTCCCCTCTGATTCCCTCCTGATGGGATTGTCTACGGGCAGTCTTTGTCTAGGGGTTTCACTGTTACTCTCCACTCCTTTCTCCGAAATGAGTTTCGCTGCCCTCGCTTAACACTTTGCACGGTCGGGAACCCCCTTACCTCGTCAACGGGTTGGTCGCAGTCTTGGGCTATCGGTGAAGTAGTGGCCCCGGTGGCTCTGCTCTCTGGTATTGCACTATCTCCTGAGAGTCCTGTCCGGTACGGTCGGTATTATCGAAAAATCGTGATCTTGCTTCGGTCGCCTTCCCTCGTACTTCTCGGTTTGGGTCTACCCCTCCTTTCTCCGCTCCTACGGTTTCGCCGGCTCGCACTCTACTGCCTTCTCTCCTTGGCTGGTACCCTACTGCCCTCACCGCCTGGCCTCTATTCCCTCATGATGGTCTTGAGTTGGGATCTGGCATGGCTGCGGGCGTGCTGGTGAACTTCTCTTGTTCCTAGGTATATCATGCTGCCGCCTCTGTCTCTGCCGGGACATGCATCTCCCCCGGTCCGGTTTCCAGTGGGCCTACGGTCTTTACTCTGTCCTGCCACACACTTTCTTTCTGTTGGTCTGGACTCGGATCTCCCTCTGGGGTTTCGCTTGCCCCTTCGGCCGGGCTCTACGCCCCGGGTATATTTGCCCCTTTGTGTGTGCTGTTGAGGCCATGACTTTGTCCTGCTGGCTCCTTGATCCCTTCCCTGATTCGTCAGAATGGGGTCTACTGTTGGGCTAAGGGTGTGTTGTCTACGGTTCTTGGGTTTTGGTGTTTCCTTTCTAGATGGGCTTGAGGTTTCCTTACTTTTCCTCGGTTGTTCACTGTCGGGTTGGGGTTTTTTCTTATGGGCTGCACGTCTGCGGAGGTTTTTGGTTCGTTGTATTCAGGCCTGTATTTTCTCTTGTAGTTTTCTACCCATAGCACTGGATAGTTCGTTAGTCCCAACTGTATCGGGCAGGGTCAGAGGGTTTTTAGCAAGGGGGATGAGGGATGGACTGTTGTCGGAGGTTGTTTGGCTCCATACCGCAGGGTGAACGGGCATTTTGTACCTAGTTAGTTTCTTAGCTTGACAAACAAAATATAAAATGATATAAAAAAAAAAAAATAATAAAAAAAGGTCACAGTAGTTAGAGCTCTTCACGCAACCATCTAAGTAATACACCACTCAGATACTGGAGCACGGGCCAAGCCCATTGACAGTGACCTTCCATAGGTGCAATATGTTCGAGATACCTAATACCCTTATCTCTATATTACCTCGCTTGTATGCGAGAACAATATTCCTACACGATAGGACTTCCTACGATCACTATACCTACTACGAACAGAAGATGTTAGTCTATAACGATAGACAAAGCAAACTACGTAGGCTATGTCGATAGCCTATGATAGTAAGATAGTGGTTTCCCGTTACGAACACCTGCAAGGGAGGCTGGTTTGTTACACCTATATAAGCGAGGCAACATGCGCCTTCCAACTTGCCGGAGATTTGGCGGTTTAATCAGTAAGCGGAGTCTGCTTATCAGTATGGAATGAGAGAGAACTTGCAAACAGGTGGTTTCTTGCCAGAGTTTTTCACAATTTAATGATTGTCTTTAAGCAGATAAGCTACAGGCCAATACATCCTCTATCACTTGGTTTTCACCTGGTCTGTCCAGTCTGACCGAGCCCGGTCCAGTCAGTTTCAACAATCACGACTGTCCGGTCAGTCTAATTTCCACCACCAGACCAGACTAGACTTTGACCTGGTCCAGCTAGTCAGAGCCAGTCCACAGCCCACCATTCGGAACCCTGAGGCTGCTTTTATAAGAGGAGGATCTTAATCAGTGTTCCCAACGAGGCAGTTCGTCCGCCCATGATCCTGATCCTGGTGGACGGCTTTGGGTCGTACCATCCCGTCTTTTTCCAACCTCGCCCTGCCACTCACCGCGAAGGACTAGGGCCCCGCCGTGCCCAGGGGGGAGTGTCTCGTACTGGTCGTCCCTGCCACCACCGACTGCCCCCCTGTCCCCCGTAGTCCCCGTATTCTCCGTATTGTCCCTAGGTTCAAAATCACCGGGGATCACTCACTTTTTTCCTATCACTTTTTCTATTTTTTCTTTTTATGCATTGGTGTTATGTTTACTAGCGTGTTCTTTCCTTTGTTTTTTGGTGTTCTCCCTTGTCGCTTTTCTTTCCTCTGCTGTAACTCGGTTCGGATTGATGAAACCGGAGATAGAAATGAAACTTGGTGGCAATCATAGATGCTGGGGTTGTAATGTTAGTGATGTTAGTGTGGCTGATTGCGCGAAAGACATTCTTTAAAGCATGTTCTTGAATACGAGAAGATATCAAAAATGATGGAGATGAAGATTTTGCTTTATTGGTAGTTTCAGGGTCTGCCATATTTCCTAGTGTTTTCCACTTCCGGCAATCAAAGGATATTTGGGGGACACTACCCATATAAGAGCCAATTCCCTCCAGTTGCCAGAACAGGATAACGCGCTTCTTTTATTAGCTTTTACATATATCCTTACTTCCGCTTGGCACACGAAATATGGATAGCACAAAAAACTCTGCCCGGCAGTCCCCGGCAGTCCCTCACGGTCTCCTACCCAAATTCGTCTTACATTGTTGGGCCTGTCGCCCTTAGCAATGACTGCCGCCCTGAAGTCCCCCAGGCAAAACGGACCGTGTTTTGCCGTCCCGTCCCACCCAGGGCCTGGCAGTCGCCCCGTCAGGCTCTAGGGGACCCAAGACAGTCGAGAGTCGTGATATTAATCCTAATACGGCAGTCATTAAAGGTTGCTAAAGGTCACTCCCTCCCAGTGTCAGGTGGTAGAAATTCTTTTGGAGCAGGAGACGCCAATCCCGACCATGCAGGCACCAAACATGGCCCAACACCACTATGGCGGGTGGCTAGGTACGGGTTTGGGGGGGTGGGATATATGCTTTTCGAATGAAAGGACTTTAATCCTAATACAGCAAGCACAAAAATATAGCTGAATGCCATTCCAGTTGGCATCTGAGAACGAGAGTGAGAGGGTAGTCAAGAGGATCTTCGAACGGAACGGTGTCCTCTCTACCGCTCTAGGTAACTATAAACAAGCCCAAAACATCGTTGGCTCTCTCCAAAGACCGTAATCGAGTTATGGGGACCCTTCCAGAACGGGACGATGTCAATTTCGACCCAGGTCCCAATGGCCAGTCTGCGCTCCGATCGCCGACCCCCGCCAGAGGGAAGTGGTATTGAACCTCAAGGACTCCGTTTCCATGTCTTCTAATTGCGACCCCCCAGCGCCGTCCAGTCTCTCGCAACACTCCTCCAAGTGGCCTAAAGTTCTCGCATGGTTCTGGTAGCCCATATACAATACCTCCGTGGAGTGGACGCAGAGGGGGATTCCTTGCCACAAAATTTCCTGCCGCTCGCAAATCAAGATTACAGCGGAACTATTCCTTTATCCCTATTTTATTTCCTTAGGGATAAAAATTACCTGAGAGGAGGAATTTATGCCGAGGGGTTCCACGTTGTATCCACAAAGGTGCTGTGCAGTACATAGAACCCCCGGAACGGAACCATACCCTTTAGGGAAAACTAACACCCAGCCTAACAACTCCCGATCAACACCGTCAACCCGCGGACCGGTATTGGTTCATCGCCTCTTTCGTTTATCTTTTAGAGATCCTAATTTACATCCTTCCCCAGTCATTAATTGGAACCTTCTCCTTCCGTGAGTAATTTCCATGGGAGGAATTTGTGGAGGCAAGATCCCGTGGATCGAAGAGTAAATGTGCTTTGAAAAGAACTTTTTCTAGTTTATCCGAGACATTTTCCATACATCCATGTTGCAATTTTTCTCTCCGCATTTATCTTCCCTTGGAGCCCGTAGACTTGGTCCCTATAGTTGCTCTCTCGTTCTTCATTCCTGCCATTATATTATTCGTTAAGTTGGAATTGGTCTCTTGTTTTATGAATAGCAGTGCACAGTATATACAGTACGACCTGTTACCAGCAATCCTACATCAATTGATAAATGGCAAACTCGGAGAAGCCTCTCTGCCGACTGCCGTGCTCTAATGCTTGCTCTTAGCGTTCGTTACGGGTCCTGCGGGGCCCCGAAAAACGCGGGCACCAGCCAAATTCCCCGCCCCGCCCCGCTGAACGGCCCGGGGAGGGGCGTGTTCTTTTGGGGTTCCCTCCCCCTGCCCTCTGCCCCGCCCCACCACGTAACGAACTCTACTTGCTCTTCTATTCCCATAAGGGAGGTGCCCAAATCTTGGAATTACAAACCCTAACCCTAAATCACAGGGTATCTTTTGAATACCAGCCAGTAGTCCGCTGGTAGCAACCGGCGGGCAGCGTTGGGATGGGCGGTCGTGAGCTGGATTCCCTTGGCGGGGTACAATAGTTATGAGTATATTATCAGGTGTAACACCGATAGGCTATGGAAATAATATTATCATAATGTAAAGGCTCAAAAGCCTTTGGGGCTTTCCCGGACACGACCACTCCGTTCCGTTGCCCTATGTACACGGCCACCCCCCTCCTAGTCTCAAAATCCGAACGGAACTGGCATCCGCCAAACTTGGAACCTATCGATCATTCTGTTCAGAAACCGTCAAAACGGAACTGCTGCCTTATTATACAAATATATTTAAGTTTCTATGTAGCAGTGAAATGTTGTCGACCCAAACAGGTTTCATGCGAGCAAACTGTGGGGGGTTGGGAACGACCCTTTCTACAAGTGAAACCGTCACAAAATGGAACGGTGACTTTTCCTTCCATTTTTGCTGGGCGGGCCGGCCTTAATATGCCGACCTCGGAAAGGCCTTTAGGACTCTATGTATAATCTTATACTATGCCTTACCCTCCAGACTACCCCACGATCGAGAGAGGAGAAGTTCCCTGGTAAAGTGGTTGTAATCGATATGCCAGCGGGGCTTTCATAGACCCCGTTTCCCTCGGTTCGAGGCCCGACTGCTAAGTCAAAACCTCCCTATAGAACCACTTGCTATTATTACAAGGATAGGCAGATACCGAACATCAGGGGATAGAACCGCATATGGCAATACTCAAGGTGCAGCACAGCACTCCTGTGCTTCTCCAGAGAGTTAGCATAAATCATGGAATACCGGCTACCCCACGTGAGAATCAATTATTTCTACTTGTGCGGGAGATGAGGCATTCGTCACTGGGTGCGATAAGAAAATTTTGGTGAACCTCCCTTTTGGAGTGTGTCCCTATAAGGCACGTGGCGAGTCTATCTGCCGACCGCCACTTCCGGAAAAACTAAGGGATTCGAGCGGAGTACCTTCCGGCGCATGCGTCGTCCTACTCGTAGACGCTTTGCTGGGCACGGCAGCGATGCAAAGCATGTTTTCGACAGCCAATCCCAGCCCATGCACCCCTCCTCGGGACTCGGGAGGGCATCTCGTGCGGGGCATGTTCCTGCCCCCTCCAGAGGCACCCCACCGGCACGATCGGTTCCGTCCCGCAGCAGGTAAATTATACAGAAAGATCCTGTTTGATGCAACCTGTCAGTGCGGTATTATCCGAAGGTCCATGCTAATCTGAAAGCACCACAGCGGCTCTTAGCGACAAGAACACTACTATACTTGAGCATGTATCCCTCCCATATGAACTAATGGTAAATTTCATTGGTGGATAATGCGTCCGGCCAACGAAGCAGTTTCAGGGTTCGCTTATATCGCGTCAAGGCTATTCTGTCACTGCGCGGGGATCCCATCGCCCGGTGGTTGGCCCGGATTCCAAGCCACCCGAAATTACTGTAAGGCCTGCGAGAGATTTGTGAGGACAGAAAAATGTCGAGGCAGTCCCCTAGCATACAGTGCAATCAAATAATTTGAATCGAGTGCGATGTCGTTCAAGTTGTCTACTGTAGGAAGGTGGGGTAATATTTTCTTTTGCTCTGTCCCAGGCCAAAATGGTCATATTTTTCATTTTTTCATTAATCTATGATTAGATTTCAGGCATGACTTATCACCCTTTTCTTTTTCTTTCTTCAATTTAAGCAAGCCACCCTACTAGAGTAGCACACTTTTCTACAGTCTTCACAGTGCCCACCGCGAAACTAGACGGGCAACGGACAAGGGTGTTTGGTGGGCAAAAAAGAAATCGTCAAGGTTAGGGTTAAGAACATTACTAGTAATCAACCCCTCATAGTCCATCGCCCGCCTACCTAGTTTCGTTGTTGGTACGGTGGGGACACTGACTGACTTTATTCTTCTAACTCCAACATTAGAGAGAGACGTTAAAAATTCTCAAAAAATGTTTTTTCGACCAGGAATGTGGGAATCATTTTAAAACCATTGACCGAACCTCGATTTTTTATTCTAGCTATGTTAATTCCTGTTTTGTTGCAGAGAAAAGAATTCCGATCGGAATGTATTCCACCAAGCCAGCAAGGAACTACCAGTAGCCTGGAAAATTGAGATTATCTCATCAAGCAATATGTATCATACTTCACGGTTATTGTTTTAAAAGATATTCGCCGCTAGGGCGCGCATTGTTTCCAACTCCCTACCATGCTTTGAGCATCATAGTCAGATATCCGCCCTGGCATCTCCCTATGAATTTCCGGTTAACAATGACCATCCTATCACACACAGGCCCGAGCAATAGATGTGCTTGATGATTAGTTGGAACGGATCACCCTACTGTGGGTATCACTAGGGCCCGTTTACAAATAGGCAGCCGGCTAACAGCTCGAGATGGCGCCTACCGTTGAGGGTCTGGACGACCGGAGATGTGTGGAGATGTGAGGGCAAGTAGCTAGCGTTTATCTAAATTTACAGTAGCGTGCCGTTTAGGGTCTTGTGGAATCTGCAAATGTACCCCCGGGGCAGGTTCGCGTTTTGACCCTCTAGCTACAAGAATTTAGGAGCGTAAAAAAAATATTTGTGCGAACATTTTTGCGCTTTTTACTGGGTAATGGTGCTGGTTGAGAGGCGACCGTCTAGTTTCATCACCCAAATTTTAGAAGTAGACTGTTAGGTCAACACACCCTTGGTAATGCACTCTATCGATTGGCGCGAAACAGGTGGAGTTGCCGATACCGCATCACCCCGCGACAACAACCGACAAACTCTTTGACGTTGAAATAAGAATCGGCTGAGGCGAAACCATCAATCGCGCAAAATTGCGACCCCGGAAAGCTTAATCATAGCTATAAATAGTTAGCCTGTGGCGTTAAACTGTGACTTCTAGAAAAAACTAGGGTGAAAAGCTTATTTGAACTACTAGCGTCGGGCGGATCTCGCCAGAAAAGGTATTTCTTCCGTTGCTTTTAAATTAAACCCCCACCACCATACTTTCCGACTAAAGTTAGTGTGAAACTTCTGGAAACGGGGTGAGCATAATTAGAGCGCTCTACCAGAGCGGGCCGGACATTTGCGTTGGAAGTCTTAAATTCAGTAGGCGCACCTGTATCGGTAACCAGAACTAGGACCCAATAAGTGCAGCCAAATATCTACATTTAAATTACTCGTATAGTATCTACCGTCACGAGACAAAAGTCTTGGTGAGGGCTTACTCAGCAAAAGGTCAGCGAGAATGGTACTACCCCCCCATCGACAGAAAAACCCGCTACGATACAGACTGGGAGTATGATACCGTAGATTCCCGGTACACTCGACACATTGCCTTAGTTCTCAGGGTAGCCACCATCCCTTGCCGAATCCACCTTTCCGGGGATAGTAACTACCGTACAGGCAATACTGTAAATATCGACCGGGGTCAAAATTACGCGACAGAGGGTGCTGTAGCCAGGGTCACAGCACTCGTACTCGTGCTGTACACTTCCGTTCGCAAAGTCTTCGCGGAAGGACAAGTACTGTGGCAAAGTCTTGGTGGCAACGAAAGTACCAGAACAACCTTTTCAGTTCAAATTTTACACAAATTCTTGTACCAGTACCTCCACTGCGGCCAAGACATCGCCGCAGTACCTCTCTCTCCGCGAAAACTTTGCGAATGGAAGTGTACTCTACGTGTATGTAAGATGATATTTCATGTTTAATTCTTCACTCTTTTCTACCATTGCAATGCCATTATTCTCCTTTCGCTAAATACCGGTTGGATGCACACACCGTCTCGGTATTCCGCAAATCATTCCGCAATCACTAGGTTGCGGTTAAAGAACTAGGCACGAGCGATTTAGAAAAAAAAATCTCTGGGGCAACCATCTGTACAGTACCTATGTCGCCGGGCTATTAGCAATCCTAGGAACCAGTCGGAAAAATCCAAATTTTTTACACGATAGCCGAAAGGGTGGCTCCTATGTACTCGGCGATTTTTTAAGTAATCGGAATGGGAAAAGATGAGTTACCCGTCCCTGGTATAACTTAAAATATTTACTCATAAGTGAGACCCCGCCAGTATTACCTATTTTACCACAGTTTAGCCCCTAAGCGGAATAGTGGCTATATTAAGAAGTATAATCTACATAGTAGGAATTACTTTAAGTTATACCAGGGCAGGGTAACTCATCTTTTCCCATTCCGATTACTTAAAAAATCGCCGAGTAGATGGATTTCGGAGGTTAAAAACTAACTGAGGATGATACTACTTGTATACCTGATTATGGAAAGTGTCCATAGGGTTAGGGTTTTGGGTGTAAGGCAACAAATGAGCAAGCTGGCGTGATCCCACGATCAAGCTCATTCGGTTAAAAACGGCGCCTCTATTCAACATTGTGGTCCTCGTTCTAAGGGATTTTTGATGTCGGGTTGTTTCTGGTCGTTTTCCTTGTGTGACCTTTTGCCAGATCAAACATTTCTACCGTAGAGTGTTCCAAAGCCGGTAGACATACTTTATTGTCCCCTTTATCGAGTTGTTTCGCCGAGGCTGGGACTCGCTTAAGGTTAGAAAGTCCCAGGTGTCTGAAATCAATCCTCGTGACAATAAAAATTACTTCAATAAAATTAAAAAAATGAGAACACTATAGAAACATATGATACCTGACCGAGACTCTCCATAGAACTACCCAAGGTTTACTCTCCATGGTTAAGTAGGCACCGGATGAGAGCCCTGGCTCTGGTAACTCTCTATACTCTAATTAACATTGTAGCTAGTGGGACGTTAGGTTCCTAGTGCCATAGTACCCTTCGTAGTGTGTAGTAGGATAACATGGGGGAGGGGTCGCCGAACCTGGGGGTTCAGCGAACACCACATGAAAAATGGCTTAGTAAGCTGTTATTGTGTTTGTGGTGTTCGTTGAGCCCCTCCCCCATGTACAGTGCTTGTTTAACCAACACTCTAACCTTTGTTAGAGTTCGTTATGGGGTCTCAGGGGCCCCGAAAGCGCCGCCCCCCCATCCCAATTCCCCGCCCCGCCCCGCCCCTTCCCCCGCACAGTCCCCCGCCCCACCCATGCCCCCGGACAGGCCCCCGTCCAAATGACTGGCGAGAAGCGGGGGCCCGTCCAGGGAGTGACTATTGGTTGGGCCTGGGACGGGGACGCGACGGGGATGACAGTAGAAATATTAGCAACAATCCCACTACAACGGAGAAAAAGGAGCGGAATATAAGGAATACTGACTCCGATATCGTCACCGTTCCGTTTGGTAGCCCACATTCCTTCCCAAATTGCCACTTTTTGAGCAACAAGCTTCTCCTCGGTTATCCCCAAGTTCCTGGCGCGCAGCTCGAATTCATAAATCCTCGACTTCCTCTCTTCCTCCGCCCTGTTGTCTTCTACCAATTTGATCACATCAACATAGTCAGCCCTGTTTACTTCTAATACCTTCTTGGAGTTAGGGCATTGGGTCGGGGTCGAACCGAGTGCTGCCAAGAGTCGGTCATGTTCCATCTTATGAAGATTTAGCCAGCCCTGTTTGTCATCCCCCGTGCGCCCATGAAGCCCAGGGTATCTGAGGTGTCTCTTCAAGTACCGGTTGGGCGCTTCTCCCTTGAGAATCAAAGGGCAGGTGGGAACAGGACAGGCGAGCGGAGATGGACCTGTAGTAGCGAGGGAGGAGGGTGCAGCCTCTAAGGGGCCCGAGGAGGTAGCGGGTGTTTGTGGGATAATTCCTTTACCCCGGGAAGAGGAGGAAATTGTAGTGAGTATGGAGCGTTCACCTTCACGGGGGTGGCCTGGCATAGTTGTAAGGCCGGAATCAGGCTTTTGATTAATAGTGGAGTTCTGGTGATAATTTAGGATCGTGGAATTGAAGCCGATTAACAGATACGCCAACGTTAGATATAGTCGAGAAAGCACTAGGTGAGGAATCTGGCAAAGTCTAACCGGTAAAGCACCCGCTAGGTTATGAGGGGGGAGAGCGGGGGAGGGGGGGAGGTGTCAAGTTCACTTATTTAAGGGTGAGTTGGTCGTGGGTCCCATTGGGACTTACGAATGTACTTGCTAGGCACTCGACATGAGAAAATTTTTGATTGGAGCAAAACTGGAAATGCATCGCAATTGTTGATTTATCAGTGCAGAGGGGCTTAAATTTCAGATTCAGTGATCACAAAATATCACTCGGTGCCATTCCCTGTCATAAGTGTTGGAGCATCCTTCCATATCTGTAACATTGTCCGCTAAGGGAAGTGGCGGTAATGCGGCGGCGGGTGAGGCCGCATGAACCTCGGGTATTGTGACTGTGTCTCTCTTGTACACATAGCCGGGGGTTACTCCCCACCTCTCTCTTTCTCGATTAAGAAAAAATCATCTGTCGTTCCAAGCGGTTATGAGCCCGGGATATGCACTGAAAAATACTTTCACGACTGAAAAACGTTCTCTCATCACTAGCACGAATTCCTCTATCGTTTCCTTTTCTTTTATTGGCTCTTCCTTCTATTCCATTTTTTTCCGTCTTTCAACTATGCAAACCGTTAAAGACTCCAGTTCTATCGCCACCTCTACCGATGGAATTTACAGGACAAAGTATGGTGATACCCCGAAGCTAAACAGCTTCAACTACCGTCAATGGGCTCGGAGCATTCAGATTTTTCTTCGATCTGAGAATGCTCTTGCTATTACCTTGGGTGAGGAAAAGCAACCACCACCTCTGGACCGTCAGAACCGCTCCAATTGGATTGCTCGTGAGGGGAAGGCACTCGCAATCATTTACAACTCTTGTACTTCGGTTACACAGGAGCATGTAGAGGATGTCAATAGTGCCTCTGAGATGTGGCAGAAGTTGAAAGACAAGTTTGACACTGTCAACTCCCGTGCGGGTCAGCTTGATGTATGCCGCAACTTCAACCAAGCTCGAGCTCAACCGGGGCAAACAATTGGAACTATTTAGCAAGTTTGCTTCGCTTCCGGAAGACACTTGCGGGAACCGAGAGTGCAATAACCGATAAAACCTTTAGGTCCCACCTCTTGTCCACACTACCTAAGGAGTATGACAACTACGTTGATATTCTAATGGAGAAAGAAAGTCAGCACACAATTGACAGCCTTATCAAGCGTCTCCTTGAACGGGAGAAAACTCTGCTCTCCCGTCAAGCAGAGAATACCTCTTCAAATTTATCGATGACCTGCGGTTCCGCTCTTCTCACTCATCATACCTCCTATTCAGGACCACAAGTTGAGACTACGGGAATGAGAGGACGTAGCTATAGAGGTGGGTTGGGCAGAAGATCTTTTGTTTCTCACAGTACCCGTGGAATGGTTGCTCGCGGTCATGGTTGAGGAAGGTTTCCTGGCAGACTGGGAAACACTGGGAGAGTGGGAGCACGAAGTTACTCTACCCGTAGTGGTGTCTGTTGGCATTGTGGCAGAGGGGGTCATAATCGCCGTAATTGTTCTGCTCGAAGACGTGGGCTGGAGGCACAGAGATCGGATAATGCTGTAAGAGCAAGTCATCAGTTTGCTGAACTTGCTTATGCACCTACGGTTAGCCATGCTCTTATCGTTACTTGTTCCCGCTCAGGAAATCCAAGTGGTTGTTACGCCTCTTGTCTAGCGGACTCAGGAGCCTGTCAACATATGTCCCCGAATCGATCAGACTTCTTAACGCTAGAACCACTTCCTGCTCCAATTAAAGTCTATCTTGGAGATGAGGCCTGGATTCCTGCTACTGCTCAAGGGAGTATACGACTTATACTACAGCCGGGAGTGCGCCATATCGACATTATCGCCCTTTATGTTCCTAGTCTTAGTTTCTCTCTAGTCTCGATTGGTCAGCTATCTACTGAGTATGAAGTCAGGTTTACTGGAAAGACTTGCTACATCTCAAGGTACAATTGAAGCCCAACCAGTCCTGTTATATTGGCCGACCGGGAGCAAGGTCTATGGAAGTTATCGGGAGTACCTATGGGATCATGCTCTTTGGACAATTGTCAGCGAAGTGCACTGAGTATTGCGAGAAAATCAGTGGTACCATCATTGGAGCGTTGGCATTAGCGACTTGGGCACCTGAATGTTCGGTCTATAAGAATGGTAGTGGGAAAAGAAGACATGCAGGGGAACGATATGTTCAGTGTTAACTGTGCTGTAAGCGTAAACACAAAGCAGCAGAGAAGGTTTGAGAGAAGACCAGTGAAGCGAGCTTCGGAACCATTTGAGCTTGTTCATTCTGACTTGTGTGGACCTATATCTGTACCGTCGCATAGTGGGGCAAAGTACTTTATAGTCTACGTGAATGACTATAGTCGTCGTGCTTGGGTCTTCTTCCTTCCCGATAAGAGTTCTACTACAGTTACCTCACGCTTTCAGGAATTTACTGCATGGATTTGGACCAACTTTGATCCCCTGAAGTACAAGATCCGGCGATTCCGGTGCGATAACGGGAAAGGAGAAGACAATAATTCTCTCTTTCGTGGTATTCTCAGGGCAACTGGAATACAGTATGGGCCTGCTCCTCCATACACACAGCATAAGAATGGGGTAAGCGAGCGTATAATACGTACGATTACTAATAAGGCTCGGGTACTTCTACTTGATTCCAGATTACCAGCTGAGTTCTGGGCTGAGGCTGTTCAAACGGCAACATACCTGCATGCTCGCTCACCTTCCCAGTCTAATACGGGAAGGACGCAATTTGAGATGATTTATAAAGAGAAGCCAGAGCTGCATCATCTCCGAAGGTTTGGTTGTTTGGCCTACAAGTTAGTTCCAATGCCCCAGGGTGGGGAGAAGAAGTTTGGACGCCATTCGCAGGAGTGCGTTATGCTGGGATATGTACACCAGACTACAAAGATATGGAGGCTGTGGAATCAGTCTACAAGGCAGGTCATCCAGGTATCGGATGTGAATTTTGATGAAGATAAGCTTGTTAGTTAGGTAGCGGGTACAGATGTTTTGAGAACAGTGCTACAGGAGAATGAGGCTACGAATACCGTCTGGTTTGATGATGACGATGAAGATTATGCTTTAGATTCCGCCGCGTTAGGTGATGTAGTTGAAAATGGCAGCCCGGGCATAGAGTTGCTGGATAACGGGGTTGCTGGACGCGGCACCCCGGGCACTCTGTGAAGTAGGATGATTTCAGAGCGAGAGAGGGAAGTGGCTGACCAGGATCCAATGCAAGCCAGTACTGAGCTGGAGCAATTACGCTCAACAAATCACCAAGACTTTGGGTGTACTGAGGGGGATCCGATATCACCGATATCACAACCGAAGACGTCAATACCGGTTGAACCCAGCTCTGCCAAAGATACAGTCACCACTCCCATCCTCCGCCGTTCCCTACGCAAACGCCATGTACAGGCCAAGATTTCAGCTATGGTAACTGCTAGTGCATCTACTGGTCCTGTGTTAGAACCCTCCTGCTATGAAGAAGCAGTCGAGTATAGATATTGGCAGGATGCCATGCGAGAGGAGTATGCCTCGCTGATAAAGCATGGCACGTGGATACCCCAAGAATGCCATGTGACTGCTAGTCAGAAGATCATTGGCTGTAAATGGGTCTATAGGACCAAGATTGATGCCGATGGCAAGAAAAGACACAAAGCAAGGCTGGTAATTAAAGGCTATGAGCAAGTCAATGGAATTGACTATGAGGAGACATTTGCACCAGTTGCACGCTTGAGTACATCAGCAAAAAATTACCCTGCGTCAGATACGGCGCCGTTGCGTCCTGTGCGTCCTGAGTTGCGTCCTCTGCGTCCCCTGCGCCCTGTGCGTCCTGAGTTGCGTCCCCTGCGTCCTGTGCGTCCTGAGTTGCGTCCTCTGCGTCCCCTGCGCCCTGTGCGTCCTGAGTTACGTCCCCTGCGTCCTGTGCGTCCTGAGTTGCCTGGCAACGCCAGCTCAAATTCCATGCGTCCTGAGTTTCCTCGCAACGCCGGCTCACATCCCATGCCACCCAGGCCGCGCTGCGAGCTTCTTTGTGTCAGGATGGGCAGTTGCCTCATAGCAGCGTCCTGAATACCTCCAGGCGCCCGCCCGTTCAAGTTACTTCGATCTGCTAATGGATGCAGCCTATTATCGCATCTTCGTTGCGTCAGCTGGCATCGGGAGTAGTAGCACTTTTTTTTTTAAATCATGTCTTCCGCGCGTGGGTCATATACTACTGATCATCCGCCCTTGTAGTTTATGGATCTGGTGATTCTACTCTATAGCTTGTTTATTCATCGGTAGATTTTATACTACTATACTAGCACTAGGTTCCTCCCGCAATCAATCTCCGACGCAAAATAGCATCGCAGATGCCTTCTGATATCCGGATCCCTTAATATACCTCGTTAAATGTTCTCAAATCGATACGGCTATTGACAATCCAGCGCCGATCCCCCTCTGGGATAAGGTGCGC
>Ga0307509_10000277_pt1 | contig 84545 bp, 53 predicted proteins | sample 10_EM_MG_FD_202245 | JGI IMG/M metagenome (GOLD analysis project Ga0307509, IMG submission 202245) | Populus trichocarpa ectomycorrhiza microbial communities from riparian zone in the Pacific Northwest, United States - 10_EM | ecosystem: Host-associated > Plants > Roots > Unclassified | place...
AGAATGACTGCCGTGGTGGCAGATGGAGAGTTAACTCGATATGAAAATTTTGAGGCTGGAGATTCCTATCAGGTCAGCTCTCTAACTTCCCACAATATGCCTTCAATCGTATCATCGTCTTTCCTTCCTTCTACCTATCCGAGGTGTAGAGAGGAAAGAGGGACCCACATAATAGATATTATGCTGGCTTCGTGTCGTGCTATCTTGTCTCTCTTTTTCTTTTCTTTTCTTTTTCTAATGTTTTTCCCTCCTTACAAGTATTGCCGTTCTGAGCTTTCCATGTCTCATCCCCCCAAGTAATGGAAATAACCCGCGATTATCAATTTCCACCCCACCTCAGGCGCCTCCACTCCAACCCCACGAATGTCTGGAGCCCACAAGCTGACAATCCCACACTACCGAGAAAAGGCGCCAAACTGGCACTCCCGCTCCACCTCTATTACAAACATTTTCCTCCGCTGGTTTGCAATTTGGTGCTATCAAGGGATGTTGCATGTCGACTTGGCCTCTGGTGGGGTAAAATCTTAAACGAGGCGAGCGAAATGGTATTCATGGGGTCACTAGCAAGGTGCCATATGTTTTGGAAAGGGCAAAACACACCGCTTCGTAGCCCTGGACCCTCTCGAGAGACAGAAATAATCATTCCTCCTAAGCTGATTAGCAAACTGATATGGAAATAATTTTCCCTTGCAGCCTTGGAAGTCTGGTTGATTTTTTTTTGTTCCTTTGTTTTTCCTTCTCTTCTTTCTTTTTCTCTCTCGTTCTTGTTGGTAGTGTTCAGGTCGCATATCGACCAGATTACAATCCCGTGAGTATTGCCCGACCCCTCCAAACAAAAAGGCTACCCCTCCAAGGGCTACGACCAACAACCCTTCCTACCTTCTCTCGGTCGACACCAACCTTTTTACCTCTCTCTCATCCTTTCCATTCGTGCAATACCTTTCCCTTTTTTCATCCCGATAAAACTACAATAAACCACCAATCGTTACCTACCGTGCCCCCCATCTCTAGGTTTCTTCCGTCGACTTTAGCAGAGCTTCTCCCATTCGCAAGGCTCCGTCACCCCGCGTAATAAAAGATGTATCTCAGTGCATCTCGCAAGCCGCCTAGCCGCAAAGGTTCGTCTACCCGTCATGGATTTCCTAGTTGCAAATTGAGTCTCGGGCTTGTCTGGCTCAGGATTGAGGTGTTTTTCGTTGATTTGTTTTTTTTTTCCTGAGTGAATTGTTAACGGGAACGGTCGTTGGCCAGGCTCCATGCACGATGTGCCGAACGATCTCATGAAGCATATCCATGAACTCGAGAAGATGTTCACCATCGATACCACGAAGCTCCATGAGGTTGTATCCGTATTCCAGGAGGAACTCGTCAAGGGTAGGCAGCTTTCATGTGTTGACGGCAGGGAGGGGGGGTGTTGTTAGCTAGTTTGCTAACAATTTCTTTTTGTTTGGCGGTCTAGGGTTATCCGTGGCAGGAGGCACAATTGTATGTTTTACCTGCAGCTGCGTTCCGATTCATTGCTTTGCGTTTTGACTATCCAATGAGGTACTAATGCGTTACCGTCCGTTCATAGCCCATGAACCCGACTTGGGTGATTGGATATCCTACTGGCGATGAGACCGGCACCTACCTCGCTCTAGATATGGGCGGAACAAATCTTCGTGTTTGCGAAGTTGAGCTTCCTGAAGAGAAGGGCCAGTATGACATCTATCAGTCCAAGTATCGCCTTCCTGAAGAGATCAAATCTGGGACCGGTGAACAACTTTTTGATTACATTGCCGAGTGTGTCAAACAGTTCCTGATCGCCAATCACGAGGGCCAAGACATCAAGGATTTGAAGGAGCTACATCTTGGCTTTACATTCTCATACCCTTGCGAGCAGAACGCCATTGATCATGGTATCTTGCAGCGTTGGACTAAAGGGTTTGATATTGAAGGCGTTGAAGGCCATGACGTTGTTCCCATGTTCGAAGAGGCTCTTGAGAGAAAGGTAAGATTCACCCGGTAATCGGCTGCTTATTTGATACTAATTACAGTAATACAGGGGGTCCCGATCAAGATTACTGCTTTGGTCAATGACACCACTGGAACTCTTATCGCTTCCGCTTATACCGACAACACTACCAGAATTGGTTGCATCTTTGGTACTGGTTGCAACGCTGCCTACATGGAGACTATCGGCTGTATTCCTAAACTTGCTCATATGAATCTCGACCCTAGTCTTGAGATTGCCATTAACTGTGAATGGGGGGCGTTCGACAATGAACATCGCGTCCTTCCTCGCACTGTATATGACAAACATATCGATGAACGTTCTCCCCGCCCGGGACAGCAAACATTTGAGAAGATGGTTGCTGGTCTTTACTTAGGAGAAATCTTCCGTTTGGTTCTCGTCGATCTCCATTCCAATCCTGATGTTAAAATCTTCGAAAAGCAAGACATTAGTACTCTTCAGATTGAGTACTCTTTGGATTCATCCTTCCTGGCCGAGGTTGAAAGGTATGTTACTGGATGGTATGTTTGATAGACTTATGCTTACTATTCTTAGCGATCCTTGGGAGAATTTGATGGAAACTCATGCTCTCTTTGAGAAGAAATTGAAGATTGAGACCACTGAGCCTGAGCGTAAGCTCATCCGCCGCCTTGCAGAGCTCATCGGAACTCGTGCCGCTCGTCTTTCTGCCTGTGGTGTTGCTGCCATTTGCAAGATGAAGAATATTGAATCTTGCCATGTTGGCGCTGACGGCTCAGTGTTCAACAAGTATCCCAATTTCCAGGAGCGTGGTGCAAAGGCCCTTCGCGAAATCTTCGGCTGGGGAAGAACAATTAGGAAGGATCCTATTCAGATTGTTCCCTCTGAAGACGGAAGTGGTGTCGGTGCCGCTTTGATCGCCGCACTCACTATGAAGCGTATCAGGAAGGGTATCCATGCTGGTGTCAACGTCAAGCGCAAGAACTCGTTGATTCCTCCGGTCCCGTAAAAAAACGGGTTCTGTTGTGGGGTCCTATAGTTTTGTCTCATTTACTCTACTCTAGGTCTCTGTATAGTTTAATACCCCACTCTTCTTTTGCTACGTCCCTTGAAATAAAATGATATAGCCATCACTTCTTTTCCTTATTGTTTTTATTTTATCCCTTGATGTGATGATTCTACCTTTTCTCATACAGTCGTTATTTTGCTTTAGCAGGGCAGCACTATAAGATTAGTTGTGAGTGCTTGAGAACCTGCAATCATTGTAAAATTGTTCCGTAAGTTTTTAATCAATAGTCCTGTTAAGGCTATAACGATCAGACATGTAAATTTTTTGCTTTCATTTTTCTGTTATCTTTTCTCCCCCCCCCTTTTTTTCTTACTCACTTGCGTAGAAATAATCCCCTCAGGGGGCGAGAAAGAAAGTTCCCACATCACCATCATCATCATAATTGTTTCACGTAACTTACTGTGCATCCCTAGCATAGCTCATGCATGCATAGGAATTATGCTCATGCATGTGGAGGTTTCACAGTGGGGGTCCCGCCCGCGGGATGAGGATTTGTTTGTTTGCTTGGTTGTTTGGCTGCCTTATTATCTTAGTGTTTGTGTTGTTGTTTGACAGGTGTAAAACATTACAGCAGTCAGCGAGGGGGGGGCGATCCCGCGCGTGCAGCATCCATCGATGGTTATGCGGCTACCCTCACCTGGAAGCATAATTCCTTGCTGCACTGTCATCCGGGTTACATCATGTCGGTATCCCGGTAGAGTAATCGAGCACTCTACTCGTTATATGCAGGCACGGTTCGTACTGTACCGTACTTTGTGTAGTACAGTCATGAACCAAACAAATCTGGTCTGTTTGTTGGGAGAAAAAAAAAGTGCGAAAAAAGGCATGAAAAGAAAGAAGAGAAGAAAATAAAAAAAAATAAAAAAATAAAGATAAAAAAAACAAGCTCGTATGTTACTCTTAGGAGATAACAGATGGACACACAGTGGTCGATCGAGTAGTTCCAGTGCTATAATACCTCAATATCGTATTCCTGGCCTGCATGGCAGCCAACCGCTCATTAGCCGCGTCGATGGCCCCCAAGTCCACCTCTTTGCCGCTAGATTTGAGCTGGGATGGGAGCTGCTCTCTTCCTTCTGTGCCATCACTTCGTTCTCAACCGTGGTTCTTCTTTCTCCCCCGACCCCCCCCCCCACATCCACCTCCACCCTCACCCTCACCCTCATGCTTCAGCTCAACCTCGTGGGGAAAGAGCGCCCACCATAATTTCTCCACGGCCGCTACGACCTTAACCGCGAATGCCTGGTCAGGTCTCTGTTGGGAACATTTCCCCGGCTTAGGCACTTCCTCAATGCGTATCCGTCCGCTATCGTGGGCACTTAATTTCTAGGCGCACAAAAGTGTTTACAAGATAGAGTACATACACTCTTAGTCTACCCCCCTAGTACATACTGCGGAACAGAAGCTAGTTCTAGGAAAGCCTCTATTCCTAAGCACTAGCATGAACATCCGTTCATTCATTGCTGCCACCAACCCGCAGGGAGTTCGCCTCGCGCACGTATTATGAGTGAGTGAGTGCTGCTCGATTCCTAGCTGATTATGGGGAAAATTTTCTTCTAAAGGATCTCTATTATCGAGACTACGCCCTGATACGTTCATTGTGTTGATCGGTACATTCGCCGGATGAGCTCTCCTCTCGTAGGTGGCCTTTTGGCGAGTTTGTAGATATTTGAGAACTTGGGTGGGGTTTGGTAAGTGATTTTTTTTGCCAGCACTTGGATGGGTAGGTGTTTTTCGGGTATATCGTACGAAGACTATATTCGGGAGGTCTGTTGGCGCTTTGTTGGAGTTTGCTGCTGCCGTTGTTGCTTGCGACGGTGGGGATGCGGGCTGGTAGTGGTGCGGGGCGCGGAACGGGGCGGGGAGGGGCCAGAGGAACATGGTAGGTATGCTACATAGTAGGTAAGTAGAGGGTTAGGGTTTTGTGCTGCCCCTCGTGAGAGCCTAGGAAGTGGCCCAGGGGTGTGACAGTTGCTGCGAAGGTCGTATTATATAATTTCACAGTTTTGGACAGAGACGGCGGATATAGCCCAAGTTCCAGGAGGGATATCGGGGCTGAGCGGGAATCACAGGTTTAGGGTTGCTACCACCTTCTCCTCTTTGTTCTTGTGTTTTATTAATGTGCAGATTATGCCGATGGGGGTAGGACAGAGAGAAGAGGTGCAGAGACGATGGTTTATATCTTAGATTTCCCCTGCCCTCCCCCTCAGACACTACACTTGCATAACATATGTACTGTGCTGTACAAGGCGCAATGCAAGCAGGATGCGGCACTTTATCCATTTGTGTAATACTCCGACATACCTCTAAGGCGCTCCCCCACCGGCTTCCCTCTGAGTGCATGAGCCGGAGGTACTTGCAGCTTGTACGACACTTGACGTGTGGGGTTCCCGAATTAACCCAGCCTGGCAAAATCCTTAAGCAACTTGCTGTAAACGGATTACAAACGTAAATCGATGTTGAAAAGTATCGCCAGAGCAGAGACTTAAGCGAGAAAATATTAGGTTGAGAGTTTAGGTATTTGCTGTTCTTGATATGATAGAAGAGAAAGGGAAGAGTCGAGGAAAGGACAAGAAGAAGAAGAGAAAGGAAGCGATGCGTTAGAGATAGGCTATACAAAAGTGGAGTGGGTAGCCATATATGACACTTATGATGGAAAGCGCAAGTGCGGTTTCTAATAACCGTCACACTTGAGGTATGAAGACTTTGGTACTGTACTACTGCGACCTCGGATCTCTCAATCAATACCTTGCCTTATATCGGGTAAATGCCAAAGCTTAAGGGAAGAAAAATTAGGCTATATGCGGGAAAAAAAAAGGTTAATGAACCCGGACCTAGAATTGTTCCGCGCTCTGCCCTAAAATGTGAACGGGACTACTGTCATATGATCCGTAGATTTCGAGCAAAGAACGACTCTCATGTCTGCTTTAGTCTGTCCATGCACGCTGCTACACTCGAGCGCTATCATTTCTAAGCAGGTAATAACAACTATTTCCACTCTTCCTTCGTTCCATTGCACCATCATATACCATCACTCGTCTCATCTAGGGGTGCACCTTAAGCTCACAGCACAACCTAACCAAATTCAATGCATCCCGCAACCTCACCAGATGCCATCAATCATACCAGTATTAAAAAAAAACTCTGGATCCTAATAGAGACATAAGAGAGGGAAAGGAGGGGGTTCCCGAAGGCACACGGTCCGGGAAAAGAAGTCCCAATTTTCGTTTTAAATGCCGGGACACAGCCAAACCCCGCGTCGGGGGACCGTGCGGGATCCGCTGGTGTGAGGAAACTTGATCCATTGGGGCCCCCGTGTCAGGAGATACTCTTACCCCAGGCCGGGTTTTATGGTACGGATACCTTGCAGCTGTAGTGTACTGCATGGTATAAACGCGGTAGGGTACTTACCATTATGTGCCGTGTCTTTCGAATACTGACATCCCGGACATGGCGGGATTTTTCCCCACTGTATGGGTTCATGGCGCCTGACCTAAATATGTGCGGAATGCCCCGAGAAAGGAAAGGTAGAAGAATTGTGGTTGGCAAAAGGAGGCTGGGGGGTGACGGAATATCCGTCCCAACTCGTTCGGGAGTCGGGATTGCACAGTGCTGTGGGAGGGGTAGGATCCCGGTGTTCGTGGAGTGGGGGTTAACCTCGCTATCAAAATATTGTGTACTGTGCTAAGTTTCCTTGATGGTAAGACTAGAAAGTGTCGGCTTGGGCTAGCTTCACTTTTGTCTCCGGAGTTCACTCCTGGAGAATAGCCGTATGTGAGCACCTTCATTAAGCTATGCCAAAATTACCGACACTAATCACCACCGCACTTTAGCTGACAGCTAGCTCTCGAGTCGCTTTTCACGTGTGTTTGAAATTACTTGCGCTTTATATCTCTTGTTCAGTATACTCGTGTCTAAACAACCTTATGTCTACACTTTGGGGCAGAGGGAAGGGGAGGAATTAGAGAAAAAACGAAAGAACAATAAACGTGCAGCGCGAGCTCACAACTAGGGAACGACAATAAAAGTAAATAATATGATGGAAATTCTAGGCTGTGCTGACCTGTCCCAATACGATAGAAATAGCCCCCCCCCACCAACGCTAAACTTTAGATTATAGAGAAATTGACAGATCCCGGCTCAACCGCATAACCTAAGAAACTCTATATAGAGGTCGGGAGGGGTAAGTGATATACATATGCATCATCATCGCAATGATTTCCTGCGATGAAGGGGAAAAAAATTTAATCTAAGTTTCGGTGGTGGGTCTACTCCGGGGGAGGGGAAAGGTGACGATTATCACAAGGGGATGACCCAAGGTAGGGGAGGAGGGAGGGAGTGGATGAAAGGAGGTAGGTAGTGATGGGGCAGGTATGCTTGCGGGGCTGTTGCGGTCCTTGGGGGAGGGGCGCATAGGTTATCCGTAGACGAAAGCGGTTAGGAAAACATCCCTCCCGGGCCCCATGCTACGCTGGGAGTCGCAGATGTTGGGGGCTGTAGAAGTGTTACCATTGCCGTATGGCCAAAGATAGTAGTGATGGAGGTGCTTCGATCGTGTGCTCGTGCGTTGACGGGAGGAGAGGTTTTGGTGTGTATTCTTGATGGAGGTTGCTATGATAGCTACGGTTCACCTTAAGTAGTGAAAGCTCTGCTAGTACATGTGTAGCCCTATCTCCGCATATGCCCTATGCGTCCGTTCATGCCCTAGAACGTTCGCTTGTTCACACTTCAGTGTTCCTCCGACCATGTGCGCTTCCCTTTGCCTGCGATTCTCTCTGTTCCTAGTACAACATTCCACTATCGTACCGGGATTATCATACCATCAAGTAGCACACGAAAGCGATGTTCGGCCGTACCTATCCGGTTTGTCGGGGTTGATATCGTCCCGTTCGAGTAGTATTTTCATTACTCCCTCATGCCCATTCTAAGCAGCGCCCCAGAGCGAAGTTCAGTCGTCGAAATCCGGCTTGTCGGGATTGACGTCGTTCTGTTCAAGTAGTGTTTTCACCACTCCTTCGTACCCATTCCCAGCAGCACGCGAGAGCGGCGTTTGGCCGTGTCCGTACCATCCGTTGGGGTTAACGTCGTCCCGTTCGAGAAGCATTTTGACCACTCCTTCGTGCCCATGCTCAGCAGCGCCCCAGAGCGGGGTTCGGTCGTCGTCATCTGGTTTGTCGGGGTTGACATCGCCCCGTTCGAGCAGCATTTTGACCACTCCCTCGTGCCCATTCTCGGCAGCGACCCGGAGCGGTGTTTGACCACAGGTATCTGGATTATCGGGATTGACGTCGTCCCGTCCGAGTAGTATTTTCACTACTCCTTCGTGCCCATTCTCAGCAGCCCCCCAGAGCGGGGTTCGGTCGTCGTCATCTGGTTTGTCAGGGTTGACGTCGCCCTGTTCGAGTAGTATTTTCACTACTCCTTCGTGCCCATTCTCAGAAGCACCCCAGAAAGGTGTTCGGCCGCCCCTATCTGCTCTGTCGGGATTGACGTCGTCCCGTTCGAGTAGCATTTTGACCACTCCCTCGTGCCCATTCTCAGCAGCGCCCCAGAGTGGTGTTCGGCCGTCCTCATCTGCTCTGTCGGGATTGACGTCGTCTCGTTCGAGTAGCACCTTGACCACTCCCCCGTGTCCACTCTCAGCAGCGCCCCAGAGCGGTGTTTGGCCCCAGGTATCTGGATTATCGGGACTGACGTCGCCACGTTCGAGTAGCATTTTGACCACTCCCTCGTGCCCACACTCAGCAGCGCCCCAGAGCGGTGTTTGGCCACAGGTATCTGGATTATCGGGGTTGACGTCGTCCCGTTCGAGTAGTATTTTCACCACTCCCTCGCGCCCATTCTCGGCAGCGCCCCGGAGCGGTGTTTGGCCCCAGGTATCCGGAATATCGGGATTGACGTCGTCCCGTTCGAGTAGTATTTTCACCACTCCCTCGTGCCCTTTCGAGGCAGCGCCCCGGAGCGGTGTTTGGCCACAGGTATCTGGATTATCGGGATTGACGTCGTCCCGTTCAAGCAGCATTTTGACCACTCCCTCGTGCCCATTCGAGGCAGCGCCCCGGAGTAGTGTTTGGCCGTACCTATCCGGTTTGTCAGGATTGACGTCGTCCCGTTCGAGTAGTATTTTCAGCACTCCCTCGTGCCCTTTCGAGGCAGCGCCCCAGAGCGGTGTTTGGCCACAGGTATCTGGATTATCGGGGTTGACGCCGTCCCGTTCGAGTAGTATTTTCACCACTCCCTCGTGCCCATTCTCAGCAGCGCCCCAGAGTGGTGTTCGGCCGTCCTCATCTGCTCTGTCGGGATTGACGTCGTCCCGTTCAAGTAGTATTTTCACTACTCCCCCGTGTCCACTCTCAGCAGCGCCCCAGAGCGGTGTTTGGCCCCAGGTATCTGGATTATCGGGGTTGACGTCGTCCCGTTCGAGTAGCATTTTGACCACTCCCTCGTGCCCACACTCAGCAGCGCCCCAGAGCGGTGTTTGGCCACAGGTATCTGGATTATCGGGGTTGACGTCGTCCCGTTCGAGTAGTATTTTCACCACTCCCTCGTGCCCTTTCGAGGCAGCGCCCCAGAGCGGTGTTTGGCCCCAGGTATCCGGAATATCGGGATTGACGTCGTCCCGTTCAAGTAGTATTTTCACCACTCCCTCGTGCCCTTTCGAGGCAGCGCCCCGGAGCGGTGTTTGGCCACAGGTATCTGGATTATCGGGATTGACGCCGTCCCGTTCAAGCAGCATTTGGACCACTCCCTCGTGCCCATTCGAGGCAGCGCCCCGGAGTAGTGTTTGGCCGTACCTATCCGGTTTATCAGGATTGACGTCGTCCCGTTCGAGTAGTATTTTGACCACTCCCTCGTGCCCTTTCGAGGCAGCGCCCCAGAGCGGTGTTTGGCCCCAGGTATCCGGAATATCGGGATTGACGTCGTCCCGTTCGAGTAGTATTTTCACCACTCCCTCGTGCCCATTCTCAGCAGCGCCACAGAGCGGTGTTTGGCCGTACCTATCCGGTTTATCAGGATTGACGTCACCCAGTTCGAGTAGCATTTTGACCACTCCCTCGTGCCCACACTCAGCAGCGCCCCAGAGCGGTGTTTGGCCACAGGTATCTGGATTATCGGGGTTAACGTCGCCCCGTCTGAGTAGTATTTTCACTACTCCCTCGTGCCCATTCAAGGCAGCATATGACAACGGGGTTTGGCTGAAATGGTCCGAATTGTCGGGGTTAACGTCGCCCCGTCCAAGTAGTATTTTCACTATTCCCTCGTGCCCATTCGAGGCAGCACACGACAGCGGGGTTTGGTCCAACTGGTCCGAATTGTCGGGGTTAACGTCGCCCCGCCCGAGTAGTATTTTCACTATTCCCTCGTGCCCATTTGAGGCAGCACATGACAGCGGGGTTTGGTCCAACTGGTCCGAATTGTCGGGGTTAACGTCGCCCCGCCCGAGTAGTATTTTCACTATTCCCTCGTGCCCATTCGAGGCAGCACACGACAGCGGGGTTTGGCCCAACTGGTCCGAATTGTCGGGGTTAACATCGTCCCGCCCAAGTAGCATTTTCACTACGCTTTCGTGCCCATCCCTAGCGGCAATCCAGAGCGGTGTTCGGCCGCCCTGAGCCGGAGTGTTGGGATTGACATCGTCTCGTTCGAGCAGCATTTTCACCACTCCTTCGTGCCCATTCGAAGCAGCACCCCAGAGCGGTGTTTGGTCATCAGTATCTGGAATATCGGGATTGACATCGTCTTCTTCGAGGAGTATTTCCACCACTCCCTCGTGCCCATTCAAAGCTGCCCACATGAGAGGTGTGTGACCTATGCAGTCTGTTCGGTTGATTTCATAACCCTCCACCTCCACCGAACCAGCTACAAGCCCAACAATTCCGAAGAAGGATGCACAGTGTAGACCACTAAACAAGGAAGGTTTATCGAAATCAAGGAAGAGGTAGTAGGGTTTCGCCGCGTTCAAGAGGATTTTGGCGGATATGTGATTGCTATAGTCGTCAAATAGCTTTTGCGCAAGCAGTCTTGCACAATCTGAAAGATCTCTTTTTGCGTGCACTCCCCAATATAGGGAAGAATATTCGAGAAAGGGTACGCTCGAATATTGGGGAGAATCATTCCACTCTACCAGTGAACAAGTATCTGAACTTACCCAATCTGAATAATATTCTTCAGGAACGGGTGAATCCGAATCTTGGAGAGAATATTCCGAATCCACCAGTGAACAAGTACCTGAATCTACCCAATCTGAATCTGAATCTGAATCGCCCCAATCTAAAGGGGAATCTTTCGGAGAGGGTGCGCCCTGGAGATCGGGAGGGGGATTGGCCAAAAGAGCCTTGACTTGATGGGAATTCAAATAACTCAGACATGTCTCTGCTATTGCCGAGTGAGCTCTACCAAAAAGCTCGGGATGAGCCTGGAGGTACTCTTGAAGGGTAAAATGGATTAACCGAACTGTGGAAGCCTCCTTGTCTACCGTAACGAGTCCTTGGCAGCAGGCTAGCAATGTCCTTATTGAAGGAACATCGTCGCTGTCGAGATTCGGTGATCCGATTTCAACGCCAAGGGCGTGACACAGTTCGTCTACCTTCAAGGGCCGCTCCGAGTGAGAGATCCACATTAATGTGGCTATGCCAAGCCTCGCTTCCTCCTCACCCTGTCCCTTTATCCGACTCAATGTCTCGCTATAGGCACCCTCTAACCCCAAGCCATCGGTCATTGCATCGAGCTTTCGCCGCCTACGACCGATTGTGGTTCCCTGTAGGATGGTGTCGATATTCAACGAGACTAGTAGGAATCTAAGCACGTATCTGTCAGTGGATAACTCGAGATAGATTCTCCGGTGTTATTGCTTCTACCTACATTTCAGATATATCTTCGGTAATTTTCTTCAGGATGTCGGCCCTCAGAATACTATCCATCGCGTCTGGCCTTGTGTCTTCGTCAAGCCTAATGTGAAGGTAACTGATGATATCATTTCTCCTAGGAGTGATGTGTATGGTCAATACTCTTCCCGAAAGACGATTCCCGACCTCGGCTTGGATGTGCGGCCTTCCTGTCACGAACACCCGAGCACCCGGAGACCTCTGTAGAATCTGATTGAGCGAATCAAGGAGCTTGACTCGATATTTCGCCACACACTCATCGAGAGCGTCGATGCATATGAATGTGGGCCTTTCGCCAGCAATGGTCTGCAACATCTTTACAATATCGTCAAGCTGTGGCTCCCGCCCACCAATCACCTTCTTCTGGTCTTCATACGCTTGCACTATTCCCTCGGGTACCTTTTTCAGCCCACCCACAACCTGTTTAAGCACGGCGCCCAGCATGCTTGCAGATGACTGCTCCTTTTGGGCCGCGAAGTCAAAGTACAAACACGCAACAGCGACCTCCTGGCCTCTGGCCCGATCGCACAAGTTGTCTATCACTAACGAGCTATCATCACCGCTTGTCAGCACTTGCCCTTTTTCTTCTATTCATCGAGTTTCGTCTCTCTTACCTAATAAAGGTTTTGCCAACCCCAGGATCTCCATTGCAAAATAAAACCGCCCTACCGGATTCACTTCCCCCACTACCGGCGTACCAGTTTCTAAACTCATCAGTCTCTAAGACCCATTCCCCTACATTTTTGGCCCGGCCTTCTTGAATAGCCTTGTGCCGTAGTCTAGGCTCTAATGGTGACAACCAGGCCAAGATTTGAGATCGGTCATCGGCAACAGTACAGTTGTTCCACACATTATTAAAGGAGTTGGTATTGTCATGGATGTGATATTGTGCCATCTTAGTTGTTCAAAAAGTGGTGGACGAGAGGTGATCTTGTGGTTGATTGATGGAATCGCTGGGAGCTGAAGGAAAGCGGGGTCTTTTGTGGAACACTTCATGGATACTTCAGCACCGTCCAATCAATCTCCCACAAATTTTGTCCACAATACTCTGCTTGTGTTTGGCGCATCACCCAGCTAAATGCGATCCTCCGGTGTGGAACAAACCCTTCGCCGGAATGAACACGAACACGCTAGTGTCTGAGATGGGACAATCCTCCCTGGTATATGTACTGTAAAAGTCCCGGCACCCCGGGCCTTAAGAGTGAATTGGCCGAAGGCCCTACCTACACTCCTGTCCAAAAAGTTCTCGCTCATCCAAAGTACAAGTACTCCAGCCGGGCTTGGCGGCAACAGAAGTATCAATACAGTATACTGGACACCATTAGAGATGCTCATCTGTCCAGAAGACTAAAAAGGATCGCATGTTCAACAAATGGAAAGAGCAGTCCTTGCCAATCCTCATTCTTCCCTAAGAGAAATTACGGATAAGTCGATATTAACTGCCGTACTCAAGGCTGGTGCCTCTGTTGCCGCCAAGCCCCTCTAGAGTACTTTTGGATCGGCGAGAACCTTTTGGACAGGAGTGTATTGTCTAACTTCAGGCATCGCAGCATATTCCTTTGTGATGCCGACGCAGGTCGGAAACTCCCTTCCTGCAGCCTCCTAATTTACTAGGTCTGTGAAGCTACTCGCTGGATTTTTTGATATTCCCCAAGTGTAGTACCGGCACCGGTACCGGGCAGCGCGGTGTGTCACCCCCGGTTGGGTAAACACAAACCCACCGCGACACCGGCACCCACCCCCCCAAATGAGCGTGGCGTAAATTCCTCAAAACCCGGTACCCTTTCGCAGCTAACTTAAGCAGTAATTCAAGAGTTGTTGGATATCATGAATAGTCTTCTATCCCTAAGTAACTAACTAATGCAACAGAATAAATATCTGATGAACAAACTCTGAAGGAAATTACTCGTTGACGAGACTCTTAGTATACTGTTCCCTAAAACGAAGAATGATATGATTAGTAGAGTACTGTCGGATCTCCTCCGGTAATGAGCGTTCCCTTGCGGGTGTTGGCGCGAGAGTTTATCACGGTCTCCATAGCACTGAAAGCGAAACAGAAAAAGCTGAAAGAAAGAAAGGCCAAACAACATTCGCTTCTCAGGATAATCGGGGTCCTCGCCTCTCGCTTCTCCTGATGTCCGCAGAGCCTCCACAAAAAAATTGAGGACAAATGTCAGAGGCTGCCGCGGAAGCAATTACGCATGGGTACGAAAAAAGTAAGTGCACGCAAGACTGAGTCTCTCAACACCTCCGACAGTGCGCGGGAGAAAAAAACACATCTTGACCGCACTCCGGTCGGGGCTGGAACCTCCAAGCTGGGAACAATCACCCCCACCCATTCCTTCCCTATTTGACAACATCACGAATCGTCACTCGCCTTTTCAAAATTGATAAGGCTTGAATGGTAAGCTCACTCGGCTGTGATATCAATACAATAAAATACAATACAGTGACGTACGCAAAACTTACTAAACCCCTCTACCTAGACCATTGCAAAACAAAAATCACCTCAAGCCCGACCAACTATACTTATTAGAGTCTCTGGACGCGGCATGCCCGTGGCGCGATTAAGTCTAGAGCTAGCGGGCGTGATACTCATATTCTTTCATTCCTGCTTTACCACGAAAAATTGGTGAAGCCTAGGGCCAGGCAGGAAGCTTGTTTCATGGGTAGCCTATGTTTTTGGTGGGTTTAATTAATAGTCGTCATATTTGTGGTTGTGGTTGTAGTTGCCATAGTGGTTGTCATGATGGCTGATTTTTGCGGGGGATCATGCTTGGGCCAGCAGCTCTGAACCCAACCCCGCTGCGAGTACAAAGGAAAAAGAACTCCAATTGAACCTTTAAACACACGATTAGCCCCTACATCGCAGATATGATATAAGCATCACAGATGAAGTTAACTCTTACTAATATCGCCTTCCAGCATAAAATCCTTATGCCTAACTACTAGCCAAACTTTCTATTATAAATTCATTCACTAATTCATTCGACTAGGTAAATCTCTACAGCTCTGCTATCTAAAAAAAAACGCTCGTTGATCGTATAGATGAAACTTAATTCATCAAGGTTCCCAACAGAGTTTCATTCTCTTCGCTGTGCACGAGACTGTGGACTCTTCCCAACGCACACCATTGCGCCTTGTAGCGAACTTACTCAATATCAAAGCAAATATGAGTATTACGATAGTTTGTCCAGCGTTCAAGATATGTGATAAGCGGAGGCGGGCATTGCCTCAAGCTCACGCTTCTGCCCAAGAAATGGAGTTACCCAAAAGATGATATTTTGGTAACAAGGGGCGGAAGACATTCAAGTTATTGTTTAATAGGTTTAGTCAAGTGGCAGCGCAGTGACAGCTCACATGTGGGGAACCTATAAAAAAAAGATGTATCATACTCGGGCAGGTACATACCGACCGGGCACCATCGGTTCATCTAAACCCCTCCCTTAATCTCCATTTCGGCAGTCCCTCTCTTCCCGCCCCCCACATGACAAACGCTGTCAGCCTCGTAGTTAGTAGACCACTTCAACTAATCGCGGACTAAGGAAAAAAAAGTCACTACTCCGCATCGGATTGCAGTGCGGGAGAAAATATTTCGGTATCACACCTTATAGGCATAATTTGCCGTATAGTGTAAATATTACACAGTACCTTATTATTCCAACATTTATATCCCACACACGACAAGGTTTTCCATCCTCGCTAGGGAGATCGTATAGGCTCGGGACGCCCGACCAGAACATACGCGGAATAACCTGAGAAAGGAAAATAGAAGAATTGTGGTTGATAAAGGGAGACTAGGGCGCAATGGGTGTTACACTCATCCCAGCCCGCCCGGAGGTCGAGATTGCACAGCGCTACGGACTGTGCAATCACTCTCGGCAGGTAGGGGTAGGACACCGGTGTTCGTTGAGTGGAAGTTAACCTCACCACCAAAAGACTCCGTGCCCTGCTAATTTTTCTTGATGAGCAAGACTGGAAAGCGTCGGCTCGGGCCAGCCTCACTTTCGCCCCCCGGAGCTCACTCCTGGAGAACAGTGGAATGTGAGCATTTTCATTACGCCATGCCAAAATTATTGACACTAATCACTGCGGTGCTTTAGCTAACAGCTAGCTCTCGAGTCGCTTTTCACGTGTGTCGGAAATTACTTGCGCTTATATCTTTTGTTATCTGTACTTGTATCTAAACAATCTTATGTCTACACTTTAGAGCGGAGGGGAGAGGGGAGGAATTGGAGAAGAAAATGCAAATGAACAATGAGCATGCAAAGAGGACTTAAAACCAGGGGGCAACAATAAAGTAAATGCAAATTCCAAGCCGCACTTGCCTATATCGATACGATAGAAATAGCCCCCCCACCAACGTCAAACTCTAGATTATGGAGAGAAATTAAGAGATCTTGACTAGACTATATAACCTAGGAAACCCCATTTAGGGGTTGGGAGGGGTGAGTGGTAGATATATGCATCCCCATCGCAAAGAGTTTCTTGCGACATAAGGAAAAATATCTCACCTGAGCTTCTGTGGCGGGCGTCGGGAGGAAAGGAGAGATGATAGTTGCCATAAGACGATGTTTCAAGCTGGAAGAGGAAGTGAAGAGGGAATGAGAGGAGAGGAGAGGGGAGTAGGAATGCTTATGGAGTTATTGCGGTCCTTGTGGAAATGGCGCATAGGTTATCCGTAGTCGAAAGTAGGTAGGGGAAAGATGGCCCCACAGGCTTATTTCGTGCTGGGGGCCGCAGACGATAGGGGCTGTAGTAGAGCTATCACTGCCGGGAGGCGGCTGTTAGCGGCAACCGAGAGCGGTGTTCGGCCGTACTTATCAGGTTTGTTGGGGTTGACGCCGTCCTGTTCGAGTAGTATTTTCACCACTCCCTCGTGCCCATTCAAAGCAGCACACAAGAGCGGTGTTCGGCCGCCGGTATCCGGATTATCGGGATTGACATCATCCCGTTCGAGTAGCATCTTCACCACTCCCTCGTGCCCACTCGAAGCAGCACACCAGAGTGGTGTTTGGTCGAACCAGTCCGGATTTTCGGGGTCTACCTCCTCCCGTTCGAGTAGTATTTTCACCACTCCCTCGTGCCCACTCGAAGCAGCACACCAGAGCGGTGTTCGTCCGGGCATATCTTGTATGTTGGGATTGACGTCGTCCCGTCCGAGTAGTATTTCCACCACTCCTTCGTGCCCATTCAAGGCAGCACATGACAGCGGTGTTTCGCCGATGGTGTCCGGGTTATCGGGATTGATATCATCCCGTTCGAGTAGCATTTTCACCACTCTCTCGTGCCCATTCAAAGCAGCCCACATGAGAGGTGTGCGACCTATGCAGTCTGTTTGGTTGATTTCATAACCCTCCACCACTATCAAGCCAGCTACAATCTCAGCAATCCCGAAGAAGGATGCACAGTGTAGGCCATTGAACAAAGAAGGTTTATTGAAATCAACGAAGAGGTAAGTTGATTTTTCTGATTTCAAGAGGATTTTGGAGGATATGTGATTGCTATAGTCCTCAAATAGCTTTAGGGCAAGAAGTCTTGCACAATCTGAAAGATCTCTTTTTGCGTGCACTCCCCAATATAGGGAAGAATATACCAGAAAGGGTACGCCCGAATATCGGGGGGAATCTTCCTCCGCCAATGAACTAGTATCTGAACCCACCCAATCTGAAGGAGAACCTTCCGGAGAGGGTGTGCCCTGGATATTGTCAGAGGGACTGGCCGAAAGAGCCTTGACTTGATGGGAATTTAAATAACTTAGGCATGTCTCTGCTATTATTGAGTGAGCTCTACCAAAAAGCTCGGGATGAGCCTGGAGGTACTCTTGAAGAGTAAAATGGATTAACCTGACCGTGGAAGCCTCCTTGTCTACCGCAATAAGTCCCTGACAACAGCTTAGCAATGTCCTTATTGAAGGAACATCGTCGCCATCAAGATCCGGTGATCCGATTTCAACTCCAAGGGCATGACACAGTTCGTCAACCTTCAAGGGTCGCTCCGAGTGAGAGGTCCACATCAATGTGGCTATGCCAAGCCTCGCTTCCTCCTCACCCTGTCCCTTTATCCGACTCAATGTCTCACTATAAGCACCCTCTAACCCCAAGCCATCAGTCATTGCATCGAGCTTTCGTCGCCTACGACCGATTGTGGTTCCCTGTAGGATGGTATCGATATTCAACGAGACTAGTAGGAATCTAAGCATGTATATGTCAGTGGATAACTCGAAGTAGCTTCCCCAGTGTCGTTGCTTCTACCTACATTTCAGATATATCTTGCGGAATTTTCTTCAGGATGTCTGCCCTCAAACTACTATCCATCGCATCCGGCCTTGTGTCTTCGTCAAGTCTAGTGTGAAGGTAACTGATGATATCATTTCTCCTAGGAGTGATGCGTATAGTCATTACTCTTCCCGAAAGACGATTCTCGACCTCGGCTTGGATGTGCGGTCTTCCTGTCACGAACACCCGAGCGCCCGGAGACCTTTGTAGAATCTGATTGAGCGAATCAAGAAGCTTGACTCGATATTTCGCCACACACTCATCGAGAGCGTCGATGCATATGAATGTGGGCCTTTCGCCAGCGATAGTCTGCAACATCTTCACGATATCATCCAGCTGCGGTTCCCGCCCACCGATCACCTTCTTCTGGTCTTCATATGCTTGCGCCATTCCCTCGGGCACCTTTTCCAGCCCGCTCACAACCTGTTTGAGCACGGCGCCCAGCATGCTTGCCGATGACTGCTCCTTTTGGGCCGCGAAGTCAAAGTAAAAACACGCAACCGCGGTCCCCTGGCCTCTGGCCCGATCGCACAAGTTGTCTATCACTAACGAGCTAACATCATAACTTGTCAGCGCTTGCCCTTTTTCTTCCATTCATAGCAGTTCGTCTTTGTTACCTGATAAGCGTCTTTCCAACCCCAGGATCCCCGTAGCAAAACAAAACTGCCTTATCGGATTCACTTCCCCCACTACCGGCGTACCAGCCCCTAAACTCCTCAGTCTCTAAGACCCACTCCCCTACATTTTTGACCTGGCCCTCTTGGATAGCCTTGTGCCGTAGCCTAGGCTCTAGCGGCGATAACCAAGTCAAAATCTGAGCCCGGTCATCGGTAACGGTACAGTTGTACGACACTGTATTAAAGGAGTTGTTATTGAAGGAATTGATATTGTCATGGGAGCGATGTTGAGACATCTTCGCTATTTTGAAAACGGTTGAGGGTAGGTGGTTGAGTTGGTCAGTAGATGGAATGGCGGGGAGCTGAAGAAAAGTGGGGTCTTTTGTGGAACCCCAATGTAACCTTTGGACCATCCAATCAACCTCTCCTAAAGCTTTATCAACAACAACACTCTGCTTCCGCTTGCTGCATCAGTAGCAAGAAATACCACAACACTTTAAATTCTGTCTTGCGGCGCAGTACGAACCCCCGCCGTGATGAACGAACACGCTAAAGCGTCTGGGATGGAGCCGCCCAGCCTTGTATATACACAAACACATCGAGGTTTATGAATGGATCAGTCGAAACCCTTATATATCATCCAACTTAAAGCATCCCAGCATATTCCCCCACGATGTCGATGCGGGCCGGAAAAACTCATCCCGCAGTCTGGTAACTTACCCTATTCTGTGAAGCCAGGCACTATGCTTTCTAATATCACCAAGACCATCATGTACTAGTACAGTACTCGCACAGGGCAACACAGTGCGGCCTACCGCAAGACATATACCTATCCTAATCCCCATTCTTTCCAACGACTAATGCCTAAATTCCTCAAAGCCGAATACCCCTCAATTGCTAACCTAAGCAGAAACTCAAGAGTTGTTGGATAGCGCACGACGAACAGCCTTCCATCCCTAACTAACCAGCAGGGCAGAATAAATCTCCGGTGAACAAACTTTAAAAGATATTACCGTACGGACCACACGATAATCTGATTACTAGCAGTGCATACGGTACGTGCAAAGAAAAAAGTAAGAAGGAAAGAGGGAAAGGCTCAGGATCTATTCGACATACACTGTACATCATATCTCTCACGATCATAAATGCAAACATATATCTTAAGAAAATACCGTCATATTTTCAACCATTCTTTTAAATTTTATCAGATCCTTCTCCCTGTAATGGGTTTTATTACGGCAATAAGAGCTAGTAGGGTGTGGGTAATGTATAAGATCACGACATCATTAATACTTTTGTCTAGTGGCTATCCCAGTCTCTCGAGAGCATTATGTAGGGTGAAAAAGAGAGAAAAAACAGAGGACTACAAATATTTAAGGTCCCTGCTAACAATCCAACCCGATTTTCCTCTTGCATCCTTATTCTCCTACCTGCCAGTGGGCATTTCTTTGCTTGCTATTCCGAGCCGTGGATCACAATGTCACGCGTGGTTAACACGATCATTCCCGGTCACTCGGTGGTGCTTCCCCTTCAGATCCTGAGGGGTCGTATCTAGAACCGGACGGACCTGATGTGGGATTATTGGTAAACCCAATTCGCACCTACCGCCGCTTAACCGCTCCCTTAGCTTTGCTCGGTTGTCAATGGCAAAAGCCAGTAGTTCTGATACACTATCAGAATACAAGTAGAGCTTGTGCGAGCCAATTCAAAGGTACGCCCCAGATATCATAAAAGACCGGAACCGACATCCCCGAGCAGCAGCCAGGGACACTACGAGATTGACCTCACTGTACTCGAGTGGAATAGAGGGTGAGAATAAACCAACATTCACTCCCAACAAACCCCTGAACAATGGAAATAGGGAAGGCCGATCACTACCACACACAACACACGCATCACAACCCACGATTCCTTCAACCCAATAATAAAATACGCCAAACAACCCTGCAGTAACTCCCGGGCCCGCCTCTCTCCCGCCGGAGAAAAAAAATACGAAAAAAATACCACAACCCCCATAATCAACCCTAAACCAACCCCTCCCCCTCCCCACTCTGCACCTTCTTCAACTTCCCAATCCTCGCCAAATACGCTATGATATCACCCCACCATCAGCCCACGAGCGCCACACCCCTCAGCACTAAAAAAACCGAAAAGAAAGGAAAGGAACAAAAGAGAGAGAAAGCCTCACCAGCCCCACTATCCGCCCAAACCTGATACCTCCCCACCTTCCACCCGTCCCCATCCCCATCCCCATCCTTAACAAAATCCAACAAATACACAAAGCACTCATGCCACGCCTCCCCCGTCGTTGTCCAAACGAACCTCCCAGTGCCCCTGACGAAAACCTTAGCATTCCCCTCGTCGACGATGTACTCTTTGAACTGCATATTCCGGAAGGAGAGGTTGTCGGCCAGTACGTTAAAGTAGTCCGGTATTGGCAGCTCGCGGCCGAGGAATGGCGCGAGTTGCGGGAGGCCGTGCTCGAGGGCGGTTGCATTTGCGGCGAAGTGTTGCAGGATTGTGGGGAGTGGGGGAGGCGGGGATTGGGAAAGGGTGCCGCAGAGGGCGGTTGCGGCAGTTAGGAGGGGGGATGGGCAAGGGGCGGACATTTTGGGATTTTTTGTTGGCTTGTCGGTGTTTAGTATTCGGGCGATATGATAATTGTGGTGGTTTTTGGCGTATATATTGTTGTGATTTGTTACTGACGTCATTTTGTGGAAACAACGGCAGGAGATTGTGATTAGAACACTAAGGTTAATCTACTGATAGGCAAGGTGGTGTGATGAGGGGTGAACATTCTACTCGGTAGGATTTTGATATCACCGTACTAACCCATCTCTCCTCCCAGGTAATGTTTGATTGACCACAAGATATGATGTTGGATAAGAATAATTATTGCATCTCATGATAAGTACAGTAGGACAACACCGCCCCACAAAACGAAAAACCCGCAGGTTGCGATTAATAGAAATACATGACCCAAGTATCCCGTATGCCAAATCCCGAACATACCGAACCAGAGAACAATGTCAAACCGGACAAGCGAGACAAACAACAAAACAAGTGAGTAGAGATACAAGTAGTAGATGATGATCCATAGATTCCCCTAATTACTGGACCTCAATCCTCTTCCCAACACCAGAAATCCTCTTCGGCACGACAATTCTCAAGACGCCATGTTGTAGAGAAGCAGTCACAGCATCGTGATCGATCCCCGCCGGGAAGCTAAAGCTTCGCACAAACTCCCCCACCGACCTCTCGGATAATAATCTCTTCGGCCATTCCTCCCTCTTCGTTACTTTGCTCCTCGGCTGTTCCTTCTTCTCCCCAGCCGACTTCTCCACCTTAGCAGCTTCCCCCTCAGGTCTTGACTTTTCAGTTGATGCCTCCACAATCCCCATCCAGTCATCTTCGTCCGGAACGTCTTCGACCGTGGGCTTTAGCGATTGCGGAGATGATGGGACAGAAGAAGTAGGTGTTAAGGTCATTTCTTCATCCTTATCCTCCTTCTCCTTCCCCTTGTTGCTCATCTCCTGCGATGGCAATGATGGCGGTGTTTGTGGTTGTGCCAGAGGCACATCAGCCGCGGTCCTCGACCGATCGACGCGTCCCTTGACGATCAAGTTGCCCTTATCCGTAAACTCGACCGAGATATCCGATTTATCGGGAACACCAGGTAGCTCGCCTTCAATGATGTATGCGTTCGTAGTCTCGCGCACATCGAAGCGGGGAGAGAACGACTTTCGTGGGGGACAGGGACAGTAGTAGAGTTCCGGGAAGAACAAGGGCTGAAATACTGGCGCAGGCATTGTGATGAATTCGTTTGTTGAGCGTGTGTTTGGTTTGTAGAGTACCGGTATAGGAATAATAGTAGATATGTAGTGTTTGTAGATTGTACCGTAGTTATAGGTAGGTGGAGGTAGTGATTATCTGAATTGTGATTTTCGAGAATGGTGAGGCCATTGCCCTCTCGAGGAAGGCATACTTATACCCATGATCGCCGCTTCTGGCATTTTCTTTAATTGATTTCGCAGCAAGCTTTCGTAATGCCCCAGATAGCCCAAGATGTTTGTCGAGGGTTGGCGAAGACCAGAGAGGGTTGTGGAAACCCGGAGAACCTTCCAGAAGATAGAGATGGCAGGTGGAACAGAGCGGCCGACCGACAGCGATGATCTAATTTAATCTAATCTAATCGATCTTATCTGCTCAGCATCTCCGCCAAGGGTTGATTCAGTCAGCATCCACCCCTCACGTGCAAGCAAAAGAACCCGGCTGAGAGAGGAACTGCGAATCACCCAAGGCCCACCCTGCTTCCCGCATCAATCATTCAGACCAACGATGCAAAAAAGAAACTTAACTCCCTTTCCAAAGTGCAATTATCGTGGCTATGCTAGCAGGCTTTAGAAAAGCAACCATAGGCTAAGAGCGCCTTGACTTGCTCAAGGCATCCAAGATCAGGCGCGCAACCTCTGATGAATTCCAAGAACCCCCAACCGACGGATCGCCAAGAAACTGAACCCTGAATTACGCAAACACCGAGATGGGAGCTACAGCCCTACCAGTTCGGTTGCGGGATTAATTAGGGCACTTTGCCATGTTCGGGTTTGTGAATACCGCATTCATCCCAAGTATGATAGCCTACTCTGTTGGGCTTGATCTATTGATAGCATGAGATCACGACTTCACTGCAGTGGAACTTGACCCAGAATACGATACCCAGAAACCCCACTTGGACTAGAATAGTAGCTTGTGGGGTAGCACGCTATCGTTAAGGGCACCTGATTATTGTAAAGTACGATAAGACAGGCGAATTCACATCCTCGACGGGCCCAGCGTTTGGGTGGTAATACCTTCTCGGTAGTCGACCGGTACTTCTTGACACTCGAACATAACACAGTAACCAAGGTACCGGTACTAAATCCATCGCTCCAAGTTCCCCCCAAAGCATACCGCAGAGTATCTTTCCCTACCAGGAACTCTAACCTTGCTCAGGCCCAAATCTAGAGTCCTCGAGCAGAGCTTATAGGTCAACCCTATCACCATTCAGTTGCTAATTACAAGTCTAATCCTGTTGACGATAACTTCTAATCCCAACAGATCCATGGATGCCATTGTGTTTCGGATCCTGCACCGGAGTTTTCCGTCCCTAAATACGGAAGTCGCTGCAGAGTAGTTATTAGGCAGTTTTTTTGACTTCTGAAGTCAGAACGAGTAAAAGCAAAGAACATGCAAGACTATCGTACCGTATTGGCTAACCGTTGGAGGACCGATACTGTTCGATTGCAGTGGTCTTGGGCTGAAGGCGGGGTCACTTGGCTGAAGTGCATAGTCCACCTCTAGGCTGGAAAAGCAACCGGAGGCGAGCGTAGGCGACGGACGGCCGTCGGAATCCCAGGACACAGGGGCTCGAGCATCCAACACCCGAGTTCTATGAACGCCCGAGTTCTATACTTGTAAAAGTGGAAAGAAAAAAATGTGTTTGATAAAAATGTACACCGAAGGCAATAGTAAAATAGAAAAGCATCAACCAAACGAATGCAAATCAAGATCGCACCCAAAACCCCCCTTCACTCCGATTCCAAACGGAAAAGAAAAAAAAGAACCGAGTCAAGAACGCCCAAAAGAAAAAACTCCCCCGCAACCAGCAACCTGCTATCGAAACGAAACAAAGAGACAAAACACGAGCAGCCCCCATCAATCAATCCATAAATGGATCAATTAATACCCATACTTCTGACTCGCAGCATGCTGCCTCTCATAATATATCCTAAAATAATAATAAAACGTGATCAGCAACCCTCTTGCACTATTACCCACATCAAGCTTAAGTTGGGTTCTGAAGCTTACCTCCCACCCTCTAAAAAATCCTCAATATTCGCCTGGCGCTCCACATCCTCCCTCTGAGCTTTCTCCAACTTTCTCGCCTTGCGCTCCTTCCGGGAGCGTAGCGGGTGTGCTATGTTTCTCAGCACGCGTTGCGACCTCGAGGGCTTTCGCCGCGGGATAGCGCTGAGGGGGAGGAGTGATGAATGGTCGTAGCCCGCCATTGTTTTATTTTATTTTTTATATAATATGGGGAGGAGGAAACGGTTTGTTTTCGCTTTGGATGAGGTGAGTTGTGGTGGTAGCAGTAGCAGTAGAAATAGTAGAGAAGGGAGTTGGAGGTGATCAGCTTATGTTTCGTTCTCCTCTTTCCTTCTAGCTTGGGATGGGGGTGATAAAACCACGAGTATTGTGCCGTATTGAGCTTTCTTTCAAGAGAATGACCGACGGATGGGTGGCCTTATCTACCAGTTTTTCCTTTCTTTTTTTTTCTTCTACTCTTCCTCTTCGAGGATGCATGGACGAATGGTATGCATGGTCCGAGACGGACATATCCTGTCTGGCAAAAAACCCTGTTATCCTAGTCTGCTCGAGTAACGAGCGGAAAATACACTTTGCTAGCTTGCTCGCGACCTAAAGACGTGAACAGGAATTACTTTTTTCCCCTTCTGCTTCTTCGATTGATTGATTGATTGCTCCCACTCTCGAGGCTCGCTTGGTCGGATTTGGATTTAGATGTGGGGGGGGGGGGGCTATGGGTGTGTGTGTTATGTGTGCGAATTGTTTCGCCTGGCCTTGACTCGCTGTCGTGGAGAGAGAAATCAAGAAAAGACGTGTCACAGATGACGCTGTGCTACGATTAATTTATCGATAGACAGTGGCTTCACAATGGTATGGCGCAGCAGTATTAGCCACAAATCCGACTCAGGGGGCTGCTGGGTTGTGCTGTCATTTCACGCACTATCGTGGGTTGACTGGTGACTGGCTTCCTGAATGTCTAACCTGGCGCTGGGATGTTTGGGGCAAAAAAAATGATCCCCCAGTATTGCGTACGTGAGTTCGCGCTCCGGCATTATCGGAGTTAAGCTCGGAATGGGGTTGGAACGTCACGAATGCTCACTCGTGCGGGATTTTTTTCCCCTTTCTTCTTCTTCTGCACTCGTAGCACACTTCCTTCAGCCCACGCAGTCTAACTTGTTTTCCCCCAGTATGCTTGTGCAGCGGGTGAGATTCTAGATACAGATATCGTATTTGGGAATCACCTCGTGGATTCGTCGGGTAAACATCTACCGGTAGTTGAATGTGATGCTCGGTTCTAGCGATGAACCATGATGAGTTGATGACCCGCCAAGACCCGCGCCTATGTACAGTAGTGCGCTTCCCGTATTGTCCTTGCGCTCTAGCTAAACCAATCTTGTGTGCTATCGCGGTACTTTGGCGTCTTGGGTTCTTGGAGACGGTGGCATTCATGGGCTATATTAGGGGACTTATGAATGCCTTGGTACCGGCGCAGGCTTTGAGGGTAGTGTTCGCGAGCAGGCGGAGATAGACAGAATGTTGCAGAACTGTGCTACAGTATATTTTACGTGAGTTTGAGGCTGTGGGTCTTGGATGGAGTTCGGAGGCGGGATTGTGCGTAAAGGGTGCTCGATCGGGTGCTCCCCACTCTCCGAATCCTTACTCCTCGTGAGATTGAGGACATGAACACAGGAGGAACTCCCACCGAAAATCCACCAAAAAAGCGATCCTAACGACAAAGTCCGTCGCCTCTCCGGGGGCCCAGGAATCCGGGAAACAAGTTCCTAAGTAACTGAGGCACAGCAGACAAATCTATCACAGCAGATCTTTGATAGATTTTCTGGTTCCGTTGAGATCTCGCGCCTACCCGCATTTAGGGGTACTCGGGTTACTAATCTCACATGGAGTTAACCGGATGCATCCTGCAAAACAATTGGGAATCCCTGTCGCCGCACGGAGGTTTGCCACATTGGGTAGACTTGGCGATGGATTTACTCGCTAGGTTATGGATGATTGGCCACACACAATGCTGTATTGAAGTGAGGTATTAGCGGGCCCACCTGGGCACGGGTATCAAGCCCGTAGGACAGCAAGGCCGGGCTGGATTATTAGAGAGTACCGGTATTTCACAAAGCACCACCCCGTCGGAGGCTCAAGGATCGAGAGGAATCACCGGAGTCAAGAAGACCACTTACGCAATGGGGGTTGAACGCAGAGTATATTTATCAGCAGTTGACAGCAGTTAGTAAAGGAGGTAGAGAACCGGTGCCACCATACCGTAGCAAACTAAGGAAGGCCCCGTGCAATAGTCAAAAACCCGACACTCCTGTGGACTAAGTTGCAATATTACTACCAGTTACAATGCCGGTACCATAAGGTGTCGCTATTTAATCGTTCGCCTCCTCAAGGCATAAAAAACCCACCGATATTTTCATCACCCTGATTGTTTCACGGGTCTTCAAGCCTGCTATCGTGCTTTGGCCCTACTTCCCCCGTGCTGGGACAGGTTCCTGGCGAATTTGCAGATGCAATACCAAAAACCTACAACATTTTATGTGTTCCGTCCCTATAATAGGTAAGATTAAGACTGGTACACTCTACGGATCAGGTGGCCGAAAAATTATCTCGGTGGCGCCCAGTGAAAATTATAATCCTCCCGCACATTACCTAACCACTTCGTCTATCCTAGTAAGGATACTCGTCAACTGACCAAGAAGCAGGGGAAGCATAACGTTAGAGGAGAACATTGTGTTATTTAACTGCATGGTGAACTGTTTATTGCCCGACCGCACAGGTTACGTGTCCTATACAATCATTCACCTTACCCCTGGATTACCTACGAATACACCCTACCCGTACCTATACGCTGACGAAGCCTGAGCCGGGCAGTACAGCTACCGCAACCCATTCAAGAAGACTACTGGAGAGTTTGTTTTGGGTGAGCTGTCCGGATGTTCAATAAAAAGTTTTACTTGGTAAACGGGGACCGGGATGAGTATATCTCCACTCAACCAATCGGATTTCCTGACCGCCACTGTGAAACATGTAAAAGCTGAGAGATCTACAACTGAACCCCGCTTGCGAAGTACTGAATTTTCACCCACCCCCGGTGCCTCGACTCGGGCTAATATCTGTAACTCGACGAACCTAACTACCCTCCGAAAAATAAGGATAACCCTAAACTCTTACAGAATACCCTTACTAGAAGCCACACTTCCTTGTGCCCGAACCGGAATACAAGGTTAAAAGAATTCCAGCTACTTCAAGCCCCATAACATCCTCTAATGTCTGACCTTCAGGGGCTATCCTCCCACATTTCACACAGTCAAAAAACCTCCGCTTAAACAAAATCCTAACTTAACCGGATGGCCTGGCAATGTACATACTAAGTAAGCCACGAGCAACCTAGCAGGAGCTATCAGAGCCAACATTCAAACTCTGATTCTGGGTAACTTGTATTTCCCTTGAGACCCAAGTTCGAGTCCCTTCGCCTGGAGTAATAGCCTGGAGAGATATAGACTTGGCACGAAGACTTATTGCTGTGCATAGACTCTTTAGACGATCCGGAATTGCGAAGCAAGAAAGAATTCGATAAAGGAAAGGTTCAAACAGAGGAAATGGGAGGATATCCGAACCGGTAGGGCATAAATAAACTCTCTCTAGCAAAATATACCCCGAGGGGGATGGATAAGTGGAGAGATGCTCCATGGCCACTATCCTTGCGATTACCTAGCCTTTCCGGCGTCAAGAAGCGTGGTGTCTTCGCTGGAACTAGTATCCACAGGTTAGATAGTCAGTAAGTACGGTACAAGTGATTTCTTGATCTCAAGCGAGAAGCTCTGAAAAGGGGTTTTAAGACGAGCTCCACCCGATATCTGTCCCCAGATTTCTTTCGTTCTGGATTTTTTCGGTTCCCAACGTTTTATTAGGATTTGTATCATACCATCCCAGGGTGAACTCAGATGTAGTTTCACCACTTCCAACGCTAACGAGTTGATCGAGTGTTCTCATTCTAAAACAACTGTATCATAACCTACCAATAACTGCGAGGGGGCTTTCCTTTTTTCTTTTCTTTTCATTTTTCAAGTGCCTACTCAGTTATCTATAAAAGTAGATTCTCCTAAGCGGAGCTTAACAGGTGGGTTACACAAAAGGCAGTCTACTACTTGTAGTATGCCAGGGTATTTTTTACATTCGTTGTACCGAATAGATATGAGGATAACTATGGAGACTAGGCGGGTAGTAATGCTAGTTAGACGTTTGTCTCCAAGACCGCTTCCACCCTCGCCGAGCGGGACTCAAGTTGTCGGGGCTGTGACCTCTTATACTGATGGGCAACCCTATGATCTCACGAGCACTGTTCCTGGACTGGCCAGCCTCAGGGCCCCTTTAGCCTAATAAGACACAGCACCTGCTGCGACATCTGAAAGAGGTCTGTGGGGAGGGGGGATTGGTCTAGCTGATGGATATTCAGTTTGTTGACTATTATACCACTCAGATCCCTTCAGTAATAAAGGGATTAAGGTAACTTAGGGGAACGGTGGTAAACTATCAATCTGAGAGGGAGGGCATTTGGAGGCTGACTGTATAGGAATTTCTGGGGCTGTGAGCTGATCAGATATACCGGTATATGCCGGTATGAGTACTACGAGTATCCCGGACGTGCGATGTGAAACCCTTGTCCTACAGTCATCAGTGTGGTGGTGTTTACTCAGCAGGAGATGATTGGATAATAATTTCCCCGCTGGAGTCCCTCTTTTTTTCAGCCTGGCTTGTCCAAATTCCACAAAAGCTCCAATATCGCTACAACAGTTAGTATCGCTATAGCATAGCTACGCTCGCCTAACACCTACACCTTGGACACCATGGACAACACAACGTATCGGCACTCGATCTCCCTTGGTAACGACAATGTCAACTGCAATAACCTGATGAATAACCACAACAATACCGTCAACGTGAACGATATCATAGCCGATGAGAACCCAGAAATAATGAAGTGGCTCTCGCCACTAGACCCCAGGGGAAGGCACCACGATGTGCGTACCGACAGGGTCGATGGTGTGGGGAATTGGCTTTTAGAAACAAACGAGTTTCGGGAATGGAGGAGTAATGGAGGCGGGGCAGATAAGGCTGTTTTGTTTTGCTGCGGGAATCCGGGAGTGGGGAAGACGTATCTAAGGTAAGTTCCTGGTTCATCTAGAAGAAGTAGGGATCGTCACCGACAGCCGGCAATATTAGTTCCTTAGTTATCGATGACTTGTGTGATGAACCTTGCGAGAGAGAAATTGCAATCGCAATGTTCTACTGCGACTTCCGTGACCGGAGGGAGCAGACAACCGCCAACATCATAGGAACTATCCTTAAGCAGCTCATAGTTAGAGGGGAAGTGTTGGAGAATGTGCAAAAAGCGTTTCAAAAGGCGAAAAATGAGGTTGGGGGTCGAGGCCTGCGACTTCCGGATATGGTGCAGATGCTGAAGCAGGCGATTGCCACATTACCCCAGGTGTTTATCTGTATTGATGCTCTAGATGAGTGCCTTCCTCAGCATCTATTAGGGCTTCTCGTGTCACTGGAGGACACCCTTCAGGAGTCACCGGGGACGCGAATATTTTTCACCGGGAGGCCTCAGGTTCAGGCCGAAATTGAGAAACGCTTCACGGGCAGTGTTATAGTACCGATTAGTCCGAAGACGCACGACATAGAGAGATATTTGAAGAAGAGGTTGGAGATGGACACGAAGAGTGGCGCAATGTCCAATGCTTTGCGAGCGGACATCCTGAGAGTTATCCCACAGAGGATCTCTGGAATGTATGTAGCGGAATCCGTAGTTCTCGTCTCATGCATTATCTTACATTGACTAACCACGGTGTTTAGATTCCTCCTCGTCTCGCTAGCAATCGACGCAATCCTAGGAGGGGTTACCATCTCAGAGAGGAAGCGAAAGTTAGACGAGATGACCAAGGGCACTCATTTGGGGGATGTGTATGGGGCAACTCTTGAACGAATAAAGGCCCAAAAGGGTGGCAGGCCCAGACTCGTGATAGGCGCCCTGATGTGGGTATCGAATTCGGAGCGACCGTTGCGAACTAGCGAGCTATGCCATGCCTTAGGAGTAAGGATGGGATCAACGGATCTGGATGTTGAAAACGTTCCTACAATTCGAACACTGATAGGGTGTTCCCTAGGGCTTATCACAGTTGAGGCATCCTCCTCCATTGTCCGGCTTGTCCACTTCACTTTGCAAGAATATTTATCCAACAATCCAAGCCTATTCCAAAGCCCGCACTCGATGATAGCGGAGGTTTGCTTGACGTACCTCAATTTTCGTTGCGTCCGAGAACTTTCGCCAACTCTTCTTTCCGCCCCACCGGTAGTCCCCCTTGTTGAATATGCCTCTCGTAATTGGGGAAAGCATATAGGGAAAGCTAAGACGGAGAGAGCTACTCAGCTTGCGCTCCAGCTCCTAATTAGATACGAGGAACATATAGCGTCTCGGCTTCTCTTGCTACAATATTATGAGTACAGAGATTGGAAAAACTCGAATGATAAGAGATTTATGCCCAAGGGCTTTACAGGGCTTCATGGAGCGGCATTTCATGGGATCGGAGAGATAGTTGTTGCTTTATTGGCGGTTAAAGAGTGGAGTATTAACGAAAGGGACAACATGGGTCGAACGGCCCTTTCCTGGGCAGCTGCAGGAGGTCATGAGGATGTTGTAAAGCAACTATTAGAGCTGGAGGATATCGATCCCGATGTCGAAGATGCCGAAAATGGTCGAACACCACTCTTGTGGGCTGCGAAGCGTGGGTTCGAGGGAATAGTAAAATTACTGTTGCAACGAAAGGATATCAATCCCAACTCTACAGACACCAAATATGGTCGAACACCACTCTGGTCGGCTGCGGAGCGCGGCCATGAGGCAGTAGTAAGAATGCTATTAGAACGAGAGGATATCAACCCCAACACCGCAGACACCCAATATGGTCGAACACCACTTTGGTGGGCTGCAGAGCGCAGGCATGAGGGAATAGTAAGAATTCTATTGAAACGAGAGGATATCAATCCCAACACTGCAGACACCTTATGTGGTCAAACACCACTCTTGTGGGCTGCGGAGAGCGGACATGAGGGAATAACAAAGTTGCTCTTGAAACGAGGGGATACCAATCTCAACACTGCAGACACCGAATATGGTCGAACACCACTCTGGTGGGCTTCGGAGCGCGGGCACGAGGGAATAATAAGAATGCTATTGGAACGAGAGGGTATCAACCCCAACACTACAGACACCGAATATGGCCGAACGCCACTCTGGTGGGCTGCAGAGCGCAGGCATGAGGGAATAGTAAAATTGCTATTGGGACAAGAGGGTGTCAATCCCAATAGTGCAGACACCCAATATTGCCGAACACCACTCTGGTGGGCTGCAGAGCGCGGGCATGAGGGAATAGTAAGAATGCTATTGAAACGAGAGGGTGTCAACCCCAACACTGCAGACACGCAATACTGTCGAACACCACTCTGGTGGGCTGTGGAGCGCGGGCATAACGGAATCGTAGCAATGCTATTGGAACGAGAGGATATCAATCCCAACACCGCAGACACCCAATATTGTCGAACACCACTCTGGTGGGCTGCTGAGCGCGGGCATGAGGGAATAGTAAGAATGCTATTGGAACGAGAAGGTATCAATCCCAACACTGCCGACACCGAATATGGTAGAACACCGCTCTGTTGGGCCGCGGAGCGCGGCCATGAGAGAATAATAAAACTGCTGTTGGAACGAGGGGGTGTTAATCCAAACACTGCAGACACCGAATATGGCCGAACACCACTCTGGCGGGCTGCGGAGAGCGGGTACGAGGGAATAGCAAGAATATTATTAGACCAAGAAGATATCAATCCTAACGCTGCAGACACCGAATATGGTCGAACACCACTCTGGTGGGCTGCGGAACGCGGGTGTGAGGGGATAGTAAGAATGCTATTGAAACGAGAGGGTGTCAATCCCAACACTGCGGATACCAAACATGGTCGAACACCACTCTGGTGGGCTGCGGAGTGCGGACATGAGGGAGTGGTCAGAATGTTATTGGAGCGAGCAGATATCGATCCAAACACCGCGGACACCAAACACCGTCGAGCGCCACTCTGGTCGGCTGCGGAGCGCGGGCACGAGGGAATAGTAAAAATGCTATTGGAACGAGGGAATATCAATCCCAACACTACAGACACCGAATATGGTCGAACACCACTCTGGTGGGCTGCGGCGCGCGGGCATGAGGGAATAGTAAGAATGCTATTGAAACGAGAGAGTATCAATCCCAACACTCCAGACACCCAATATGGCCGAACACCACTTTGGTGGGCTGCGGCGCGCGGACATGAGAGAATGGTAAGAATGCTATTGGAACAGGGGGGTATCAACCCCAACACCGCAGACACCGAATATGGTCGAACACCACTCTGGTGGGCTGCGGAGCGCGGCCATGAGGGAATAGTAAAATTACTATTGCAACAAGAATATATCGATCCCAACACTCCAGATACCCGATATGGCCAAACACCACTCTTGCGGGCTGCGCAGCGCGGGTGTGAGGGAATAGTAAGGTTGCTATTAGAACGAGAGGATCTCAATCTTAACATAACCGGCCCCAACAGCGAAACAGCCCTTGACTTAGCTGCGTCTCACAAACATGCAGGTGTTGTGCGATTACTTTCCGAACCTTGGCCCTCCCTTCCCATCCCAATCGATGCCGGAAAGGCCGCAAACGTAGGGCGGAACACTCTGCCGCACAGGAACTTCTTGAACAATAGTAAGAAAAGAGCAGTCCATTTCAGCGATGGTGGGAAACGGCGAAAGAAACACCGGGGAGCCCTCACCTAGGCCGCCGGACTTGTTCCGGAGCCCCTTCCAGCCTTTCCCGTGGGCCTGCCTTTCATCGTGGAAGCCCCCCCCCAATACTCGACTTCTCCTCGCAACAGCCATTCTTCCTTCCCCCATTGTTTCCCCCATAGTTTTTCTCTCCCGTTTTCTCGCTGTCATCGGTCCTTCCTTATCACCACTTCATGCTTGTTACATTATAATGCGCAGTGCGTGTAGGCAAAAACGTCACTACTCTCTGCCTAATACCCAAACATGAGCCATGCATGAGCGTAAATAGAAAAAACAAACTCTTGGTGTCCCATGGCCTATAGCGCATAATCCCTCCTCCCCTTTTTCCTGCTCTTTCGCGCCTTTATTTCCTTTCCATCTCACTTACAGTACACATCTATAGTTCAACATCGTTTATCATCTTTCACAATCAGACGACTCATTTCTTTCGCTTATGTTCTCTAGGTGACTTTTTTTTCTTGAGGCCCTACATCATGGCCCTGCATAATATAAGACCTTCCCCCCGTGCTTCCTACCAATCTGCTCTTCACAATGTACGATATTTATATGGCTTATTTTCTGTGGGGTTTTGTTTGGCATGCTGATGCCTGGTATGATTATGAGTGTTTGCTTACTGGCTCGTGATCGGCGCGGTGGCTTCTAAATGGTTAGAATTTCCCCCGCCTTCGCCTGCTGGTGGTATAATACGTTTGTCTACCTAGGTGATGAACTAAGTAAACATAGCAAACTTCACCGATTCCTTTATACTATAGTATAGCACCTGGTTAAATATCTGGCCGCATAAGCGAGAGCAGAACACAATGCCTCCTGAATATGAAAGTCTTTGTGGTGACCGGTCGGAGGATTGGTTACCTCGGACGGAATAGAACTTGCCCTGGAATTCTTAAAAAGAATGAATTGCTACTCGACCGTCATGATGCGCATATATCTCTGCTCCTCATCCCCACTATCCGAGAAACCGCCGTGAATCGTGGGTTCCCTTGTTCCCCCTTTCCGTATATAGCCGGATATAGCTAGACCTCTTACAGAACGAGGACTACCAGTCTGGCAAGGCTAACCCGCAGCGATCTCCTTATACTTACACCTGCACGCATAGGCTGATCCCCTAGAGTATAAACTATGAGAATATGTTTCTCGCAGGTTGATGGTTCTGTGGTGGGGTATAGCGGGGCGGGTTATAGCGGGGCGGGTGATAGTGGGTGATGGGGCTGGGAATGAACAAAGGCTAAAGAAATCAGCGAAATGCTGTATAAAACAGAAAGCTCCTTCATCCTCTGGGTACTTCTGAAAAAGGGCTCATCAAATAATATTCCGCCAACCTGCCGAGCGGATACATCCTGTCCCTTCGCTCCCCTTCCATTTCATCCAAGCTATCGATTAAAGAATTGTGTTAGAAATCGTTGTTGCATGTACACTAGTTAGACGATAGCAGCGTCACCGATCTTCCCTAACCCCAACCTTTCTTTCTTCTGCTCAATACTTGTTTGCTTCCTTCTCAGATAGAACAACTACGGAATACAAGACATCTCTATTTCTGACAAATTGAGATTTTATCCAAAACTAACGCTATGCCCCAACTCATGACGCCCGACATGAAAGTCAGGCACAATGTCCTAGATTGGGTCACTCATATCGTAGGTCATCTACATGTGTTATGCAGTACTATAAATTGGTGTTGAGTGGTATGGAGTTAATGAGGGGAGTTGGGCGGTACCACGAGTAAGTAAGAAGAGAGTGGCTATAAGGCAAGCGAGCAGCCTGTGTTGCTTAAAGAACAGTAAGAAGGATGTCAAGAGATAAGGAGAGAAAGGAAGAAAACTCATAAATCATACCCCATCACTCGCGAATCTCCTAACCGCTTGTGTAGCAATATGCGATCGGTACTTGGGCGAAGTAGTAATAGATAATAGCTAAGATCTCTTATTGCGATAACTCTCCTCAATCAAATAATAAGGAAAACATACCGCAGCTATATAGCACAGGTTTAGTCCAGCCATTACCACCAGGATCCTTCCACAAGGAAAGTAAAAACAAAGACTGTCAAAGAAGCCACCTGAAAGGAACAAAAGGAACAATAAAAGAGCACATATTAACCTTCAGCTAGTATCGAGCATGAAAACATAGAGAGCTGAGAGAAACATTTGAGAGGAGAAAGAGGCCATATACGAACAGCCAACCTTGCCTCACCACGCTATAGCAGGCATAGTGACGATGGGCATTTCCAACCCTACTGAACGATCGATCGAAGGGCCGCCACAGCGCAACGGTGATGTGGCCACTCCCCCGAACCCTTAATCGAGGGAGCCGCGACCCCGGGTATAATCCGCGGTGGAATCAACTGTAGGAGGGAAAGAAGGCTGTTTCTTCCGGCGAGTCTTTTTGATCCTGGTAAAGCTCGGTTCTGGAGTTGGTACGGATCCCCCGGCCCGGGTGAAAGATCCGGGTGAGATGTTGGCGGTTAGTTGGGCCTGTTGGGGGGGGAGGAGTACGGGTGTTATTTGTCGCAGGGATTGAACGAAACAACCTTCCCCCGCTGCTACGTGGGATTTCGTTATGTAGAGTGATATCGCGATATACCGCAAGCGCGGGGTTCGCGAAGTGTAGGCTGGGTCTGGCCGGGTAATCACCCTTGTGCGTGACTGAGTGTGAACTGGGTAAAATGGGAGGGGTTGATCTCTCTGGGTGCATCTTCTCCCGACCCCCCCGGTCACCTGCGACAGGAAAAGTTAGGATAAGAGCTTGGGAGTGCGAGTATACTAGCATAGGCCCTGTCGAGATCAATGGTGGGTATGTGCTTTGGTGGGGAATGGGGTATTGCTATCGGCTGTCCATTGGGGATTTTATATAAAAAGTGTTGTTGGCTGTAAGCAGCCTCGTCGATATAGGGGTAATTTGGCCCTATTGTACCCGCAACGAGGTTGTAGCAATTGCGCTTGTGAAAATATTTCAGCTTGGATGATCGGGTGGTAGTCGAGATCTGTTGGAGAGGCGTTTATTGGATTGGATCGGGATTGGAGGGCTTTATCCCCCGGTCCAGTGAGACACGCGCAAAATCTCTCTCATGCATTAGTGCGAGGTGTTTAGCCTGTTGTAGTCAGCGATTCGTGTGACTTCGAACTGAGCCCCTTTGTGGCGGTGGCAACCAGCTATAGCTGACCACTTACAACAGCATATTCTTGCCATGATTGAGCCTCCTGTGTTGTGTAGTCTTGAGCACACATGCTTTTGATATCACTCGAATGCCAAGCGCGCTAAGCGAGTAAACAAACTTTATCTAAATATGGAATTTATGGTTATTCTACGGTATGACACCTGCTTTATTTTGTTTTATTTTATTCTATTAATATAAGAGTTCTAAACAAACCTATGCTCATGGTCGTTTGCCATGTCGAGTAAATCCTAAACTGCCCTACCTGCACAGTGCGTTTGGTCCGCCGTACCGTACTATAGGACAGATTCTTGGCGCAAGTTTCCTGGAGTTGTAGAAACGTGGATTGCCCCTCTATCCGAATGTTTACTGTCGGGGATGTGTGATGTGGAACTCATGTCTCACAATCATGAGGGTGTTGGTGTTTACTCAGCAGGAGATGATTAGATAATAATTTCACCCGCTGAAGTCCCTCTTTTTTTTCAGCCTGGCTTGTCCAAATTTCATAAACGCTCCAATATCGTTCCAACAGTGATTGCTATAACATAGCTACGCTCGCCGAATACTTTGGACACATCATGGACAACACAACGTATCGGCACTCGGTCTCGATTGGTAACGATAATGTCAACTGCAATAACGTGACTAATAGTCATAACAATACCGTGAACAATATCCTAGCCGATGAGAACCCAGAAATAATGAAGTGGCTCTCGCCACTCGACTCTAGGGGAAAGCACCACGATGTGCGCACCGACAGGGTCGATGGTGTGGGAAATTGGCTTTTAGAAACAAACGAGTTTCGGGAGTGGAGGAGTAATGGAGGTGGGGCGGATAAGGCTGTCTTATTTTGCAGCGGGAATCCGGGGGTGGGGAAGACGCATCTAAGGTAAGTCCCCGGCCCACCTGGAAGAAGTAGGGATAGTCACCGACAGCCGGCAATATTAGTTCCTTAGTGATCGATGACCTGTGCGACGGGCCTTGTGAGAAAGAAGTTGCAATCGCGATGTTCTATTGCGACTTCCGCGACCAGAGGGAGCAGACAGCCACCAACATCGTAGGAGACATCCTTAAGCAGCTCGTAGTTAGAGGGAAAGTGCTAGAGGACGTGCAAAAGGCGTTCCAAAAGGCGAAAAGCGAGGTCGGCGGTCGAGGTCTGCGACTTCCGGATATGATGCAGATGCTGAAGCAGGCTGTTGCTACACTACCCCAGGTGTTTATCTGTATTGATGCTCTAGATGAATGCCTTCCTAAGCATCTACTAGAGCTTCTTGCATCACTAAAGGACACCCTCCAAGGGTCACGGGGGACGCGGATATTTTTCACTGGGAGGCCCCAGGTTGGGGCTGAAATTGCGAGATACTTCACCGGTAGTGTTCTGGTACCGATTAGTCCGAAGGCGCACGACATAGAGAGATATTTGAAGAAGAAGTTGGAGATGGACACGGAGAGCGACGCAATGTCCGATACTTTGCGAGCGGACATCTTGAGAGTTATTCCACAAAGGATCTCTGGAATGTATGTAGCGGAACCCGCAGTTCTCACTTCATGCAAAATCTTACATTGACTAACCATGGTGTTCAGATTCCTCCTCGTCTCGCTAGCTATCGACACAATCCTGGGAGAGGTTACCGTCTCGGAGAGGAAGCGAAAGTTGAACGAAATGACAAAGGGCAATCATTTGGGGGATGTGTATGGGACAACCCTTGAACGAATAAAGGCCCAGAAGGGCGGTAGATCCAGACTCGGGATGGATGCTCTAATGTGGGTATCGAATTCGGAGCGACCGTTGAAAGATAGCGAGCTATGCCATGCCTTAGGGGTGGGGACAGAATCTACGGATCTGGATCTTGAAAACGTTCCTACAATTCGAACACTGATAGGGTGTTCTCTGGGGCTTATCACAGTTGAGCCATCCTCCTCCATCGTCCGGCTCGTCCACTTCACTTTGCAAGAGTATTTATCTAGCAATCCAAGCCTGTTCCAAAGCCCACACTCGATGATAGCCGAGGTTTGCTTGACATACCTCAATTTTCGTTGCGTCCGGGAACTCTCGCCAACTCTTGTTTCTGCCCCACCGATAATCCCCCTTGTTGAATATGCCTCTCGTAATTGGGGAAAGCATATAGGGAAAGCTAAGACGGAGAGGGCTACTCAGCTTGCGCTCCAGCTCCTAATTAGATACGAGGAACATATAGCGTCTCGGCTTCTCTTGCTACAGTATTATGAGTATAGAGATTGGGAAAACTCGAATGATAAGAGATTCATGCCCAAGGGCTTTACAGGGCTTCATGGAGCGGCATTCCACGGGATCGGGGGGATGGTTCCTGCTTTATTGGCGACTAAAGAGTGGAGGGTTAACGAAAGAGACAACATGGGTCGAACAGCTCTTTCCTGGGCAGCTGCAGAAGGTCATGAGGATGTTGTAAAGCAACTATTACAGCTGAAGGATATCGATCCCAACACTGCAGACACCAAATATGGTCAAACACCACTCTTGTGGGCTGCGCGTCGCGGGGATGAAGGAGTCGTCAGAATGCTATTGGAGCGAGCGGATATTAATCCCAACACTGCAGACACCGAATATGGTCAAACACCACTCTTGTGGGCTGCGCGTCGCGGGGATGAAGGAGTCGTCAGAATGCTATTGGAGCGAGCGGATATTAATCCCAACACTGCAGACACCAAAGGTGGTCGAACGCCACTCTGGTGGGCTGCGGAGTGCGGATATGAAGGAGTGGTCAGAATGTTATTGGAGCGAGCGGATATTGATCCCAACACTGCAGACACCCAATATGGTCGAACACCACTCTGGTGGGCTGCGCGTCGCGGGGATAAAGGAGTCGTCAGAATGCTATTGGAGCGAGCGGATATTAATCCCAACACTGCAGACACCAAAGGTGGTCGAACGCCACTCTCGTGGGCTGCGGAGCGCGGATATGAAGGAGTGGTCAGAATGTTATTGGAGCGAGCGGATATTGATCCCAACACTGCAGACACCCAATATGGTCGAACACCGCTTGGGTGTGCTGTGCAGTGCGGGCATGAGGGAATAGTAAAATTACTATTGGAGCGAGAGGATATCAACCCCAACACCGAACACTCCCATTATGGTCAAACACTACTCTGGCTGGCTGCGGAGCGCGGGCATAAGGGAATAGTAAGAATGCTGTTGGGACGAGAGGGTGTCAATCCCAACACTGCCGACACCGAATATGATCAAACACCACTCTGGTGGGCTACGGAGGGCGGGCATGAGGGAATAGTAAAATTGCTATTAGAACGAGAGGACGTCAATCCCAACACCGCCGACACCGAATATGGTCGAACACCACTCTGGTGGGCTGCGGAGCGCGGGTATGAGGGAATAGTAAAATTGCTATTGGAACGAGAGGATACCGATTCCGACATTTCCGACACCAAATACGGTTTAACACCACTCTGGTTGGCAGCCCAGCATGGGCCTGAGGGAGTAGCAAGAATGCTATTGGAGCGAGCAGGTATCAATCCCAACACTGCAGACACTAAATACGGCCGAACACCACTCTGGCTAGCTACGGAGCGCGGGCGTGAGGGAATAGTAAGAATGCTATTGAAACGAGAGGATATCAATCCCAACACTGCAGACACCGAATATGATCAAACACCACTCTGGTGGGCTGCGGAGCGCGGGCATAAGGGAATAGTAAAATTGCTATTGGAACGAGAAGACGTCAATCCCAACACCGCCGACACCGAACATGGTCGAACACCACTCTGGTGGGCTTCGGAGCGCGGGCACGAGGGAATAATAAGAATGCTATTGGAACGAGAGGGTATCAACCCCAACACTACAGACACCGAATATGGTCGAACACCACTCTGGCTGGCTGCGGAGCGCGGGCATGAGGGAATAGTAAGAATGCTATTGGAACGAGAGGGTATCAATCCCAACGCTGCAGATACCGAATATGGTCGAACACCACTCTGGTGGGCTGCGGAGCGCGGGCATGAGGGAATAGTAAAATTGCTATTAGAGCGAGAGGATATTAATCCCAACACTGCGGATACCGAATGTGGTCGAACGCCACTCTGGTCAGCTACGGGGCGCGGCCGTGAGGGAATGGTAAGAATGCTCTTGGAACGAGAGGGTATCAATCCCAACGCTGCAGATACCGAATGTGGTCGAACACCACTCTGGTGGGCTGCAGAGCGCGGGTATGAGGAAATAGTAAAATTGCTGTTACAACGAGAGGATATCGATCCCAACATTGCGGACACCAAATATGACCGAACGCCACTCTGGTGGGCTGCGGAGCGCGGGTATGAGGGAATAGTAAAATTGCTATTGCAACGAGGGGACACCAATCCCAACACTGCAGACACCCAATATGGTCTAACACCACTCTGGTGTGCTGTGCAGCGGCGGCATGAGGAAATAGTAAAATTGCTACTAGAGCGAGAGGATATCAAGCTCGACACCGCAGATACCCAATATGGTCAAACACCACTCTAGTTAGCTACAGAGCTCGGACACACGGGAATAGTAAAATTTCTATTAGAACGAGAAGGTAACAATCCCAACACTCCAGGCACCCACTATAGCCGAACCCCGCTCTGATAGGCCACACCGCATGGGTGTGAGGGATAGTAGGGTCGCTAGAACGAGACAATATTAATCCCAACACTACAGACGCCGAACATGGCCGAACACCGTTCCTCCGGGCTGCGATGGGCGGACCGAAGGGAATAGTGAAGTTGTTATTGGAACGGGGGGATCTCAATCCTGACATACCCGGCCCCAGCGGAGAAGCAGCCCTTGACTTAGCTGCGTCCCGCGAGCATGCACGTGTTGTGGGATTGCTCTCCGAACCTTGGCCCTCCCTTTATATCCCAATCGATGCCGGAAAGGCCGCAAACACAGGGCAGAACACTCTACCGCATGGGAACCTCTTGAACAGCAACAGTAAGAAAAGATCAATCCATCTCAGCGATGGTGGGAAACAGCGAAAGAAAAATAGGGGCGCTCTCGCCCTAGGCCCTAGGCCGCCGGACTCTCCACAAAGCCCCTTCCGCCTTTCCCGTCCTATCATAATTCCGTTGCCCCTCCGATCCGACCTATCATACTCTGGGTATTTCACTGCCCTAGTGGGCTCCGGAAAGGGTACGTAACCTGGCGGGTGCGGTGATATGCTAACCGGGCGGAGGCCGAAAGACACGGTTTTCGAGTCACCATATTTCCACAGATATTTTGAAATTTAGCTTTGGAAATTCCTTGAAAAAAATTAGCATATCTGAAGTATAACACACATCCATTTCAGGCTTGTGTCTGGAGTTCATACAGAGTTGTTGGCGCATGGGGCTGAGCAATGTGTTGCAATGTACCTTTCCCCCTTTGTGCTGACCAATATCGAGTGATGCCTTGTGTTTCCTCTCCCCATGAGCATGAGCCAAAAACCTGGCGCTGCCAGAAAAACGCAGCCGGCACCACAGGGTACTCGCTTCGTACGGCCAATCCAAGATCCCTCCTGATAGCTTCTGGTGTTCCATGGGGAAGGTCATGGTGCAATATAGGCACCACTCTATACAAAGGGCACGCGACGGCTGCCTTCGTTGTGGGTTTTCTCCGGTTTCTCGGTTCCGTAAACTCTCTACCCGGTTTCCTTTCTTAAAAACCTCTCTATTCCCCAGTTTGATTTGTCCCAGAGTGGAACCCCTAGATTTGTTAGGGGTGATTAAATAGTCGGTAAAGAGTGCTCAGTTCTAGTGCGAAATGGCTCGAGTCTCTTGTCGCCCGACTTTAAAAGGTAGGAAATCAAGGTTTCGTGTCTGCTTTTTGTATGATCCAACCTCGTCAATAGTTTTTTTTCTTTCTTCTTTCTCTCCTGAAGTATTCCGTCCCTGGAGGGAAGGTTCTAATAATGGAAAAAAATGGCAACAGCCATCGAGTTTTGGCTAACATTCGGCAGCGTGTCCCATCGAATGCTGGTAATACTCGCGCGGCAATGTGTTACCCTGTTGTAAACAACTGATACTTGCACCATACAGCAAAGTGCAGTACGGCTGTGCGTGCTAGTCGTACAGTGCAGAACTCGTACAACCAAGGTTTTTGATGCCGGGTAACCATCTATGTTTTCTGAGATCCAAACCCGAGGTCGCGACTGTGTTTTCCTTGAGAAGAGCCGCACCCCGCTATCCCGTACGGCCAAAATTCGGAGAATCTGTTCGGTACAGCGGGTGATCCGAGACAAGAGGTCGGGTTGTGGTGAAGGAGGAAACTTTGAATTCCCGGAGGTTCATATGGGACGGCGAGGCATCCAGACCATCGGGGTCCAGGATAGCGGAGTGTAACTGTGTGGAGTGCAGTACGGCACTTTTGTTGACCTCGACGCCACTCCTAACCTCCCCTTTCTCTGTCCCACAGTCTCCTCGTCCTTCCCCCCTTGATCCTTTGTTTTACTCCTCCCAAGTCTTCACATATTTTTGGTAGCTATTGCTGGCCCACTTAACGGCATCTAGTAAGTTCACGGTCAGCTACCGTACGGCATCCTATTATATCGCACGATGTGTAAACATACCGGTACAATACCGTCCGAACTTGCTCTGTATCGAATCACAGTTGCTCGAGGACTGAGGACAGGAGTGTCGAGCCGTGTGAGTCAATTATATCGCGATGTGCGCTCTCAATCACGTCCGGGGCCAATACCCCGGGACTTTCCGCTGCCGCAATGGTTTACTATGCGGTATTGCTGTACCCCTTGACCCGTGTCTCTTTAAAGTAAGCGCTCACCACCAGCGCCATGTGAGGTTTGACCCTCCTCAGGATAATGTCTGTGGTTTTGGGGAAAAAAAGGGAGGCAGAAAACACTGCCCACCGAAGTGAGCCTACGGTACAGTCGCAAATTGCTCTCGTATTTTATCACATTCTTGGACAAAGTACTGGTACTGATCAATTTGAACCTGGTATCTAGTGTTTCGTATATTCCCGTACCGAATTCGGTCGCGACAACATGTGGAGGTCCATCGGATGGTAAGGCAAGTGCCCATAGAGAATAAATACTACTGTACGATAAGTGTTTCCGGGATTGCAAAGAGGCTACCGTAACTCGACCATCAGATGGTCAGCCTGACAGCATTCGTCCGAGAATTTGCACTCAAGAGCAACACAGATATCCCGCCATTTTTCCCAGTCTGCCGAGATTGGCATTTGAAACATTCTCTCACATACCCATGGTTGAAATCTCAGGCTTGCTGATTGGTCGAGTGAGGTGCTTGACAGGCACAACAGCGTCGGTGCCTGGGTTCCCCTTGCAGATGGCCATTGTCATGTCGCACAAGTCAATATTTATTTAGGTTTTTAGAATAAAGTTGTTAGTCCATGGTACTCCCAAACGCGTTCGGGGTCTCCGCCTTGTGACCCCTAGGTTACAGCCATAGTATCACCCACCGGCTGCATTTGGACGAACTCACACAGCATATTGTGAGTCTTTCCCCCCCTCGACGATGAGGTTAATTGAACACAACATTCTGGGGCTGAGAAGGGCAAAATTAAAGAGACCAGGGCAGCAGCAATGGAATAAAATCACACGGCTCCCCCGACCCCTTTTCGTTTCCCTTTATCTTTCCTTTTGTCCCCGACTGGATCGTCACTCCTTTGAATCGCCGGCTATTCTTTTCTTTCTTTTTTCTTCTATTCGGTATCATTTTCTTCGCTTTAAGCGTCCATTCCTTTAAAGAAAAAAATCCAAGATGCGCTTTCTATTATTTCTTCCAGCAGTACTATCTGCCCTGACAGGTGCGATCGGGGCATTCGCGCAGGGGACCAGCGGGCAGAATGCAGTCACATACCCACTTGGCGGTTCTTTGGACGGCAACGCGCCCCTCACTATCACTTGGACGGTATGTTTAACCGTTATTTCTTCCTTCGCTGTAGCCGGAGGACTCTTCAACTAATCTTACAAACCGGAATATATAGCCTACCACCCAAGGAAAAATCACCATAAACCTCCTCAAGGGACCTCCCAGTAACCTCGTCGACCTTGGACCGATCGCGGGTGAGTGTCCGAACCAACCTTTATATTGAAGCCTCGGCGATTAATTAGGCGCTTAGCATCCATCAACAATGATGGGACCTTCACATGGAACATCCCAAGTTCGCTGCAGGACAGCGGAGCAATGCCAAAGGGCGATAGGTACGGCTTCAAGATCATCGACGACGCTACCAAAACCTTCGAGTACAGTCCTCCATTCGATCTCTCAATCCCAGGCTCTACCTTCAGCAGCTCCACCGTGAGCGGGAGCCTCAGCGCAACAGCGTCACAAACCTCCTCTATAACATCCGCACCTTCTTCCTCCATCTCTGCCACCCCCACAAGCACAACGTCCCAAGAATCCACTACTTCTGACTCTTCCGCCTCAACAACAACAACCGAACCCCCCGTGCCCACGAGTACAGACCTACCAAGCGACGTCCTCCCCAACTCGGTCGATGCCTCCTCACAATCAACCCTGGCCACCGCCACCACTAGCGCCACGCCAACACCCTCGCAATCGAAATCGCCGAACACACTCTCGCCGAACGCGGGTCCGAACGTTACGATGATTGTCGCTGTGTCGGCTGGCGCCTTTGGGGGTCTTGCGCTCCTAATCGTCGCTATTGTCGTGCTTGTCAAGTGTCGGAAGAGCAGGTCGAGGGCTAGAGCTAGAGAACCGTTGGCCACAGTGCAACCGCCGGTGCAGAGTATGAGGGGGTATGATATGTACAATCGAGTTTGATCTACTAACCAACCCAGTCCATTGAATGGAGGGAAGGGGAGAGAGCGGAGGAAGATAATGACGTTTCATGTTACAGTAGTAATGGATTGGTGATTTGCGGGATGTTTTCGGTGAACCACTTTGAACAGAATTGGCCTGAACGGGGAGGGAAATGACTGCACACTCGACCTTTTTCTTTTTTAGGGAAAAATAAATAAATACGTTATAGTACAATGCTTCCCTACATAGCGGGCGCCCGGCACACAAGGAGCCACTGGCTTACAAAATTCTTTAAACCATGGCCCAAACCCACACAACCCAACAAATGCCAGCCAATAAATATCATAGTTAGCACTCGCTCGCCATTCCGGGGGCTTAGCTATGCGGGGAAAACATGGTACTGTACCGTACTAGCACAAACCCAATCCCCCCACCACGCACAACCACCCGAGACCGAGAATAATAATAACAATAAACCAAGAAACGTCAAATGCCTCACCTTCAAAAAAAAAAGTTTATGATACCATTTCCTCACTTTTATATACCCCCGCCTAGGACTACTACACACATGCATGATGCCTCAACTATTCACCCGTGTCCACTCATTAACTCATTCATCCGTGGCCAAATTAAGCCTTGAAGAAAGAAGAAAGAAGAAATCAACCACTCAACAATTATCACATTAAATGGATCGATCCCCCACCACCGCCGCCACACCTAGACTAGACTGGACTAGAAAGCGAAATACATGACCAATGCGCCACCACATTCATACAACAAAGAACCGAGTAGAGTAGAGTAGAGTAGAATTGTTTTTCTTGCCCTCCTCTTTTCCAAGTGAGATTGAATGAGTCGGGTTCGAAATAATTCACACAACACATCATCCGTGAATTAAGCACGTATTTCATTAAGTGGAAAGGAGGAAGGAAGGAAGGAAGGAAGGAGGAAAAAACGTTCATGATGAGAGTAGAAGAAGAGGAGGAGGAAAAAAGGGTTGAAAGACAAGATATCATAATTTTTCAAAAAAAAAGAAAACAAAAAACATTCCTTACACGCCTGTGAATATGGAATAAGATGAAGATGAAGGGAAGGAAGCTACGGAAGAATGGTGTGGAAAAACAGAATGTGAACGCCATGTATGGAAACCCCCCGGAGCAGACAAAGCCAGAACAAAAACAAGCGGAAGAAAGGGCAAGATGAGATGAAGGAAAAATGAAGAAGGAAGAAGTTTGGATTGAGATGAGTATGATGGATGATTTCCGGGGGGTAGCGACGAGACTAGCATGAGGTGGGGTGAGAAGTCAAGATAAAGAGAAAAGGGTTGGAAAAGTGATACAAGGAGAAAGACAAAAGTTAAAAGTAGAATAACAAGAAAGGTATCCTCCCCGTTCCCCAATCGTCACAGCAGGCCCATACCGATACCAACAGCGAAAAAGAACAAGATAAGAGGATCGCAACAAAACTGTCCCCATCGAATGAAAAAAAACTAAACTACTTCAACCTCCACCTAGGCCTACTATCTGCCTTCCCCGCTGCCTGCTGCTGCTGCGCGAGCGTGGTCCCGGGCGGCATACTATTCCTTTTTGGCGCCCCCGACCCTGACCCCGACCCCGGCGTCGTCGGTCTCGGCAGCATACTCATACGATTGCTCCTCGCGCTAGCCATAGCACTGGCAGGCCTACTGTTCGTACTACGCTTTGCATTCTCCTTCTCACGCAAGTCCTGTCGCTCCTCTCTCTCTCGACCCTTCTCTTCAACGTAGGTAGTATGCGAGATAGTGCTCAAAGTTATAGACTCTTGCGAAGAGTGGCGGGTCTGTTCACGGGATTGGTGGCGGAGCTGGCTCATACTTGCTTGGCGGCGAAGTTCCGGGTGCTGGCGGCCGCCAGCAGCAGGGGCTAGCCTTGGTGCTGGGCTAGGGGACTTGAGAAAAACACTACCGCTGGATCTCCGGGTTCCTGGGAGGAGGGGGGAGCCCGGGAGAGAGGCGGAAGTTAGCGGGCTTGGGGCGGGGATTCTGCTGGCTCCGGGAGAGGCGGGGAGCGAAAGGGTGGGGCTGGTAATTCGGTTGGGATTTGGGGGGTGCTTGCGGTATGGGCTCGGGGTGGTGAGGTTTAAGGGCTTAAAATTGTGCCCGAATGGGCTGTCGTTGGTGTTTGTTGAGGCGTTCCACCTTGGGCGGTTGTCTGCCGGCTTGCCGCTGGAGCTAGACGACGAGGAAGACCAACGAGCTAGGGGTGGAGTCTGAGAGGCTCCCGGGGTAGATGAGACTCTAACCATCCCAGTTGTGATGGGTGAAAGTGAGTTACGTACCGACGCACTAACGACTGACCCTGTGGAGGAAAGTCTAGAATATTGGCTCTTCTTCGGAATCGAGCTAGCTCTGGGTTGAGCGCTAGGCCGGGTGTTTATAGCTCCGCCTGGCGACTTGGTAGCTGACGGAGGTGATCGCTTTCTCTCAATCCCTCCGGGAGAGGTAGCCATGACAACTGAGCTAGCCGGAGAGCTACCAGGAGTAATTATCCCTGAGCCCCCATAAGAGCGTACCTCAAGGGAAGTCACCGAGGAGAAAGAATCCCGAAGCATCTGCACGTTCAAACCAAGGTCATTCATATCCTGTTCCATGTCGGCCATTCCATCTCCGAGGGTCTTCCAACGCGTCCGCATAGCCGCGTCGAGGCGAATGATTTCCCCATTAACGGTTATCCTATCACGGACTCCCTTGGTAATAAGTCCCAATGCTCGCTCAATCGCAGATCCTACACAGTATCCTCGTGAGTTCATTGGCAGAAAAACAGACAGCTTAATAAAGACAACATACCGTAGTGCACTTTCTTTGCCTCATAATTCTGAATCTTCAATGCTAAATCACTGTCAATTCTCCCCTCACTTTCTTCCCATATCGTAACTGCGTCTCTCAATTTCTTAAGACTCCTCTCCACACTAGACATCATATTGGCCGTCTGCACGCCGGCGTTCCTAAATAGGGCAACCCATTTGTCTTCACCCAGCTCTTTCTTCAGCCCCTCCACGTCGCTGTCTAATTTCTTCCATTTCTTTTCCAAGGCATTTCGTCGGCTTGCTAAATCTTCGCAGGCGCTAGGAAATATTCCCTCAGCTCTGGCTTGGAAGCTCTGCAGCCTCATTGGGAGAAAGTCCAAGCTAACTCTCAAGGGTTGCATCCTTGCCATCAGTCCGAGTAACGAGCTCTCCTCCTCTGCCGTCTTGGCGACCTTGGGTAGGGCCGATATAGGTGTTTCCTCGATTATGGTCTCGAGAGCATCCAGATCCACTACACTAGTGTCTTCCATCATGCTCCGATGTCGCTTTTCCTCCTCCTCAAAGACGATTGTTTGGCACGCGTCCAATTCCGCCTGGATGTCTTGTAAAATCATAGTCCACAGCTCCGTCCATTCCATCGCAGTCTCGACCTGATCTTTCACGCCCTTCAGGATAATCTTAACTTCATTCCACCCATCCATAACCTCCTCCATACTTTTAAGAATCTCGACCAATACTTTTTCCACTTCATCAGAATCCTCTCTGTTTTGTAGTTCGTCAATGAGCTCAACATAAACATTGACCAAACCAGAGAATTTCCCAATTGCAGCATCAACCTCGTTAAGGGACTCGCGCCCTTGAGCGGCCCATTCAACATCATCCTCGGCATCTAGACCACGTAGGACTTTCTTGGCGGTATCGATCCAGCGACTAATCTGGTCCCCAGCCGAGATGAGTGCATTGCAGGCTTCCCTCGCAGTCGGTAATTGTCGTATCCTAGACGAAATATCCTCCGACAAGGGGAGCGATAACGATGTCAGTCGTGAGAGCTGTGCCGAGAAAGAAACGCGGGACAACGAAAACACGGAAGCACGTCTCTGCAGACTTGTAGATGAAGCGATGTAGGGGCTATTGTTGTGCCTCGTTTCCGTGTCCGTTTCTGGCTGTGTTTCCGAGGCGGTGTCGTTTGAGAAGCGGGCGGCGTTACGGGAATCTTCAGTCCAAGTGGAGTATGAGGTATCCGGTACCACAAGGCCCGATTGTGAAGAGGTCATCATAATGGAAGCGTGGTTGAAAGTGCCATCATGATTGTTTGGTGACTGAAGGGCAGAAGAGAAGTTATGGGCCCCTTCTCCGTCGCTAGAGGAACTGTCGTCGTTTTCTCCGATTCTGCTTGTCCCATCACCTTTGACAGTGTGGAACTCTTCGTCGTCTTCATCGTCTTCGACAGGCGTGGGGGGCAAGTCTTTCGATAGTTTCAGGGTGGCCGTGCTGTTTGTGATCGCGACGGGGGCGGCCGAGACACTTCCGTTGGAGGAAGCATTTGAAAATTTACGATGAGGTGACGGCGAAGGTGATAGTCTGCCCTTACTCATCACGTTGTTATTGTTGTTGTTGTTGTTGCTGGCGATAGAAGAGCAGTTGCGTTTCTCCGCGTCGGCTTCGAGCATTTTAATCCTTGCGGCTAAACCGGGGGAAGGTTTCCTTGCGGAGCGAGTAACTATTCGAGGGTCTTGGATGCGACCGCGGGAGTCCTCTGACATTGCACTGCTTATGATTTAGCGGGGGAAGGGACAACGCTGGAAACTGCAGATTGGGTATAAAATGAGATAAGGCGTGTGTGTAGGTATGTGTGCATGCAAAGGAACTTGTTGATGATGGAGAGGGGTGGGGGTTGTTGTTGATAGCGTGTGTGGTGCTATGCAGGAGGATGTGTTGTTGTGATCGTTCCCTGCGACGGCGGAGCGATGTCAGTGGCGGAACAACAGATTCTGGATGAAGGTGATTGTTAAGGTTATTGCCAATCGGCGGGTAAGGAGAGGAAGGACGGAAGGTATACCGGCAGTAGACAGAGCGGCCAGGTCCTACCAGTTAGTCGGTCAGTATAGAGAAGCCCTTTGAAGCCTTGAAAAGGACGTAAAGGCAATAATACAGAGGCGATGTAGGGAGAGACAAGTTGGAATGGGAGAGAAAAGATGAGGAAAATTGTTTTCGCATGGTATGGTCCCTGTGGAAGGGGAGAGGGAAAGGAGCAGCGTAAAACGGCGGGGCGCAGATTGGGGAACGGCCACGCGTGTGTATACAAACTTTTTCTTTTTCCCTTGAATCTCTCCTGGCAACGAAGATGTTTGATCGCAAACCCTCCACTCTTCCTAATTTGTTTATTTATTATTACCAATACTGGTATTTTCTCAATACTCTACATTATTCCTGCCGCATTTTCCCCTTCTCCAGTTTTTTCCCTTCATTTTCCCTTCTGTTTTTTCTTCTTCTTGTCTTGTGTTTCTGAGCCCGGCCAGGGGCAGGGCTTGGGGTTGGCTCGCTTTTTTCTTCAGGAGAAGGTGTGAAAAAAAAACCCCTCAAAAAGAAAGTTCTGTCATCGGGGGCTCTGGGTGGTTGGATCTCATGCGCAAACTCGGCCACGTATGCAGCAACCGAATCCTGACTTCTTTCACTCATCTCGGGGAAAAATACGGAATTTACTTGAAGGTACGGTACCGTGCTGTGCCCTGCGACTTGGTATCGATAGCCTACCTCACGAGCGGAATGCGTTAGATTCTTCAGTCCTACTTGAAAAAAGCTTTAAGGGTCTAACTTCAAACACCACCCTAGTCCCCTACAGCCAGGATATGCACTGCACACTGCACGGCCCGCAGAGGTCACCCATTCCAGGCCAAATAACGGGGTTCGGTAACGGTGTATGGACCAGGATTAGACAATCCATCTCATGTTCGTTGGTCCAGACCAAGTCACTCCACGGATACGGACGCTGCCTGAACAAAGATCCGCTTGACAGAAGCTACCTACAGTACCATCTAGATTTACACCGAATGAGCCCGCTTTTCTGGATGAATTTCTTTTTCGTCTCTTTTTTCATAGGCGAACTTACCATCGCATCAAAATGCGGTTTGTGATAAATACCGGAGAAAGGATGCCTCGCTCACATCTGAAATGAGGAAGGAGGGATGAGCAGAAAAAGAAACCGCGAACTCAACGGCAGACTCAACCCCGCAACTTTAATTGGATCCCAACACCACGGCATGATATGGGCAGGCGGGTGGGGTTCCTGGTGCTCTTGGCTAGGAACTTCGGAAGATTGAAAAGCTAAAACACCGACTGTCTCCGCCGCTGACGCAATGTTAGGAGTGCCCCTGAGAGTCCATCATTGTTTCTCACTCGGATTGTGCAAATGTTCTTGTTGCAGGCGTGTCCCCCACTCTTGCTTCACGCATACTCCAGAATCTTCTCGCCGGGCAGTTTATTGTAGACTATGTCTCCTGTACGCCTAGCTAGTTTTACGCTGTTATACTTGTACTATACATTTTCGTAGGCATGGTGGTACAACAGCGCAGGCAAGCAGGCTGATACGGAACAGCAAACACAACGGTGGGAAGGGAGGCGCGGTTGCTGATAACGATGGTTTTATTCTGCTGTATAATAGTTGCAAGTGCCAGTGCTGTTATCATACTGCTTGCGCTTGATGGTTGGATTGTAAATGGCTTAGCGCGCCAGGCACGAGTCTAGAGCTGCCTTTCAATTTATTTGATCAAACCCTAGTTACTAGCTTTTCTCACCATACTCGAGTACGGTAGATGTAGCTCGACTCGGCCCCTCCCGCGATCTTCTGGCGTTCGAAATCGGAGGCGCCCGATATAGGTGTCAACGAAACATCGATGGGTATGATACTACGTTTCGTTAGTCGTAATTATTAAATCTGGAAGTTCCGGCTGAGTTACAGTGCTGTCCCCTAGTCTTTGACAGCGGATTTCCTCGTTCTCTCTGGACACCAAACATCAAGTTCGAACGTTATATAGAAAGCGATCAAGGAATCGGGAAGACGCTAGTACCCAATTCTTATCCCTGTAAGGCTAGTACAAGCAGTTAGGAGCACGTCGACCGTTGGCATTCCGCCTCGTATCACCTACTTGCGCTGTACTTGGGTACAGCACCGGTATGCTTGGTAACCGATAACAAGTTCAATGTTCGCTTGTACTACCTACTCGAGTACAGTAGCTTGTGCCAGAGATTGGCCGTGTGCAAGAGGAGATCTCGGTGTTACCATCTGCCATCGAATCAGACTTTTCATCACCCACGTGACCGAGGCACCAATGCTCGATCGGACATATTGTGAACATCAAAGTCACTCATCGATCAAGTCAACGCTAATTCTGGCAGAGGGAGCCTAAAACAGGGGAATCAATCCGTTCAGTGATGTTTTGCGCCAGTGGTTGGATGGCATCTCGTCAAACCTTTTGGTCGGGTTTGTCCCCATACCCACGGACATCATTGAGAAGCCAATACAACTGACCAGGCCGGTAATAGGACTTTCAAAATCTCATATACGCTGTTGGCACTGGCGAGAGAAGAGAAGCATTATATCTTTGAGTTTAGGCCGATGATGGGCACTGTGCTTCGGTAACTTCTAACCATAACCTTATGGCACTGACATAGGCAAGCTGTTACCGACTCTGAGAAATAGGTTCTGGTAAACCACTTATAGTGATCTGGTGGTACGCCTGCTTTGTATTCGGGCGGCTGAGGGTAGGCTGACCTGACCAGCAAGCCGATACTGTTGTGCACCACAGATGATTTATTTATTGCGGGGAGGCATCGATACGGTTCCTGTAGGAGGCCTGCGGATACAAATAGCTGAGGATCTCTATATTCAACTTTCTCTGAGGGGAAGGGGGGAGGGGCGGGGATATGAGAGCAAGGTGGGGGGGGGGGTGATTCACAACGTTCTCTCTCCCGAGAATTGCGGAAACATGCAGCATCATATCCAGTACAACAAACCTTTCATCACTGAGAAAGTGTCGGGGGAATCTTCGCTTTATCACGCTGGATCACCGAATGCACTACTCGCCAATAGTTACGATTCACAAGAGATACAGTCACATTTTTATTTGTGAGAAGCATGCTAGACCTGTACAATACCAATGCCAATCCTCTCCCATTCCGACAAAGGGATACTTCAAATCCCGCTGCACTGCAACCTACCATCCCAGAGCCAGCCTCTCTCTTGAGCATAAACTGGGGAATGGCTTTCCTGTTCAGGCATTACATGAAAAAGGGCCCTTTTCTGGAGTCTGTCCACATACAACTATACGAAGGAAAACTACCAAGTGGCTGAGTGGGTTTACAAACCTTCTGTGGAGAGGTTGAGGGGCTAGGTATTGAGGAGTACCAAGCTGGGGGGAGTCACGCCGAAATTCTTCATAGCCTAATAATAACTCAGAGCCTGAGTTTCTTGCAAATGCTCCTAGAATACGGTGTGCAACAGGGAGCTAGGAGGCCGGGAGCGCATACCACACTCTATAGGGTAGCTGTAGGGGGCTGTTATAGAGGTACTACTTGGACGAGAGGGACCTTGACATCGACACTTAGGAGGCACAAGACTAGACTCTACTATTGTCTACCCGGGAGGGGGTCCGTCTGGAGGTTGCGCAGATACTACTTCACAAGGTCGGCATCAATATTAGTAGCATGCAAATGATATGCGACTGGACACGGCTGCCTCGCCATTTTGGATGAAATCATAGCACACAGACCACTACCGGGCCCAAGGTAAGACATAGACCTGCGAGATTGGGAAGGTATAGTACATAGGTAATAGCTTGGCACCTACCATATACCAGAGCAACTGGACACTCTTGGGGTAAATCCACCGCCTCTGGCCTTACGAAACTTGAAGGCTCAAAGCTAGTGTTCTAAGTTGGGACATTTGGATCCTACTTGGAGCAGTTTTCGGCGAGAGGTAGGAATCGCTACGGTGTTCAGGTTGTTACTCACTGACAGCTGGCTCAAGATAGACTTGATTGCTAGGGTGGATAAACTCCTGCATGCGCGAAGAAGGCATTTTTTAAGCACTACTATGGGATGGCGGGAGTGTGGACGCAAATTCTAGGAGCAATTACGGTCCTGGGGCGTAACATACTGCTGCTATCATTGTTTCAATGAGTTGCGATGATGGAAAGGGACAGGTGTATCATTGACAGCAGGGCTATGAACCCCGTTTGTCCAGGCGATCATGAAGTGGAGGGCCGGCCACATGGAACTTTGGTTACCGGATCATAGAGTTGGCCAACGCTAAGCGTCCCCTATAAGGATAGCCGTAGATGTCGGGAATCCTAATGGTTTGGGGGTTAAGGTGGGAAATGGGAATGTGAGTGGGAGCTTGGGGGGGCATGAAGTGTGAAAGGTGCCAAGAAGGGTGCGAAGTATGATACTGGGATTGGCAGGGGGGACATTTTCTTGCGTGGTACGAAGAGGGAGTCCAAAATAGCTCTATTTTTGGCCATGAAGGGTCAGGTTGCGTTTCATTGTGGATTTGAGATAGATTGTAGGGAAACTCTTAACTTATTTCAACGCATTTACTAGCGGTAGGCGAATAATCCCAAATAGTGTTGTATTTATTATTTTCTTGAAAAGAAGTTTTTCATCTAGAGTTGAGTGCACTGTACTGTATATAAACTCTCTTTTTCTCCTGGTAGTTGGCTCACTATTATCGGCTTCACAAAGGCCCTCAGTGCTGAAATTACTCCGTTTTTCTCTCTGGGTGAACACTACTGGGAATCTGACCTCCCGGGGAGGGGGGGAAGGTTGAGATCAGTGGGGAATTGATGCAGGGGTGGCGACTCCTACAAAACATCAGCTAGGATACTCATTCTTGACAATGATATGAATACAGCCTTGTGCTGAGATCCAGGATTAGATTAGACCATGTTCTGAAGGTTCGTGACGGTGGCCGAACGACTCCTGGTAAATAAGTCTACCTTACTCGGGTATGAACGTGGGTGATCGGACAGACACTGATGAAAATTATATGTATATTCATAGAATTTTAATCCCTGTCTGTCCGATCACCCACGTCCATACCCTAGTATTTGCCGTATTGTACTGTATCCCATATTGTGGTAGCTTACCGTACCTTACCGTCCGAACCCTACCTATTGTGAATACCGCATTATCTGCTTCCATTGGCAGGCCGCTGGTATTATGATATTATGATACTTTGAAATAAAGGTTTGTCTTGCAACCCACCACAGATTCGCAATAAAAGCCTTCACTTAACCCTTTATGGCCAAAAAAAAGCTTATTTTGGATCCTTCCTAACTATAATATATTCAATGTTTTGCTTCGGCCACTACTTTATTTCAACGTACTAGCTGCAGGCGAACAAAACCAGGTGATGCGGTATTGGTTCAATATGAAGAAAGCATGTACGGTAGTGAATAGTGGGACTCGTATAATGGACACTGCATGTAAGTTAGATCCTTCTCGTGGGTATAAGTAGTATCCTTGAGCCCAAGTAGCAAAGAAAAAGGGACATCCAACAATCCTGACCCTTCTGCGGCTGTACACTTCTCACATCCGTCAAGTCTTTACTTTCTCTCCGATCCCTCATCTCGCACACTTTATCTCAGACACGACCTATACCACTCCCCTCGAGTGAGATCCAATGACACATCGAGGGCTGGGCAAGCGACCACCAATCGGGAATGCACTGTGCATGCTAGAAGACCACCCTCAAACTGTCAGCTCCTCATTCGTCGTCGCTATAGTTTTTTTTTTTTTAAAGACACCATGACTGTCACACATAGACTACCCCTGCCTTCTCTTTATTTTGACATTGCATACTGCGACGGTGCGTGCCCCTCACTCCCTATGGGAGCTTGAGAGAGCCCCCCCCCCCCCAAGGCATTGGTATGAGGCATGCTACAGTGGCGATCATAGAAAAAAAAGCCCTTTACGGGAGGCAGGGGAGCTTTGATTTTGCCTCGGGTGCTGCAAATATGGGATGAATGAGTATGGGCCCGATTTTCTGGGCTCTGTGCAGGTTGGAAGATGTGATGTTTGGCATCCGGGTGCTGGTGGGTGGAGCTTTGTGGCTGGTGGGTTGTTGATGTTTCTTTGCTTGGGGTTCTATTGCCATGGTTTGGATGTGGAAGAAATCCGAGTTAAGTGGGATGTTAGCTTTAGGTTGGGGAGACCAGGGATTTAACTTGGAGTTGCAGGATTACAAAAATATCATACCGTGGGATAGCGCTTATGTGATGTCACGTTTTCCTCTGCAGCTGAGGTAAGCAGGGGCAGCAGGCAGGCATTCTTAGAGCAATTTTGTTGGAGAACGATGCACAAGGCCCCGCTTTTCGGCCTCCAGGCATTCCAGAAAAGATAGTCGACTGACCCCATCACCCGTCATTTACAAAACCCTAAGAGGCACAAACAGAGAATGTCGCAATCATTCAGTAATAATATCAACTCTTTGAACACCGTTACGAATAACTCCATCACGAATAACTTTACTATTGCCCATGAGCGGTCTCAAATCTTGACCTGGTTGTCGCCACTAGAACCCAGGCTACGGCACCAGGACATTCGGGACCGCCGAGTCGAAAATGTAGGAGAATGGCTCTTACAGGCCGAGGAATTTAGAAGTTGGCACGCAAATACTGGGAGGGGTGAATCTGATAATGCAGTTTTGTTTTGCTACGGTGATCCAGGGGTTGGCAAAACTTACATTAGGTAAGAAGGATGAAGACCGAGGAATAGAAGGGAAAGGACAAGTGCTGACAAGCCGCGATGTTAGTTCATTAGTGATAGACAGGTTGTGCGATCAGGCCAGGGGGCAAAATGTCGCCGTGGCATGCTTTTACTTTGACTTTGCCGCCCGAAAGGAGCAATCACCAACGAGTATGCTGGGCGCCATGGTTAAACAGGTTTTGGGGGGGCTGGAAGAGGTGCCGAGGGAAATATCGCAAGCTTATGAAGACCAGAAGAAGGTCATTGGTGGACGGGGACCACAACTTTCGGATGTTGCGAAGATGCTGCAAACCACCTCTTCCGAAAGGCTCACATTCATATGCATCGATGCTATGGATGAATGTGTGCCAGAACATCGAATCAAGATCCTTGATTCACTTGATCAAATCCTCCGAAAGTCTCCCGGCGCTCGAATATTCATGACGGGGAGGCCACATGTTCAAGCCGAAATCAGGAAACGCCTTTCTATACGAGTAGCGAGTATAGCCATCACTCCCAGGAAAAGTGATGTTATCGGATACCTTCGTGCTAGGCTGAAGGAGGATACGAACCCTGACGCAATGGACAGTAGTCTGGAGGCGGACATTCTGAGGAAAGTTCCCGAGGACGTTTCGGAAATGTATGTAGAAGTAATGACACTCCGGAAGCTACCTCAAGTTATCCACTGACAGACACATGTCTAGATTCTTGCTCGTCTCGCTGAACATTGATGCGATCCTGCAAGAAACCACCATCCATCGCAGGCGACAAAGGCTCAACTCAATGACCGATGGCTTGGGGCTGGGAGATGCTTATGGAGCAACGCTCGATCGGATAAAGGGGCAGGGTGGGGAGAAAGCTAGGCTTGGAATGGCCACTTTAATGTGGGTCTCTCACGCAGAGCGGCCCTTGAAACCCGATGAATTGCTCTCCGCCTTAGCAATTGAAATAGAGTCACCGAACCTCAATAGCGACAATATTCCTTCAATAGGAACACTGCTAGCCTGTTGCCAAGGACTTGTTGTCATAGACAAGGAGGCTTCCATTGTCCGGTTAACTCACTTTACCCTTCAAGAATACCTCCGGGCACATCCCCAGCTCTTTGGTACCGCTCACTCGACAATTGCAGAAACCTGCTTGAGTTATCTGAATTCGCAGCAGGTCAAGGATCTCTCGATTACTCTGTCTCCCGGTCTCCAAAGCATACGAGATCTCCGCAGCATACCACCATTTCTTGAATATTCTTCTGTATATTGGGGAACGCACGCAAAAAGGGACCTTTCCGACCGCGCGAAACTGCTTGCACGAAAGTTATTTGACGACTACAACAACCACGTATCCACTAAAATCCTTATGAAAGCCAACGGGTGGTATAGTTCCGAATTTGATTCCGGCAAACCCACCTTGTTTAGCGGTCTACACTGTGCATCTGTCTTTGGGATTGACGAGATTGTGGCTGGTTTGGTAGAGGCGAAAGGTTGTGATATTAATCAAGAGGATGGTTGTGGTCTTACACCTCTCATGTGGGCTGCCTTGAGAGGGCACGAGGGAGTGGTAAAAATACTACTCGGACGGGACTACGCCAACCCCGGCAAGTCGGGCCGACATGGAGAAACAGCACTCCATCGTGCTGCTGCGAGAGGGCACGAGGGAGTAGTGAAAATACTACTTGGACGGGACGACGTCAATCCCGACAAGCCGGACCAATATGGGGAAACACCACTCCATTGGGGTGCCTCCGATGGGCACGAGGGAGTAGTGAAACTACTACTCGAACGGGACGGCGTCAATCCTGACAAGCCAGACAAATTTGGGAAAACACCGCTCCATTGCGCTGCCTCCGATGGGCACGAGGGAGTGGTGAAAATACTACTCGAACGGGACGGCGTCGATCCTGACAAGCCAGACCAATATGGGTGGACACCACTCCATCACGCTGCCTTCGATGGGCGCGAGGGATTAGTGAAACTACTACTCGAACGGGACGGCGTCAATCCTGACAAGCCAGATGATTTTGAGAAAACACCACTCCATTACGCTGCCTCCAATAGGCACCAGGGAGTAGTGAAACTACTACTCGAACGGGACGACGTCAACCCCAACAGCCTACAGAGCCGAACACCACTCTCGCGGGCTGTTTTGCAGGGCCGTGCGGGAGTGGCAGCACTGCTCGAGCCTCTAGCGCCGACCACCCCCAGCACCACCCCAGCGCAAGAGGTCACCGTCCCCCCTATCCCCTTCAACAACTCTTATAATAGACTACATTCCACCTCCACAAGGGCCACACCTACCCCACAAACACGTCCGCTGCGGCCGTTGCCCCCCTCCTCTCATTTCCGCATATCCTCTTCCCGCATTTCAAAGCGCCGCCCTCGGTAATTGCCGTCTCCCGGGGTAAACTTGCCCCCACAGAAGCTCAGCTCAGATATGATACTCCCTTCGGCCCAAGGAAATCGTGTTCAATGGGAATACGCGCATGTATCATATACCCATCCCAACCTCCATTCGGATTTTCTTATGCCGTCGAGTTAGGATTTGTGAGTTCCTTTTTACCATCAGAATTTGGTGTTAACGCATGGCGGGGGGGTTATTAAGATAAGTCGGTGTCGGTATGGCTTAGGATTTCCATTATATTCACTTTTACTCTTTTCTGGTTGTAGACTAGACCCTCTTTGCAAATTTCTTGCTAGTTTATTTACTTTTTCTAACAATTCTTCCCCCGATGAAGTATGACTTACTATACTAGTCGACATGAGGGCTATTTAGATACATTGCTAGGATAGACAAAAGATAGAAAGTCCAAGTATTTCTCACTCGTATTATAGAAAGCGAACCAAAAGCTGTCAACTCAACTCCTGTACAGAGACAATTGGTTTCCACTGCGGGCAATGTCTAGCATAGATCGTGCCTACATGGCACTGCTTTCTGGACATGAGCCCAAAGAGGAGAAATTTGGAGGGCTGTCCACACTTTTAGTCTTGCTTAGCAAGGAAAATCAGATATAATTTATCGGTCATGTGAAATATGGGCGCAAAGTAGCGTGGTGGTAACATGAACGACAATCGGGAGAGGAACATATTGAAAAATCCTGGGCGTTGGCATGTAGATTGGGGCTGTGTGCGCGAACACCTAAAAGCAGTAGTCTTCCAAACTTTCAGTGATATGGGTGCCTATACAAAACCTCCGGTGATTTCCCTGAGATTTGGAGCTCCTCTGCGCAGAATTGCCTCCCCTAGAAAAGTCATAATTTGACATAAAGCCTAGACTGGGGGTTCCTAGCTACTTGAAGATTTATTTGTATCGGAGCCGATTAGAGTGTTGACACTGAAAGTGGAGAAATCAAAATGGCCATTTCCTTCAGCGCTTCGGTGGTTCGCTGTGCGCTGCGAGGCTCTAGCACAATGATCGACCGGCGGTGAATAATGCCCAAGAACTATTACTTATGGTGCATTTCGCAACATCCCCAAATCAAACAAGTAAAAAAACAAAGACAACTGCTACCGTCAATACCACCCTCTAACAAGACACAGCCCAAAACCCCGGGAGATTTCATGTTGGAATTCTTTGATGCTGCTCGGCATGCTCGGCATATCGCATACTGCATATTGTGTTCCGCGAGTTTCTCTATTGTTCTGACCGGCCTTCGGTGATGCACTTTAGACCGATGCAGCGGAACGACGAAAGGAATACGGCAGGCAGAGTGTTGGAAGCCCTCAATGCGGTTCGGCACGCCTAAGTGCATGCGTCCTATCTCTGTATGGTTCGGACAAAGCCTTCGGATATGCACCGGGATCCCCGCAGCGCCGGAAGGAATGCGACTCTAAAAGAGTTAGATGCACGGTCGGGTGTGTGAAGGCTATAAACTAATTATGAGAGTTCTTTGTATTTCGTTTGTTAGCATGGGAGCTTGCGGGAGAGAATGAGGGAGATAGGTGGAAAGGCAGGGACTTGTGTCACGATCGCTGGAGGGCAGGGAGGACGATTTGAGGTTCAAATATACTCCTGTCTTTAGCGCTAGTTAATTAGTTATTTAGTTAGTAAGAGCCTGTTTGGCTACGACGGTTCCGTTCCGTTGGGTGATCGTTTCTGCTGTGAAAATGATCTTCTCTCCGTTTTGAAACGGAAGGAAAAGGGTCATTTGTATGGGGGAACGGAGCGGAGCCGTTGTAGCCAAACAGGCTCTTAGGGTGTCGTGAGTGTCGTGAGCGTGAGCAAGCAGTTGAATGAGGAGGAACTCCCCTAAGTTGTGAGTTGGAGATCTGCCTTCGGCCATGACTTTTGGCGTTTCGTTTCCTGGCTATCATACCTGCTACGGTACCCTTTCGCCATTTTGTCCTACGTCGTCCGCCATTCAGCGGTCGAATTTTACCGATTTCTCTCGCACAATGTATCCTACCTGCGTGGGAAAACCATTGTTTCTTTTTTTTCCTTTTCATTCATTTATTTTTACATGCACGCAGAAATGTTAGATCGGCAAAATCGGCAACATGGCATCCACCAATTTTGCCTTCCTTCATGAGTTGGAAGACTGGAGTGAGCTCTGAGGGATTTCATTCTTTGAAGGGAGCTTTAATGAGACCGCGAGCGAAGAAGTCGATTGCTTCTTTGGTGTCGAGGCGGTTGCCAACTTAGACTCCCTTGGTGGTAATCATTTGGAGGACGGTCAAGAATATTTCGGCTGAAATGAAGGGAGACCTAGGTGGACCACGGCTCCGCGAGCCCTGCGGTAATATTATCCACCCCGGGCATGGATTCTCTACCGGTAATTATTATTTTTCCGGGGAGGAGTGATTCCAATGTAGATTGACCCCGGCCGCTTTTTGGAAAGGTTTCTTCAAGTTGCTCACAGCGGCTATGATGGTGCCGCTAGCATAAGAACTCAGACCCACAATTATCAATGGACTAGGTAGGCCAAGCTATTAGTATAGCAAGGCCAATACAGCGATAAATTAGGTCGGCCCACTCTTAGTGAGGCGGCCATGTAGTGTCAACGGGAAAAATGCACCGCATATGGTTCCCAATAACCAAATAACATTACAAATACAAGAACAATTTCGCTTTATTAGCAAATAATACTAAAAGATACTAGAGATAGTAGATTAATGAATTAAAATAAAGGGAGTGAAATTTGAAGGAGGGGGGAAGTCAAGATAGTCTTGGAGCTATGTGTCTCCCTGCTAATTAGAGGGTATAGGCAGCTTTCACAGGAAGACCGAATTTAGCCTATATCTGCCTAGGCAAACTGCTAGAGTGCCCCGCCTTGGTCTGGCCTGTTGGGAACACTGAATGTATGGTACGTTATGTAAACAGAGTGCTAATATTGGAAACAGCGGGACTAGGTATGAGAAATGCCTGCGCTCTGAGACTGCAGTGGCAGGTGTATAGAGTACACAAGCGAAGTGACACACAAGCAATAAAGTTAGAAAGTTTTCCTTATTTGTTGCTTCCTCCTTCTTGTCCTCTCCTCGTGTAAGTCTTCCGTTCTGTCCTTTAACTTTCCTCACAACTCTCCTTTTTACAGATTCGGTAAAAGTAAGAATGGATTCCTTCACTAACTAATAAAAAGTCTATGTCTTGACTTGAGCGACTCCACTCCACTACTTAAAACCCTCCCCGCCGATCATTACCTCCGCATCGATTATTTTCAATTTTGAACTCTAAATTTACGCGAGTGACGGCCTGTGACGGCGCTCTAAAACACCACAAGAATGGGTGGCGATAGCGAATTTACCTTCATAAAGATAACAACGCTCAAGTGTAGAAGTGTTTATGATCAGCCTGGAGCCGGGTTAATTTTTTGTTTGCACAGGGCACTGCACTAATTATAGTTGCCCGGCTTGTTTTCGGGCATAGGGCAATATAGGTGATATTTAATTTTTCGATTGACCCACTCATACGGATTGATGTGTTTGTGTATGTGTACCAAGCCAGCCGGCTTCACGTCAGCCGCGCGAGGAGGTTCCTCAATTTGAGTGGAAGAATAATGCTCTATTGTACTGTACACGCGATGCGAAGGGTCTGGCGTTTCCTGACATCGAAGTAGTAAGCACATGAAGGGGGTTGGGGGAACAATTTTTGGGAATATTGATTGGACGGTTCCAAGGTATCATTGAGGTTCCACAAATGACCCCGCTTGCTTCAGTCCCCAACCATTCCATCAACCAACCAACTCAATCTCCTATCTTCATCAAGTTTCCGAATAGCGAAGATGTCTCATATCAACTCCTTCAATGCTACCAACTCTTATAATAACGTGTGGAACGATTGCACCGTTGCCGATGTCCGGTCTCAAATCTTGGCCTGGCTATCGCCACTAGAGCCCAGGCTACGGCACCAGGACATTCGAGACCGCCGAGTCGAAAATGTAGGGGAATGGCTCTTACAGGCTGAGGAATTTAGAAATTGGCAGGCAAATACTGGGAGGGGTGGATCTGATAATGCAGCTTTGTTTTGCTATGGTGATCCAGGGGTTGGCAAAACTTACATTAGGTGAGAAGGATGAAGCTCGGGGAATACAAAGGGAAGGACAAGTGCTGACAAGCCGTGATTTTAGTTCGTTAGTGATAGACAGGTTGTGCGATCAGGCCAGGGGGCAAAATGTCGCCGTGGCATGCTTTTACTTTGACTACGCCGCCCGAAAGGAGCAATCACCAACGAGTATGCTGGGCGCCATACTTAAACAGGTTTTGGGGGGGCTGGAAAAGGTACCGAGGGAAATATCACAAGCTTATGAAGACCAGAAGAAGGTGATTGGTGGACGGGGACCACAACGTTCGGATATTGCGAAGATGCTGCAAACCACCTCTTCCGAAAGGCTTACATTCATATGCATCGATGCTATGGATGAATGTGTGCCAGAACATCGAATCAAGATCCTTGATTCGCTTGATCAAACTATCCAAAAGTGTCCCGGTACTCGGATATTCATGACGGGGAGACAACACGTTCAAGCCGAAATCCAGAAGCGCCTTTCTAGACGAGTAACGAGTATAGCTATTACTCCTAAGAAGGGTGATGTTATAGGATACCTTCGTACTAGGCTGAAGGAGGACACGAACCCTGACGCGATGGACATTGCCCTGGAGGCGGACATTCTGAGGAAAATACCTGAGGATATTTCGGAAATGTATGTAGAGCTAATGACACTCCTGAATTGAGGTTATCCACTGACAGACACATGTCTAGATTCTTGCTCGTCTCGATGAATATCGATGCGATCCTAGAAGAACCCACGATCCATCGTAGGCGACAAAAGCTTAACTCAATGACCGATGGCTTAGGGCTGGGAGATGCTTATGGGGCAACACTCGATCGGATAAAGGGTCAGGGTGGGGAGAAAGCGAGGCTTGGAATGGCAGCTTTGATGTGGATCTCTTACGCGGAGCGGCCCTTGAAGCCCGATGAATTGTCTCACGCCCTAGCGGTTGAGATAGAGTCACCGAACTTCAATAACGACAATATTCTTCCAATAGGGACACTCCTAGCCTATTGCCAAGGACTTGTTGTCATAGACAAGGAGGCTTCCATTGTCCGGTTAATTCACTTTACCCTTCAAGAATACCTCAGGGCACATCCCCAGCTCTTTGATACCGCTCACTCAACAATTGCAGAAACCTGCTTAAGCTATCTGAATTCGCAGCAGGTCAAGGATCTCTCGACCACTCCGTTCCCCGATCTTCAAAGCATACGATATCTCCGCGGCATACCATTTCTCGAATATTCTTCTGTATATTGGGGAACCCACGCAAAAAGGGACCTTTCCGACCGCGCGAAACTGCTTGCACGAGTGTTATTTGACGACTACAACAACCACGTATCCACTAAAATCCTTATGGATGCCAGCGGGTGGTATGATTACAAATTTGACTCCGGGAAACCCACCCTGTTCAGCGGTCTGCACTGTGTATCTGTCTTTGGGATTGATGAGATTGTGGCTGGTTTTGTAGAGGTGGAAGGTCGGGATATTAATCAAGAGGATGGTTGTGGTCTTACACCTCTCATGTGGGCTGCCTGGAGTGGGCACGAGGGAGTGGTTAAAATACTACTCGGACGGGGCTACGCCAACCCTGACAAGTCGGGCCGAGATGGAGAAACAGCACTCTTGTGTGCTGCTGCCGGAGGGCACGAGGGAGTAGTGAAAATACTACTTGAACGGGACGACGTCAATCCCGACAAGCCGGACCAATATGGGAAAACACCACTCCATTGCGCTGCCTCCGATGGGCACGAGGGAGTGGTGAAAATACTACTCGAACGGGACGGCGTCAATCCTGACAAGCCAAGCGAATGTGGGTGGACACCACTCCATTGCGCCGCCTCCAATGGGCGCGAGGGAGTAGTGAATATACTACTCGAACGGGGCGACGTCAATCCCGACAAGCCAGACAAATTTGGGCGGACACCACTCCATTGCGCTGCCGCCGATGGGCACGAGGGAGTAGTGAAACTACTACTCGAACGGGACGACGTCAATCCCGACAAGCCGAACAAAAATTGTCAAACGCCACTCCATTATGCTGCCTCCGGTGGGGACGAGGGAGTAGTGAAAATACTACTCGAACGGGACGACGTCAATCCCGACAAGCCGGACCAATATGGGAAAACACCACTCCATTGCGCTGCCTCCGATGGGAACGAGGGAGTGGTGAAACTACTACTCGAACGGGCCGACGTCAATCCCGACAAGCCGGACCAATATGGGAAAACACCACTCCATTACGCTCCATCCCATTGGCACGAGGGAGTAGTGAAACTACTACTCGCACGGGACGACGTCAATCCCGACAAGCCGGACCAATATGGGAAAACACCACTCCATCACGCTGCCTCCGATGGGCACGAGGGAGTAGTGAAACTACTACTCGAACGGGGCGACGCCAATCCCGACAAGCCGGGCCAATATGGGAAAACACCACTCCATTGCGCTGCCTCCGATGGGCGCGAGGGAGTGGTGAAACTACTACTCGAACGGGACGACGTCAACCCCGACAAGTCGGACCAATATGGGAAAACACCACTCCATTGCGCTGCCTCCGATGGGCACGAGGGAGTGGTGAAAATACTACTCGAACGGGACGGCGTCAATCCTGACAAGCCAAGCGAAGGTGGCTGGACACCACTCCATTGCGCTGCCTCCGATGGGCACGAGGGAGTAGTGAAAATACTACTCGAACGGGACGGCGTCAAGCCTGACAAGCCAGACGAATCTGGGTGGACACCACTCCATTGCGCTGCCTCCGATGGGGACGAGGGAGTAGTGAAAATATTACTCGAACGGAACGACGTCAATCCCGACAAGCCGGACCAATATGGGGAAACACCACTCCATTGCGCTGCCTCCGATGGGCATGAGGGAGTGGTGAAACTACTACTCGAACGGGACGATGTCAATCCCGACAAGCCGGACCAATATGGGAAAACACCACTCCATTGCGCTGCCTCCGATGGGGACGAGGGAGTAGTGAAACTACTACTCGAACGGGACGACGTCAACCCTAACAGGCCTGATAGCCAGGGCCGAACACCACTCTCGCGGGCTGTTTTGCAGGGCCGTGCGGGAGTGGTAGCACTCCTCCAGCCTCTAGCGCCCACCACCCCCAGCACCACCCCCAGCACCGCCCCGGCGCAAGAGGTTACCGTCCCCCCTATCCCCTTCAACAACTCTTATAATAGACTACATGCCACCCCCACAAGGGCCACACCTACCCCACAAACACGTCCGCTACGGCCGTTGCCCCCCTCCTCTCATTCCCGCACATCCTCTTCCCGAATTTCAAAGCGCCGCCCTCGGTAATTGCCGTCTCCCGGGGTAAACTTGCCTACGGATATGATTCCTCCCTTCGATCCAAGGAGATCACGCTCAATGGGAATACGCGCATGTATCATATACTAATCTAAACCTCTATTCGGATTCCCTTATGTCGTCGAATTAGGATTTGTGAGTTCCTGTTTACCCTTAGAATTTAGTGTCAACGGATGGCAGGGGGCTATTAAGATAAGCCGGTATGGCTTAGGATTTCCATTATATTCACTTTTGCTCTTTTCCAATTGTAGATCCTCTTTGCGAATTTCTTGCTCGTTTGTTATTATTTTTGTTTTGAACAATTCCCCCCCCCCCCCCATGAACTGTACTATACTGGCTGAAGTGAGGGCTGTTTAGATTCATACTTGGATAGACAAAAAATAGAAAGTTCAAGTATTACTCACTCGTATTATAGAAATTGAGGCAAAGGTTAGCTGTCAACTCAACTCCTGTACAGAGACAATTGGTTTCCACTGCGGGCAAAGTCTAACGTAGATCGTGCCTACATGGCATTGGTTTCTAGACATGAGCCCGAAATGGGGAATTGGGAGGGCTGTCCACACTTTCAGTCTCGCTCAGCAAGGAAAATTAGATATATCGGTCATGTGAAATGTGGGCTCAAAGTAGCCTGATGGCAACATGCACGACAATCGGGAGAGGGACATATTGAAAAATCTTGGGTGTTTGCATGTAGATTTGGGGCTGTGTGCGCGAACACCTGAGAGCAGTGGTTTTCCAAACAAATAACTTTCAGTGATATGGGTGCCCATACAAAACCTTTGTCAATTGCCTTGAGATTTGGAGCTCCTCTGCGCAGAATCTCCTTCCCTAGATAAGTCATAATTTGACATAAAGCCTGGACTGGGGATTCCCAGCTACTTGAAGATGTATTTGTATCGGAGCCGATTAGAGCGTTGACACTGAAAGTGTAAAAAAAATCAAAATGGCCATTCACTCCAGCGCTTCGGTGGTTCGCTGTGCGCTGCGAGGCACTAGCACAATGATCGACCGGCGGTGAATAATGCCCAAGGACTATTATTATGGTGCATTTCGCAACACCCCCGAATCAGATAAATAAAAGAAACAAAGACAATTGCTACCGTCAACACCACCCTCTAAGCAGACACCGCCCAAACCCCCGGAAGATTTTATGGTGGAGTTCTTTGATGCTGCTCGGCATATCGCATACCGCACATCGTGCTCCGCAAGCTTCTTTATCGTCCTGACAAAGGCTTCGGTGATGCACTTTGGACCGGTGCTGAGGAACGAGTCCGAGCGACAAAAGCAATACGGCAGAGTGTCGGAAGCCCTCAATGCGGTTCGGCATGCTCAGCCTACCGCAGGTACGTGCATCCTATGTCTTTATCGTTCGGACAAAACCTTCGGATATGAACCTGAGATCGACGCAGCGCCGGAAGGAATGCGAGCCTAAAAGAGCCAGATGGACGGTCGGATGTGTGAGGGCTGTGAGCCGTGAGAGTTTTTTGTCTTTCGTTTGTTAGCACGGGAGCTTGCGGGAGAGAGAGGGACATAGGTGGAAAGGCAGGGACTTGTGTCGCGATCGCTAGAAGGCTGGGAGGACGATTTGTGGTTTGAACAGACTCCTATCTTTAGCGCTAGTTCGTTAGTTAGGGTGTTGCGAGTGTCGTGAGCGTGAGCAAGCAGCTGAATGAGGAGGAATTCCCCTCAGTTGTGCGCTGGAGATCTGCCTTTTGGTTGGCCTTGACTCTTGGCGTTTCGTTTCCTAGCTATCGTTTCGCCGTTTTGTCCTGTCATCCGCTATCCAGCCGCCGTCGAAGTTTACGATTTCACTGGCACAATGTATCCTACCTGCGCAGGAAAAGCATTGTTTTTGTTTTTTTTCATTTATTTATTTTTGCATGCGCGGAGAGATGTTGGGTCGGGAAATCTGCTGCGGTATGGCGTTAGTCGATCGAACTTGCACTTGTATCAATAATATGGGGTCCACCAATTTTGCCTTCCTTCATGAGTTGGAAGACTGGAGCGATCTCAGAAAACTTTCCTACTTTGAAGGGGCCTTTGATGAGCCCATGAACGAAGAAGTCGATTGCTTCTTTGGTGTCGAGGCTGTTACCAACTTAGGCTCCCTTGATGACAATCATTTTGAGGACGTCAAGAATATTTCGGCTAAAATAGATGGAGACCTACGCAGACCATGGCTCCTCTAGCCCTGCAGTGTTATTATTCACCCCAGGCATAAATTATCTAGTTGCCCTTTTCCAAGGAGGAGTGATTCCAGTGCAGATCGACCTCGGCAGTTTTTTGGAAAGGTTTCTTCAAGTTGCTCACAGCGGGAAGGAACGATACCGGTACCATTCGAACTCAGACCCACAATTCCCAAGGGGCCAGGTAGGCCAAGCTACAGTAAGGCCAATCTAGCTCTGTCAGCCCACTCTTAGTGAGCGGGAATGCAGTGCAAATGTTTCCCAATGACCAAATAATATCACAAATACAAGAACAATTTCGCTTTATTAGCAAATAATACTCAAAGATACTAGAGATATGATAGTAGATTAATTAATTAAAATAAAGGGAGGGGAATTTGAAGGAGGGGGGAAATCAAGATACTCTTAAAGCAATGTGTTCTCTATGCTAATTAGCGGGCCTAAAGGCGCCTATCAGACCTGATAGGCTTCCACAGCAAACCTGAATTTAGCCTATATCGGCCTAGCCTGGCCGGCCTTGGCCTAGCCTGCTGGGAATACTGCGTGTATGGTACGTTATATAAACAGAGTTTTAATATTGTAAATAGCGGGACCAGGTATGAGAAATGTTTGCGCTCTGAGGCTGCAGTGGTACGTGCAGTGTATGCACCGGCGAAGTGACACACAAGCTATAAAGTTAGAAAGCATTTCCTTATTCGTTTCCTCTAGTCCTCGCTTCGTGCAAGTCTTCCGCTCTGTCCTTAATTTTCTTCCCAACTCTCCTTTGTGCATAGGGCCCGTTTACCTATAGACGGCTGTCTAGCAACCAGAGGCAGTGCCAACCGTCAAAGAAAGTCAGTTAGGTAAACGGGTTTTCAGCTATATACTAGATAGTAAATTAGCTGGGCGTGCGACAATTCTGTTTTCTTTACATACCTTCAACTGTCTGCCTCTTTCTAAAAATTAAATTTGTAATAGTGGTTGTACTAGATGGTGGCGTCTGAAGCGTTATCAGATAAACGGCGCAAAAGTGTTTGACAAATTTTCCACGGTCCTGGATTCTTGTAGCTAGACCGTCAAAAAGTTATGTTGCCTACTCTAGGTAAACGCCATCTACTTTGCCGCACACTCCCCCACTGTCAAGCCCCCCTTAACGGTCGGCATCGTTTCAGGCTTTTAGACGGACGTCTATAGGGTAAACGGGCCCATACTCGGTAGAAGAAATAATGAACTCCTCCACCACTTGATAAAAAGTTTATGTCTTCACTTGAACGGCCCTCCTTAAAACCCTCACCGCCGATCATTACCTCCGCATTGATTATTTTCAACATTGAACACTAAAGTTAGGCGAGTGACGGCCTGTGACGGCGCTCTAAAACACCAACAAGAATGGGTGGCGATAGCGAATTTACTTGCATAAAGATAACAACGCTCAAGTGCAGAAGTGTTTATAAGTTGGTTTTTTGTTTGCGGGCGTGGAACTAGACTACTTGGCGGTTCATAAAGTATTCGGATGAATTAGGGCAAAGATTTGAACTTTTTGGTGCAATCTGGGACATTTTGGCGCCAATTCATCCTAACACTTTATGAATCGCCAAGTAATTATAGTTGCCCTGCTTGTTTTGGGGGGTAGGGCAATATAGTGGCGTATTCGAGAGTTGTTCGGGAGAGATTTACCGCGCTGTCCCGGCTAGTTGGTCTACAGGCCCTGGCTTCTCTTAGGCTCTGATAGGAGACAACCCGTCAGAATATTCAACGACTCACCGAGTTACAAAATGGATTAGTCATCGGAAAACAATGGGCTTTGGCGAACTTGCTCCTTGATCACCCAGGAACATGTGGTGGATTATTGTAAGTGTAGTAACTCGAATTGCCATGACCTGACCGGGAACTGCGGTACGCTGTACGAGTTCAGCCGTGCGCCAAAGGTTCTAGCACCCGTGCTGGTACCATGACGGTTTTGTGGAGGATGTAAATTATTCCAGCCCTTTGTGTTACAGTACCAGCCTGAGAACTTTTGGAACGCGGCTGCGCTGTGCTTGGCGATTACAATGGGTACTAAAAGCATTCTCCTAGTCCCCAAAGAACCGGTACGTGATGGGTAAAGAGCTCTCCGACCTGCATCGAGATTACGAAGGACTAATGTATGTTGTGATTAGGTGATATTTAAGTTTTCGACTGACCCACTGATATGGATTGATGTATTTGTGTATGTACCAGCCGGCTTCACGTCAGCCGCTCGAGGAGGTTCCTGAATTTCAGTGGAAGATTAATGCCGTATTGTACTGGGCACGAGATGCTTGACCGAAGGGTCTAGCATTTCCTGATATCGAAATGGTAGGCACAAGAAGGGGTTAGGGGACAAATTTTGAAAATAATGATTGGACGGTTCCGAGGTATCATTGAGGTGCCACAAAAGACCCCGCTTTGCTTCAGCCGCCAAACATTCCATCAACCGTACAACTCAATCTCCTACGAGTATCTTCAAAAAGTTTCCGAATAGCGAAGATGTCTCATATCAACTCCTTCAATGCTACCAACTCTTATAATAACGTGTGGAACAATTGGACCGTTGCCGATGGCCGGTCTCAAATCTTGGCCTGGCTATCGCCACTAGAGCCCAGGCTACGGCACCAGGACATTCGAGACCGCCGAGTCGAAAATGTAGGGGAATGGCTCTTGCAGGCCGAGGAATTTAAAAGTTGGTACACAAGTGGTGGGGGAGGTGAATCCGAGAATGTAGCTCTGTTTTGCTACGGTGACCCAGGGGTTGGCAAAACTTACATTAGGTAAGAAGGGCGAAGACCGAGGAGTAGAAGGGAAAGGACAAGCGCTGACAAGCCGCGATGTTAGTTCATTGGTGATAGACAGGTTGTGCGATCAGGCTAGAGGGCAAAATGTCGCCGTGGCATGCTTTTACTTTGACTTCGCCGCCCGAAAGGAGCAATCACCAACAAGTATGCTGGGCGCCATTGTTAAACAGGTTTTGGGGGGGCTGGAAGAGGTACCGAGGGAAATATCAAAAGCTTATGAAGGCCAGAAGAAGGTCATTGGTGGACGGGGACCACAACTCTCGGATATTGTGAAGATGCTGCAAACCACTTCTTCCGAAAGGCTTACATTCATATGCATCGACGCTATGGATGAATGTGTGCCAGAACATCGAATCAAGATCCTTGATTCGCTTGATCAAATCCTCAAAAAATCTCCCGGCACTCGAATATTCATGACAGGGAGGCAACACGTTCAAGCCGAGATTGGGGAGCGCCTTTCTGGACGAGTAGCGAGTATAGCCATCACTCCCAGGAAAAGTGATGTTATCGGATACCTTCATACTAGGCTGAAGGAGGATACGAACCCTGACGCGATGGACAGTACCCTGGAGGCGGACATTCTGAGGAAAATTCCGGAGGATATTTCGGAAATGTATGTAGAGCTAATGACACACCTGAAACTACCTTAAGTTATCCACTGACAGACACATGTCTAGATTCTTGCTCGTCTCGATGAATATCGATGCGATCCTACAAGAACCCACAATCCATCGCAGGCGGCAAAAGCTTAACTCAATGACCGATGGCTTGGGACTGGTAGATGCTTATGGAGCAACACTCGATCGGATAAAAGGGCAGGGTGGGGAGAAAGCGAGGCTTGGAATGGCGGCTTTGATGTGGATCTCTTACGCGGAGCGGCCCTTGAAGCCCGATGAATTGTGTCACGCCCTAGCGGTTGAGATAGAGTCACCGAACTTTAATAGCGACAATATGCTTTCAATAGGGACATTGCTAGCCTGTTGCCAAGGATTTGTTGTCATAGACAAAGAGGCTTCCATTGTCCGGTTAATTCACTTTACCCTTCAAGAATACCTCAGGGCTCATCCTCAGTTCTTTGGTACCGCTCACTCAACAATTGCAGAGACCTGCTTAAGTTATCTAAATTCGCAGCAGGTCAAGGCTCTCTCGACCACTCCGTTTCCTTATCCCCAAAGCACGCCATTTCTCGAGTATTCTTCTCTATATTGGGGAACCCACGCAAAAAGGAACCTTTCCGACCACTCGAAACTGCTTGCACGCAAGTTATTTGACGACTACAATAACCACATATCCACTAAAATCCTCATGAAAGCCAACTGGTGGTACCGTTCCGAACCTGATGCCGGCAAACCCACCCTGTTCAGCGGTCTACACTGTGCATGTATCTTTGGGATTGACGAGATTGTGGCTGGTTTGGTAGAGGTGGAAGGTTGTGATATTAATCAGGGGGGCCATTTTGGTCTTACACCTCTCATGTGGGCAGCCTTGGGTGGGCACGAGGGAGTGGTAAAAATACTACTCGGACGGGACTACACAAACCCCGACAAGCCGGACGGATATGGGCAAACACCACTCTGGTATGCTGTTGGGAAAGGACACGAGGGAGTAGTGAAACTACTACTCGAACGGGACGACGTCAATCCCGACAAGCCGGACCAATATGGGCGGACACCACTCCATTACGCTGCCACCAATGGGCACGAGGGAGTAGTGAAACTACTACTTGAACGGGACGATGTCAACCCCAACAGACCTGGTGACCAGGCCCGAACACCACTCCATTGGGCTGCTTTCTATGGGCACAAGGGAGTAGTGAGACTACTACTCGAACGGGGCGACGTTAATCCCGACAAGCCAGACCAACATGTGAAAACACCACTCCATTACGCTGCTTCCAATGGGAACGAGGGAGTAGTGAAACTACTACTCGAATGGGACGGCGTCAATCCCGACAAGCCGGACCAATATGGGAAAACACCACTCCATTACGCTGCCTCCGGTGGGCACGAGGGAGTAGTGAAAATACTACTCGAACGGGACGACGTCAATCCCGACAAGCCGGACGAATATGGGAAAATACCACTCCATTACGCTGCTTCCAGGGGGCGCGAGGGATTAGTGAAATTACTACTCGAACGGGACGACGTCAACCCCAACAAGCCGGACCAATATGGGAAAACACCACTCCATTGCGCTGCCTCCGATGGGCGCGAGGGAGTGGTGAAAATACTACTCGAACCGGACGACGTCAATCCCGACAAGCCTGACCAATATGAGCAAACACCACTCCATCACGCTGCCGCCAATGGGCACGAGGGAGTAGTGAAAATATTACTCGAACGGGACGACGTCAATCCCGACAAGCCAGACCAATATGAGCAAACACCATTCCATTGCGCTGCCTCCAATGGGCATGAGGGAGTAGTGAAACTGCTACTTGCACGGGACGGCGTCAATCCCGACAAGCCAGACCAATATGAGCAAACACCATTCCATTGCGCTGCCTCAAATGGGCACGAGGGAGTAGTAAAACTGCTACTTGCACGGGGCGACGTCAATCCCGACAAGCCGAACCAATATGGGAAAACACCACTCCATTACGCTGCCACCAATGGGCACGAGAGAGTAGTGAAAATACTACTCGAACGGGACCACGTCAATCCCGACAAGCCGGGTCAATATGGGAAAACACCACTCCATCACGCTGCCGCCAATGGGCACGAGGGAGTGGTGAAACTGCTACTCGAACGGGACGACGTCAGTCCCAACAATCCGGACCAATATGAGCGGACACCACTCCATCACGCTGCCGCCAATGGGCACGAGGGAGTAGTGAAAATACTGCTCGAACGGGACGACGTCAATCCCGACAAGCCGGACGAATATGGGAAAACACCACTCCACCACGCTGCTTCCGATGGGCACGAGGGAGTGGTGAAACTACTACTCGAACGGGACGGCGCCAATCCTGACAAACCAGACGAATGTGGGAAAACACCACTCCATCACGCTGCCACCAATGGGCACGAGGGAGTAGTGAAAATACTACTCGAACGGGGCGACGTTAATCCCGACAAGCCGAACCAATATTGGAAAACACCACTCCATTACGCTGCTTCCAATGGGAACGAGGGAGTAGTGAAACTACTACTCGAACGGGACGACGTCAACCCCGACAAGCTGGACCGATATGGGCGGACACCACTCCACCACGCTGCCTCCCATGGGCACGAGGGAGCAGTGAAACTCCTATACGGACGGGGAGACGTTAATCCCGACAAACCGGACCAATATGAACAAACACCGCTCCATTACGCTGCCTCCGATGGGCACGAGGGAGTGGTGAAACTGCTACTCGAACGGGGCGACGTCAATCCCAACAAGCCAGACAAATATGAGCAAGCACCACTCGATTGCGCTGCTTTCTATAGGCACGAGGGAGTAGTGAAACTACTACTCGAACGGGGCGACATCAACTCCAACAGACCTGATAACCATGCCCGAGCACTACTCTCGCGGGCTGTTTAGCTGGGCAGTGCGCAAGTGGTAGCACTGCTCCAGCCTCTAGCACCCACCATCCCCAGCACCACCCCAGCACAAGAGGTCACCGCCCCCCCTATCCTCCTCAACTACTCTTATAATAGCCTACATGCCACCCCCACAAGAGCCACACCTACCCCACAAACACGTCCGCTACGACCATTGCCCCCCTCCTCTCATCCATGCACAACCTCTTCCCGCATTTCAAAGTGCCGCCCTCGGTAATTGCCGTCTCCCGGGGTAAACTTGCCACTACAGAAACTCAGCTCAGATATGATGCTTCCCTTCGGTCCAAGGAAATCATATTCAATGGGAATACGCGTATGTATCATATACCCATCCCAACCTCCATTCGTATTCCCTTATGCTGTCGAGTTAGGATTTGTGAGTTCCCGTTTACCATCAGAATTTGGTGTTAACGGATGGCGGGGGGTCATTAAGATAAGTCGGTATGGCTTAGGATCTCCATTATATTCGCTTTTATTCTTTTCTGGTTGTATGATAGACCCTCTTTGCGAATTTCTTGCTCGTTTATTATTATTATTTCCAACAATCCCCCCTCCCGATGAAGTGTACTATACTAGTCGACATGAGGGCTTTTTAGATACATGCTAGGATAGACAAAGGATAGAAAGTCCAAGTATTTCTCACTCGTATTATAGAAATCGAAGAAATAGCTAGCTGTCGACTCAACTGCTGCATAGAGACAATTGGTTTCCACTGCGGGCAAAGCCTAACGTAGACCGTGCCTGCATGGCACTGCTTTCCAGACATGAACCCAAAAGTGGGGAATTGGGAGGGCTATCCACACTTTTAGTCTCGCTCAGCAAGGAAAATCCGATATATCGGTCATGTGAAATATGGGCTCAGTAGCGTGGTGGCAACATGTACGACAATCGGGGGAGGGACATATTCAAAAATCTTGGGTATTTGCATGTAGATTGGGGCTGTCTGGGCGAACACTTGAAAGAAGCAGTTTTCCAAATAAATAACTTTCTGTGATACGGGTGCCCATACAAAACCTCTGGTGATTGCCCTGAGATTTGGAGCTCCTCTACGCAGAACCGCCTTCCCTAAATAAGTCATAATTTGACATAAAGCCTGTACTGTACTGGGGATTCCCAGCTACTTGAAGATGTATTTATATCGGAGCCCATTAGAGTGCTGACACTGAAAGTGCAAAAATCGAAATAGCCATTTCCTTCAGTGCATCGGTGGTTCGCTGTGTGCTGCGAGGCACTAGTGCAATTATCGACCGGCGGTGAATAATGTCCAAGAACTATCACTTATGGTGCATTTCGCAACACCCTCAAATCAGATAAAAAAACAAAAACAAAGACAACTGCCACCGTCAATAACTTACCACACTCTAACCGCCCCAAAACCACCTGAGATTTCATGTTGGAACTTTTTGATGCTGCTTGGCACGCTCGCCATATCGCATACCGCATATCGTGCTCCACGAGTTTCTTTATCGTTCTGACAAAGGCTTCGGCGATGCACTTTGGACCAATGCTGCGGAGCGAGCCCAAGCGACGAAAGCAATACGGCAGAGTGTTGGAAGCCCTCAATGCGGTTCGGCATGCTCAGCCTACCGCAGGTGCGTGCATCCTATGTCTTTATCGTTCGGACAAAGCCTTCGGATATGCACCTGGTATCGACGCAGCGCCGGAATGAATGCGAGCCTAAAAGAGTCAGATGCACGGTCGGATGTGCGAAGGCCGTGAGCCGTGAGAGTTCTTTGTCTTTCGTTTGTTGGTATGGGAGTTTGCGGGAGAGAGGGGGGACATAGGTGGAAAGGCAGGGACTTGGGTCGCGATTGCTGGAAGGCTGGGAGGACGATTTGTGGTTTGAATATACTCCTGTCTTTAGCGCTAGTTAGTTAGTTAGTTGGGGTGTTGTGAGTGTCGTGAGCGTGAGCAAGCGGTTGAATGAGAAGGAATTCCCCTCAGTTGTGCGTCGGAGATCTGCATTTTGGTTGGACGTGGCTCTTGGCGTTTCGTTTCCTGGCTCCCATTTCGCCGTTTTGTCTTCCGTCTTCCGCCATTCAGCCGTCGAAGTTTACGATTTCACTGGCACAATGTATCCTACCTGCGTGGGAAAACCATTCGTTTTTTCTTCCATTTATTTATTTTTACATGCCCGGAGAAATGTTAGATCGGAAAATCGGCAACATGGCATCCACCAATTTTGCCTTCCTTCATGAGTTGGAAGACTGGAGTGAGCGAAGAAGTCGATTGCTTTGGTGTCGATGCGGTTGCCAACTTAGGCTCCCTTGATGGTAATCATTTGGAGGACGGTCAAGAATACTTCCGCTGAAACGGAGGGAGACCTACGTAGACCATGGCTCCGCGAGCCCTGCGGTAATATTCACCCCAGGCGTGAACTATCTAATTATCTTTTTCTAAGGAAGAGTGATTCCAATGCAGATCGACCTCGGCGGCTTTTTAAAAAGGGTTCTTCAAGCTGCTCACAGCGGGAAGGACGATACCGGTAGCATACGAACCCAGACCCACAATTCCCAACGGGCCAGGTAGGCCAAGTTACTGTAAGGCCAATCCAGCTATAGGTTAGGTCGGCCCACTCTTAGTGAGCGGCCATGTAGTGTCAACGGGAAAAATTCACTGTATATGGTTCAAATAATATTACAAATAGAAGAATTTCGCTTTAATAGCAAATAATACTAAAATATGCTACTCGAGTAGAGATAGTAGAATCAGATTAATTAATTAAAATAAAAGGAGGGGAATATCAAGGGGGTGAATCAAGATACAGTCGCACTTCGCTGTCCCTTCTGTTTCATCGAAGTCTTGGCGGGGCCGAGGGGGGATCACCCAATCAACGCCCTTGTTGCTGTTCTCACGATGGCTTCAAGTCTTTATTCTTACCTGGGTGGTTCATGTGTATTCATGCCCTGGGCCCACTCTCTTTTGTTTGCCTATTGATACGGCCCGGACCTGGCACTTACTGCCACTCCCCGTTGCTTTGCCGCTCTGGTTTCGTTCTCTCGTCGCGCTGTTCGGCCCTGGGTCTGCCGGCTGGGCAACGGTTGGTCGTATTGGTGGGTTTTGTGCCTTCCTCTTCTCGGAGCGACTGTTCAGACACGCACACGCCTGATCCCCCTCTGCTTACTGTTCGCTTGGTTGGTGCCTTCCTGCGGTTTTGGCATCCCCCGCTTTGGTTCACGTAACTTGTTTTGCGTGTTTCCTTCCACGGTCTCCTGGCTTCGCGCTGGGTCCTCAATTTCCTCTGGCCCCCTCGGGGCATGCCAGAGACCCCGAATTTCGCACCCTCCACTTTGGCCTTTGGGCTGGTTTTGGTGTGGTGTTCAGCGGCACGGTGGGATTGGTTCGATTCCCGGTCTGGTGGGGGCGCATGCAGCCATTGCAACTGTGTCTTCCTCCTTCCTAATCGGGTTCTCCTTTCCCGGGTGGGTTTCTTATGTGGAGGATGGTACGCGAGGTGGCTTGCAGGCTGCGGTAGTGATTGTTTCCTTGTTGTTGGTTTTGGTTGTATCCTGGCATGTTTAGCGCCTGGCTTGGAATGGTTGTCTCCCGCCCTGGTTGGTCTCTTTGCTTCCTGATTAGGGTGATATCCGTAAAAGGGTTTCCTTATTCCGTGGGGGTTCACAGGGGGTTATTTGCTCGCGGGGCTTGTTTGTTCCTTGGGGGTTATTTCTTTCTGTGCTCACGTTGGAGGGGGCGCGGTCGGGGAACGTTGTCAAGGCCGTGGGCTACGATCAATTTGCGCATAGTTGGTGCCGCACCGGAGGCACTGTCGGGTAGGCGGCTGCTGGATTTCTTTTATCAGGGGGCCCAGGCCTGGGGAGGTGTCCCGGGACGCCTTATATACCATTTAGTTGGTCGTAGGTAGCATGAATGAAAATAAGGTTACACCTCGCTGTCCCTTTTACCTACTTTCATGAAATTATTCAGTATATTCAGGGAAAATCTTTTCAGCTGAGCGCACACTGCACCACACCACATACAATTATATCACTTATCACATTTATTGTTGACAACACACCATTTTCCTCCGGTACAGCCAGGATTTTCCTGAGTTTTGCAACTCCTCGCTTTTCTCACCACCCTCCCCCCTTAGGTGTGGCAGCCAATCAGGCTCGCTTACCCTAAGGCTTCCAAACACTCCAGGAAACAATTGCAAACCTAGTAACTGACTGTTTCCTCCCCGCCATGTCTACCTCTCCTGTCAAGAGAGTCCAGGGGCAACCCAGGGCTCAAAACTCACCCTCCCCTGAACCTGGCCATCAGCAAAACAAGCGTTTGCTCCGGATGGATAGGCATTGCGTCCAGACGAAGGAAATCCGCCTGGAGCATCCTGTCCGCCCAGCCCGCCCTCAGATGGCCCCAGCACAATGGTTGCATCCTAGTCCATTGGGTGCAATACAACTCGCATCATGTCCGCCCAGTGCACCTGGATGGTCAATTTCACACCCTAATCTCCCGAAGAACACCAAGGTAAGTGACCCATAGGGCTCTGCATTGGGGAACTCTCCCTGCCCCTGATGGCCTCTACTTACAACGGACTTCTTTATCACCAGGTAAAGGCTGTTCAGATGAAAAAGGATCTAAACATAGGATGACTAACCATCTATTGTCCCGGTAACGACGCAAAACATACCCCTTATTTAATCACTGCTAAAAACTCTCGCAAAAGGTTTCTAAGCTCTAGCACACCTTGTATCAGGCTTCATGATTGAATCAGTGGAACTATTGAATATTATCAACCTTCGGAGAGGGGCATGCTCTTGCATCCAGAAGGACCCTATTCATTACCCCTAAGCGAGCGGATTGCAATGAGGCCCTTCCTGACTCTAGCGGATTGCAATGAGGCCCTTCTTGACTCCAGCGGATTGCAATGAGGCCCTTCTTGACTCTAGCGGATTGCAATGAGGCCCTGCCAGACTATAGTGGATTGCAATAAGGCCCTGCCAGACTCTAGCCGACATCGGCCAGTGCCCGGTAAGGTATTTGCCTTTTTCATCCTGCTGACCTCTGTAGCCATGCAGACGCTTCGAGACCTATACCATTCGATTCGCCTCGCCGAGCAGACTCCAATGAGACCCTTCCCGACTCTGGCAGACATCTGCCCCCTGAGATATCTGCCTTTTTCATCCTGCTGACCTCGATAGCTATGCGGATGCTTCAAAACCCATACCATTCGATTCCCCTCAACCAGCGGATTCCAACGCACCCTATCCCGATGCTGTCCGACCACTGCATGAATGGCGAGACATACTTTGGTACTTGAGTTCCCCGGGCAAGTACTTTCAAATTGTTGCCTACTGGGTGCTACAGGCATGTGGACGCTTCGAGGCCTATACCATTGGATTTCCCTCGGCGAGCGGACTCTAATGAGACCCTTCCCGACTCTGGCGGACATCTGCCCGCTGAGGTATCTGCCTTTTTCATCCTGCTGACCTCTATAGCCTTGCGGACGCTTCGAGACCTATACCATTCGATTCCCCTCGGCGAGCGGACTCCGATGAGACCCTCCCCGACTCTGGCGGACATCGGTACCCTGAGATATCTGCCTTTTTCATCCGGCTGACCTCTATAACTGTGCGGACTCTTCGAAACCTATACTATTCAATTCCCCTTGACCGGCGAATTTCAACGCACCCAGTCCTGAAGCTGTCCGACCGGTGGTTGAAACGTTATCCAAACCTTTGTACTTGAGTTCCCCAGGCAAGTACTTTCAAATTGTCGGCTACTGGGTGCTACAGGCATGCGGACACTTAGAGACCTATACCATTCGATTCCCCTCGGCGAGCAGACTCCCATGAGACCCTTCCCAACTGTGGCGGACATCTGCCCGCTGAGGTATCTGCCTTTTTCACCCTGCTGACCACTATGGCTATGTGGACAGTTCAAGCGCTATAGCATTCAATTCCCCTCGCCGAGCCCAATCCAACGCACTCTGTCTGGACACTGTCCGACCGCTGGTTTAAGGGTTTTCCATACTTTTGTACTTTAGTTCTCCGGGAATGTACTTTCAAATTGTTAGCTACGGAGTGCTACTGTTTTCTAGACTAGCTTTAATAAGTATATACCTATTTTAGTATCTAAATGACTCAAATAAGTAAACATGAGTAATACTGGATGGATCTTTCCGGACAATTTGGATATTCTTCACAGTTTTCACTAACTCATTCAACCTCCTCGAAGGTAGAGTTGTTCACTTAGGAGGTATCCGATGATAGCCAGTTACACCTCAGTACTTCCACTATTCTACTATCCTATCAGGTTGCATCTGGAGAACCTTTCTGCGTCCGGTACCTTCTGAGTCCTTGGTTGCGTCTGGTGCGTCTGGGCGGCATGGACCCCTGTCCACAAGCACCCCCCAAAAGAGCGCACACCCAGGACGCGAGTTGACGTTCTATGCGCCTGGACCGCCGGACGCACAGGGAGCACGAGGTGCGTTCGGGTTTAAACTTGTTTTTTTGCTGATGCAGTAAGGGAATTATGGAAGTGATAGTAGGGTGCAGACTAAGAAAAAAGCGACATAGGATGGCAGCGGACAGAAGAAGATGGCAGCAGACAGATCTAGGTTGCCCGAGGTGGGAGGGTAGCAGAGATGGCCGCTGGACATGTGCAACCGCAAGAAGTAGGCAGGAGGCCAGTAGACGAGAGGATAAGGGGGCGGATACAAGGGGGAGGTACAAGGAGGGGGTGGGGCGGCAACAAGTGCGTCGGATGCTGTGGAGGGAAAGTGGGGTCTCCTGGTTCACCAGCTGCAAGAAATGAAAGGCAAAGAAGGCACGGGAGATCCGGCAGGACCGGACGCAAAGAGCTCACGCTATTCATCCGGAAGCGGGCTCTGTCTGTCCGGAGGAATATGTTTTTTTGCTGATGTACTTCCACTTCTTTAGTTCAGAAGTATCATCTTAACAATTCAGTTCGTCAGAACCAAGGGTGAACACCATTTCACCCTGAAAACTTGCCCAGCTCAACTCAGAGAATCTCCCGAACTCCTATTTCATCTGCTGGTGTCCCCACTCCACCAGTAGACTGTCTTCAATCTCTTCCTCATGATACACTATATATGAATATGCAGTCCAAATGCCTACATACCAATAGTAAGATGGAAGATAAAGTGATCAGTTCCGATATCCAGCTATCAACGCATTATGCAGCAATATGCATATGCAACTAGAAAACGAGAGGAGTTGTTTCCTCCAAACATCGTTCCAATCACTTAGACATATCTTGAAACGTGCTCTTCATCTAGTTGTCTGAGTTATCTTCCAGATGCCGCTAGGAAGATCATAACTTCGGGAGCACAGGTTCAGATATAGGGTCATCATATGAAACCATATACCTCACTGTTAAATATTAGGTAAGCTATTTCAGCTAGGCTAATATCATCTACGGTCATACATCAGCAAAAAAGGTTTTACCTTATGTATATGACACTTTGATTCATGTAGCAAGTGGTATTACCAGGGAGCCCTATACCTCTCATACCTCATAAGTCATTAGGTATTGATTGGGACCCCTGGGGCCCCCATGGGACACCTATAGTTTACTCATAATTCAGGTCCTTACCACTTGAGTCAAGCTATGCATGATAAATGCCTAGAGTATTGCACGAACCACATAATTCAGGGGTAACAGAAGGGTGGTCTGGGACTGTCTGGAGTCCCACACAGTCTCCGGTAAGACTACTCATCTCTCTGAGTTTCTCAGGTATTGATCTACTAGTACCCCAGAGTTGTTCTGTTGTGGACACTGGCAGTAGCCTCCTGGAGTTTCCTGGGAGACTTTGTTCATCTTAAAGTCCCTGTGTATGGGAGTACAATAGTCCCAAGATTTTTAGCCTTTACATAAATTGCATTTTACTGTTGTGCTTAGACCTTTTTACAAGATAGCTGCCATATAAGTTAGAAAAAGACGCAGAAAAGACCCAATAGGACTGTGGGAGGCTCAATTGGGACTCTGGGAGGCTCACATAATTTGCTAGTAGTGCCGAGATTTTCAAACACACCTCCCATTCCCCAGTGCATTTGGGCCGCTGAAAGGCCCCTTCCATACTTTCTTTCCCCCTTTGTTTTTTACTTAAGGGCAGATACAGGTCTCCTATCAGATATCTCAGGCTATATACCTTCAATCAAGGCGGGGATACCACCATTGGATTCCACTAATTGAGAGCATTCATTTGAGCTGTTAAATGTCCCATTTGCACCATTTTCAAGGTCCATTATTTACACTTTGACCCTTGGGCGGACTTTTCAACTACAGACTATCTTATATGTTTAGTTATGCTACAGGCATCTGATCAGCATGTGGATATCTGGGTTAGATTCCCTCATCCAGCGAGTTCATTTGAGGTGTTAAACTTCCCATTTGCACCATTTTCAAGGTCTATTCTTTGCACTTTGACACTTGGGCAAATTTTTGAACCACTTCCTATCTCTTCTGTTTACTTAGGCTACAGGCATCTGACCGGCAAGTGGATACTTGGGTTAGATTCCCCTCACCTAGAGCCTTCATTCGAGCCATTAAACGTCCCATTTCCATCATTTTCAAGGTCCATTCTTTGCACTTTTACACTTGGGCAGATTTTTGAACCACATATATATCTCATATATTTACTTAGGCTACAGGCATCTGATCGGCAAGTGGATATCTGGGTTAGATTCCCCTCATCCAGAGCGTTCATTTGAGCCATTAAACATCCCATTTGCACCATTTCCAATCTCCATTCCTTACACTTTTACATCTGGGCGTACTTTTGAACCGCTCTCTATCTCAGATGCCTGCTTATGCCGGAGGTATGCGATTGCCAAGCGGATTCCTGGGTTGGATTCCCCTCATCGAGAGCATTCATTTGCGCCTTTGAACATCCCATTTGCACCATTTCTAGGCCTTCTGGCATCTAGTATCTTTCATGTACTAGTATTAGTTGTAACTTAGTTTACAGGTAGTTTAATATACAAAAAATATATATATATAATTATGTATAATACTAGCCTAATTAGGTAATTGGATACAAGATTGTGACCTGAAATATATCTTACTAGGCTTTTCTATAGGTCAAAACTAGTGACCTAAAGCCTATTTGAGACTCCAGAAGGCCTCCTTGAATTTTTCTGGTAACTTTCCTGTATTTTTCTGCATCAGCAAAAATAATACCTTGCGTTCCGTGCGTTCCGTGCGTCTGACGCACCTGACGCCGGAACGCTAATCGCGAATCAGGACGCAACGTCGGATCGACGTTGCGTCCTGACTTTGCGTTAC